>Ga0206954_1236_pt1 | contig 10642 bp, 8 predicted proteins | sample Alteio_BWOrgHeat_37_FD_153250 | JGI IMG/M metagenome (GOLD analysis project Ga0206954, IMG submission 153250) | Enriched cells from forest soil in Barre Woods Harvard Forest LTER site, Petersham, Massachusetts, United States -... | ecosystem: Environmental > Terrestrial > Soil > Temperate forest > O...
ATGCCGTTTGCCACAAGAATTACAGAAACGTCTCTGGCGAAAGTAAGAACATAAATCGCAACATCGGAAGTGTCCGTTGAGAAGAAATGCCGAGTTGTTTTGTAGGATATTTGGAACTCAGCAGGACGTTCCTTATCTTTTAGTAAGGACGCCCTGTTTATAGGAGCCGTTAATTCTATTTCGTACACGCTCTATTGTTCTAACAGAGCAATCACTTCTTCCAAGCTCCAAACATGATCTCCGCAAAACCACTTGATACCGCCCCGTCATCCTGAGCTTGTCGAAGGATCAGCTTCCAGAAAGTGTACGCATTATCTCAAGAAACGTGGACTTAACGGAGGCTAATCCTTCGACAAGCTCAGGATGACGGAATTTAGAATGCGACGGTCATAGACCGCCGCTACAATGGAACTGATACTGCCGCATGAGTGTGCGACAAGCTCAGGATGACGAGTCTTGCTTACCGATGATCCGGGGTGCGGAAGCTGTGGAGGCTGCGGATGTCGTGCTGAAAGGGATCGTCGAGGTGGATTTGCTTGCCTTCGCCGATGTAGATGAGGTCCCAGTCGATGACGTAGGAGAGCTTTTTGTGGAGGATGGTGCGCATGGCTTCGCTGCGGAGGTTGGCGCGGGTGTTGGGCGGCGGATGGATGAAGAAGTCGCGCTTGGCCAGGCCGGGGAGGCCCTGCTGCACCAGGGAGGTGCCGGGGAGTCCGGCGAGGAGCGATTTGGCCGGGTTGAGCTGATGATATTCGAGATCGAGGCTTTCGAGCCAGGTGTCGCGCCAGGTGATGCCTTCCGATTTAACAAACGAATCGAGGAGGTACTGCTTGGTGATCCAATCGAGCTTGCCGATCAGAGCCAAGGGATCGTGCCGGAGCTTGTCGAGTGTCATGCGCCATGCCTCGATAGTCCATTTACCATCGGCATCGAGATCGATTTTGCCGGAAGAGGCGGCTTCGAGAAACTGTTCCAGGATGTCGAGCGCGGAGCCTTCGGTCCGATCGGCCAGCTCCACTTTCCACGGGCCGTTTGGCTGATGGGAAAGCTTCCGCATGGCGCAAACCGGTTCGTGGAGCGCGATCTCTGGCAGGGCATCAGCTTCGAGCAGGTCGAGCATTAGTGCGGTCGTGCCCACCTTGAGCGCATTGCAAAAAGGGAGGAGATTGGAATCACCCAAAAGCAGGTGCAGGCGTCGGAACCGGCGATAATCGGCAAGTGGCTCGTCGCGGGCGTTGATGAGCGCACGGTTGAACTGCACCCATTCGTAAATATCGGTCTGGATGAAATCGGCGCGCTGGGAAATCTGGTAGGGGACGAGATCGCTGTTCTCCATTTTTCCGTAACGACGCGGCGCTTGCGTCATGCCAACACGTCCCGCGCCGACCATGAGGATGCGCGTGGCCAGAAAAGCGAGGAGCGTATCGACATTGCGACGGGTCAGCGGCGCATCGCGGTTGAGGAGATAATTTTCATGGCAGCCAAAAGTCGCACTGGTGTAGTGGTCGATGTTGTTCTTGAGAAAGGAGACTTCCTTGTCGAGATGAAGTTCCTGGAGGGCCTGCTGAAGGAGGACCTCGCCGACCTGGTCATAGGCGACGACATCGGCCAGGGAGAGACATTCAGGCGTGCAGTATTCGACATGGCCCATATCGAGGTAAAGCCGTCCGCCGTTAAATAGGAAGCCGCCGTTACCCGCCGGTTCGTCGTAATCACGGTCGTGCAAATCGATCAGCCCGAGTTTTTTCTTTTTGAAGATGTAGTCGCGGACTCGGGTCGGCACCGCTGGAAGCCCGAACGATTCGGGGGCCAGACAGCCATATTCCGTTTCCAGACCGGCGAGCCGCTTCATGCTTTAACGGTACTGAGCTTTTGCCTTGAGGCTACCGGAAAATATCATGTTCACTCGAATGTGGTATACTTGAGGTGCGCCATCATCGGGTCTGCGGATGAGAAACCAATATAAAGCTTGAGATTCAGCTTTTCTGTACCAAAAAGGAATTTGTGCATTTGAGCGGCCATACTTGGGGATTGCTCCTTCTCGGAACTATTGTCACAGGTATGGCGGTGGTTCTCTATCTGATTCGAAGCCGCTCTCAGGCTCGGCAGACAATACAGAATCATCTGGAGATGACCGAGTTTGTGCTTGATGCCATTCCGGTGCCCGTTTACCTGCGCGACACCAATGGGCGTTTCCTCATTACCAATAAAGCCCACTGCAATTTGCTGGGACGGACGCGGGAGAAGGTTGTCGGCAAGACGGTTTTTGATCTTCATTTGCCTCAGGAGGCGGAGAAATTTGCCGCACTCGACCGCAAATTATTAGCGATGGAAGATAATGGGAGAATGGTGGAAAACGAAGTGTTTTCCGATCCCATGGGCAGCGTTCATGAGCTGGTGACCTCCATGGGTACTTATCGCGCCAAGGATGGCAAGATAACCGGGATTATTGGTGTCTCCTTCGACATTACCGAACGCAAGGCCCTTGAAGAAGAACTCAGGCAAGCTCGTATTCGGGCCGAAGATGCGAACAAGGCCAAAAGCTCCTTTCTGGCCACGATGAGCCATGAAATCCGCACTCCTTTGAACGGTGTGATCGGCATGACGGAACTTCTGAAGGAAACCGTCCTGGATGCGGAACAAAAAGAATACATCTCCATCACTCAGAGCAGCGCGCAACTGCTTCTCTCCCTGATTAACGACATTCTCGATTTCTCTAAAATCGAAAGCGGCATGGTCGAACTCGATAATTGCACCACGGCCCTACCTGAATTGATCCAGAGCAGCATGGAAATATTTGCCATCAAGGCAGCTTCCTTGGGAATCGAGCTCATGGTTGCGATTGAGCCGGAAGTGCCTCACGCGATTTGGGTTGATCCGCTTCGTTTGCGCCAGATCCTCGTTAATCTACTGAGCAATGCCTTAAAGTTTACGGAAAAGGGGGAGATCGTTGTGCACGTTTCCTGCGATTCCCATCAAAACCTCGATTATCAAATTCATTTTGAAGTGCGGGATACCGGTATCGGAATACCGCCCGAAAAACACGGACAGATTTTCGAATCATTCATCCAGGCAGATGCTTCCACGACACGGAAATATGGCGGCAGCGGTCTCGGGCTGGCCATTAGCAAACGGCTTTGTGAACTCATGGGGGGGCGCATTTGGTTGGAGAGTGTTCCCGGCAAGGGCTCCACTTTTCATTTCACGATCAGTACCAAGTCAAAACTGGCGACGACCAATATCTTGAAAACGATCCGCAGCGATCTGCAGGACCGAATCGTTCTTTTGGTGGATGACAACAATACCAACCGCCTTGTCTTGCAAGGCGTTCTTGAACGGCAGGGCGCCATCGTTGAATCGTTCGAACGCTCCCCAGAGGCTCTTCGCCGTCTTTTGGAAGAAAACCCCGCACCCGATGTCGCCATTCTCGACATGCAGATGCCGGAAATGGACGGAAGCACCCTGGCTGAGCGAATTCGCGCCCATCCTCCTCTCAAGCAGCTGCCGCTCATGCTTCTTTCTTCGATCATGGATCATCCACCGAAGGGCCTCTTTGATGCCGTGATCACCAAGCCCGCTCTCCCGAACCAGATTATCGAAACTCTGCGCGGCATGCTTATCCCCAAATTGCCGCAATTTGAATTGGCTAAGATCAAAACCCTGACCGACCGCCTGCCACAACTTTCAGAACTCCACATCCTGGTGGTTGAAGACAATCTTGTGAATCAAAAGGTCATGTTATTCAATCTGGCCAAGCTTGGTTATCGGGCCGATCTCGCCACCGATGGAGTCGAGGCGATTGAGAAAATGGAAAAAGCAAAATACGACCTTGTGTTCATGGACGTGCAAATGCCGCGCATGGATGGCATTGAGGCCACCCGGATTATCCGCCAGCGAAGACTGTGTCCCGGCGCGCACATCGTGGCTTTGACGGCCGCGGTCCAGGAGGAAGATCGCAAAAAAGCCCTCGAGGCTGGCATGAACACCTTTCTTACCAAGCCGCTTCTTCTCAACGACTTAAGGGGTGTATTCAAGCAGATCCAGGGCACGGCCTAGAATGCTCTCATCCTATCTCAACAAGGCGCATTCGGTCGCATCCGCTTTCCTTGGAATGGTCAACGTATATGAATTTCTATAGCATGTCTTTCATGCGGAATTTATTCGTAGCCGAACGCTTTCACAAAAGGAGCCAGCTTTTCCAGCCACGGATCGATATATTTTTGATAATTCCGCCAGCGTCCCACTGAATTCTTAAATATGGGTTTTGCAACATCCGCAGAAGTTGGTGAACGCACCAGTTTTTCTTTCATAAATTCGTTAAAATGCAGCACGCGCGCATCCCACGATATTCCGAGGAAATCTAGCGTCCGGCGGGAAACGGATTCCAAATTCTCCACCATGTCTTCGTAACGGATCTCAAGGTGAAGGTTTTGCAGGCGAGGCGCAATCGCCCTCCAAAAACCCATGACGGACGCGTATTCTTGCACGGTATCCTCAAGACTCAAAAACATGGCGCTAATTGGGCCCAACGGAATGGGCTGCATAAAACAACTCAAACACACATCACGCGGATCACGAATCATCGCGAGAAATTTTGCTTCTGGGAAAATGCGGACGAAAGCCGGAACTAGCGGGGTGAGTGAAGGATTTTTGTCAATTAACAACCGGTCACCAATAGGATTGCCAAGGGCCATTTCCATACGACGAAAATAATGCTCCCGAGCCTGCTGACATGCATCGGGCGATGCTGATTCGAGAACCGATAGCACGGATGGGTCATTCGGGAAACCGCGTTTAATTGGAAGACATGTATTATAGAAAACTTTCGCTTCTTCAGCGGAGGAAAAGAAAATATTCGTTTCTTCCGCAGAGATAACCTCCGGGTGAGAATCCAGCACTTGCTCTAAAAGGGTGGTTCCAGAGCGAGGATGACCGCAAAGTAAAGTCAACCGATGCGGGTCCTGCACTTTTTCGCCAGCTTTGAACCAACGTTCCAGAACCTCCACTGAAATATTCGTTTCAGCCTGCTTAAAGCGAGCATGAACCGCTCTTTGGGTGGCAATGTGTTGTGCCGCGTTTGGAAGCATCATGGCCTTGGCCTTTAGGAATGCTGCCATCGCATCATCATAACGCCCTTGATGATCGAGTATCGTGCCCAATTCATACGAACTGCGTATGCGGGCATACAGGGTTTGCGGGCTCGATTGTGTCAAAAGCGAACGAAGAATTTTTTCGGCCTCTTCCCACTGGCCGGTCAAACGCTTCAGTCTTGCGCGAACAAATAATCCCATCGCATAATTTTTATCTATCTGCAGCGCACATTCGATTAGATGAGCAGCTTCTTCCAGAAGATGAAGGTGCTCGTAGATTTCAGCGAGCCTGATAAAGCTGTCGGGTGAGACATTCGGTTCTTTAATCGCGCGCTCCAAATAATGTCTGGCCATTTTGGGGCGATTAAAATGAAGACAGTGCTGCCCGGCCATGGCTAGCACTTCCGCCTTTCGTGCGGCAACGCCAAGGGCTTTTTCGAAACAACGCTCGGCGGAGGCGTAATCGTAGCATACCCCGTAACCCAATCCCAAATTTAGCAAAATGCCGACATTGGCAGGATCAAGACGGCTGGCGCTTTCCAACAATTCAATGGATTGCTGATAATCTCGGCTTCTCCACAACTCATTCGCAGACTGGATCATCTGCGCCAGGGATTTTTTTGAAATTAAATCTTGTCGGTTCAATTTCATCGTCACAATAAAAGCTAGGTTCCAGCCCTGCCTGGATTTGTGGACTACCGCGAGCCCCTGAGACTTGGTTTTAGTTTAATTGAATTTCAAAGTCCACGGAGAATTTCTAATCCGTGAAGGCAGATCGACATTCCATCGCATTCGTTCCATGAACGAGTTCTCCTGGGCATCGAAGCTCTCCAAATTGACAGCGCGAATGTATTTGTGTCATCTTGGCCTCAAGCGTCTTTGAGGCCTCTCAAGCGTGAAGATCACCATGTCCAAAAAACTCATTGTACAGGATCTTATAGGTGTATGGCTCTTGCTCGGCGGTTGCTTCATTGGGGGGCTTGCCGTCAATGAAATACGCCCCCGACCTTTTTCTTTGGTCTATTTCTCCCCCGAATCTCGTCTCAATCAAGCCGTGGAACAACTGCGCTCATTTTCACCAACCGCTTCAGTTGTTCTCGATCGTGATGTCAATCTGGAGGAAATGCAAACAATCACCTTGAAGCACACGGCATTAATTATAGATGCCCGCCCAGAAGACTTTTACCGATTGGGTCATATCCCATCGGCGTTGAGTTTGCCCCGCAGCGACTTTAAAAAAAAATACCAAGCCTTGCAATCGACACTCCAGTCTCATCGTGACATGCCCTTGATCGTTTATTGTTCCAGTAGCTATTGCCACGATAGTCAAATGGTGGCGGGCGCACTTCAAGAACTGGGTTATCCGCACGTCAGGCTCTTCCGTGGTGGCTGGAGGGATTGGAAAGACGCCAGTCTACAGGAGGAAAAAGAGTGAAGATAAAATTTGGAATGAGGTGCCAGCAATGGGGCTATTGGATGGGCCGCTTTCTTTTGGGAGCAGTTTTCATTTATGCGGCCATTTTAAAAATTAGTTCACCGCAAGACTTTGCTGACAGCATAGCCGCCTATCAGATTCTTCCAATTGTGGTCATTAATCCGTTTGCACTGGGATTGCCATTCTTTGAACTTGTTTGCGGGCTATTGGTATTAACTGGATTTTTTCTTAGGGTAGGTGTTCTTGGCATTTTATCCATGTTGATCATATTCATTGTAGCTCTTGCCGCTTCTCTGCTCCGAGGTCTCTCCATCAATTGCGGCTGTTTTGGGATGCATTCTTGGTTTGATTCCAACCCATGGATTGCCTTGTTGCGGGATGCCTGTCTTTTAGTTATATCAATTTTAATTTATAGATATCATTTAACTGAGGCGGAAGCTGCGAACCGACTTTCGCCTTTAATTTCCGACTAATAGGTGCCGCCATAATTTGGCTTTAACTCGATTGCTTTTGCTGAAATCACTTATGGCACCATGGGGAGAGTGAGGCTTACGGGTGGTAAGCCTCCATTTTCTCAGCGGATGGCGGATAACCCGTATTGAGGTCCCCGGTATTCGGCAAAGCGAATAGCAGTTTATTGGCCCGCATTGCCTTAAGGCCCAGATTTAATCTTATATGCCTTACTATCAATGTATTATAAAATGTAATAAAAAAACATTAATAAACTCAAGAATAAACCATAAACAGGTATATCTATCATTTATTAAGATTTAATTTGACCTGCAAGCAGCGATTTTGTAGCAAATGCGGCGAATATATCAAATGGAGGCTAATACAAAGAGAGAAGGTATGAATGAGCACCGAAGAGCCGTTTGTCCAAGTTAGCATCTCACTACACTTGGTAGCGTTGCCCAAAGCTTTCTGTTTGCGTGTTCGAAACCACACAAATCACAACCCAATGGAAGTAAGATAACTATGAAAAAATCGTTTCTCAAACCACTGCTCCTCGCACCGTTGCTGGCTGGCTTTGGTGCTGCCGTCCACGCCTCTAGCACCTATAATATGTACGTCACCTTCTATGGGTGGCTCGATAATAGCCCCCCCAGTGCTACCATCGCCTATCCGCAAATTCACTCAACCGCTGGCGGGACGGGTACCCACAGTGATCCGATCACGTTCGCCTGCGACTCAAGTGAACTTGCCCCCGGAACCATCATCTATGTTGGTTTTGTGAAGAAGTACTTTATCATGGAAGACGATTGTACCGAGTGCGATTCGGACTGGAGTAATGGCAAGAAGCGGCACGTTGATTTGTGGACGGGTGGTACCGCCTCTTCCGGAGATGGTCTTCTTGAGTGCGAAGACGCCCTCACCCAAGGCTCCGCTTCCGTCATCGTGAATCCATCCAGCTCTGAGTCAGTGAGCAGCACGCCGTTGTACGACAACTCCACCAACAAGTGCTATGTGGATGATTCCGGTCAAACCTATGATTTCACCTCCGGTAATCAGGAAATCGAATGTGTCAGCAGCCTGCAAGCGGTTACCGTTTCTGGTGCCTCCAAGAGCAATGGTGCAGCCGTCGTCCAACAAAATTTTACGGATGATGACAATGCACTATGGCAGATCAGTGCCACGAGCGGCGGTTATTACAAAATCAAGAATGTCCATAGCGGACTCTACTTAAATGTGGATGGTGCTTCCAAGGCCAATGGCGCAAGCATTATCCAATACCCCTATTCAGGCACCAAGGGCAATGACGAATGGAAACCCCAGGTCAATAGCGATGGTTCTTTCACCTTTATCAATCGCTATAGCGGTCTTGTTCTCGATGATCCAGGTTCGAGCAACACATCGGGTGTACAATTCGATCAATGGGGGTCGAATGGCGGAAAAAATCAGAAGTTTTACATGATTGGCCAGTAAATCATCGCAGTCTGAAAAAACTTACTTATCCATCCATCGGAGGGTCGTAATTGACCCTCCGATTCGGAAGGTTTCCTTGGCAAATACGCAAGATGCAATGTAGAGATGTGAGCTTGCGCCATTCATCCAAGTTATTATTACGCAGCAGCAGTCTTTGCCGTTTCTGGCTGACTCTCCTCCCCGGTCTTGCTCTTGTATGTTATTTTTCGGCCTACGCCGAAGACTCCAATCAAGCCACTCAGGCGACTGCGTTAGTGGCACCATCTCCGGTCTCGGAAAGTCCCAAGCAAATTTGGGACAACATCGAACACTCATTTCGGACGCTTGATCCACCGTCGGAGTGGCAAAAAAAACGTCCCAGTCAGGAGGTTCTTGCCAACTGGAAAAGTAACAAAGCCCAATTGGCGGCGCAATTGGCTGATCAATGTCGGGATTATTACCTTCGGTTTCCGAATGTTCCTGAAGCCGCGCGTGCTCGCGAGAGCGAATATAATCTTCTCGAAATTGCCGTAAACTCGGGCAATACCAGCTTGATCGCGCGCTTGACCTCATTGGATTCCAGAGAGCTTTCCAATCCTTCTCTAACTGCCACAGACCGATTCGATCTCATGGCCCATATGGTTGAGCGAAATGCCAACTTTCATAAGGCTGAAAGCACCAGCGCCGTCATGGATCAGCTCGAAAAAGGTTCACGCGAATTGTTAAAGGCATTTCCCAACAACCCCATGTCATGGCAGTTTCTGGTCACCGTGGCCGATCAAACGCAAGACCCTGAAAAGGCGCGCAGCCTGGCGCAGGAAATCATTGCCAGCAAAGCGGCCGAGTCACTCAAAGTTTCCGCTCGCAACATTTTGAGACGCCTTTACCGTCTGGGAAATCCTCTTCCATTTCAGGGTATCGCCATGGACGGAAGTTCCATCGATCTTCACCTGATGAAAGGCCGGGTGGTTATGTTCGACTTCTGGGAAACGGATTGCGGTTATTGCCTCAAAGAACTTCCGGAAATTGAGGCCGCCTACAAAAAATTCCACCGTCAAGGTTTTGACATCATCAGTGTCAGTTTCGACGCCGACAAGAAAAGTCTTGTCTCATTCCTCGCAAAGAAACCCATGGAATGGCCGCAATATTTCGCCGGACCGGATTGGCAAACCACCCATGGCCGCGTCTTTGACGTTTCGGGTGTACCCACACTATGGCTCGTAGATAAGCGCGGCAATCTGCGGGATCTTAATGCCTCCGAAGATTTGGATCGCAAAATTGAAGAATTATTGAAGGAATCATCCAGCGTCTTGGAACCAACCGCCAGCACCCCGCCAGTTTTGCCCAAGCTATAGAATTTTATCTTTGTCCGGAAACGCCAATTTTTGTCACCGAAGCATCTGAATCCACTCCTCAAGAACAGAACCAGTCGCTTCCTCTTCGTTATTACGGCGACTGGTGCTTTCTGCCGCTCTACCTGGCGCGTTCGGCTTGCTTTCCCCTTGCTTAAGAACAAAAGATGGTTAGGAAGGATTGATCAAAGGTTGGCCAATAGACCAAACCCCGGAGAAATCGATATGCGACAAAAGGTGATGATCTATTTTGCCGCCATGGTTCTCAGCTTGGCGTTTTCTCTCGAAGCATCTGCAGATGCTTCGGCTCCCTTCTCTCTTCAAGAAGGCTGGAGCATGCAATCCGCCGATAAGTTGCAAGCTAAAGGCGAGGACATTTCAACGGATCTTTATCATCCCGATGGCTGGTACTCGACCCGTGTGCCCGCGACGGTTCTTGCGGCCCAGGCAGCGGACGGCGTGTACCAGCAACCCTACTTCGGCACCAATCTGCGGGATATTCCCGGAACCTCGTATCCAGTAGGCCAGGACTATGCCAATCTACCCATGCCGAAAGATAGTCCCTATCGCGCTGGCTGGTGGTATCGCAAGGAATTTGTCATTCCCGCGTTGAAAAAAGACCGCATCTTCTGGCTACGCTTCGGAGGCATCAACTACCGCGCGAATATTTGGCTCAATGGCAAGCCAATTGCCGATTCCTCGCAAGTTGTGGGTACATACCGGACGTATGAGTTCGATGTAACGGACAAAATCGTGGAGGGCAAACCCAACGTGGTTGCGGTCGAAACTTTTGCTCCGACGGAAAAGGATCTCGGCATCAATTGGGTGGATTGGCATAGTCCTGGCCTACTGGATACGAGGTT
>Ga0206954_1269_pt1 | contig 10605 bp, 7 predicted proteins | sample Alteio_BWOrgHeat_37_FD_153250 | JGI IMG/M metagenome (GOLD analysis project Ga0206954, IMG submission 153250) | Enriched cells from forest soil in Barre Woods Harvard Forest LTER site, Petersham, Massachusetts, United States -... | ecosystem: Environmental > Terrestrial > Soil > Temperate forest > O...
GGCACATAAAATCGCTGTCATACTCAACGCTGGCGCCAACCCGGCATCTATCACCGTGCCGGTTTGGCAAATGGGAATCGACGAGGGAGCAACCTTGGTCGACGCACTGTCGGGCGAATCCGCTAAGGTCGCGAACGGGAACGTGTCGATCCCGATGCCGGCAAGAACCGCGGTTATACTCGTGACGGGCGACCGTGCAGGAAATTAGTGCGCGACTACAAAGTTGCCGTCGGTAAACGTCACCTCACCGGATGCCGGAACGACTACCTCGTGGTTCCCGGATTGCGTGGCGCGACTTGTCTCCCATATCAGCCTGGAGCCATCCCAAATACCGTACTTGTACTGAATAGCGATACCGGCGGGAAGACGGACTCTGGCGGTCCAACTTGGAACCGGGCTGTTGCCGGCGTAGGTCAACGTTAGACCGTGATCGGCCTGCCAGTTGCCAAGGGGTGGAATATTGCCCAACACAATCACCCGTTGGCCGTTCGTAGGGTAGCAGTTGTCGATCTGGAAGGTAACGTCTGTGTATCCATCAGGAACGTTAGTCGAACTGTCAGGCCCGTTAGAAGCCGTGGTTTCTATCTTGATGTCATCTATTACTGCCCATCCGCCTTTGGCGCGAAGCTCAAGAACGTGATTACGATTCGCTAGACCGGTAGCGTCAAGGGCTAAATACCCATAAACCGTACTGGCCTTTTCTTGGGGACACGACTTTTGCAGTGTGCCGTCGATGTAGACGTCCAAATTCCCCAATCGATGGCTATAGTCGCCGATGCTAACCGCGGGACCGGCCATTGTATAGATTTTAACTCCCGTTCCGCTAAAAGAATATACACCCTGACTTCCGGGAGGAAGCGTATGGGCAGAGCCACCGTAGAGTAGAGAGTTCTCGATTTCCTCGCCTTGCGTCCAGATCCAGCCCGGAGCAGTGTCATCGATTACGACGGCAACTGGTTGGCTTTGTGTAATCACAGTGTCCGCCGACACGGGCGAGATTGAGCTCAACACCACGAATGCGAAGAGCATACCAGTGGTCAAACGCATCGGGATCGTTTGCTGGGCAGCGTCGAACGTGGTTGTGACCGAATCAGTATTGGTGTCGCCGGAATGTCGTCGAACAAACATCGTTCGCTCCTTCAGTCTGTGCAAATAGGGATAGAATGATATGCAAACTTTATTGCTGTAAGCTTAAATATAGCTTACAATATTGTATCATTGATAATCGTGTATTGTCAAAAAATCTCTCTTTGGTTGCCGACTACGATGACCTATCTCCGTAAACGTCGGGCATAATGATGGATGTGATTACAGTGGATTTCAAATCAATTGCCGTCGTCGGTCTGGGTATCGCCAGCGACCACAACCAACCGAATTTCTTTGACGACGTGCTGCGAGGTATTCTCCAGGCGGCGGGAAGATACGATCGTGATGTTACGATTGTTCGCCGGTCGCTGTGGGAATGGCCCGATCATCCGCCGATTTTCTCGCAAGACCATTATCTCGGCATCATTGTACTTGGGCCGTCCTTTCCAGAAACGCTCATAAAGGGCGCGGAAATCTCCGGATTACCTACGGTCACTATCGGGGGCGCGAATGAATGTCCGGAGTTCTCGTCAGTTGACGTGGACAACTACAATTCAGCTCGTGCCGCCGTACAGCATCTCATAGACATAGGACATAAGCGGATTGGATACATAAGCGGAACATCTATTGCTGGTTGGGCGGCAGAACGTCACCGTGCCTACGTCGACGCGATGATATCAGCCAACCTGGTGATCGAAGAATCGCTTATTGCCTCCGTTGATTTCGCCGGCGTAAACGAAGGCTACGATGCCATGCGCCGCCTACTTGATGATGACGTCTCGGATCGTCCATCGGCTGTTGCGACAGTAAACGACGACACCGCGCAGGGCGCTCTCAACAAAATCTACGAAACTGGTCTTCGCGTGCCGATCGACATTTCAGTGGTCGGCTTCGACGACAATCAAAACTCCGCCTCCGCATTGCCACCTCTTACCACGATACGTCAGCCGAAGCACGCAATTGGCACCAAAGTCGTGGAGACGTTGATGGCGGCCATTATTAATCCGGCATTGCCGCCCGAGCACGTTGCGGTTCCCGGAGAGCTGATTATTAGAGCTTCGACAAATCGGGTGCGGCGGAAGTGAGATGGCGTGATAATATCTCCGCTAGACGATACTCTATGCACCGACAACAACCCTCAGGGCTACCCGCTTGAGCGGTTGGTTCGCTATCATACGGGGAAGTTCGTCGCTCCAACTTCGCGGATTTGTAAGATGAGATGGAGGAGAAGAATAGGGGGCAGGATTATGATTTCGCATGATCGCACCACCTGCAACCTATTCTTCATTTTGTTCTTCAGCCTTGGTAATAGCTCCGACCGTTGATATCGGCAATCAGCCCAGACTGACCGGGCTGCCATAGTAACGCAAGCTGTGTCTGCTTGCTCGATGCCGGAACATCCGTCGCGGCGAAGTGGGCGAACCAGGCGAAGTGGTCGGCTGCTTCCTCGGGCGTCTTACTGACGACGGGCACATCAAGGTGCCGGCCAATGACTTCGGCAATTGATCGAAACTCCACGCCTTCCTCCGCCACGGCGTGATAGTAGGCCGCGCGCGCTCCCTGTTCCAACGCGAGTCGAAACACGCGGGCTGCATCGAGGCGATGCACCGCCGGCCAGCGATTCGATCCGTCGCCCACGTAGGCGGAAGCTCCTTTCTCGCGTGCCATCTTAATAAGGATAGGCACGAAGGCGTGGTCGCCGTCGCCGTGCACCGAAAGCGGGAGACGAACTACGGACACGCGAACTCCACGAGCCGCGACCGAACGCGCTGCTTCTTCGGATGCTGCGCGCGGATTCGGGCTCGGTGACGGAGGCATGGTTTCCTCCGTCACGAGCTTTCCTTGAGGAAGTATACCGATCGCCGATGTGACGACGAATGCGCGGTCTGAGCCCGACAGAACTGCGCCGATGGCCTCGATCGCATTACGATCATTTTCGCTGTTTTCCTTGAACCTTGTGAAGTCGTGGTTGAAGCCGGTATGGATGACGCCATCAGCTTCAGCAACTCCCTCGCGCAAACTCTGTAGATCTTCGAGGTCACCTCGATGAACGCGAGCCCCAGCGGCGGCAAGCGACTGAGCGGACGCATCCGACCGAGCAAGCCCCGTGACCTGATGTCCTTCCCGAAGAAGGTCCTGAACGACGGCTGAGCCTACAAAACCGGTGGCACCGGTGACAAAAATATGCATTTTCAATTCTCCTTTCTATGCCTGGTCCATTAGGGACGCAACGGTGTTTGTGGCGTTACTCGCCGTTAAGCACTTTAAACAGTTCCTTTTTTTCAGCCCGTGAGGCATTTGCCGCCTTTGTCGAATACCCGTACGTGATCTCAAGAGAACCCTTTTCAAGTTCGACCATCACGGCATCGGCGAACGTGTCGACAGGTATGCCGGCTTTGTTGCGCCCTGGGGCGCCTAGGTCGGTATCGACATGAGGTGGACAGATCTCGATCACCTCGATCCCGAGGGGCTTGAATTGGTGCCGCAACGAGAGTGTGAACGAATGTAGTGCGGCCTTCGTAGCGCAATAGATGGGGGCGAAGGCGCGAGGGATGTGTGCAAGCCCTGAAGTGGTCACGAATATCACGGGGGCGTGTTGGCCAACAAGATGCCCGGCGAATAGCTCCGACAGGTGGATGGGAGCGTCCAGGTTGGTCTCGATCTCTGTCTTCGTCTCAGACCAGGGCTCACCGGCATCCAGCCTCAGCTCCCGCGATATAGCGGCATTGTTGAGTAGTACATTTAGCTTCGGGAAGTTGCGTTTAACGGTTTCCAATAGTTTGATCCGCTCATCCTCCCGCGAGACGTCGGAGCGATAGACGTGCAACCCAGGGTTGCTCTTCTTAGCTTCTTCGAGCGTATCTTCTTTGCGTCCGCAAATGATTACTTCGTTGCCCGCACTCAGGAAGCGACGCGCAAGCGCCAGACCAATGCCCGTCGCGCCACCAGTGATCAGGATCGTGTTTCCACTGCGTTCCATTTTTTTAGTTACACCTCTAAGTTACAAATTACGTAAATTGTAACTTGTAATTACCCTAAGAGTCAAGGCTTCAATCCTTTTCGATATTTTGCTTGTGACGGATATAATGGATATATGCCTAAGACAGGACTCACCACTGCTCAAATTCGAGACAGAGCCATCGACGTCACTATGGCGCAGATGCGCCGCCATGGTTTCGCCAAAGTCCGGCTCGTCGATATCGCGAGAGAGTTGGGAGTGAGCCATGCCGCGCTCTATATCCATTTCGCAGATCGGGATGCGCTCTTCGACGCCGTTTCAGAGCGCTGGTTGCAGGCACTCGAGGCCTCGCTCGCCCCGATATGCCGCAAGAAGAAAGATCCGATCGCCAGTATCCACCAGTGGTTCTTGAAGCTCTACCGGACAAAGCGCGAAAAGATCCTGAACGACCCCGAGTTATACGAGGCGTATAGCCTCGCTGCGAAAGCACAAAAGCCATTTTTTATAGACCATCTCGCCACGATGCAAGGGCAATTGACGGACCTTGTTACTCAAGAAAACATCACGAAGTATCCGGTGGAAAACGCGGTCGATTTGCTATTCGAAACTACAACCGGTTTTCACAACCCAGTGCTGGTCGCGTTCCATGGAGGTGAGAACCGCGAACCAATGCTTAAAAACGTGCTCGACGTAGTGCTCAATGGGTTAAGACGGTAACGCACATTAGTTCTTAAAGGTGATGCCCGATCTGGCCTGAACCATACTTTCCACGTGCAGGTTCACTCCTAAGAACCAAGTTTGATTTCGCCGCTCATTGTCGGCTCATCCGCTGCCTTGGGCCTCATATCCGGGATTCAGTTCGCCAGGTCGTCGCTGTGGATCGACTATCTTCAGACACCGTCGCGCTGGGATACACTTGTAGTTGCTTACTGGATCGTTTCCCTGGCCCGTAGGGACTTTTACCCGCGAAAAACGGGCACACGTAAAAAAAGCTGCACCCTCCAGTTTGAAAGGGTGCAGCAATCTATACCTTAACGGTTAGTTAAGTGAGAAGTAGTTGATGTTGAAACCGGCATTACTGCCGTCAATATACAACTCAAGTGTTTGCTTGCCTGCGGGTAGAGAGAGAGTCGCGGTCGCGTTGCTCCAGGTCTGCCATCCTCCGGTCGCGTCGATGTTGACGAGGCCGGTAAGGTCGGTTCCCGCGGCGTTCTGGATATGGATCTGAGCGACCTGCTGACCGGACGGGAAGCCGGAGGCGATGCGGAAGGTCGCCGTGTATGTCTTCGCCGTCGCGACGTTCACCGTGTACTTGAACCACTGGCCGCTTTCGGTCCAGCCGAGGTCGACACCCCCTCCGGTGTCGCTGCAGACCTCGAGGTCGACACCGTCGGAGCGGTAGCCGTTGTCGGTGCCTTGGATGGAGGGTACGTTGTAGGCGACACCCTGGCCGCCCACATCATAGTTCTCCGCCTGGATGGTGCCTGGTACGGCCGATGCGGTACCGCCGTACGGACCTTCGGGTACCGACGCGGTAAAGGTCATGTAGTTCAGGTTGATGTTGGCGCTGTCTTGGTCGACAGTGAGCACCTGCGTGCCGGCTGGGAGGGTGACCGTGGCGTTCACGGTCGTCCAGGTTTGCCACCCACCGGTGTTAGGCACCGTCACCGATCCGGTGAGGTTCGTACCCGACGAGTTCATTAAGTGCATGGTCGCGCTGCTTCCGCTGCCGTTGGCGACACGGAACGCCACCGTATAGGTGCCTGCCGTCGCCACCTTGACAGTGTACGTGAACCACTGCCCAGCGGCCGACCAGCCGAGATCAACGCCCCCACCAGTGTCGGTGCAGGCCTCCAGGTCGACGCCGTCGGTGCGGTAAGCGTTGTCGGTGCCGTTGACGGAGGTTACGTTATAGGCAATGCCCTGGCCGCCGACATCGTAGTTCTCCGCCTGCACGGTACCCGGGATCGCAGCCGCTGTGCCGCCGTAGGGCGAGCTGGTGTTCGGCGCGGCCGAGACCTCGCTGGACTGGGTCGATGTACCTGCCGAGTTGACGGCGGCAACCTTATAGAAGTACTTCGTGCCGTTCGTCAGGCCGGTGTTAGTGTACGATGTCGCTATTATGCCGGATGCAATGGCAGTCGTGCCCTCGCCGCCGGACGTCGTGCTGCGGTAGACGGCGTAGCTCGTCGCGCCGCCGCTTGCAGTCCAGGACAGGGAGACCTGGGTACTGCCCGGAGTGGCCTTGAGACCGGTGGGCGCCTGGACGAACGGCTTGCCCGAGATTTCGCTTGACTGTCCGGACGTTCCCGCCGTGTTGACGGCGGCTACCTTATAGTAGTACGTGGAGCCGTCCGTGAGGCCAGTGTCAGTGTAGGACGTGCTTGTCACACCGGTCTTATAGGCTGTGGTACCCTCGCCACCTTGGGTGGTACTGCGGTAGAGGTTGTAGCTGGTTCCCCCGGTGACGGCAGTCCAGCTCACTGTGACCTGGGCGTTGGCTGCGGATGCTGCGAGGCCCGTCGGTGTGGCTGGTCGGGTCACGATCGTGTAGGTTCCGCCTCCGACGGCACTGTTGTTGTAACCAGACGCGACTGCGATAGCCTGGATCGTCTGGGTGCTTGTTACGGAGATCGCTCCGCTGTAGGTGGGCGAGGAAGTAGTTGGCGTGCTGCCGTCGATAGTGTAGTGGATTGCCGCTCCACTGGTGCTGTCGGAGATGGTCACCGACTGGGAGCTAGTGTAGGAGCCAGGAGCCGGGCTGAAGGTCGGCGTGGCCGCAGTGGGAGTCGAGTTACCCTGAAGAGTCGCCGCTTGAACGGTGACGTTGCCTGAGCCCGAAGCCTCGAGCCATTTGACTGTAAGCGTCTGGTTCGGGTTTGCCGCCTTGTATGTGATGGTGTACGATCCGTAGTAATTCGTGCTGTTGTTCGACAAGGAGGAATTGCTGTACGTAGCGGCAGAGTTATCGGACAGGCTCGCCGTGAGCGTACCTCCGCTCTCCCATCCGCCGACGTAGACGGTCAGTGTTCGCGTGTTGGCATCCGCCGGGGCCGTGAAGATAAAGCCGTCGCCCACGCCGCCGCCGTTATAGTAGCCGCTGGCGTTGCCGCTTACGTTGCCATCTGGCGAGCCATCGGTCCACGTTGTTGTGATGATGCTGTTCGAGAACTGGCCCTCGCCGCCGCCGCCGTACGCGCCGAGGTTGCTGATCTGTCCGTTGCCGTTGGATTTGTGCTCGAAGTTGTACGATGCCTTATAGCCCCACATGGCCCAATCGCTGCTTCCCTGGGATGTGAGGTTGACGGTAGTTGCCGATGTGATCGCCGTCACCGAGCCTGATAGACTGCCACCGCTGCCACTGAAGATATTATACTGCGCCGATCGAATACTGCTGGTTGCCGCGCCGATGGCGATCGCTTGGACGGTGCAGCTCGTCGTAAGCGTGACCGCGCCGCCGTAGGTAGGCGATGACGACGTGGGTGTGGTGCCGTCTGTCGTGTAGTGAATCGTGGCGCCAGATGTGGCGTCTGTGATCGTCAGCGATTGGTTGCCACTGTAGGTGCCCGGGTTCAGGCTGAACGAGGGAGTCGCCGCGGACTGCGCGGCCGATGATCGCTTGAAGATCGCGAAGTCGTCGCCGGCGAGCGAAAAGTTGCCGGTGCCGGGATTGGTGTGCGACTGGCCGCCAGGGGCTCCGGCGGGGGTCACTTCAATCCACGCGCCGCCCGCCGGCGCTGAGATGGTACCGGAAAAGGCGCTGGTGCTGGTGTTGATTTCAATGAGATACTCCTGGCCGCCGCCCGTGCGGTCGCAGGAACTGACAACCGACGACGAATTCGATACCCAGGTAGTCGTGCCCTGCTGCAGCGCGCCGCCGCTGTTGTTGCGAAGAGCTAGGAGCTGCTGATAGAAAGTATTGAAGGCATTGGAGTTCACGCCGGCCCAATCGATCTGGGCATGTGTGTTTGCGCTTGTATAGCCGGTGATATTGGCGACTTCCATTCCATTATAGATGAGCGGAACGCCGGAGATCGTGCAGTTGAAGACGGCGGCCGCCATCGCCTGAGGGTAGCCACCAAGCATCTTGATGTCGCGGGCAGTATTATTACTGGTGCTGAACAGGTCCCAGTTGTCCTGCATATTCATGTGTAGCATGCCTGACGGCGATGTGTTCGAGCTCGTGTAGGGGTTTGTCCATTGGTATTGAAGCGTGGAGGCCCCGTTGCCCTGGCCAAACGCCGAGAGCACCCCGTACCACCACATGTTCCAGCTATAGTCAAGGTCGTACGGATTGAGAGCAAGGTCGACGATCTCCTCTTCACCCAGCATCATCGAACTTGAGTTGACCCCGTTCATCGCGGTCCGGATGCTATTGGCGAGTGAGGCCGGGAAAGAGCGTGTGCTGCCGCTCGGGTTGTCCGCAGAGTCGAAGCGGAAGCCATCGACGCCGTAGTTGGACATCCACCAGGTACAAACGCCCTGCACATAAGACTGGGCGGCCGAGCTACCGGTCAAATTGAGCTGGGCCACATCATTTTCATTTCCCCACCCTGTCTGAATCGACCCCAGGTTGGAGTTGTTACCGTCGGTGTGGATGTAGTATTCGGGGTGTTGCGTCACCAATGGATTATCCCAGGAGGTGCAGTTGAGGGCCAGATCGAGGATGACCTTCATGCCAAGGTTATGGGCCGAGGTGATAAGATTCGTCAGGTCCGTACCGGTACCTTCTGCGGGGTCGATGCCTTCGAAGTTTTGGATGTCGTACGGGCTCTCGAATGCCGGTCGCGACACGCCACCGACCGTGATCGGGTTGCCGCGAGGATAGATCGGCATAAGCCAGATGACGTTGACACCCAATTTCTGCAGTCGCGGCAATTGAGCGGTCACGCCTTTGATACCATTCAAGGAAAAGATTTCAGGATTTACACAGTAGATGACTGCATTGCTCAGCCAACTTGGACTCTGCGCCCGCGCAGCCGGCAAGCTGCCAAACGCGCAGGCAAGCACCATCATGGCGCATGCCAGCAGCGTTGTCCGTCGACGGATGACTTTCTTCATTGTCAATCTCCAATCCACAATACTAAAGCAACATCTGAATAGTGTTTGTAGCGAATGATAACCTGTCTGACTTTCTCGCGGTCCTCCTTATTCCATCTCTTTACAAAGAGTCTGCCAAAACAAACAATGGCTATTAAACAAGCTTGTTTGTAAGCCATATTTTAATGGCCCATAGTATCACGTATGGTCCATTTTGTCAAGAAGCCTTACGTCATACTTTCTCTAAGTTTTTAAGATGTATCGACGATATTATTTCGTCGATAGCGGGCTACTACAACTTGATTGTCGAAGCCGCTTATGAAGTGACTACCGCTATATGGCACGAAATGGTACTCGTTAGTCCCCAAATGGTACAGCGTGATTCACAGATCTCCTCAATCCTTACGCGCTATGGCCGATTCCAGTTCGTCAGGTCATCGCTGTGGCTCAGACGCCCTCAAATTCTTGTCTCACTGTGCCGTCCTGCCCCTCCGATACACCGGTTTTCTTAGGCCTGAGGGTCTTCACCGCCCGAAAGCGGGGGCAAATATCGGCACATAAGCGGCGGACGCAAATGGTTCGCGTCCGCCATGAGAGGGAGTGGAAAGATAAGTAGCTAATTCACCGCCCAGGTCTGAGAGAGGTTCCCTGTCCCGCAGGTGTAGCTCTGAACGACGGTCCCGTTGGCGGCTTTCCCGCCGGAGACGTCTAGGCACGTGCCTGCGGCGTTCTTGAACTGATAGCCGCCCTGTACCGGCGTCGCCGTCCACTTCTGGTTCGGGATCCCTTGGCAGTTCCAGATGTGGGTGGCGGTCCCGGACGCACCGCCGTTGTCGTCGATGCAGTAGGGCCCGAGGTTCACGGCGATATTGTAGGTCGTGCCGCCGATGTTGTCGAAGTTCCATTGCTGGTTCACGTTGCCTGCAGCCTGCCAGATCTGGATCTTGTTGCCGTTGGCCGTGCCGCCGTTTGCGTCGTCCAGACGCGATCCGGTGGCGTTCTGTGGCGTGAGGGTATGCACGCCGTTGGCGATGGTCGCACCGGCACCTGCGTAGGCAACACCTACCTGCGTGTTGCTCCCCGTCGACGTGCACGTGGCGGTATCCGTGTACCCTCCGATGGAGGGGATTGCCGCCAGCCAGGCATACCGCTGAACAAAAGACAGGGTATTGAGCATTTGTACGGATTTCGTAGCGAACGTCGCCTCTGTTGCCTGACCGAAGAATGGATCGCCGCTCCGGCTGAAATCGGCCATCGCGTACTCGGTGACCCAGATCGGCAAACTGTAATAGTTGTGTGCCGAACTGAGCTTGTTCTGTAGGTCCGAGGTCGCCGTCGTGGGATCGGAGTCGCCAACGTACGGGTGCATACAAATGAAATCGACCTCATATCCCTTGGCACGGGCTCCCTGCATGAACTGATCCAACCACCCTCCGGCGACCAGTTTACGGCAGCCGGACTGCCGATGAGCATGTGATGCGCTTGCGCGACGGCCTGAATCTGCGGCCACAGGCTAAGCG
>Ga0206954_1159_pt1 | contig 10583 bp, 6 predicted proteins | sample Alteio_BWOrgHeat_37_FD_153250 | JGI IMG/M metagenome (GOLD analysis project Ga0206954, IMG submission 153250) | Enriched cells from forest soil in Barre Woods Harvard Forest LTER site, Petersham, Massachusetts, United States -... | ecosystem: Environmental > Terrestrial > Soil > Temperate forest > O...
TTCATTGGAATTTCATCGAGACGGAAGAACTGCGGGCACCTGCGCTCGACCATGGGGCTGCGTGCCTAGCACTTGGCGGCGGGATTCTATCTTTGTCCTCGGTGTTCGTGAACTGCTCTCCGCGCGGAGTGGCCATCGACCTCGCAGGCCCAGTGGTAAATTTCGTCATCGGTCTTCTTGCTCTGCTGCGACGCAGAACCTAGACACCATCGGATTTCTTCGACAGAATCTGGTCAACTCCCCGTCTTTAAGGCTGCTCTTTGTTTTCGCTCGGCGATTGAGAAAGACAACGAGCACTACCTAGGCGGTTGACCGCGAGAGAAGGGAGAAACCTCCTATCGTAAACTCGGAGAGGTCCGGCGCGGGAAACTCCCTTCCCCATTGTTTAGACAGGTACCCCAACGCATTGGCTTACCGACACGAAAAAATAAAGCAAACAAAGGCGAACACAACAAACATGTGCATGAGATAGATCTCGTAGTTGTACTTGCCAATTCCCAACACGCGGCACGGGCACGCGAGGACTTCTCCAGTTCGCCGCGTTGTGGCAGCGATGAGCATGCAGGTTCCGATACCAAGAAGCGTCGAATTGAGACCTGTGCTTGCAATCCGAACTGCGATAAGCCTGCCATGAAACTATAAGGCTCGTAGCTATGATCGAGGCGCTGCCAATGCAGAACCCAGAGTGCCAGGCGGAAGAAAGGTTGCCGCGCAACGATCAGGGCGGTGAGGCATCCTAAGGCAATCATTTCCATACCGCCGAAATAGGATATTCTTGTGCAATTTCTCTGCCATGAGCAAATACCGTGGCCATAGTGAACCCATAAGTAGCGTTTTCGTGACAATCTTTTGACTTAACTTCCTCCGTTGGACATGTTAAAAACCTGGTGTACCTGCTGAAGCAAGCGAAAGACTCGCCCTGTCGATTGCAAAAGCCTCAAGAGGAGAATGCTGATGAAACTGCGCACAGTGGTATGCGGAGCGCATTGCTGTCTACTCTATTTTTGCTGACAGCTAGCCCGCTGTTGGCGCAGCGCCCGCTGTCGAAGGAGATTTATAAGGGCAAAGAAGTTGTCGCGAATGAAATCCTGGTAAAAGTCAAATCAGGTGTGACCTTGCAGGCCAGCGAAATGCATCAGCGTCATAAAGTGGACTCGATGGAAAGGCTCGGTCTCTCAGGAATCGTTCGGCTGCATTCCTCTGCGTCGAACGTAACCTCTCTGCTTGCCAGCCTCTCCTCGCGTCGCGACATACTTTATGCCGAGCCGAACTACATCGTCCACGCCATTTCGACCCCGAATGATCCATCCTTGCAGGATCTTTGGGGCTTGCAAAATACAGGGCAGTTTCTACGGGGAGAGACTGGAATCCCAGGAGCTGACATTGGTGCTGCTGCAGCCTGGAATACCACAACCGGTTCTTCGGCGTACGTGGTTGCCGGCATCGACACAGGGATCGACTACACCCATCCGGACCTCGCTCCGAATGTATGGTCCGCACCATCGCCATTCACGGTGGTTATCGATGGCCAATCGATTACCTGTCCGGCGGGGAGCCATGGATTTAACGCTATCACCGATGTGTGCGATCCAATGGACGATAACGGACACGGCACGCACACTCTGGGTACGGTGGGAGCGGTCGGTAACAACCAGCAGGGAGTTGTGGGCGTAAACTGGACAACCTCTTTAATGGCCGCCAAATTTCTTGATGCGAGCGGAAGCGGGTCAGTGGCAGACGCCGTTAAGGCTATTGATTTCACTATCCAGGCGAAAGCCGCTTTTGGCGGTGAGGGAGGCGCTGCGAATGTACGCGTGCTTAACAACAGTTGGGGCTGTCCCTCTTTCGACGGTGGGTGCTTTTCTCAGGCGCTGCTGGATGAAATCGCGGTTACCAACGCGAACAACATGCTGTTTGTTGCCGCCGCGGGGAACTCCGGGGTCAATACCGACCAGTCTGCCTTCTATCCGGCCGACTATGCTTCTCCCAACGTCATCGCGGTTGCAGCTACCGACAGCCAGGATCGGTTGAGTTGGTTTTCTAACTATGGGCAAAACAGTGCCCATCTTGGAGCACCCGGCGTTGCGATCTTATCAACCTTTCCCAATAGTTCTTACCAATGGGAAAGCGGCACTTCGATGGCTACTCCGCATGTTGCCGGTGCGGCGGCTTTGGCTCTTTCTGCTTGTCCGACCCTGGACACCGCAGGACTAAAAACTTTGATCCTCGGCACTGTAGATTCAGATGCGTGGCTGCAATGGAAGACGGCAACTGGCGGCAGGCTGAATGTCAACCATGCTATCCAGCTTTGCACAGCATCCACGCCTGATTTCATGTTATGGACTCCACCTCCGACCCAGGGCGTGATCGGCAGAACTTACACGATAAGCATGGCTGCACTGCAAGGATTTTCCGACACGGTTCATTTCAGTGTTAACGGACTCCCTGCAGGTGCATCGGCAAGTTTCAGTCCTGCTTCGTTGACTGGATCAGGAACCACCACGCTGACAATTACGACAAACAGCTTTATACCGACAGGGTTCTATCCTGTGACCGTTACCGGTTCTGGCGGTGGTGTTTCCCATACCGTGACCGAGAGTTTGCAAGTTTTCGCCAGCGGCTACCTGACTGCGAACAGTACGTGGCAAAACATGGCGTTCCCATCCCAAACAGGAACATTTGAGGTCCTCTTTCAGGCATCGCCTTCTGCTGCAGCACCTTTGAGCAACGCACTCGCAGGGATCTCGCAAAACAGTGCAAGCGCTGAATCGGACTTGGCCGTAGCGGTTCGCTTTAATAACGCAGGCTTTATTGATGCCATCAATGGTGGAACTTATGCTGCCGCATCACAGATTGCATACGATCCTGGAACCTCATATAGTTTCCGTTTTCTGATTAACCTGAATACTCACACCTATTCTGCTTATGTCACCCCTCTCGGAGATATTGAACAGGTTGTGGCGTTGAACTACGCTTTCCGCACTGAACAGGCCAGCGTGGCAAGTTTAGATCACCTTGATGCGTCTACCGCGACCGGATCGATGACCATCAGCACCTTCCTTGCCGGTTTGGCCGGTGCTCCTGACTTCTACCTGGCGCCTCCCAATGGCCTGTCAGGCGGAAACGGTTTTGGAATAACACTCCCGGGAGGGAACAGCGCGACCTTCACGGTAAACCTCACACCGGTGAATGGATTCGGAGGAAATGTTGCGCTCAGCTTGAGTGGAGTACCCGCTGGCGTGACGGCAAACCTAAGCCCAGCCTCGCTTCCTGGTATAGGCTCGACCACGCTGACGTTTACAGCCTCAAGCTCCGTTCAGCCGGGAGACTACGATGTCGTTGTCACCGGTACATCTGGAGGGATCACGCGCAGCACGTTGTTGCTCCTTCAAGTCGCAGATTTTGCAATTCCTGCAGGGGTATTCTCACAAGTAATATCGCCTGGCGGCAGCGCAACTGTCGACATGGCAGTCCAACCAGTGAGTTTGGTGCCTTACGACAGCTACTTTCTGAATTACTACAGTGTTGATTTAAGTGTGACCGGGCTTCCCGCGGATGCGACGGCCATCCTCAGCCCAACTTCGATGATTTCTGCAGCCGAATTTCAGCCGAGCGACCGGAGACCAGGCACGCTCACGGTAATGACATCGAAGTCTACTCCTCCCGGAACATATCCGATCACGATTGTGGGCGTAATGGATCAAAGTTCAGGACTCGGTCCGAGTCATTCCACGACGGTTCCACTCGTTGTGAATCCAACAGACTTCACGCTCTCCGCCAGCCCGTCCGTCGAGGCGGTTAAGGCGGGAGCTAGTGCCATCTATACAGCGGATATCAACGCCTCCGGTGGTTTTAATGGTGGGGTAACACCAAGCGTTACCAACCTACCTGCAGGCATGTCTGCCACGTTCGCTCCCTCGATGGTGAATGGTTCAGGAAGTTCTACGCTGACAGTAAACACAAGCAGCTCGATTCCTGTGGGTACATACAGATTGAACATCTTGGGTGCTAGCGGAAATTCTTTCGACTCCGACAATGTGATGCTTACAGTTGACAGTCCATGCCTGATCTCAGGCAGCTCTCGGCAAGATGTTCCCATTGCAAATCAGTCTGGCACATTCTCAGCCCAATTCGATGTCACGCCTTCAGCATCGCTTATCAACAGCATTGTCGGCTTATCCTCGGGCTCCAATGGATTTACGGCCATGGTGCGGTTCAATACCTCGGGAACCATTGACGCATACGACGGCAATTCCCATTCGTTCTCAGCGCAGCAAAAAAATCCATATTCCGGCGGGCAAACCTACCATTTTCGGTTCGAGGTCAATGTTGCCTCGAACACCTATGCTGCGTATGTGATCCCGCTGGGCGGGAGCGAGATGCTGATCGCCAGCAATTTCCGCTTTCGTTATCCAACGGCTCTGCTGGACTATTGGAGCTCCTATTCAGGACCAGTGACGATCTGCAATTTTGGTGTGCGGAGCGGTGATTTGAATATCTCGGCCGTTCCGAGTCTCCAGACCGTGCAAGCTGGCAGCTCGACCACATACAACCTGGCAAATCTCTCAAGTCAAGCTGCAGCATTGAACGTGAGTGGCCTGCCGTCGGGAGCGAGCGCTAGTTTCAGTGCAAATCCAATACGAGGAGTCATCCCGACAATCGGGTTGCCAGGGGTCGTTGATGGAGGGTCGTCCATCATGACAGTGACCACCAGCAGTGCTACTCCCCCTGGTACATACCAATTAACCATCTTGGGTACAAACGGAAACCTATTTACGTCAGTGAATGTAAGTCTTGTGGTCATTGGTTCTTGTGTAACGGCAGGAAACTCTTGGCAGAATACGGCTATTGCCAGCCAGTCAGATATATTTACTGCTCAATTCGACATTTCCCCGTTGGCTTCCTTTATTAATAGCGTTGTGGGACTGGCGCCCGCAGGGGATGGGATTGTAGGGATTATAGAATTTGATCCTGCGGGCAATATTGAGGCGTTTAACGGCAGTTCCGGTTCTTACACCTCGGCAGTCGCGATTTCCTACGCTGGTGGTCAGACTTACCATTTCCGGCTGGCCGTCAACGTGCCGCTAAGCACGTATTCCATTTATGTAACTCCCCCGGGAGACAGTGAACTCACGATTGGAAGCAACTATCTGCTCCGTCATCCGGTAACGAGCCTAGATCAGTGGAGTTCAGATTCGATAATAGGGGCGGCGACCGTTTGTAACTTCACAATTCGATAAGCATACAGAAGATCGTTTTTATGTTTTTCGGGATGAAAACCATCGCACAAGCAGACCGCGACATAGCAAGGATGCGCAAGAGACGAGACTGTTTCATGTCAATAAATGGCCTTACACTGGCAATCGTTCTTGGTGGGCTCTGTATTCACGTTAATACCCAATGGTGAACCGCTCGCCGCGATGCTGAGGCTTTTCCAGTTCATCGACTGCTGCAATGGAGTAGTCTTCCATGGAAATTCGGCTATTGCCACTTGCATCCATGATGAGATCATCCTTGCCGAGGCGGAATTTACCGGTCCTCTCGCCGGGTTCGAAGAGCCCTGCCGGAGCAAAATAAGTCCAGTCAGCACCGCTTACTTGGAGGTCTTTTCGAACCTGTTCGTGAGACTTTCCTATGGGTAGGACAAAGTCCGGCAGATAACCGCTTTCAAGAAGCCTCACGCCTGGCGCAACGAATAGACCTGCTGCTCCGCCAACAACCAAGAGCCGCTGGTTGTTCTTCTTGACAGCTTCCGTGATACGTTTTGTTATGCCAATGATCTGATCGGTATCGTCGTTCGGTGGACGATAGGCACTCACGACGGCGTCCGCTCCTTTTAGAACATCAGCTAACTGAGTGATGTCGCTCAAATCGCTCTTCACAACCTCAAGCCCTTTTGCAGGGGAGACTTTCTCTGGAGAGCGAACAACCGCCAGAACCTGATGACCACGCTTCAGCAATTCAGTGGTTAGCCTCTGTCCTGTGTTGCCTGTTGCTCCAATGACCGCGACTTTCATGATGGAACCTCCTTATCAGTTGGGCGATCTCTCGCATTCATAACAGCAGATGCTTGAATCATTACGAGCTATCCTTTGTTAGACTACGCATCACCGAGCTTACAGAATCTCAAAGCAACGTAGTTGAGCGCAAGCCATCCCAAGAGTCGCGAGGTCAAGCGGCGGCTTACGGATTCGATTTGAATAGCAGGAATATGTAATTTACTTAAGACTTCGTAATCACTATCATCCGCCCGATTGCTCTTTGGATGAACGAATTGATTTGCACTTGTCTTACCCCTGTCGGTTTGGACTCGCGAAGTCGCGTCCCTGTAGCGCGCGACGTAATCGTTGGTTCGGTAAGAGACACGCTTAATAAGCCCCATCATGAAATTGAGAATGACTCCCATTTATGGAGTCGGATCGCAGTGCTCGTTATACCCAATGGAATATCAACCCGCGAAAATGCAGCTCTGCAAAATTCCGCAATATGAATATTCTGCACAGCAGAGTTGGGAAAGGGAAGGTAAGAAAATGAGCTCTCAGGGAGAGCATGCTGCCGGTCTGCGAATGACAAAACAGAAGCTCTATTGCTTGCTTCAAATCCTCGTTCTAATTGGCATGCGGCCTCTCTGGTCTCAAGACGCGATGCCCTATCGGGTTCAAGACCAGACATCCTCGACCGCCGCCGCGGTGCCATCCCCGACTGCCACTCCCACCGCACTACCGTCGTTGAACAAGAGCGAGGCGAGCGGCCAAGCGTCATCATCGATCACAGAGCCTGTTAGTTCAGGCCCAGTGCACAGCAAACGCATTTTGTGGGTAATCCCGAATTACCGGACAGTCGAGGAAGACTCGCCGGAACGCCTTCCGCTAAGCGCGCGACAGAAATTCAAGACTGCCGTACTGGATTCATTCGATTTCTCATCGGTCCTGGTAGCCGGATTCTTTGGAGGAGTGTCGATGGCTGAAGGCCAATACCGAGACTTTGGAGTTGGTGCTCAAGGGTTCGGCAAATACTTCGGCGCGGCATTTGCCGACCAAGCTGTCGGAAATTTTATGACCGAGGCGATTCTTCCTTCTATGTTGCATCAGGATCCGCAGTACTACACAAAAGCACACGGGGGATTCTGGAAACGCACCGGCTATGCCATGTCTCGGGAGGTTATTACTTTCGGGGATAGCGGACACAAGCAATTTAATACTTCAGAAATTCTAGGGAACGCGATTGCGGCAGGTATTTCAAATACATATTACCCGCCACGCGAGCGAAGTGTTTCCAACACGATTGGGAAGTGGAGCCAACAGGTAGCGACGGATGCATTTTTCAACGTTCTCAAAGAATTCTGGCCTGATGTGCGAAAAAAAATGTTTGGCAAATAAGCTCATGGCCGATATCGATGATCCACCATGCCATCTTCGTTGACGTTCTTCGAGTTCACTGCCTATTTGATCGAAGCGTTTTTGCTTGGGAGTCTGATCGGTGCCGAGCGTCAACCGATACTGTTAGTTCAGTATTATGCCAAGAGCAAACGTGATCCCGACTGCGAGAGGGAGGTCCATTGAGCCTCCGATGCAAAGAGGAGTCCTTTGTTCAGCGATCCGGGTTCTCATTCCGGGAGCCGCCCGGTCATCCGGGGAAGCCCGGCCAGAAACGAGAATAATCAGCAACGTATGGATAAAAACGCTGTCACTATTATTTAACCATTTACGCCCGCTTTTACCACATACGGACGCATCATCTCATTGTCTTCGTGCTCCAGCATGTGGCAGTGCCATACGTATTTCCCAGGGTATCCATCAAATCTCACTATAATGCGAGTCACGGTCATGGGATCAACGCGTACTGTGTCCTTCCAGCCGAGTTCGTTCGCCGAAAGCGTTGCCGGTGGACCGGTGAAGACTATCTTTCGCGTGAGCTGGTAAACGGAAAGGTCAAAGGGCCTGCGATCCAGCACTTGGAACCGAACCATATGCAGATGGATCGGATGAGAGTCGTCCGTGAGATTGATAAAACTCCATACCTCGGTCGAATTCAAGAGTGGATCTTCCGTCACCGGCATCGACCAATGCGAACCGTTTAATAACATCACACTTGAGCGGCCAAGTCGATTCTGGTAATCCGCAAGAGTCAGTTCACGAGTGTTCACCGCAGTACTTTCAGGAATACGAGCAATCGGGCGAAGCGTCGCGGGCAGGGAACTCATATCGGCCGTGCCCGTCGAAGAGATGCGGAACTGCATAACCACCGTGACATCAGTACGCAAAAATATTTCTTTGCCGGCAAAACGGCTGAAGTCGACAATCAGGTCGGCGCGTTCACCCGGGCCGAGGATAAGTAGATCGGTTTGCTCCGATGTCGACAGAAAGCCTTGCTCGCTCCCTATCTGGTGGAAGGCTACACCTGATGATGTCATTGCCGTGTCTGCCGCCAATGACAAGCGGTAGTAGCTGCCATTGGAAGCATTCAAGAGTCGCAAACGATATTTCCGTGGCTGAACTTCGCTATACGGAAAAATCTTTCCATTCGCTAAGATCGCGCTCCCATAGTATTCCGAAACCCAAGGCGCATCGGGCTTTCCGGAGGTCGGATAGTAGAGCCTTCCATTCGGCCAAAACGATCTGTCAAAAAGGACCAGTGGAATTTCGGATTCTCCTTTGGGCAGGTTCAAGGAATCTTCGAATTCGTCCCGGAGAAAATACATTCCCATCAGACCTGCCACGGCATTCAATCGCGTGATGCCCATCGCGTGATCGTGATAGAAGAGACCGGCGGCTTCCTGCTCATTCGGATAGTAATAGGTTGCCGATTGCCCCGTGGTGAACCAGTCTTCTGGAAAGCCGTCGCTCTCCGGTCTTGTTTTTCCGCCATGCAGATGCACCACGGTGCGCACTTCAGGTTTGTCCTTCTCCGCGCCGTGCAGCGTGTAGTCTATGGGAAAAAAATGATGTTGCGGTAAATCATTCGCCCACTCCACAAGAATTGGCTGGCCTCGGCGCGCTTCAAATGTGGGACCTGGACACATCCCGTTGTATCCCCAAAATGTGGTCGCGGCAACATCGCGGTGTACCTTCGCGGTAAACTGTTTCATCGATACGTGGTAGTACGGAATCTGCACGCCTTTTACTGCCGGGCTGGGACGCACGCCGGCGGGCTTTGTCACCACTGGAATCGGTAAGGGATCTACGAAGCGTGCGAGCGCACGGGTGTCCAACAACTGCGGTGGCGCCGCTGGCGGTTGGAGTGGGACGCCGCGAGTCACCGATGCCGCCGCCACACAGGTCATGCTGCGCAAAAATCTGCGCCTGGTGGTTAGCATCTGCAGCCTCGCGCAGAGATACTCACATTTCGTTGGATCAGAAGAGACCTCAGTTCACAAGAAAATGAATGGCGGAGCAAGAGTAAATTTCGCTCTTCTGAATCGTCAAGCATTCCAGCCACTCCATGCAGAAAAATTCGAACCTTTGGGATAAGACCTTATTTTCCGCGGAGCGCGCGCAATTTTAACCGGAAATCGAAGTTGCATTCACACGCGATTAACGGATCAAAGCATAGACTTGAGCTACCTACTACATGCGGCGCAGGCGCGTCCGCCGGTTCCACTGCCAGTTGTCTTGGCAAAACTCACAACCTGAACGCGTAAAGGAGCTCTCCCGATGAAGCTGTCCTCTCTCGCACGCATGTTGTTACAACAAAGTCTCTTTGTAATGATGGCATTCGTTGCCCTCGTATCCTCGGCCACGGCGCAACAGGTTACATTCGCCCCTTATCTGCAGCTTGGAGACAATGGAAAATTTGGTTCCGCCGACCAGATCGTGATTGCATGGCAAACCGATGAAAGCATGCCCAATCCTTCCGCGTATAAGGTTGAGTTTCACTCAAGGGAGCGCGATAGTGGTGTCGTGAAGCCCAGCGGACGCGTGGTTGACAACTATCTCGTCGCCGATCCGATGCTGCCCGCGATTCCGGGAGCTTATGGAACACACACCAATTACATTGCTGTGCTCAAAAATCTCAGATATGACACGGTGTATCAATATCGCGTAAGCGGCCCTGGCATGCCCAATAGTGGCTTCAACTCTTCGTTTCGTACCCGCACGCGCGGATCGGAGTTTGCATTCGCAGTCGAAGGAGACGAAGGCTTCTTCCCCGTGGTCCCGAACTCGGATCCCGCGCGTATCGTCGACTATGCCGCGCGTATCGCCCACTTGATCTATGATGCCGATCAAATCCAGTTGTCTAATGGACCATCGCTGCCCGAGCCGGAGTTCGTAGTCAACACCGGCGACAACGTTTACACAGAGGGCACGGAGGACAACTATCGTGACTTCTTTTTCCCAGTCTTTAACAGCGACCAAGACTCCAATGAGGCTGGCGCACCGATTCTACGGAGCAAGCTTTTCCTTCAGGTGGACGGAAATCACGACGTGGGCAGCACCGGAGTCGGTAAATCTGCTGGCGGATAACTCCGCTCCAGCGTTCAGCGGTAACCTCAGCGGTGGAGATGCGCTTTCGTATTTCACTGATTTCTATTTCCCGCAGAACGGACCAGTCGGCTTTGACATTCAAAACGCCTGGAACGGCAA
>Ga0206954_1271_pt1 | contig 10571 bp, 6 predicted proteins | sample Alteio_BWOrgHeat_37_FD_153250 | JGI IMG/M metagenome (GOLD analysis project Ga0206954, IMG submission 153250) | Enriched cells from forest soil in Barre Woods Harvard Forest LTER site, Petersham, Massachusetts, United States -... | ecosystem: Environmental > Terrestrial > Soil > Temperate forest > O...
CATCGCCGCTTCCTTGATACCGACCAGCACAAAGCACCCGCCGGGCAGTAACAGCAGAATGGCGACGATCAGGGCTATGATCTGAGCGCCTTTCATGGGCTAGCGGCTGGTCCACCAGCGCCACACGACGACCGCCGCGATAAACGCGACCGGCAGCGCTGCCTCCTGCCAGAACTCTTCAGCATCCCGCAGCACGAGCACGACCGCGCCGATCACCAGCACGGCGAGGAACAACAGCTCAACGGAGCGCGGGAGGTAGCGGTCGCGGCTCATCCAAAGCCCTCCAAAGCGCTAGCACGAGTTTAGGACCTAAGCGCCGCCACCAAAGTCCGTGATCCTTGGCAAACGCTTCGGGCTTTCCAATAGGGGTTTGGGAGGATCGTAGTCCATTTCGTCTGGCGGCGGCTGTACCAGAACCAGGCGCCCACGCCATCGGCGGTACTCGATATAAGCGAATACCGGCAGGACGGGAGCTACGACGATGCCAAGGATGATGAGCAACAGAAGCAGCATGTCAGTTAAGATACGCTAGCGGCGCCGGTTTGGTTGTCTCAGTCGTCCGTTTTCACCTTCGGCGGTTCGCGTCGGGGAACGCGGTCAATCCGACCAGACAGCTTCTCGCGGAGATTGAAGCCTCGTCGCTCAAGCGCGCTTAGGGCTTTTGACGCGGCCTTGCCGGACAGTCGCGCAAGCTTTTCAAGCTGGGTTTCTTCTTCGTGGTATTCGGCTCGTTCCTTGGCCTCAAGGCGCTTGCCGATAACGCTTACCCATCGGGCCCGTCAAATATGCACTGCGCATGTCATTCGGGCACCATCACCTGCACGCCGCAGTCGTAGCCGGTCGCTCAGCCGTCGGCAGGCCGCTCACGGCGTGACGGTATCCTCAGCAACTCCGCCGGCTCCGCCCCTAGAGCCTCCGCCAGTCGCCCGATGATCTTCAGGCTTGCGTAGAACGTTCCTTTCGTAAGCGCTCGGTGAAGAGGCCTTAGGCGGCGGCGCGGGGGATCTCGATGGGGTGCCAGTTCCATGGCAGGAGCTCGGCGATTTGGCGCGCCGGATGGTCGGCGATACGGCCGAGCACATCCGTTAGGTAGAGCTGCGGATTGGTGCCGTTAAGCTTGGCGGTCTCGATCAGCGAGTACATCGCCGCGGCGCGACGGCCGCCGGCGGCGGAGCCGGCGAAGAGGTAATTCTTCCGGCCGATGGCGACGCCGCGCAGGGCCCGCTCGGCGGGATTATTGTCGAGCGCCAGGCGACCGTCGTCGAAGCAGCGGCCGAGCGCCAGCTAGCGTGCTCGCATATAGCGGAACGCGCCGGCGAGATCAGATTTGCGCGACAGCTTGGGCCTGGTCTCGTCCGCCCAGTTGGCCAGTGCCTTGGCGATCGGCTGGGATCGTTGCTGTCGCTCTCGTCGTCGATGATCGGGCGACAAGCCTTTGATCGTGTCCTCGATACCGTAGAGTTGACCGATGCGGTCGAGCGCCTCCTTGGCGATCGGCGAACCGATGGCAGCGTGCACGTCGAAGAACTTGCGCCGCACGTGTGCCCAACATCCGGCCTCGACGATCGCGTTGCCGGCGAACAGCTCGTTGAACCCGGCATAGCCGTCGGCGTGGATCACGCCACGGAAGTCTTTGAGGTGAGCCCGTGGGTGCTCACCCTTGCGGTCCGGCGAGTAGAAGAACAGCGCCGCCGGCGGCCGCGCGCCGCCAAGCGGTCGCTCGTCACGAACGTAGGTCCATAATCGACCGGTCTTCGTCTTACCGGCGCCGGGCGCCAGCACCGGTATCGGCGTGTCGTCGACGTGCAGCGTACCCGAGGCCATGACGTCGCTGGCGAGCGCGTCGATCAACGGTTGCAGCGCCGCCGCTGTCGCGCCAACCCAGCCAGACAAGGTCGAGGTCTCGAGCTCGACCCCTTCGCGGGCAAAGATCTCGGCCTGACGATAAAGCGGCAGATGGTCGTCGTACTTCGAGACGGCGGCCTCGGCGATCGCGTCGACGCTGACCGCGTGAATCCCGTCGCGGTAAATAGTTCGCGTGCTGTTTTGAGGATGCGCGCCGTGGCGGCGCGCGCCTGCTCAAAGTCCCGCTCAGCTTCCCTGGCGCGCTCGTCCGGCGTCATCTTCATCAGCCGCGCCTCCATAGACATCGAACTCCTGTGGGGAAACGACGATCTGGCGGCGCGCGATCGCGATGCTCGGATCACGCGGGGTCAGCAAAATAGCGGCTAGCTTGTACAATCATTCTCCCCCGTTGCACCGATGAGGATCTATCGGTTCAAATGACTACGCGGAACGGATGGCGTTCCATCTGGACGGGAAATTCCTCGCCGTGGCTGGAGATAATCGGGTCTTGATCTAATAGATCAACTGAAGGCAACCGTCATGGCAACCCCGCTTCCGACCGTAGAAGACTACTTCGACTTTTCCGAATTAGCCTACGATCTCACGGGATCCGGCTCTAATACAACACCGGTCCCCACTAATTGGTATGTTTTACCTAACCCAGCCATTGATCCGAATGGCCTGACGGCTATCGCCTTCCGGAACGATGTAACAAAGCAGATCGTCGTGGCATACCGAGGCTCGGTCACAGGTCATGATTGGATCGTCGCCGACGGGGAGGGAATTGCGTTAGGGCTGCGACCGCTGCAATTTGCCACCGCAGAGGCGTTTGCCAAAAATCTCCTACAGACAAATCCCGGCTATACACTCTTCGTGACCGGTCACTCCTTGGGTGGGGCCGAAGCTGAAGATGTCGCTGACGCACTGGACGTCGGTGGCGACACATTCGCCGCCCCAGGCGTGTCGAACATGCTCACGGCACCGCCAATACAAGGACCCCAAACGCCCGCACAGATTCTGACCGACTATATCATTACTACTGATCCTGTTGGAAACTATGCGACCGATACAAATTCTTCGCCGACTCCGAACGGGTCTCATATCGGAACTGTTGTACCGCTCCAGCCCATCTTTTATCTTAGCAACATACTTTTAGCGGGCCTCCTTAGTCGTGTTACTAAATCTAAATCAGCCGCATTGTTTACAGGTTTATCGGCTGCCACATCACATCTTATGTATTCATATGGCCAAGCTCTTGTAGCAGCAGGACTCATTACCAAAAATACGCTGTCAGGTTCCACATTCGTTTTTGGTGATCTAAGTGAAATCTATAATAATGTACAAAACATAGTCAGGGCGAGCGATGCCAGCGGCAATACTACCGAGTCAGGTACCATTACGGTCTCGACCTCTGGAGGGAACGTTACGGGGACGATAAGCGGGACCCTCTCTACCTCAGGAATTTCGACCCTAACGATTTCGGAACTATCTGGCACTAATTCCGCCTCGCAGGCAGCCACTATCAGTTCATTGGGTACCGTCACTACCAATACCATTACCCTTGACGGCGTCACCATCACTACGCCTTCTTCGGAGCCTGCTAACATTGATTTCGGGGCTGACGGATCTCTCCTGGTCGGAGCGCCTTCCACTGTTCAGGGGCAAGAAATCACCTTAGTAAACAGTAGTGATGACTCCGATACGCTCATGTTAGGCGGTGATTCGTCGGGCGCTGCAAGGGGAGAGATTTCCTATAATGGGAACAACGTCACTGCAACATCTATAGCGTTGTCTGTGAGTTCTGCCGGTTATCTTGTCTTTGGCGGCGGTAAATTCACAAATAAGGGGCTGTTTGCTGTCGATCCTGGTGCCGATACGATGGTCGACCCGACGGCCCTGGTCAATGACGACGTCATATCCATCGGGAGTGGAAGCACGCTCGATATCGCCGCCCCGATCACATCCGATCTTCCGCTCCCTTCGAGCACCGCGAGCAGGTCGGTTCAGTCGTCAGGCGTCTATTATACAGCGCAGGGGCAGGATTTCATCGGAGCCGATAATACAAAACCGATCACATGGACAGGTACAGCAACGGCTATTGGCGCCGGGAACTGGGCAGCATATGACGGCACGATGGCCGCTGACATCTTGGCCATCGACAGTAATGACCTAGGATCGAGCGCCAATTTTACGGACCCCACCCTGACGGCACTTGGCGCGCCATATCACGCCGTTGGTTTGGGAATGTATACGGCATCGTCCATAGTTGGTCCGCCATTTTCGCGCGCTACGGAGCTAATTGCTTATTCATTCTCAGCACCAATACGCACAGGAACGAGCTTTTTTCTCTGGGATCCGGGCTCGGAGGTGTCCGGATACGATGCTAACGGAAAATTTGTTTTTGATAATGGACCGTTCCCGTTCACTTTCTCGGCTACTCTTGGGGGCGTGCCGGTCAGTACCGCCGGGTGGTCGTTTTCGGTGGAAAGTCCATTTGGCCTGCCGTCAGATGCTTCTTATAGCGTGAACGCGGCGACGGGGACGGTTGTTGTTAATAACTACGATGGAAGCGGTTATCTCCCCGATAGGGTAATTGTCGCTACACCAAATACGGCCATCGATGCCATCCAAGTAATCGCTAATGTGACCCAAAATGATTTTTGGGGTTTGGCGTTTCCGCTGCTCGGTCCTCAAATCCAGATAGGAGATGGAAGTACGCTGGAGTTAACCAGCACGGTCGACGCGAGCGAAACCGTAATTTTTGGACAAAACAGCATCCTGAAACTTGACAATCCACAGGGGTTTTCGGGGACTGTCGAGAATTTCAGATCCGGCGACCAAATAGATATTACAAATATCGGAACTGTGGCTGGCGTATCTGGTTTTAGCAATGGAATACTAACTGTAAGGGGTCCAGCTTTAACGGAAAGTATAAAATTTGGTGATTATACGAATCTGTCCTTTTTTGTCGCCTCAGACGGTTCGAGCGGTGTCGATATTGGTACCCGCGGCACGCTCGATTCCAACGACTTCTCCGGTGACGGCACCTCGGACATCCTGTGGCGCAACTCGGTCAACGGCCAGGTCAACATCTTCCAGATGAGCAACGGACAGATCGCCGCGAACACTGACCTCGGCGATGTCGACCCCACGCGGTGGCAGATCGCCGGCACGGGCTACTTTTACGGCCCTGGCACCTCGGGCGTCCTGTGGCGCAACTCGGTCAACGGCCAGGTCAACATCTTCCAGATGAGCAACGGCCAGATCGCCGCGAACACCGACCTCGGCAATGTCGACCCCACGCAATGGCAGATCGCCGGTACCGGCGACTTCTACGGCCCCGGCACCTCGGACATCCTGTGGCGCAACTCGGTCAACGGCCAGGTCAACATCTTCCAGATGAGCAACGGGCAGATCGCCGCGAACACCGACCTCGGCGATGTCGACCCCACGCAATGGCAGATCGCCGGCACCGGCGACTTCTACGGCACCGGCACCGACGACATTCTGTTGCACAACTCGGTCAATGGCCAGGTCAACATCTTCAAGATGAGCAACGGACAGATCGTCTCGAATACCGACCTCGGCAATGTCGCCCCCACGCAATGGCAGATCACCGGGGTCGGCGACTTCTACGGCACCGGCACCGACGACATCCTGCTGCGCAACTCGGTCAACGGCCAAGTCAACATCTGGCACATGAGCAACGGGCAGATCGTCTCGAACACCGACCTCGGCGATGTCGACCCCACGCAATGGCGGATCGCCGGGGTCGGTGACTTCTACGGCACCGGCACCGACGACATCCTGTTGCGCAACGCGGTGAACGGCCAGGTCAACATCTGGCAGATGAGCAACGGACAGATCGCCGCGAACACCGACCTCGGCGATGTCGACCCCACACAATGGCAGACCAATCAGTCCGGGGGCGATCTCGTCACCGTACCCGCCGGCAACGCCACGATCTATGCCGTTGGCGGCAACGATGTTTTCGATTTCAGCGCGGGCACGTTCGGTAACGACACTGTGGTCGGCTTCAACGACGCCACCGACGCCTTCAAGATCAGCCACACGCTTGCCGCCAATTTCGCCGCGGTCCAGGCCAACAAAACCGCCTCCGGCAGCAATACCCTGATCACGTTCAATGCCAGCCACTCGATCTTGGTGACCGGCGTTAGCCCCTCTTACCTCGCCGCCGGCAATTTCCAGTTCGTGTGAGACCGCGTGCCCGCCGTAATCGCCGGGTAGACGTGCGCAGCGGACATCTATCTCAAGGGACAGACGTGCGCCAGGTTCGGGGGGTGCTTTTGTTCCACGTGGAACGGGCAGTCTACAATATCCGTCGGTTTGGCCGCGCCAGCCTCGCCCCGCCGTATGGAGCGACCTGCGGCGGCCGGGTTGTGGCCACAAGCGCGGGCGCACATTAGTCCAGTTGATGTGTCCACAGCGAAAGGCTGATGGTCGTACGAGTGTACCTTCCCCTCAAATCTCCTTTTGGGACACCTGCTCGATCTCCACCGCAGCCTCGACATCACTCGGCCCTCTTGTGGCCTGCGTCATCAGGCGCAACGCATACTGGACGACCTCCAGCTGTTGCGGCGACAGGAGCCGTGGATCGAATTTCGCCTTGTTCGGATCTGGCTCATCCTGCGGGTTGTAATCCTTAGGCTTGCCCCAGGCCCGCTCGTACACCTTATCCGCTGCCATCAGCGCCACGCGCTCGTCATCGCTCTCCATCAACTCGATCAGCCGTTGAGCGGCTCGCGGCGAGCCGATGCGCCATTGCGGGTTGAGCGCGTAGGAGCCGAAGACGAGCAGCCCGCGAAGGCGCTCAAAACTTCAGGCGGCGCTGACCGCGGCTTGCCACTGCGTCCCCATGCGGCCTGTGCTTGCTGATCGCCGACGACGTCGGCGCCGGTAAGACGGTTGAGGCAGGTCTCCACGCCCGCGGGCTGGTGGCGCAGCGCTGCCTCTAAGGGGCGTCGACACGGGCCGCGCTCAGTCCTGCGCGATTTTTCTGACGGTACTAAGCTAGGACTCAACTAGAAAAGTTTCTGCAAAAACTACCCGTTGCAGACGGCTGACGGCTGATTTACAGATTAATTAAAGTGACGCGATCTCCGGTCAGCCGTTCCGCGCGATCGGGTAGGAAAAAGGACACACGCTAGTGTCTCTCTCCCCTTTCGAAATTATAGTAAATTATCAAGGTGCATCATATATAATACCCTGGGGCCCAAGCGTTAGCCTTGGAGACTTTACAATATCCAACCCAAATACTGGCGCCTCGGAAACTGTTGACGAAAATACGGCAGCCCATCTCTATGCTGCCTCTCAGGCATATACCCTGCTTGATGCATTATATTATAAGACCAACATTCAAGACTCCGCATCTTCTTGGGAAAACGTATTTAGTGATGTTGCCACGGTTCTCGGTTACCAAAATGCTGCTGACTTCACCGCGACTATCAGCGGCCAGGTGCTTGGCAGCTTCCTCACGGGGGAAGTGTCGCCAGATGATCTGGCAAGTGCATTTCAGGGTCTTGCTAAGGGATTGTCTGGCGCGGCTGTCAATCTGGCCGCTGGGGGTGTTGTCCTAAATGATGCTATTTCCGGACTGCAGTCAGCTATAGCTGATTATCAGGAAATAAAGCCGGACGCACTGGGAAATCGTACAGGGGAAATAGATTATAATTCGATAGAGGATGTTATTGATGGTGTGCTTTCGAACTGGTCCGCAGGCAATGCATCGACGTCTGCCATAGAACAACTCGGTAATTTTAGCGAGTCATTATGGGGTGACATCCAGGACTATGTACAGACGGCTTTCGGTTCTTTTGTAGATACAATTTCGGACGGAGTTACTGGGGTACTAAAGGACCTTTATAATGTCGGAAGCGATGCATCGGATGCTGCCGATATAACTTCTACGATCGTTAATGAAGGTCAGTATTTCACAAATTTATATAATTCTTTGAACACAGGCGATGATTTTCAGCCACTCACGGCAAACGGTATAAGCTCGTTAATAACAGAGATCCAAAGCGAGCCATATGTTACTAAGAACACGCCCCCCATCACGAGCCCGCAGCCGATCGTATCGGCTACAAATACTGGAAATACTGCCGTCGAGGTACCGCTTGCATTAATTTCACTATTTACTGCAGGCGAGAGTCCTTTGGGAACCGCTGCTCAGATCGATCACTTTACGATGATCAATGAGCTTACTGGCCCCGGAGAATTAGTAATTAACAATGTAGCTTATACCGGACCAACCGTTACGAACGTCACCCAAGCGCAATTTAACACGGCGTATTTCATTTCAGCTGAGCCCGGTACCGATCAAATATCGGTAATCGCCTTCGACAATACTGGAAAACCGAGCAATGCAGCGACGTCCACGATTACTATCGCAGGACAGAGTTCAACCCCCGCACCGTCCGCGGCAGACCTGAAGGTTTCTACCGCCTCCCTCATCAGCTCGAATTTGGTTCCCGGTGGCGGCGGGATCGTAGCCTATACCGTGGTGAATTCAGGAACCGGGGCGGCGCCCAGCGCGTCGCTATCGCGTATCTATCTTTCCAGCAATCCCACGTTGAATTCCTCCGCGACGCTCGTCTCGCCCGGCGCGGTTACCGACGCCGCGCTGGCGGTGGGAGCCAGCCAAGCCGATCAGCTAGCCTTCACACTCCCGAGCGACATTGCAGGCTCGTACTATCTGATCGTTTCCCCCGACGACAACCAAAAGGTCGTGGAGACCAATGCGAGCCGTAACACTTATGCGATACTGATCTCGGTTTCGGCGAGCGCTCCTGCATCGCCGTCGTCGCCACCGACACCCATAGAACCGGCAGGCCAGAATCCGTTAAGCATCGTAACGAATGCGGCAATAACGACGCGGGTCGGAAGTGAACCGCCGATCGAGGCGAGCGCGCTGTTGGTCAGCGACTCCGAGCATGCCAATCCGGCCGACTTGCGATACACGATCGTCACGCCGCCCGCGGACGGCAGGATCATCGATAATGCCTATACCACATCGACTTTCACTCAGGCCGATGTGGACAACGGGCTGGTCGATTACGTTCAGAACGGGACAAACGTGTCCAGCGACAGCTTCACGTTCTACGTGTCCGATCCATCCGGCTACCACAGCCCGGTCGAGACGTTTACATTCAATATCAGCCCACCGCTGAGCGCGCCGCCACCGCCCCCTTCGCTGCCCAATGTCACGGTAAACCTGACCAACGATACCGGCCTACCCGGACCGGATGGCGCCCCGGCGTTCAGCACGTTCGACCCGACATTGCGCGGGACCGCCAACCCAAACGCGACCGTGGTCATTGTCGACGGATCGACCATGCTGGGCTCGGCGCCGGTCGATTCGTCCGGCAATTGGACCTTTATCCCGACCGGCTTGGTGGAGGGCAGCCAGTATATCCAAGCGACGGTCACCAACTCGCAGGGAGAATCCGATACCGCTTACCTGTCGTTCGACTACGACACGATCGCCCCCCCGGCGCCAAGCACCCCGCAACTGGCGGCGGGTGGCCCCGTTGCCAACACGGCGACCCCGAGCTTTACCGGTACCGCCGAGCCCGGCGATGAAGTGCTGCTGCTCGAAGGCAACAGCATCATCGGCACCGGTACGGCGGTCGGTGGGACATACGGCATTGAGACCGGATCTTTGATTCTCGGTTACCACAGTATCACGGCAGAAGCGATCGATGCCGCGGGCAATACAAGCCCTCTTTCTGGCGCTGTCACGATTAACGTGGTCCCACCGCCGCCGGGCGAGGTGACGCTGAACGATGCGGCTATGATTTCGGCCGATGACCTTACTGCAAAAGGAACCGTGAGCGTCTCGAACGAAACGCTCACCGAGTACGGGGCGATTAACGCCAATGGATTTTCACTTCAAAATGTGAGCCGGTCAGGCTTCTGTTTTGTCACTTGGAATTCAAATTGGGCCTTTGCCCACAACGTCAGTAGCGTGTCGTCGTACTATGATGGCGCCAACACCCTTATCGTGCCGACGGACGCGTTGATCGTCGCCGGCACGCCCGGCTTCTACGCTGTTGGCTCAGCAACTCCGGACACGATCGACCTGCATCGGCAGGATGGAACCGCGTTTTCTTTCGTATCGGCCGACCTGGGACCGACAGGCGATTACCCGACCCAAGCGCTGTTCACGGGCACCGAAGCGAATGGGAGCACCATAACGGAGACCGTCAATCTCGATACTCTACAGAACATCGGCCTCAGGACCGTACCACTGATCGGCTTTAGCGATGTCACCGATGTCAAAATCAGCGAGCTGCCCTTGGGCAATTCCGGAAGCCCGACGAGCATCGAATTCGACAACCTCGTTCTCGGAAGTCCTATCGTCTCGTCTTCGCCGCCATCAGGGGAGCTGTCGGCGCCGATAACGATTGATGATGCTACCGGGATCGCTTCAGGAGAGACGCCGCTTATCTCAAGCTACGCCACCGATTTTGCGGCTGGGACCTCATCGGAATATGGGCCGATTTCAGCCGACGGCTTTACGATCCAAAATATCAGCCGCTCCGACTATTCGTTTCGTTCGACCGATTCGCAATATGACAACTATCAGTCTATTGGATTCACGGATTTCTATGACGGGCCAAATGTTCTTGAAGACGATTCCACCACGGCCCCAGGAGTGCTTGATACAGTACAAATACACCGAACTGGCAGCACTTTTGGGATAA
>Ga0206954_1179_pt1 | contig 10563 bp, 7 predicted proteins | sample Alteio_BWOrgHeat_37_FD_153250 | JGI IMG/M metagenome (GOLD analysis project Ga0206954, IMG submission 153250) | Enriched cells from forest soil in Barre Woods Harvard Forest LTER site, Petersham, Massachusetts, United States -... | ecosystem: Environmental > Terrestrial > Soil > Temperate forest > O...
CCGGCATTCGAAAGGGGATTTTGGTTTACCGTCACCGTCACGCTTTGGCTGCTGTCTACACAGGCGCCATTGCTGATCTTAACTTTGTACGCGGTAGTTTGCAGGGGCGTTGCGGTGGGGTTGGCAAGGGTGTCGTTATCCAGTCCCGTTGCCGGGCTCCATTGGTAATGCGTACCGCCCGAAGCGCTTAGCTGGGTGCTCTCTCCGGCGCAAAGGGCTACGTCGCTGCTTACCACCGGTACTATTGTGGGGTAAACCGTCACGGTTGTGGTCACCGGCGCAGCGGTGCAACCGCTGTCCGACGCCGCGACCACGGTATAAGTGCCGGAGTTTGCCGGTGTAACGTTGTCGATCACCAGCGGATTTTGGCTTGAAGACGCTATGCCCGGCCCCGTCCACGTATAGCTCGCGCCGCCCGACGCGGTTAGTGTTAAGGTGCTGCCCTGGCACAAGGTCTGCGATGGTATTGCCGGTACAACTGGTACCGAGTCTACATAAACCGTTAACGGTTTTGAATACAGTCTGCAGGCTGCATCAGTAATTACCGTTCCGTTTGACACCCCCATCCGGTACTGGTATACGCCGGGTTGTGCATTTACAAACGGGATACTGGTACTGTTGGCTGTCGCCCCCGCCAGGTCGTGCCACCCCGCATTGTTAATGTTGCTTTGCCATTGGTAAAAAGGGGCGCCGTTGCCAACCACCAAGGCATCTAAGCTTAAAGTGGTAGTGCTCCCCTGGCACAGGCGCATATTTTTTGGGCCCGTTACAGCTGCAAAACCCTCCGTAATGATAGGCCCGCAGGCCCTGAAAGTTATATCGTCCAATATAAAATCATTACCATAGCCGCCCGGTGCGTTGTTCGTCATCACCACCACCACATCGGTTACATTGGCGGGCGTGGTAAAAGAAACGCCGTAGGGTACCCAACTCGGCCCGTTTTGGCTAACCGGTATTTTGCCCGTGCTATCGCTTGCCAGCACGCTCCCGTCGGTGGTTTCTACCGAAAAAATAATATCCGGGTGGATAAAATTGGTGGTTATGGAATTGGGTATGGTTAGGTTGAGGATATAGGCCGAAAAATAATACGTAGTATTGGGGCAAAGGCCGCTGGCCGCCTGGTTAAAAAATATGCTGGGCTGCCGCGAAGCATTAACGATCATCATATACCCGTTGGGGTTGCCGGTATGGTCCGAAGGCACATCGTACCAGGTTGAGGCGAAGCCATTGTTAGCGGCGGTAAGGCTATTTGCAATGGCATATTGGCCGTCGTCAGGCGTGTTGGCGGCGGTATAGGTCATATTGGTAATTCCGGCAGCCAGCGGCGGGCCGGGGTTTTGGCCCGAACCAAAATCCTGGTTAATTACCGGGTCACCCAGGCTGCCATTGCAGGTTTGCGCCCATGCTTTGCAGCAAGGCAGCCATAGGAGCAACAGTAACAGCAATTTTGTTTTCACAGGGCGCATCCGGCAGAGGGTGGTTGTGGTCAATCCATCCCAAAGTTAAAATTTAAATGTTTGCTTTATAAATTAAGGTCAACTATCGCAGGGCAAACACATTGAAATTGTTTTGAATAAAATTCCCGGTTAAATTAGGTCAACCAAGACATTGCCTTTGTGATCAATAGTTTTAACCGCTCCAAAAGAGTCCTTCGGACAAAGCGCACAAAGAGAGAACCGAAAAGGTCACAAAGTGCTTAGCTTTGTGTCCTTTGTGAAACCTCTGTGTCCTTTGCGGTTAAAAATCTACGCTTTACATGACAAATAAGCTTAAAATCATTTTAATGCGTTTGCCCTGCACTTTAAATGGCCCATGGTTTTTCCATCTTTGTTTTTCTTACTTTTGCAAAATGGAAAAGCAGCCCATCATGTCCGCAACCGATTTTAATGCAGAATTAAAACTAAAAGGTTTTAAGGTTTACAAAACCGACAGCAATTCGCCTGTACATAGTTATAGCCGGAAGGATTTTTACAAGATCAATATCACTTTTGGCAAGTTTGTGTTCCATTATGCCGATCGAAGCTTTGAAACGGAAAATATATTCCTGTTTTTTGGCAATCCCCGGATACCTTATTCCTGCGAGACGATAGCTGAAGAACATCATGGTTACACCTGTCTGTTTACCGAAGGTTTTCTAAAACCGGGCGACCGTTCCGAAAGCCTGCTGCAATCCCCTTTATTTAAAATAGGCCGTAACCCGATCTTTAATTTAAAAATTGAACAGGCGAACACTTTTACCACACTGTTTCAAAAAATGATTGCCGAGCAAAGTACGGAATATGCTTATAAAGACGAGCTTATACAGAATTATATCGGGTTGATCATCCATGAAGCGCTGAAAATACAACCCACAGAAAACAATTTCAGATACAGTAATGCCGCTGAACGGATCACCTCCGTATTTCTTGAATTGCTTGAGCGCCAGTTCCCGATTGAAAGCGCCGACCGGCCACTGGAATTACGCACCGCCCAGGACTTCGCCAGGTATTTGTCGGTACACATTAACTATTTGAATAGTTCGGTAAAAGAAATTACCGGAAAATCAACCACCACGCATATCGCCGAAAGGATCACCGGCGAAGCGAAGGCATTGCTTCAGCATACTGATTGGAATATAGCAGAAGTTGCCTACGCACTTGGATTTGAATACCCCACTTACTTTAACAATTTCTTTAAAAAGAGGACCGGCGCCGTGCCAAAATCGATCAGGTTGTCCAATCTTTGAAAATTATAACTTTTCCTTTGTTTTTCTTTATTTCCGCTCCGCGCTTATCCCCACCTTTGTATCCTGATTAAAGCTACAGGATATGAATAATAAAAAAGTTTGGCTTATTACCGGCGCAGGGCGCGGTATGGGTGTCGATATCGCCATCGCCGCTATTACGGCCGGGCATAAGGTGATAGCAACAGGGCGTAACCCTGAAAAAGTGATCAAGGCGCTTGGGGCGCATGATAATTTGCTGGTTGTAAAACTGGACATCACCAATGTTAAAGATGCCGAAGCTGCGGTTGATGCTGCCATAGCGAGGTTTGGCGCCATCGACGTATTGGTTAATAATGCTGCAAATTTTAATGCCGGCTATTTTGAGGAGCTGACCATGGAAGAAATTGAAAATCAGGTAGCAACAAGCCTCTTCGGTCCGATGAAGGTGACAAAAGCGGTTCTCCCTGTAATGCGTAAACAGCGTTCGGGGCATATCCTAACCATCTCCTCCACTGCCGGGCTGGTTGGTTACACGTTCTGTTCGGCCTATTCTGCATCTAAATTTGGTATTGAAGGCTGGATGGAATCGCTGCAAACCGAGGTACAACAATTTGGCATTAAAACGACTATCGTTAATCCTGGGTTTTTCCGTACTGAACTACTTACAGAAGAATCAACCAAATACGCCGAAAACACTATTGAGGACTATGACGAAGGCAGAAAGCAACAGTTGCAATTTTGGAAGGGTGCAAACGGACAGCAAACCGGCGATCCGGCAAAACTTGCGGAAGCCCTGTTAACGATCATTAATGAAGAAAATCCACCATTGCGCTTTTTAGCCGGCGCGGACGCGGTGGGCACGGCTGACCAGGTAGCTGCTACACTTCAAGAGCAAACGAACGCTTATCGCGAATTATCAAGCGCCATGGCTTATGTTAAGGCTTAATTATGATATAAATGTAGGATTGAATTAGCTAAAGCGAAATAAAAAACACGCTTTGCTAAATGTAGCCAGCTTATTCAGGCCCCCCCGCCGTGTGTGACGAACTGGAGGAGTATTATTTTACTACTCTATTCTTCGAGTAGTTTATTTAACAGATTTTCTAACTGTGACTTATCGGGCAAGTACAATTGGTATTTTGCAAGCAGTATTTTATTGGTAATGCTTTCGGTGGCGTATTCAACTAAAATATGGTTTTTGTATGCAGCCAAAATAATGCCTACGGGCTGATTATCTCCTTCGGTGGCTTCTTCCTTTTTAAAATAATTTAAGTAAAGGTTCATCTGGCCGATATCCTGGTGGTCTATTTCGCCCCGCTTCAAGTCTATCAAAACAAAACATTTAAGTATGCGGTGGTAAAACAGCAAATCAACTCTAAAATGCTTTCCGCCGATACTCATGCGATATTGCCGGCCTATAAAGGCGAAGCCTTTACCCAATTCAAGCAAAAACTGCTGCAGATTACTGATGAGTTTTTCTTCCAGTTCGCCTTCATGATACTGATACTGCTGCGGAATATTTAAAAACTCCAGCACAAAAGGATCTTTAAGTAAATCTTCCGGCTGCTGTATTTCATGGCCTTCATTAGCTAATTTCAAAACGCCCTCTTTGTCGGTGCTTAACGCCAAACGGTGAAAAAGCAAACTTTTCATCTGGCGTTTTAACTCCCTTACACTCCAGCGTTCCTTTTCGGTTTGTTTAGCATAAAAACCTATTTCTAATTCCGAATCAGCTTTTAATATTTCAAAATAATGGCTCCACGTCAATTTGTGAGACAGTGTCTCACGTTTTTCAAATGAGACGTACATCTTCCGCATGTAAGATAGATTAGACCGGCTAAACCCCTTACCGTACGCCTGTGTTAAATCTCTCGAAAGCCTTTCAAACAATTGGCTGCCATATACAGCCTTTTCCATTCCTTTTAGTTCAAACTCAACAATATATTTGCCAATTTCCCAATAGGTTTGTACCAAAATAGTATTTACCTGCATGGCAGCTTTCTCTCTGCCCATTGCCAATAAATCACCAATTTGACCGATAAGCTGCTTGTATTGGAGCGGTTGAACTTCCATTATCCAATCATAGGTTTAACGTAAACCCAAAAATAGCCAAATTAAATGATTTGCGTCTTCGGTTTTTGTGTACTCAGGGGCAATTTTCCCCTACCTCACCACCAATACCCACCCTGTTAGTTTTGGTGTATTGTTTTTCAGGTCGATAATATAATAATATGTCCCGGCCGGCACCGGCTTGCCGCCTGATGTGCCGTCCCACGGTTTGGCGTAGCCGGTGCTTTGATAGGCCACCTGCCCGTAACGATCAAAGACCTGTACCGACGACCCGGGGTAAGTGATCAGCGCATCGATGTTCCAAACATCGTTGACGCCATCGCCGTTGGGCGAAAAGGTGTTGGGGATAGTCACCTTTTTGTACACCCGCACAAAAACGCTGCTGGTTGATGCGCCGCAGGTTGAAGTGGCCACCGTTAAAGTGTAGGTGATATCATCGGTGGGCGATGCTATGGGATTTAACGACGTCGGGTCGCTCAAAAAGGTAGCGGGCATCCAGTAATAGCCGGTGATATTATCGCCCTGGGCGCTCCCCTGTAATATGGCCGATTGTCCCTCGAACAAAAAGACCGGGCTGCCGGCATTTGCTATGGGGTTTTGGTATACCGTAACCGTAACGGTTTTGCTGCTGTCCACACAGGCGCCATTACTAACGCTAACCTTATAAGTGGTGGTTTGCAGTGGTGTTGCGGTAGGGTTGGCAATGGTATCGTTGTCCAGCCCGGTTGAGGGGCTCCATTGATAATGCGTGCCGCCGGAAGCACTCAATTGCGTGCTTTCGCCTGCGCAGACGGATACAGCGCCGCTGATCACCGGGACTATTTTGGGCAATACCGTAACTTTTGCCGTTACCGGCGCGGCGCTGCAACCGCTGTCGGACACGGCGACGACGGTGTAGGTGCCGGAATTTGCTAAAGTGGCATTGCTAATGATCAATGGGTTTTGCGTGGTGGATGCTATACCGGGGCCGGTCCAAGTGTACGAGGTGCCGCCCGACGCTGTAATTTGCAACTGGCTGCCTTCGCAAACGCTTTGATCAGCTATAGCCGGCACCACGGGTAAAGGATTGACATACACTGTTAATGGCGGCGAATAAACCCGGCAGGCGGCAACGCTAATGGCCGATCCGTTTGCCACGCCCAGGCGATACTGGTACTGGCCGGGCTGCGCATTCGCAAAGGCGACGCTGGCCGTATTGGAATTATAGCCCGGCATATCGTTCCAGCCGGCATTGTTGGGGTTTGCCTGCCACTGGTAAACGGGCGTGCCATTGCTCACCACCTGCGCCGCCATGGTAACGTTGGCGCTGGCCCCCTGGCACAGGCTCATGTTTTTCGAGCCGCCGACGGACGAAAACCCTTCCTGGATAATGGGGCCGCAGGCGCGGAAGGTAATATCGTCCAAAACAAAATCATTCCCGTTTCCGCCGGGCGCTTTATTGGTCATTACCACCACCACATCCGTAATATTAGCGGGCGTGGTAAAAGTAACACCGTAGGGCACCCACTGTGGCCCGTTATTGCTGGCCGGGATGCTGCCGGTGCTATCGGTGGCCAAAACCTGGCCCGACGTGGTTTCAACCGAAAAAGCAATATCCGGATGGGTATAGGTTGCCGTGATGGGCCCGGGGATCATTAAATTGCATATAAACGCCGAAAAATAGTAAGTGGTGCTGGGGCAGAGCCCGTTTGCTTGCTGGTAAAAAAAAATGCTGGGCTGGTACGATGCATTAACGATCATCATATAGCCATTGGGGTTATGGGTATGGTCCACCGGTACGTTCCACCAGGTGTAGGGGTGGGTGTTATTGGCGGCGGTAAGGCTGGTGGCTATGGTATATTGCCCGTCCTGCGGGTCGTTGTTGGTGGTATAGGTCATATTGGTAATTCCCGATGCCAGCTGCGGGCCGGGGTTGGTGCCCGAGCCGAAATCCTGGTTAATTACCGGGTCGCCCAGCGCGCCGTTGCAGGTTTGGGCATTGGCTTTTGCCAAAAAAAGCACAAAAAGTACTGGCAATAATAATTTCGCTATAATTCGACGCATTTAACAAAGGGGCATTATCACAGCTAAGCTCCAAAACTAAAAATTTAAATGTTTAATTTAGTTCCCGGTGGCTTATTAGGCGTAAAATCGGTTTTGAGCGATGCGCTGGTATATTTCGCGCGGATGATACACCAGGTAATCCTTTTGTAATACTTCCATTATTTTACTTTAGCAGCCCGCAATTGCGGTATTTTAGCGGCAAAAAAAGTACAACCCGCATTGTCCCATGACCTACAGATCAGCATACCAGGCAGCAGCAACCGTGGCGCCGGCCATCGAAGCCCACTTTGAAAGGCTGCTTCAAACCGCCGCTGACCAGGGCGAAACAGGCCTTGCACCTGCCCCGTGACGACCAGGGAGAGATGGCCAATTATCAGGCTTCGCTCTGCGGAGGTTAGCATAGTTGTTAAGGAAATAACTATGCTAAGCCTTTAATTTTTAGGAATTGTTTAAACATAAGTTTAATTTTATTTCTATATATTACTTGCAGTTTAAGCAATTCCTCAAATATAAAAACCACTTAAATAATTGAAACGTCAAAAGCCACGCTACATATTACTTATTGTGTCTGTTTTTTTTGCTTCACTGTCAGCAAAAGCACAGACAATCGCTGAAAAGTATGATTTGAATTTTAGACAGATAGACAGGAACGATAAGTTTTGGTTATCAAGTGGTCATAACCGCGATTTTTTAATGGATAGCACAACTCTTTATCAAAACAGGCGGGTATTTAAGTTGTATTATACGCCTACGGTGCCCAATAATAAGAAAATGAGTTTTGACTGGTCCAAAATCATTTTGTTGCCCGGTGGTAGCCCCAAAAAAAAATGCGAAGTCTCTCTTGTTTCTAAAGATGATATAGCTCATAACCTTTGGTTTATGGTTACAGGTCTTGACAAGGAGGAAAGAGAAACATCCTCGAAGTCGATAAGGATCAGTAGTCGCCTATGGAAGGAAAAAAAAATTTCGCTACCGCCTGGATATGTCGCGGCACTTCGGATCAGCATACATTATGATGGGGACAGTAGTGCAAATCAAAATATTTGGCTTGGCCAGGTAAAGATCAGGGTAAATGGAAAAGAAATTACCAACGAAAGTTATTTTTCGAAAAATAAAAAAGACAGCATTGAAGCGATCAAAGGCATTGTGAAAGGAAAGATGATACCTCTTACTGCCGGCAATGACAGTACCCTTCTATCAAACATTACAGAACTACATAACAAAAGGATAATAGGCCTTGGAGAGTGTGGCCATGGCAGTAGTACAATTCAAGTTGCAATTTTCCAGTTTATGAAAAACATGATCGTCAATTACAATTGTAAACTGGTGTTGCTGGAACATCCGGTGGACGAAACTTTGTTATGGGACAGGTACGTGCAGGGCAAAATGCCCGACAGTTGTCAAAAACAGATAGAGGCTGAAGGCAAACTTTCTATTGGCGGTTACAAGAATTTTATTGATTTTCTTAATTGGTTAAGGGCATATAATAAGCGCTCGGTGAATAAAGTGCATTTATTTGGTATAGATAATCCATCGGATCCGCAACTATTTCTTTTTGAGTACCATTTGGCTTTGTTGGGTAAGGACGGGGGGAAGTTCTATCTTAGGAAAACGATAGAGCGAAAATATCATGATATAATAGATTCTGCCCAAAGGGATACGATGTTGCAAAACAGATTGGACAAACAAAGTTTCGAGTTTTATCTTTCCATTCTGAAAAATGAAACCTATGTGATAAGAAATTTGGCTGAATGGGGAGAAAACAGGGACATTAATATGTCTAAAAGAGTAAAAACTTTGGTCAATATTTTTCTTAGGCCCGGCGAAACGGCGGTGATATACGAACATAGCGGCCATCTTACTAGTGTTGATCAATTTTATGATAATTCAGAAAGGGTTACGCCATTGGGCTTTTATCTTAAAAATAATTACGGAAACCAATATTTTTCCATCAGTTTCCAGATTGGTGAGGGTACTTATACACAAGATGAAGTGCCCCACGGTCAAACGCTGGTAGATAGCTTAATAAAGCCTCCTCCCTACAGTTTTGAATATGCCGGCCTTGCAACAGGATCAAGCTATTTCTACTATAACTCCAGGTACCTTAATGATGCAATACTTTCCTATTGTAACATTACCAGGGCCAGCCGAAATGAAAATAAGTTCAAGTTTTCTTGTCTAAAAAGGAGATTTGATGCCTATGTATTTATAAAGGAAAGTACGCCAATCAAAGAAGTCGAATCGTTTCCGGCGTTGTATGCGATGGATTATTTCTATTTAAGAAGAATAGAAATTCAAAATATTGCAAGGGAACTCGGTGAGCCCCCGCCACCGCAAGCGTCCCGCTCGTGGCCGTAATACAGGTAATGAATAATATAAGGCAAAAAGGCACAATTTGCCCCATTCCCATTCAGGCAGTCTGCAGCGTCAGCCATTGAGCGTGAACGCGACTCGTGCCCCGGCGACAAGTATACGGCTTAGGCTAAACGAAATGTAAAATAAAAGACAATGCCTGGCCAAGCGCCGGGCATTTTATTTAAAGGAAAAAGCTAAGATTTTTACGGCGCGCTGCGTAAGCGGGTGTAGCTGATACTCCCCCATCCAGGCGCGAGTGTCTGCGCCGGCCTGCGCGTGGCCGCACTCGTGCCCCGTTTGACAGGTAGCCACCATGCTTATCCGTGTTGCTTATTACCGTTTCATGGTGTACATTTAAACTATAATGAGCACCAAATATAAATTTAACGACCAGGACAAGCTTTACTTTGTAAGTTCTGCCGTAGTAAACTGGATAGACCCAGTTGTACGTAGTGTTCAGCGTACCGCTGTTCGAATGTTTTCAACTCCAGCTGTCCGTAGTTTGCACGGAACGCTGTTCGAAGTTTTGTAACTTCGAACGACTATGCTGGTAGTCTTTGACTACCGTAACGAAATGTAAAGAAATATAAAATGCCTGGCCGGGCTTTGTTATTTAATGAACAAATGTCAGGTTTTTACGGCGCGCTACGTGAGGGGCGTCGCGGATACAGGCCAAGTGGCTAAGGCCTTGTGCAGTAAGGAGCACAGCACCCGACCCGGCTCATATCAGCCGGGGCTCGCCCTTATTTTTTAAGTAGCAGTTGGCAGTAATCCGCCGTCGCTAAAGCTATGGCGGACGAAGGCAGTTGGCAGTTTTCGTCAGAATTAGGAGATTTGCGCGACCGCGCTTCTACCCATGACCGTACACAAGCATCTCGATATAATAAGCTGATTTTAAATCTATTAGCTTGTGATTTATAGTGACAAATACAGATTTGTGACAACGTTACAAATTGCAAACCGTTGACTGCTCCAAAGGAGTCCTATGGACCAACTGAATACTGATACAGGTGTTCACGAAAACATTAAAAAATGGCCCAAATTGGACAAAGTTCAAAATTAAATGCCTAAAAATGAGCACTTTTCGTTGTCCATAGGACTCCTTTGGAGCCATTTAGCGGGTGTGTGTGTGAAAAACGTGAACACTTGAACACGCGTTTATGATCGATTGAGCCGGGTAAATGATACACCAGGTAATCCTTTTGTAATACTTCCATAATTTTACTTTAGCAGCCCGCAATTGCGGTATTTTAGCGGCAAAAAAAGTACAACCCGCATCGTCTCATGACCTACAGATCAGCATACCAGGCAGCAGCAACCGTGGCGCCGGCCATCGAAGCCCACTTTGAAAGGCTGCTTCAAACCGCCGCTGACCAGGGCGAAACAGGCCT
>Ga0206954_1272_pt1 | contig 10558 bp, 9 predicted proteins | sample Alteio_BWOrgHeat_37_FD_153250 | JGI IMG/M metagenome (GOLD analysis project Ga0206954, IMG submission 153250) | Enriched cells from forest soil in Barre Woods Harvard Forest LTER site, Petersham, Massachusetts, United States -... | ecosystem: Environmental > Terrestrial > Soil > Temperate forest > O...
GATTAAATACACGATGGGTTTCTTAATATACATTAAGTCAAAACCCGCCTGTTCATCTCTTTCGTGCATTGGATGGCCATTGGCGAATGTTCAGGCCAATACGCGGTATATTGCCGGTTAATATCACTGCCTATCTTCGGGCAAAGGAGTCGGGTATTTGCGATGACCGCGATCGATGGATTTACCGCCCGGTTCCTGTTATTATCAAAAATTGCCGCTATATGAAAGCAACGGTTCTTTTCGTTTTTGCTATCTTTCTTTGTTCCGTTCTGTCATGGGGCCAACCGGTACAAAACATCCAGATCATTCCTCAGCCGGTCAACATTTCCCTAAAGCCAGGAAGGTTCCTTATCGACCGGCATACACAACTGGTGGTGACTGCAGAAGATTCAAAACAACTGGCGGGGATCGCCTTTTCGCTATCGCGCTTCTCTCAGTCGGTTGGCATACACCTTTCACAAAAAAGCGATGCCTCTTTTCCCAGGCAGATACGCATACAGGTCGTTACCGACGATCCCCTGCACACTGGGGAAGAAGGATATACGCTGCATATATCTCCTTCGCTGGTATTGCTGAAGGCACGCCGCGCTGCCGGAATTTTTCATGGACTGCAATCACTTTTGCAATTGCTTCCGCCGGGTCACACCGGCGAATCCATGTCATTTCCCTGCGCCGAGATCATCGACTATCCCAGGTTTGCCTGGCGAGGCCTGATGCTTGACGTCAGCCGTCATTTCTTCACCAAAAATGAGGTCAAGAAATTTATCGATGAAATGGCCCGGTACAAGTTCAATGTATTTCACTGGCACCTGAGTGATGACAATGGCTGGCGTGTTGAGATCAGGTCGCTTCCCCAACTGACAAAAACAGGCGCCTGGCGGGTTTCGCGCACCGGTACCTGGGGTAATTTTCAGCCTGGCCAGCCAGGCGAACCCGCTGATTATGGTGGATATTACACACAGGACGATGTGCGTGAGATATTACAATATGCGCAGCAGCGATGCATCACCGTGGTGCCTGAGATCGACGTGCCAGCACATAGCCTGTCGCTGATCGCATCTTTTCCCAATCTTTCCTGCACGCAGCTGAAATACCAGGTGAACCCGGGCACCGCTTTCTACACAAAAGAAGACAATGCCCTGTGTATCGGTAATGATTCCGTTTTCCTGGTGCTCGATAAAGTATTCACCGAAATCGCGGCGTTGTTTCCCGGCACTTACGTACATATAGGATGTGATGAGCCTTATAAAGAATTCTGGAAACGATGCCCGAAATGCCAGAAAAGGATGCTGACAGAACACCTGAAAAATGTAGACGAGCTGCAAAACTATTTTGTAAAGCGGATCGAATCGACGCTACGTGCGCACGGAAAAAAGATCATTGGCTGGGACGAGATCCTCGAAGGCGGTCTTACCCCCGATGCAACCGTCATGAGCTGGCGCGGCATGAACGGTGGCCAGGAAGCCGCGCGTCAAAAGCACCAGGTGATCATGACCCCCTCCGCATTTACCTACCTGGACCTTTACCAGGGCGATCCGAATGTAGAACCCAATACTTATGGTCTGTGTACCCTCGGCAATGCTTATCATTTTGATCCCGTCCCCGAAGGGACCAATCCTTCCTATATTCTGGGTGGAGAAGGTGCACTCTGGTCGGAATCGATACCTAATTTCCGGCACGCGGAGTATATGATGTGGCCCCGCGCACTGGCACTCTCCGAAGTTTTCTGGAGCCCGAAGAATGCGCATAACTGGAACGGGTTCATCGGCCGCGTGGAAACCGAGTTTAAATACCTCGATGCCGAAAAGATCAACTACGCAAAGAGCATGTACAATACACTGGTAAAAACTTCGCTGGACAAAAACGCTAATCTGCTGGTAAGGCTTGGCTGCGATGTACCGGGCGTAGATATCTTTTATACTTTCGACGACACCAATCCCGACACTTTCAGCCCGCAATACAATGGCAAAGACCTCAGTTTCCCCAAGGGCGCCACGCAACTGAAAGTGATGACCTACCGGAAGGGCATTCCCGTGGGCAGGCAATTCAGGGTATTGCTGGATGAACTGAGAATGCGCGCGAAAAGCAAGCCTGATTTCTAGCTTAGTCTTCTCAGATCCCCTCAGTATACTTTTTGAAATGATCTAGAATGGCCTGCCAGCCACCCCGCTGCATCTCTATGGGGTTGGTGCTCTCAGCCTCAAACGTCTCGGTTACCTGCGTAGTGTCGCCCTGCGGGGTAAATTGCACACTGGCCTTTCTTCCATCACCCATCGTGTAGGAAATCTCCGCATGCTGCCGCACATGGTCGTAAGTACCGCCGAAATCAAAGCCCATGCTCCCGTCCTTTGCTTCCATACGATAACTGAACTGGCCACCCCGCCTCAGGTCATTGACGGCATGCGGACTATGCCAGTCATCGCTGGCCTGGTTCCAGCGGGTGATATGTTCCGGTAATGTAAAACTGTCCCATACCTTGGAAACGGGTGCCTGAACGATCGTCTGAACGGTGATGCTGGTGGGCTGATTCATAGTATATATTCTTGTAACAACTAAGATATTCTCAAAAAATCGTCCGGCAAACTTATGGCATGAAATTGGGCGTAAGGGTTCGTCCCCTCATCTCAAACCCGTATACATGCCTGTCAGCGTTACTCTCCCCGTGAGACTATTCATTTTTGTATCTGCTATGATGATGCTGGAAGGTTGCGCTATTCTGCAACAGAAATCAAAAGCACCCTTGCAAGAGGGTGTCTACAAAATGAAAGTTGACAGGTCCGTTACAAGGGTGTATGTTGACATGACGCAGGACAGCGTAAAAATATATCCCTTGGTGATGAAGCACCATGATCTCGTGGCAGACAGCGTTCTTTATAGGGTGTATCTCTTTCCCGCAGAGATGACACGATTCCAGGAAAAAAAGACTTTTTATCAGCCAACGATGGACATCGATGTGCTTACCATCCCTTTCAAGTTCCGCCCCGCTACTGCGGGATTCCCTCCCCAGTTCAACTCAAATCTGAACGGCGCTTTTTATTACGGCAGAAGGGTCGACTACTACACCGTTTCCTACGACAGGAACCCTCTGGGCCATTACCTGAAATCGACAAAGCATTTCGCATACGGCTATGGCATTTTTGCAGGCCTCGGCTCTACCGCCATCAATGAATATGTAACCAACAACCAGGTAAACGTGCAGTACGACGGCCTGGTCTTTACCAAAGGGTTTGCCGGGATTGTAGGCATCGGGCACCTCACATTTGGAATTGCCCTGGGCTTCGACAACCTGCTGGATAAAAACTATGCGCTGTGGTACTACCAGGGTAAGCCCTGGATAGGCCTTACGATCGGCCTCAACCTGAACTGAAAACGTATCCCTTGGCCTCCGGCACGCCTTGAAAATGCAAAAATTTCGGACGATCGACTGCTAACAACGCTGTACATCCTTAGCTTTACGACCTGATCATCCCTGGTATCCCAATGAAAAAAATGTATCTGGTCTTGTTGCTGTTGCCCCTCTCTGTCTTTTCCCAGGAGTTAGACTCCATCCTCAATACCTATGGCGAACATTTCCCGCAGGAAAAAATTCATTTCCATTTTGACAAATCCGTCTACGGCAAGGGAGAAACTATCTGGTTCAAAGCCTACCTGATGACTGGCACCCGGCCATCTGACTGGAGCAAAAACCTGTATGCCGACTGGTACGATGACAATGGTACGTTGATCGACCACCAGGTTTACCCGGTATTCGGCGCCTCGGCAAAAGGAAGGATAGACATACCCGGCAACTATTCGTCCGGATCATTTCATCTCCGGGCATATACGCGCTGGATGCTGAACTTCGACTCTGCATTTCTATTTGAAAAAGATATCCCTGTAAGCCAACCGCAAAAGAAAACGGCATCGGCCATACCCCGGGCAACTACCCTGCACCTGTTTCCCGAAGGCGGAGACCTGGTGGCTGGTATAACATCCAGGGTGGCTTTTCTCGCCGATGATGCCAACGGAAATCCTGTTTTTGTGAGGGGTGCCATCAGGAACGGCAAGGGCGAGCTCCTGGATTCCTTTGCGGTGGAACATGACGGTATGGGCAGCTTCGAACTGGCGCAACCGGGAGCAGCAGAAAGTTATTCCATTTCCTGGCAGGACGAAAACGGGGTCTCGGGCAGCAGCCGTCTCCCGCAGGTGCAGCCATCAGGCGCAACGGTGCAGGCGGCATTTTCCGGGAATACGATCAGGGTTCGCGTGGAGCGGTCCCGCGACAAGGCGGGGAATTTCTTTCTGCTCGCGCACATGAACCAGCAGGTCTTGTATAAGGCACGGTTGAATTTGCAGGGCAGGGCCATCGCAGTGACAGACATAGACGCGAGCCGGTTTCCGACCGGCGTCGTGCAGTTGAGCCTTTTCGATGCTTCCTGGCGCCCGGTGGCAGAACGCATCGTATTTGCAGACAGCCACCCCTTCCGGTTCGATGTGTCTGTGACTGCCACGGGCAAACCCGAAAAAAGAAGCAAACAGGTGATCGAGATCGCCGTACCGGATTCCATCGTCTCCAATATGTCCGTCTCGGTAACCGATGAAAGTCTACCCCGTGGCGATGGCGATATTGTGTCTCAGTTCCTTTTGTGTGATGAGATCAAAGGGAAAATACATCAGCCAGCCGCCTATTTTTCAGATACCGGCGACAGTACACGCCATTTCCTCGATCTCGTTATGCTTACGCACGGGTGGCGGAGATTTAACTGGCAGGATATGGCGCAGGCAAACCTGCCGGGGATCCTATACCCCAGGGACACTGAATATATCCGCATCAGCGGGCTGGCTTCCGGGCATGCTTTCGATAACCTGGACAATAAAGAATTTATTACGCTGATCGTTTCCACCAAAGAATCAAACCAGCAGATCATACCTGTGCCCATGGAACAGAATGGCACATTTGGAAGCGGCGGCTTTGTGTTTTACGATACGGCCAAACTGTTTTACAATTTCGGCAGGAAAAAAATATCCGATAAGATACGTGTTGATTTTCATACCAACCTGGCATCTGCGCGCCTGGGTTTTTTACCCCGTTCCGGGGGAACCGATGCATCACTGTTGCCCACTGCGGGCGACTTGTTATTCGATACGGAACGGGCGAGGCTTGGCGGTGTGACTACGCTGCAAGCCGTAACTGTTCACTCCACGCTGACACCCAAAAACACATTGGATTCCGTAAATGACCGCTATGCATCCGGCGCCTTTAGCGGCGAATCAAGATACAGGGGGGATGTGATGAATGATCCGCAGGCACTGATGTACCGGGATGTTCTGATGTACCTGCAATCGCGGGTACCCGGTCTGCAGGTACAGCCGAAATTTGCCGACCATGCACCACTCACAGTACCCGGCATCAAGCCTTCAAGCGACCTGTATGAAGTGAGCCTGCGCGGCGAATCGGAAGCGCCCTGGATATTTCTGAATGAATCGCTGAGCGAGATTGATGTCGTAGCGCATATCCCGATGTCGGATATTGCCTATGTAAAGGTTTTTTCGGCCGGCTTTTACGGTACTGTGGGCAATGGCCGGGGCGGTGTTATTGCCGTTTACACCCGTAAGGCTGGAGAAGGTCTTGAAAAAAAATATGGCCCCGATGCCAAAGCGATCCTGATGGGCTATACAAAGTATAAAGAGTTCTATTCGCCAGATTATTCCGACAGCAGTAAGGGAGCAGCCGCGGACCTGCGCACCACCCTGTACTGGAACCCATATATACTTACCGGACCGCATAACCAGAAGGTGCAGTTATCTTTTTTTAACAATGACCTGAGCCGGAAATTGCGGGTGGTGCTCGAAGGGATCAATGCCGAAGGTAAACTGGCGCGCGTGGAAAAGATCATCGAATAACCCTGCATGCCCCGAATGCAATGGTTGCGATTTGTTTTACTCTTCCATGACTGTTTTCATGTCAAATTTTTACCAGTGGTGATTTTGGGACTGGTAGCCAGCCGATATTCGCTGACTCAATAACAACTGCACATGAAAAAAATTATTCTCGTGGTACTGCTCATGCAGGCCATCTCCACCTGTGTTATGGCACAGAACGCCGATGCCGTAACGATAAAGACTGAAAAAGTTACTGACAATGTTTATTTTCTACAGGGCATCAATGGCTTTGGTGGCGGAAATGTGGTTGCTTCCGTGGGAGAAGACGGGATATTACTGGTTGATGATATGTACGCATCGATGCATGAAAAGCTGATGTCGGCGCTGTCGGCGCTTTCCGCAAAACCTGTTCGCATCGTACTGAATACCCATTATCATGGCGATCATATACAGGGTAACCGTAACTTCCAGAACAATGCTGTCATTATTGCACACGAGAATGTGCCGATGCGGCTGGTCAAGACCAATACCGAAGCCAGGCCCACCGGCGGTATGATGCCCTCTGTGACGTTTACCGACAGCCTGATCGTACATTTCAATGGCGAGGACATCAAATTGCTTCATTTCCCCAACAGCCATACCGATGGCGATGCGGTGATCTATTTCACGAAATCAAAACTGCTTCACCTGGGCGATATGTTCTTTTTCGGGATGTTCCCGGCCGTTTATTCAGAAGGCGGCGGCAATATCCGCCAGCTGGTAATATCGCTGGAGGCTGTCTCGCGGCGCGTTCCTTCCGATGCGCAGGTAGTGCCCGGTCATGGTAACCTGGCCACGATGCAGGACCTGCAGGCATACATCGCGATGTTGAAAGAAACCATTGCTGCCGTTGACGCAGCAGCGCGTGCAGGCAAAACACTGGACCAGATGAAGGCAGAGAAAATACTCTCGAAATACGATGCACTGGGCCAGGGTGGCGCGCAGACAACAGATCAGTACCTGGCGATGTTGTATAAATTGCTGGTAACGGAGAAAGGTTAAGATATACTTACGCAAGACGGCCAGCGCCGGTCTAAAAAAAAATGGGAATAGACGTGTCTATTCCCATTTTTTTATTGGAAAGTATTTCTTAGTAGTTTCTGTTTCTTCCCTGCTCATCCATATAAACAACGCGGCTGCCCCTGCCTGTTCCGATACTCAACTGGAAAAGGGGTGCAAGGTTGGGACGTTCTATTCTTCGTACCGTATAATGATCTCCTGAATGATAATCGCGGCGAACGCGCTCATCGATCACTCTTGGCACATCCCTCCTGTCCATTTCAAAATGTGTTGCCTGGTGGTTGCCGTGGATGTCGTACCTCACTTCCACATTGCGGTTATTATTATCCCGGTAGCTCGCATGCCACTGGTTGTTGCTCCTGATCCAATGCGCGTTGTGTGCTTCGGGATGCTCTCTCTGGAAGGAGCGCTGTACCGTTTCGGGGGCCTGGTGGTTGTATTGTGCGGTTACTGCAAATGCCGGCAATAACAGGAAAGCGAAAAATAATTTTTTCATTTATAGATTTTACTGTCTATGGCAAAGACTGTACCAATGACCCGGAACCTCAATTCCTTCAGCATTCGTCATGTTTTCACTCTCGGTCAGTCAATCAACAGCAAAGATGTACGCGTAACCGGGTTAGAAAAAGATTCAGTAAAGCAACAACGGGGCGAAAGATGCCCGCAATCGGACAATTAGGGGCATATTGGGGTCATTGTTACCGGAACATTACTACATTGTTACCGACAGGTTAGTAAGCACAGGTTATTCTTTGTTCCTGCACACTGTGCGCACAGCTTGTGCACAAACAGGCCTGCATATGTTATTGGTCACGTTAACTTAATACAATGTTTACACCTGCATTACAACCCTTGCGTCATTTTGTACAATGCCGCACGCGCTTGTACATTTTATCGCTCTCTACGGGTACCCGGCCATTTTTCTGCTGATCTTTATCCAGGAACTCGGTGTTCCGGGTTTCCCGGGAGAACTCTTGCTGTTATATTTCGGGTACTTAAGCAAAGCCATTCTTTTTTTCCCTTTTGTTTGCCTGGTGGTGGTGGCCGCCGACCTGGCTGGCTCATATTTGCTATACCTGGTGATCCGCCGGTTTAGCAGCGTGTTGCTGCTGATCAAGCCGAAATGGCTTTTCGCCTCCGGAAAAAAAATATTTTACCTCCGGAAAAAAATTGCAAAAAATAAACTTCGCGCAATCTTCCTTGGCCGGCTGACCCCTTTTGTAAGGGGATATATTCCAGCCATAGCAGGTTTTCTGCAAATCAATCCTGCTTTCTATTTCAGAACTGCTTCTTTTCCTTCCCTGTTGTGGAATGGCGCGTGGCTGTTCGCCGGATGGCTTCTTTCCATCAAGAGCGGAAGGACCACCCTGCTGTTCGCAACAATTGCCGCACTGGTCATTGTCTCCTTCTATTTGTATATCAGAAAACTTCACGAAAACAGAATAAAAAATTCCATCCCATGATCATGTTCCCAAAAGTGTCTGTTATTATTCCAGCCTTCAATGAAGAAAAGTATATCTGCCGGACGCTGGCAGCAGTCATCGTCCAGGACTATCCCGATTTTGAGGTGATCGTCGTCAACAACGCATCTACTGACAGAACGGAAAGCCAGGTGAACCTCTTCCTGTCGAAGTTCCGTGCTTCTCAGCCGAATATCATTTTCTGTTCTGAGCCGAGGCAGGGAACCAATTATGCCCGCGAGTGCGGAAGAAGAATAGCCTCCGGCGAGATCATTGCGCAGCTGGATGCTGATTGCCTGCCCGGTAAACGCTGGATCTCAGCGGGCGTGAAGCAACTCCATGAGCCGGGCGTTGTGGCAGTCACAGGTCCCTATGATTATTTTGACGGCAATCTCCTGATGCGGGCATTTACCTGGCTCAGTCAGTGCCTTGTTTATCCTGCCGTCAATACAATGGTTCAACTGGCCCAGCGGGGTGGTATCATTATCGGCGGGAATACATTTGTGAAAGCATCGGTACTGCGGGATTGCGGTGGGTACAATACCGCATTTACCTTCTATGGCGATGACGTCGATATTGCCTCCCGGGTTTCCGTTCGCGGCTGGATCAACTATTCCGGCCGTTTAAGCCTTCGCTCCTCTTCCAGGCGGTATAAAGCCATCGGCTTTTTTTCCGTCATGAAAAAATACCAGGCTTGCTTCTGGGATGTGATTTTTAGAAAAACGGGTAATCCGGCTCAGACAATGGAAATAAATCATCCGCGATGACCAGTGATGCCGCATCCGGCGATCGGGCATTTCTTATCTCATATTACACTGACACACTATATATTAGCCTATAATCCGATACAGGTGCGGATATTGGCCGAAAAGAAGTGATCCGTCCGGCATATAGTCGTACCTTACAGGAGGAGCGCCTTGGGAAAATCAGGAATTTAATTTAGACTGATAAATAAGAGGCCTAACTACCCGCCTCTTTGATACAATCATCAGACACGCCAGTTGTGCCTTACCTGCCGGCTTTCCGAACCATTGCCTGTAACATCCTGCTTGCAGACGATGATACAGACGATTGCCAGCTCTTCACTGATGCGTTACATGAACTGAACAAACCCTTCCGGCTTACCTGTGAGCCTAACGGCGAACGACTCATGAAATTTCTGAACGAAGCCAAGGAATTGCCGGATATCATCTTTCTGGATCTCAATATGCCCAGAAAAAATGGATTTGAATGCCTGTCAGAAATAAAAAAGAATGAATTGCTGTGCCATTTACCGGTGGTCATCATTTCAACTTCTTTTGACAAAAAGACCATAGACCTCCTTTATCAAAACGGCGCAAATTATTACCTCCGTAAGCCAAATGATTTTCCGGCGTTAAAAAGGCTGATCGACAAGGCTGTTACCCTGGTCTCACAAAAAAACAGTCAGCCCCCGCTGGAAGAGTACGTGTTGTCTTGTTAATCCCCTATTATGGACCCAGCTAAAGAAACGCTCCCGATACGATCATCCAATACGTTCCCGGTGGTGGGAATTGGCGCGTCCGCGGGCGGGCTGGAAGCATTTAAAAAATTAGTTGCCGCCATTCCGGTAAACTCGGGAATGGCGTACGTGCTGGTACAACACCTGGATCCCACGCACCCAAGCATTCTGCCTGCCTTGCTGCAGAAAGTAACGACAATACCGGTAGTCGAGATCGCGGATGATATGACGGTGTTGCCGGACCATATTTATATCATACCAAGCAACAAAATGCTGGTGGCCAACGACGGTGTTTTACAGCTTAGCCCCCGGCCCGGAAAAAATACGAAAGAGCTCAACCTGCCCATCGACCTTTTTTTCACTTCGCTGGCGGAAGTGCACCAGTCAGATGCCATAGGCGTAGTATTGTCAGGCACGGCATCGGACGGCACGGCCGGATTAAGGGCAATAAAAGACCATGGCGGTATCACATTTGCGCAGGACGAAGCATCTGCAGCTTATGATGAGATGCCGCAGCGCGCCGCCCAGGCAGGTGTCGTGGATTTCATTCTTCCACCGGATGAGATACCTGGAAAACTCGCAGAAATCATGCAGCAGCTCCATCTCGGGGATGACGACCTGGAAAACTTACCGAAGGAAAAGGAAGACATATACAGGCAGATCCTGTTCCTGCTGCGCATACGCAAAGGAACGGATT
>Ga0206954_1273_pt1 | contig 10553 bp, 6 predicted proteins | sample Alteio_BWOrgHeat_37_FD_153250 | JGI IMG/M metagenome (GOLD analysis project Ga0206954, IMG submission 153250) | Enriched cells from forest soil in Barre Woods Harvard Forest LTER site, Petersham, Massachusetts, United States -... | ecosystem: Environmental > Terrestrial > Soil > Temperate forest > O...
CCGATCTTTATCCTGCTGACAAGAAAGAGCTGGTACGGGCTACGGTAACCATCGTCAACAAAAACGATAAACCGGTTTCGGAAATGCTGCTTGATGGTGATGAACTGACCGATTACTCCATCAGTATAAACGGGAAGCCAATGTCGTTTACCTGTCCATTATTGTACAAGCGTGGATTTTTCAGCTGGTTTGGTCCCAAACAGGATACCGCCGCTTACCGGCTATACAAATTTGAAAAACCACTGGCGCCGGGGGATTCTGCGGTACTGCAAGTTAATTCGTCTGTTGTTTATAAAGGATTTCAGAACGGCCTCTATGCTTCCGACATGCTCAATAACGGCACATTTTTTAAGGGTGGCCTGCCGGAATTAGGTTATGACGACGACGATGAAATAGGAAGCCCCTATGAGCGTAAAAAGGCCGGCCTGCCGCCCAAAAATGAGGAAGACATAGCACAGAATGACCCGGCGGGAATAATGAACCTGAAAGCCGGGAAAGCGGCTGACCTGCTAAGCCTTGACCTGACGGTAAGCACCGAAGGCGACCAGACCGTAATTTCGCATGGCGACCTGGTAAAACAATGGAAAGAAAATGGCCGCAACTATTTCCACTATGTATTGGATAAGCCAGGCATGTACTCGCCTTTTGCCATCTTCTCGGCCCGGCTTGCCGACCGTAAGGACAGCGTGATGCTGGACCACAAGGTAAACATTGATGTTTATTACGAACCGGAACATGCCGAAAACGTGGACCGCTTTATAAACGCTTATAAAGACGGCCTTAAATATTACGGCTCAATGCACGGAAATTATCCTTTTAACAACGTCAGGCTGGTTGAAACGGCGCCATACGGCCCGCGCGATGCTTCCACGGCTACCATGGATACCCGCGCCGAATACAACGGCTGGAATGCCCATTTTACCGGGCCGGATGAGTTTGATTATCTCTATTCGGAAACCGTAAGGCAACTGGCGCAGCAATGGTGGCGTTTCCAGGTGGCGCCCAACAGCACCGTGGGCTCGCTGGTAATTCCCGAAGGCCTGGCAAGTTACGATGCGCTGTTATTAAGCGAAAAGAAATATGGTAAAGCCGGGATGCGGCAGCAAGTGTTGGATGCGTGGAACTATTACCATTATGTAAGGAGGTATATGGATGATAAAGAGCACCCATTGATAACCGCCAACGCCTGGTTTATCTGGGGCGGAAAAACGGCCACGGTAATGTACGGACTGCGCGATTTAATAGGGGAGGACAGCCTGAACAATGCCCTCCGCGAGTTTAAAAACGCTTATGCTTTTAAAGCTGGCGGACCCTTTGCCGGCGCGAACGACCTTTACCGGATCCTGCAAAAACACACGCCAGATTCGCTGCAATATTACCTTACCGACAGCTGGCAGAAGATAACTTTTTACGATAATAAAATTTTGTCGGCAACGGTAAAACCGGCTGCGAATAAAGGTGAATACACTATCGACCTGAAAATAAATACCGATAAAGTATGGATAGGCAATAAAGGCGAAGATGTGCCCGCAATTAATATGGATGACTATATTAATATTGGTGTATACGGCCAGGATACGAAGGACAAAAACGGGATGACCCTGGCGCATTTTGCTTACCTGAAGCAATATAAATTTAAACGCGGCGACCACCAGTTAACGATTACGGTGAAAGGCAAACCCAAAGCGGTGGCTATCGACCCGCTGGGTTATTTGATCGACCGCAACCCCAATGATAACTGGAAGGATTTGGAGAATTAAATTAGTTTTCCCGACCCCGTTTCCGCCGCCAAAAAACTGGAAAATAAGTGTAGTTTCCGGTTAACCCTAAGACTTACGAAGTTTCAAAAACTTCGTAAGTCTTATTATTTGACTTTACGCAGGTACTCATGATGCTACTCCCCGTTTCTGCAAGTCCGCTCGCAGATTTAAGTTCACCCACAAAATCAGCAAGAACGTTATGCTTGTTTGCCTATCCCTCCGTTTGCACCTACAATTAATAGGTTGTAAACCGCCTGTGCCTGATCGTTCTTCATTTACTAAATTGATTGTTTTACCCCGTTAAGCTGGGTTTGCTCTTTCTGCGTTTGTAGGTACGCTTTGAAAACTGAGGCCAAGGCGATTGCCGTCAAAGCTACCCTGATCACGCTTATTATATTTACGATCAGGGTCTTGGTCGGAATTATGGCAGCATATTTCTCTATATCACCGAAATAAAGTTTAAGGTTCATTTCCTTGACGATGTAAAATGTCAGCGCGAGTGAAATTACCTGGAGTATGCCGGCCAATTTTAACCGGTTTTTAAGTTCGCTTTCTTGCTTTGGACTCTTGAAATACAAAACTATTAAGGTCGCGGTTGCAATAGGGACCAATGGAATATAATAAGGAATCGGGCTAATTACCTGATAAAAGTTTTTCCAAAAAAGCATTCTTGGCATCGAGCTGTCCAGCATTTTTGGCACATTCACAACGCCTTCATAAAGTATCCCGAAAAACCCAAGTGCTACACCGAAGAAAGAAAATAACAGGAGGTTGTTAAATAATTTGCGTGTCATTTTGTTGCATATTTATGCGTGCAAAAGTCACAACAATTACAAACCAATCATTGTAAAAAATCACTGATTTTGAGAAACGAAGGCGCCTTGAAAAAATCGCTGGGGGTTTGGCCTGTAAATAGCTTGAAATCTTTATTGAAATGGGGTTGGTCGAAATACCCCGCATCCAGGGCCATAGCAGTAAGGGTTTGTTTTTGCTGATTGGTATTGATTATAGATTCCATCCGTATAGTGGATGAAAATTGTTTTGGCGAGGTACCAACCACCCGCCTGAAGCGTTTTTCAAATGGGTCCTGGCTGATATGAAGTTCACCGGCCAAATCTTTTATTTTGATCACGCCATTTGTTGAATGTATTTTTTGAAGAGCAGTTAAAATCAGTTTGTCGGGTTTGCGGTCATATAGTTTAGACAATAAAAACCTTTCAATCAAAGCTATTCTCTGTATGTTGCTTGCTGCTTCGGCTATTTGTTCTTCCAAAATGGAAATACTTTGGTGACTGGTGAAATTATCGAGCGAAACAATCTTTCCAAATATTTCGTGAAGAGGCTCCTTAAAAAATGCCGCCGCACGCGCTTCTTTAAAAATCACAAGAATGTTGCCCGCATTTTTTGAATAGTCGAATGTACATACCGATTTCCGCAGCCCTGAAAACGCAGAACATGGCAGCGCATTTTTTTTGTCTTCACCTGCCCCGTTGTGCACTTGTCCGCAATATCTGAATGACATAACGACCGATGTGTCCGGAACTACCCTGTTTGACAGGTTTGCGCCACCGCCCTCACTTTCCACGATGCAATAGGTCTTGATAAAAGGCCTTAATAATTCTGTCGGTGTGTAAACATTAAAAATCATTCATCTTGTTTTTCTGCATATATCGTTCGCATTCTAACTACATGATAAAAAGCAAGACGAATTGATTGCAACTTTTCGCCGATTTAAAATCATTTTTACAATACTATCAAAGAGCAGACGATCTTTTGGAAAAGAACAGTTACTTTTAGTAATTGTTTATGTAACAGGTTGATTTTAAATAAGAAATGATGATGAACATCTCTACCGATAGATGGAATGTTATATAATATAAATCGGGAGATACTTTAAATGGTAGATTGCCCGTCTACGCGGGCCTTTCACAAACGCCTGCGGCGACTAAAACAAACCCAAAATGAAAACCATCCATTTCGATACCATCATCATCGGCGCCGGCATATCCGGTATCAGCGCCGCCCATTACATGCAAACCGATTGCCCCCATAAAACCTATACCATATTGGAAGCACGTAAAAATATCGGCGGTACATGGGATTTATTTCGTTACCCTGGTATCCGTTCCGATTCCGACATGTATACTTTTGGTTTTGCTTTTAAACCCTGGACAAACCCTAAAGCCATTGCGCCGCGTGAAGACATCATTGCATATTTGGATGAGACCGTAAAAGAGGAAGGGATTGACAAGCATATCCGCTTTCAACATAAATTGATCAGTGCTTCATGGTCGTCTGAGACTGCCATCTGGTCGCTTGCCGTGATGACGCCCGATTCAGCTGATGCCCAACTTTACACCTGCTCGTTCCTGTCGCTTTGTACAGGTTATTATAGCTATGAAAAAGGTTATACGCCTGTTTTTGCAGGTTATAACGATTTTAAAGGCCCCATCATACATCCGCAGAAATGGGACGAAACCCTGGATTATACCGGGAAGAAAATAGTGGTGATCGGCAGCGGCGCAACCGCCGTGACCATGATCCCGGTTTTGGCTCAAAAAGCGGAGCACGTTACCATGCTGCAGCGCAGCCCTACCTACGTGGTAGCTTTGCCTGATGTAGACAAGACAGCGGTTTGGCTCAATAAAAAGTTACCCCCAAAAACGGCTTACAAAATAAATCGTTTCCGCATGATCCTTTATCAACGGTTCTCCTATGCCTTTTCAAGGCGCTTTCCCGGAACGATGAAAAAGACACTCCGCAAGGCAATGGAAGGACGGATGGGTGATGGTTTTGATATTGATAAACACTTCACGCCGACTTATAACCCCTGGGACCAGCGTTTATGTGTGGCGCCAAATGGCGACTTATTTAAAGCGATAAAAAATAAAAAAACCAATGTTGTAACGGATCACATTGAAAAATTCACAGCAAATGGTATTCAGTTGGTTTCGGGCGACTTTATAGCGGCGGATATTATTGTGACAGCGACGGGTTTAAACGTCCAGTTTTTTAATAACGTTCCCATCCTGGTGGATGGTGAAAAAGTGGATTTTTCAAAAAAAGTAGTCTATAAAGGTGTGATGGTTGAGGGTGTGCCGAATATGACCTTTGCGTCCGGCTATACCAATGCCTCATGGACATTGAAATGCGAAATGACGAGCCGGTATACCTGCCGCATTATTAATTACATGGCTAAGCATGGGTATAAACAATGCATGCCTGTCCAAAACGATCCTGATTTGGTGGTAAAGCCCTTCCTCGATTTTAACCCCGGCTATGTGCTTCGGGTATTGGATAAGCTGCCAAAAATGGGCAACAAAAAGCCCTGGAAGATCGAACAAAATTATTTTTACGACAAAAAAATGTTTGAGAAAAGTGCGCTGGATGATGGCATTTTGCTGTATAGCTAAACTGTACAACATTTAACCACTCCGAAGGAGTCCTTCGGACAAAGAACACAAAGGGGAAGACACAAAGGTCACAAAGTTTTAATAGTCTGTCATTTTTTCTTTGTGTTCTTCGTGGCCTTTGTGGTTAATTTTTTTACCAGCTATGTTGAGCGAAACGTAACGCGTCATTTTAGTCTAACCTATAAATAAGCAATAGATGAGAATAATATTTATCCACGGCTTCGGCGAAAATGAATCTATTTTCAGTAAAATCGCTCCGTTTATACCCGGTGAACATGTTTTTCTAAATGTGTGGGAATTATTGGGCGATAAGCCACTCCCGGGTATAAACGTGTTGGTTTTTGCTAAAAACCTGGTTGAAAAATATAACATCACACAACAAGATGTAATTATTGGGCATTCCATGGGTGGCTGGATAGCCTGGCATATTAAGCATTTTACCGGCAGCCCCATCGTTCAGATCGCTTCCTGGACAGATCCTGACCGGCCGGTCAAGCCGCTCAAAGATGCAAAAGTTATCTTTTGGTTGGTCAGAAATGGTTTGTTCTTTAATCGTTTTATGAAATGGCTGTTCAGCTCAAAAGGGTACAAGGGCAAACCTTCAAAACAGGTGTATGAAGAAATATTTGATAGTATGATCGCCGGCAACAAGGAGAATATCATTAATCAGTTGCGCCTTATTCTTACACCGGTACCCGAACGGCCAACCGTGCAACCTGATTTAAGGATTCACGCCCTGGGCGATGTGCTGGTCCGCCCTCCGAGGGAGCCGTTCATTGAAGTTCCGGGCGATCATTTTACCTTGTATACCCATCCTGAGGCTGTTTTTTATCCCATAGACTCTTTTTTAAAACAACTGCCTTGGTAATAAGAGCCTGTTTAAAAATCAAAACCGTAGAGACGCAATATTTTGCGTCTCGGACCAAATTTACAAATTTAGGAGAATGCTTTAACACAGAGTTGTGTGCATACGGCTTATGGGAATATTCTGAACATTTGTCTCCGAGACGCAAAATGTTGCGTCTCTACAGCCAGCAATGAACTGATAAATAAATTTCACAACCATTTTTAAACAGACTCTAAAAAGATGAAGGATTTTGAAAACAAAGTAGTGGTGATCACAGGCGCGGGATCGGGCATCGGGCGTGCACTGGCGCTTGAATTTAAAAAGTCAGGCGCAAAATTAGCGATCAACGATTATAATGAAGTCGCTTTGTTTGAAACTGTGGAGCTACTGGGCGGACCCGGGAACGCCTTTTATCAATCATTTGATGTGGCTGATAAAACCGCGTTTTACGGATTTGCCGACAATGTCATCGCGCATTACGGCCGCGTGGATGTGGTGATCAATAATGCCGGTGTGGCCATTTTCAAATTGAGCGCTTCGGAAATTAGCATGGCTGATTACGAGTGGATCTTTGGGGTTAATCTCTGGGGGATGATGTACGGTAGCTTAGCTTTTTTGCCTCATTTAAGAAAGCAAAAGGAATCAAGTCTTGTCAATTTGTCCAGTGTTTTCGGTATTATTGGATTTCCACAGCAAGCGGCTTATTGTACTACCAAGTTTGCTATCAGGGGATTTACGGAAACATTAGCGCTGGAAGAACGGATGCAAAAAACCGGCGTTACGGTCACTTCAGTCCATCCGGGAGGCATTAAAACAAATATCGCCCGCAATGCACGATATGCGGAGATCGATGAAATAGCTACTGAACAATTCGAGAAGTCGTTTATCACAACGCCCGAAAAAGCGGCACAAATCATTATCCGGGGCATACGGCATAAAAAAACGCGCGTGTTGGTAGGGCGGGATGCTAAGCTGCTTTATTTCTTAACCAGGTTATCACCGAAGTTCGTCCGCTGGTATTTAATACGATTTGCAAATCAGTCTAAATAGGTGGACTGATATTTAGGAAGCGCTTTTCCCCGCGTGATATTTAAAAGGGCACCATTTAACGGCCGACTGCTCCTCGTTGCTACCCATAACCAATCACCACCATGTCATTGCGAGGAGCTGGCGAGCAGGTGCGTCGGGCACGACGACGCAACCTCGTCGCTATACATTACCGCCTGTCAGCGACGAGGTTGCTTCGCTCGTACCTCGCTCGCAATGACATAACTTATAGAATTTGTCAAGTCTCTTTTTCACCACACACAAAGTCGGTGCCGTTGGTCTTCGGGTTAGCCCAACTTTTCGAATATCCGCGTGGCCGATCCTTCTCCACAATTGTTTATCGATAACCCATAATTTTTTTCACCCACTCCAAATTCTCTAAAAATATTTCCCCATCTTGCCCGTAACAATTTAAACCCCTTGGTATCTTATTATCACTATACAGCCAGGTTACCGCAATATGCTGTAAGTTTTTGTGAGGGCCCGCACCTAAGGGTTCCGTTAAAAAATCAAAATAATTTCAATCTAAAAAAATGAACAATTATGTAGAAATACTATGGTGGGCTGTGCCTGTTGTAGTTGTTTTGCTGATGTACAAATTTGTACTACGCGTGTTTTTTGGTATGGTTATCGTGCCTGATGACCGTATTGGTTTAGTGGTTAAAAAGTATGCCCTAACGGGCGAAAAGCGATTGCCTGACGGCCGTATCATTGCCATCAATGGCGAGGCCGGTATGCAGGCCAAAGCGCTGGCGCCCGGCCTGTACTGGGCCATGTGGCCCTGGCAATTCAGTATTACCATGGCGCCGTTTACCATTATCGAGCAAAATAAGCTGGGCCTGGTAAAGGCTAAGGATGGCGCCTCCATGGACACCGGCCGCGTGCTGGGCAAACCTGTGGAGTGTGACAAATTCCAGGATGCCATTGCATTTTTGGATCACAAAGGCCAAAAAGGCCCGCAGGCCGCATTCCTTACGCCGGGTAGTTACCGTATCAATACCTTTTTGTTTGAAATCGAAATGGTGCCGATCACCCAGATCCATGAGAACAAAGTCGGAATTATTACTACGCTCGACGGCGAACCGCTTGAAAAAGGGGAAATAGCGGGTACATCGGTGGCGGGGCATAAAAACTTCCAGGACCCGATAGCCTTTATCAACGCCGGCGGCATGAAAGGCTTGCAGGAAGATGTGATCCTGGCGGGTACGTATTACCTTAACCCCTGGTTTGTTATTGTGGAACAGGTGGATATGATCTATATCCCCATCGGTTACGTGGGTGTGGTGAACTCCTTTGTTGGCCCTGAAGGTAAAGACACCACAGGCGACAGCTTTAAACATGGCAATATTGTTAAACGGAATGAAAAAGGGGTTTGGGACCAGCCACTTGATCCCGGTAAGCACCCGGTAAATATTTATACTCATGCGGTTGAAATAGTGCCGACAACCAACATCGTGCTCAACTGGGCCGATAGCCGTACCGAGGCGCATGAATTGGATAAGAACCTGTGTACCATTACGGTGCGTTCGTCCGACGGTTTTACCTTTAACCTGGACGTGTCGCAAATCATCCATATCCCCCGCAACGAAGCGCCGAAAGTGATCGCCAGGTTTGGTAATATGAAAAACCTGGTATCGCAGGTGCTGGAGCCGACGATTGCCAACTATTTCCGTAACTCGGCGCAAAAAAGCGACGTCATCGAATTTTTGGCTAACCGTATCCAGCGGCAGGATGACGCGAAAATGCACATCAGCAAAGTGCTCGATGATTATAACGTAGTGGGTGTTGATACACTAATTGGCGATATAGTTCCTCCTGCAGCCCTGATGAAAACCCTTACCGACCGTAAGCTGGCCGAACAGGAAAAAGTCACTTACGAGATGCAGCGTACCGCCCAGATTGAGCGTAAGGAATTTGAAAGCGCCAAGGCCGGCGCGGATATGCAACCTGAGGTAGTGAAATCAACCCGGCAGGTAGAAATAAACACCCAGATGGCCGCTTCGAAAGTTGCCGCTTCAAAAGGTGAAGCCGAAGCCAAAACCATCAACGCGAAAGCGGATGCGGAAGTGCGTATTACAATAGCCAAGGCGGATGCCGAAGCCAAAACAGTTAATGCCAAGGCGGACGCAAACGCTACCGAAGTAAACGGTACAGCAGAAGCAACCAAAATTAAGGCCATAGGTTTGGCCGAAGCCGAGGTTACCAAGCAAAAAACCATGGCCATGGGTACCGAGCAATACGCCATTGTGCGCGTAGCCGAGGCCTTAGCCAGCCATAACATCAAATTAGTGCCTGATATATTAGTGAGCGGAAAAGATGGTGGTGGTAACGGGATGATTGATGCCCTTATAGGCAATGAGATGCTGAAGAAGCTGCAAAAGGCTAACGAAGCTACAGCGGTAAAACCGGATGCAAAACCGGAAAAGCCTGAAAGCAAAGAATAATTTCCGGTTGTACCCAAGACTTCCGAAGTTTTTAAAACTTCGGAAGTCTTTATCGTTTTTTTATTTTTAAGACATTTCTGAAGCCCATTTCCTGATCAGGCTTTTGCTATAATTACGAGCATCCTCAACGGAGAAAAGCATTTCACTTTTTGGCTTTGAGGCCGATTTCGGTTGAAATTTCGGAGACTTATAATTTGTCAATTTCATCATTTGAAAGCCCGGTAAACTTTGAAATTTGTTCGATCGGAAAGCCATCTTTTTTCATTTCACGGGCAACGGAGATAGCTTTATTGTGCTCGCCCTGCTCAATGCCCTGTTCAATGCCTTCTTTCAATGCGTAGTCCAAAACGTTTTTGTTGTCCCACCTGTATTTTAAGCTGCTATCGTACATCGTTTTTTCCTCCTTAGTCAAATTAGTATATTCAGCAATGTTAAACAGTTTTTCAAATATTGGCTTTCGAAGATAAACAGGTATCTTAGCCATGCGGCTCATGTTTTTTAATACATATAGCCATTTGTCCAGGTCCGTTGTTATTTCTGCATCTTCTTTTACAAAATTACTCAATTCGATAAAAGTATAGCCTAACTTATCATAAAAAATTTCACCATTGTCCCTGTTGCAGAGACAAATGTCATGAATATAGTCGGTGGCCGAACCGATTTTTAAAGTGAAATCTTCCAATAACGCCACCAGGTAAACTTCTGTCAGGTTATAAGCCCATTCGCTGCGTTTTCCTTTTGGGGCCTGGTCGCTGATAAGGCGGGACGTATAAAACAGAGCGCGTTGCTTAAAATTACCTTGCCTTCCGCGCTGTATCTCGATCAAAAATTGTTCGCCATCCACCCCTGTACACAACAAATCGAATATTGCAGCGCCTTCATCCTTTAACTCGCCGGGATATTCATTTTTGTTGTAGACTAAACTTGTTATGCGTTTTCGCCCTCGGAATACTTCATTCAGAAATGAAATAAGCAAGTCCTTATTTGGCTCACTCCCAAATATTTTTTTAAAAGCGAAATCAACAAGTGGGTCGATATACTT
>Ga0206954_1254_pt2 | contig 10546 bp, 11 predicted proteins | sample Alteio_BWOrgHeat_37_FD_153250 | JGI IMG/M metagenome (GOLD analysis project Ga0206954, IMG submission 153250) | Enriched cells from forest soil in Barre Woods Harvard Forest LTER site, Petersham, Massachusetts, United States -... | ecosystem: Environmental > Terrestrial > Soil > Temperate forest >...
TAGGTGTAACGATCCGCCACGGCTTGGGGCCCGACCTGTACGAGACCGATCACCGGCACCAGTGTGCCAAGAAACCAAAGCCAACCCATGGTTGCCGCCGGCACACGCCGCAATTGCCTGATCATCAACAGCGATATGAGGCTCACCATCACAAAGGCCCAACACGCGAATATCCAGGGAGCTCGGGCTGGAAGCGGATAAATCGGCGCAAGGTCAAACGGCCTGACGGTCATCCACAAATAACGGGCATAACCGGCTATTGCATTGGCCAGCCGAAAGGAAATCGGGATCGCCGTGGTCGCCGAAACCGCCCCGCCGGCGCTCTGTGCAAAATACGTCGCCAGGCTCGCGCCCACGGATAACAGGGCAAATGGCGCCTTCTCGACCATAAGCGCGGAAATTCGCTTCGAAGCTGAAGCCGCTCCCGGCTCCAAACGGCGCATCGGCCAGAAATCCAACAACAGCATGACTGCAGGCCACGTCACGAGCATAGGCTTCGACATTAGCCCCAGGGCAAACCAACCCATCGCCAACAGATAATACTTCCAGCGACTCCAGCCTTTCGCAGCGTGGTTGCTGGTTTCTACGAAACTCGTGTACGACCACAGCGACAACAGACCGAAAAATGTGCTCAGCACATCCTTCCGCTCGGCTACCCACGCAACGGATTCAACTCGGAGCGGATGCCACGCGAAAAGTGCCGCCACCAGCAAGCTGCGCCACATCGCGCCTGTCAGCCGATTCAATAATAAGAACACCAGCACCGCGTTGGCCGCGTGAAACAATACGCTGGTCAAGTGATGACCCGAGGGCCGCAATCCGTACAAACTGCAATCCAGCATGTGAGAGAGCCAGGTCACCGGATGCCAATTGCAGGCATAACCGGCTCCAAACGCCCAACTCGCATTTCCCCAGTTGAGCCCGTTCGACACATGGGGGTTCTCGAGAACGTATTGGACGTCGTCGACGTTCACAAAATCGTGCGACGTCGAGGCAATGAAACAGCCCCCCGTCAAGAGCCCAAGAACCACCGCAACCCGCATTACCAGGCTTTTGTTCCGCGTTGTTTCCGGGTCCATACCGATTCCTCAGTTTTTCACGGCCTGCCCCGCCTCACAGGCTTGAAGAATCTGTGCGGCGCGGGCTCCCGCTACCGTTTCACCGGCCTGGCCTGCTGATTCCTGGGCTCGGCGCGCCACTGCTTCCGCTTCGGCGAGTCGGCCGGCGCTCGCGTAGGCGGCTGCCAGGCTCGCCAATGGGAGCGCTTCTGGCCGCGCCCCGGCTGCGCAGGCTGCTTCCGCGGTTCGGATCGCCTCGTCTGGATCTTTCACTTGCGTGTCCGTCGTCGTTGCCAGAATCCAGGCGAGGTCTGCTTTGACCGTGGCCGAACCCGGATCTGCCCGCAACGCCTGACGATAATGTTCCACCGCCTGCTTATCCCGTCCCAGAACTGCCAGAACCAGCCCGCAACGATAGTGAGTTCGCGCATCATCGGATCGCAAGCGCAGCGAATCCGAATAAGCCTCCAAGGCTTCCGTCGGTCGACCGGTTTCCATCAAGGCCATTCCCAGATTATAAAGCAACTCCGCGTCCTGCGGATCCAGCCGCGCTGCCGCGGCGAACTCCGCGACTGCAGCCGTGCTGCGTCCTTGCTTCGCCAACACCACTCCGAGGTTCCGATGAGCCCCGGCCGAATCCGGTCTCAAGCGAACAGCCTCTCGGAATCGCGTCTCAGCCTCGCCGGGTTTGCCATCCATGAGCAGAGCGGTGCCCCAGGCGTTGAGCAACACCGCATCAGGCGCATGTAGTGTGGAGGCTGCTGAAAGCGTCGATGCCGCCTCCGCCGGACGGCCCAGTTGCAAAAGACAATTCGCGAGGCTTAGTTTCGCATCAACGTCTGCGGCCGCCAGATGCACTGCCGCCTGAAGGTGACTCAGCGCTTCCGCCGGCCGGCCGGCCGCCAGGCTCACGGAGCCTAAATCGTACTGCGCGACGGCGAAGTCCGGCTTCAGGCGAACGCTTTCGCCCAGAGCCGCGATCGCTTCGTCCGGTTCGCCATGGTCAAAGTGCGCCATACCGAGATAGTCGAACGCCACATAGTTTCGGGTCGTAACCTTCACCGCGTGAGCATAAAGCGTTACTCCATTCCGCCAGTATGTCGCCTGCACTTGAGTCACCACGCCACAAAGCACGACGGACGCGACGGCGAACGCCCAGGCCCATCGGACTGCTCGCCGATTTTCTTGCACGACACTCCCCAGTCCCCAGACCACTGCCACGAACAACCCGATGCTGGGAAGATACGTATAACGGTCCGCCAGGGCTTGTGGACCCACCTGCACCAATCCGATCGCAGGAACCAGCGTGCCCAGGAACCAAAACCAGCCCGTGAACAGCGCTGGCTCGCTGTGGCGCGCCCGGGTCACAAGCCAGCTTGCTGCCGACAAAATGACCAACGACAGGATGACCAACCATGTCGCCAGGTTCTCCGGGTAGGGATAAATCGGTGAAAGTCCAATCGGCACGAAAGTTTTTTCCAGGTATTGAAGATAGCTGATTGCAGCATTCGCCAGGCGTGCTGGAATCGGCGCGACAACGGCCGATGAGACGGCTCCTCCTTTTCCCTGGGCCAGGAGCGTGATCGCGGAAACCAGCACCGCCATTGCAAAGAATGGGGCTTTTTCCAGAAAACGTCGTGACCATAAGGCATCGACACGTTGCAAGGGCCAGAAATCCAGCAACAGCATGACGCCTGGCAAGGTCACCAGCATGGGCTTGGACATCAACGCCAGACCAAACCAGACCAGGGCCAGGACGTAATTACGAATTCCGACTTTCTCGCCCGGAATGGGCGAGCGGCGCGAGTGAACGTATTTCGCGTACGCCAGCAGAGCGAGTAAACCGAAGAACGCACTCAGCACGTCCTTTCGCTCTGACGTCCAGGCGACCGACTCCACCCGCAGTGGATGCCAGGCAAAGAGCATGGCGACGCACACACTTCTCCACACCGCGCCCGTTAATTGGCGCAACAAAGTGAACAACAGAACCGCGTTCGCCGCGTGCAACAGCACGTTTACCAGGTGATGCCCGGCGGGGTTCAAACCAAAGACCTGGCAGTCCAGCATATGCGACCACCAGGTCGCCGGATGCCAATTGCACGCGTACATACTGGTCAGCGCCCATCGGATCCCTTGCCAACTCACTCCGCCACGCACCCAGGGGTTTTGCAGAAGGTATTGCGGATCGTCCACCGTCACGAAGCCGTTGCCGAGGATTGGCCAAAAGCACAGAAGCGTAGCCAACCCCAGTCCCCAGCTCAGCATCCATACTTTTCGATGCTGCGGGAGGTTCATTTTCCCTGTGCCGCCTCCGGGCGAGCACGCAGTTTCTGTCGCAACTCGTCTATCTGCCTGTCCAGGGCAGCCGGGGCCGGTGATAATAGCCGGGCTTCCTGCAGATGTGCGATTGCGCGCTGATAGTTTCCGGCCTTTTCCTCAAGACGAGCCAGGTTGATCGTAATCTGCTCCCGCGAAAAGGGTTCAGGTTTTCCGTTCCGACTTTCCGCCTCGTGCCACCGGCGCAAGGCCAGTTCCCAGACATTTCGAGCACGGTCCACATCCTGGTAGTTCTCGTAGTAGAGCTGGCCCAGGGCGAAGAGGATCTGGTCGCTGTCCGGATTAGCTCGCAGACCCTCGCGCAGGAACTGTTCGGCTTCCTGGACCTTGCCAAGGTGGTTGCGCAGCCAGAATGCGGCCACGGTGTAGGTGTCCACTTGCTGGGGGTCCAACTCCGCCGACAGCTTCAGCCACGGGAGTATCTCACGTTCGCCCCCGCCGGAGAGGTGGGTATGCTCGGTGATCATGAAATGGCGGCCGAAGGATTCGATCCAGTCCTTGGGACGCCCCAGGAAACTCATCTCCTTCTCGTGGTCGTGACCGTCCTCACCTTCCTGTTCCTGGCCGGACAAATGGCGTCGGTCCACCTCAGCCCCCGTTCGGCGATCGAACACCGACGGATAATACCCGCTGTGGAAATAAACGTCCGCCATCACGAAAAAGTGATTGGCGAACAACCGTCGGCCGTCCCCGAGCAGTACCTTCAGCACACTGTCCGATTGGTTGCGCCGGCTCCATTGGCCCACTCGCCGTTCGCACACCGTCCCCAGGCTCACACTGACGGTCGCGAGCGCGATCAGGACGAGTGCCGGGGCAGGCCTTTTCATTGGTTCAAGGGTTTGCGGCGAAACACCAACCAGGCGGCAAATAAAAGGAAGGCGACGTAGACCGCCGCGTAGAGGGTGGCCAGCCCACAGTCCGCCCATGGTACGAGCGCCTGGTCGAAAGAAACGCGATCACGAATGTCATACCACTCGAGATGGGGAATCACAAAATAAAGGACGTAAACCAGCGTTTTGAGCGGCTCGGGCTGCTGTAACGCCACTTGGTTCAGATGCCGGCCCAGTAACAGGATGCCGGCGACAACGACGAAGGAGATCGTGGAATTCGATGAAGGGGCGGCAAACACCAGGGATCCCAGCAGCACTCCGGCGATCACCATCGCCAGCATCGACCACTGAAGCCACAACGCCTGAATATACTCGGCCAACGGCCAACGATGGTCTCTCGACCCGGCGAGCACGGCGAAAAAGAAGTAAAACACCAGCAAACCGAGACCCACCGCGAACCAGCACCCGAAAAACTTTCCAACAATCACCTGCGCCCGCGTCACTGGTTTCGCGAGCAAAGGGAAAATCGTCCGGCTTTCCCTCTCCATCGGCAACTGCCGCGCGCTGGTTACGATGGCAATGACCAGGGCGGAAACCCAGATCAGCAACAGGCAGACATCCTTCAGATAGCGCACGATTTTGTCGTCGTGAAAGAAGTTCACCGATCCCAGCAGCAGCGTCATCACCGCGGTCAGGACGAACACAACGTAAAAGTCCTTCCGCCGATACAACTCCTTGATCACGATGCCCGCGAGGGCCATTACCGTGTTCATAAGGCGCCCGTATAGCCAACGAGCTTTAGAAAAATCTGCTCCAGGTTCGCGCGATGCGCCGTGACCAATTCTCCGACGGCCCCCTCAACCTTCAGCTCCCCCTGAGCTATGATCGCCACCCGGTCACACACCGTCTCCACCTCCCCCAGTTCATGAGACGAAAAGAATACCGTTTTTCCCTCGTTCTTCAGTCGCTGAATGATCTCCCTCACTTTCATCCGTCCCAGCGGATCCAAACCGCTGGTCGGCTCATCGAGGATCAGCAGGTCGGGATCATTGATCAAGGCCTGCGCCAACCCAACCCGTTGCTGCATGCCTTTCGAGTAGGTCCGAATCGGCCGTTTTCGCGCCTGCTCGAGCTCGACCAGCTTGAGCAACCGCTCAATGCGGGTCTCAGCCGTGGCGCGCGGGATGCCGAAAACCTTGGCGTAGAACCGTAACAACTCCTCAGCCGTGAGGAATTTATAATAATAAGTCAGTTCCGGCAGGTAACCGATGCGCTGGCGTGAGATAGGCTGCCTCACGTCCACTCCAAACAAGTACGCGGCGCCGCTGGTGGCATTTACAAACCCCAGCAGCACATTCATGGTGGTCGTCTTGCCGGCCCCGTTCGGTCCCAGAAAGCCGAAAACCTCCCCTGCCCCAACCCTCAGGTTAAGGTCCTTCACCGCCACTTTTTTGCCCTGCCCCCGCTCCGGAGCACGGTATTCCACCCTCAGATTTTTCAGTTCGACAATGGCATCCATAGCCAGAGACACGCCCGCCGAATCAATATGTTTTACGTCTTCTCAGCTAAACAATCACAAAATCACTCACCTTGGGATCCGTCAAAACAAACGAACGCGCCGGGTCCCGGATCCGGACCCGGCACGAACCAAACTCGATGGGCAGGAACGATTCTCGTTTCTGCCACGCTGCTCAAATCACGGGATGGCGTGGCCCGGGATCGTGCACGTCGGAGGGCTGGCAATCGTCGCACCTGGCGAATACGAGCCGCCTGCCGGGCAGGCGGGGATATTCCCCTGGGAATCCAACTTGATGTAATTGGTGATGTTGCCGAGCGTGTAAGTCGCCGTAGACGGCCTGTTGTTCTCGAGGGCCCAGGTCTGGGCCGCTCCATCGATTTGACGCAGGTTGTTGATACAGGCGTTCTGTTGCGACGTGTCGCGCGCCCGCACATAGCTGGGAACTGCGATCGCGGCCAGGAGGCCGATGATCGCAACCACGATCATGATTTCCATCAGGGTAAACCCCGATGCCTTCTTCTTGCTGAACTTCATACCGCACTTACTTTCTGATATGCGGAGTGGACCCGGCAGCAGGCGAATATAATATGATTACGCTTTCGGCCCACAAATTGCCCGCTGCTTCCGCAGTTTCACAGGAGCAGGCCCGATGCCATTTCTAGACGCGTCGCGTCCTGTTTTGGACAACAAAAAACCCGAGGCTGACGCCTCGGGTTCTGAAAGAGTCCCGGATCTCAGGGAAGAGCGTGGGGCGGGGTGGCGCTGCTCAGCGAGCAAGTCGGCGGATTGACCACCGCGGCGCCGGCCGAATACGTGCCGCCCGCAGGGCAGGCTGGCAAATTGCCAGTCGAGTCCAGCTTGATGTAATTCGTCAGGTTGCCCAAGGTGTAGACGGCCGAGGAGGGCAGCTTGTTCTCCAGCGCATATTGCTGCACTGCTCCGTCATACTGACGAAGGTTGTTAATGCACGCGTTGGCTTGCGACGTCGTGCGCGCTTTCACAAAATTGGGAATCGCGATGGCCGCAAGCAATCCGATGATCGCCACGACTATCATGATTTCGACGAGGGTGAATCCCGACCTGGCTGTAGCTTTGACTTTCATAATACGCTTTTTGTGCTGTTTCTGCTGCGGCGTGAACGAAGCGACGGACCAGTTATAATTTAGTGCAGTTTCGCTCACAATCGTCCGTCGCCACCGCAAATTTGGAACGAGCAGGAGCGGTGCCATCTCGCTGCGCCGCTGCTCTCTATGCGCTCTTCCCTAACAAACAAAAAACCCGAGGCTCGCGCCTCGGGTTGAGAGACTCAAACGAATGCCTTACGGCAGAGCGTGAGGAGGCGTCGCGCCGCTCAGAGAGCAGACCGGAGGATTCGCCACCGTGGCGCCCGCGGAGTAAGCACCACCAGCCGGGCAGGCCGGAAGGGTGCCCGAAGAGGTGAGCTTGATGTAGTTGGTCAGGTTACCCAGCGTATACGCGGCGCTGGAAGCCAGCTTGTTTTCCAACGCATACTGCTGCACCGCACCGTCATATTGGCGCAGGTTGTTGATGCACGCGTTGGCCTGGGAAGTCGTGCGCGCCTTGACGAAATTGGGGATCGCAATCGCGGCCAGGAGGCCGATGATAGCAACCACGATCATGATTTCGACGAGGGTGAAGCCCGACTTGCTTGATGCTTTGATCTTCATACTGACTGTCTTTCCTTCTTTCTGTTTTCGCGGCGTGAACATTACACCAGGCGGGTTATACATTATTGCATTACTCGTTCACGGATTGCCCGGTGAGCCCGCATCGCATCCATGAGCAGCCGCGGTGCCAACCCTTTTTCTTCTCAAACAAAAAGCCCGAGGCAAGTGCCTCGGGCTGTCTCAATACGGTACCCTTTAGGGCAGTCGGTGAGGTGGCGTCGCCGTGCTCAACGAGCACGTCGGTGACTCTGCCAGCGGCCCCAGCGTGTAGGTGCCGTTGGCGGGACAAGCTGGTAATCGCCCATCCGATGTCAGCTTGATGTAGGGCTTGATGTCGTCCTCCGTCGGCGTGTCCGATGGCCCCTTGTTCTTTTCCAGCGCCCAAGTCTGCTTGGCGCCGTCCATTTGCCGCAGGTTATTAATGCAACCCGTGGCCTGTGCCGTAGTTCTAGCCTTCACGAAGTTGGGAATCGCGATCGCCGCCAGCAATCCAATGATTGCCACCACGATCATGATCTCCACCAACGTGAACCCTCCCGTATGGGATGTTCGTCTCTTCATATACCAACCTTTCTTTTCTCGCGGCGTGGACAAAGTCGCTGGCGAGTTAGGATTAATACAATTTGGGTCCACGTATTGCCGGCGACTAACCGCGATCCAAGCCTATCAATCCCTTGGGTTTTCCGGCAATAACGGAGTTACCCCATACCCGTCCGCTCTTTCCCGGATACCCATTTCCGTGGTTACGCGGGAGCCATCTCTGTCTCAATCCGGGACCTTTTGTCTCGATTCTGTCCCGCGACTGGACACAAGAACCCGCCCCGCGCGCTCCACGTTCGGTTTTGCCTTTACGGCCTCCAGCCCTATTGTTGACGGGTGTTAATCAGCAAAATTGCCCCGGTATACGTCGCGGGTCATCGCGGACTCGTTGGCAGCGCGATATGGGATGAACTCCTTCGCCAGGGCTTCACGCGGCTCCTGGGACGGACCCGGGCCGAACTCGACCTGCTGGACACCGACGCGGTCCACCGCTTCTATAAACAGCACAGGCCAGAATATGTCGTGATCGCCGCAGCCCGGGTGGGCGGCATTCTCGCCAATGATCAGGCTCCCGCCGAGTTCCTCTACGAAAATCTGCAGATCCAGACAAATCTCATCCACGGCGCGCATGTTCACGGCGTGCGGAAGCTCTTGTTCCTTGGCAGCTCCTGTATCTACCCGAAACTCGCCCCGCAACCGCTGAAAGAGGAATCGTTGCTCACCGGCCCGCTGGAACCCACGAACGAATGGTACGCCGTCGCCAAAATCGCCGGCCTCAAAATGTGCCAGGCGTATCGACGCCAATACGGTGACGACTTCATCTGCGCCATGCCAACCAACCTGTATGGCCGAAACGACAATTACGATCTGCGGCACTCGCACGTACTTCCGGCCTTGGTTCGCAAGTTCCATGAAGCCGCCGCCATTGGCGCCCCCTCCGTGACTTGCTGGGGAACCGGCACGCCCTTGAGAGAGTTCTTGCACGCCCAGGACCTCGCCCGCGCTTGCGTACTCCTCCTCGAACGCTACAGCGCCGAGCAGTTTATCAACGTGGGATCTGGCAGCGACATCTCCATCCGCGATCTGGCTCTCCTGGTCCGGGCCGTCGTCGGCTACAAGGGCGACGTAACCTGGGACACCTCCAAACCCGACGGCACTCCGCGAAAGCTCATGGATTCAAGCCGGCTCTTCGCACTTGGCTGGAAGCCACAGATCGATCTCGAAACCGGTATCCGTCTTGCCTACGAGGAATTCCTTAAAACTCTCGAGACCGCTACGCCCGCTTCCGTGCAACCTCATTGACTGCCTACTCCCTTGACGGCCATCCGCAGCGAATAAAGGCTCTTGCTCGCGGTGATCACCAAGGTGCGGCGGTCCTTGCCCCCGAAACAAACGTTCGCCGTCCAGGGTTCCGGGACCTCGATCTGCTCGATTTTGTTCCCGGCGGCATCGAAGACAGACACTCCCTTTCCCGTAAGGTACACGTTGCCTTCGTTGTCGATCGTCATGCCGTCCGAACCCAATTCACAAAACAGCGTCTTGTCTTTTAAAGAGCCATCCGCCTGAATCCGGTAGCGGTACGTGCGAGATGCACCGATGTCGGCCACGTATAATATTTTGCCATCGGGCGTTCCAATGATGCCATTGGGCTGCTTCAGGTCGTCCACCACCCGGGTCACCTTTCCCGCCGAAGTCGTCAGATAATATACCCCCTCCACCTTCTGCTCCGGTCCTCCGCGCTTCCAATACGACCGACGGTAGTAGGGGTCCGTGAAGTAGACCGCACCCGTGGGTCCAATCCAAACATCGTTCGGGCCGTTCAACAACTTCCCTTCAAAATCCCGAACCACCACGGTTCGGTTCCCCTTTTTATCGATGCGCCACAACTCGTTCTTTTCGTCCGCGCAAGCCCAAAGGTTGCCTTCGGCGTCAAAACACAGCCCGTTGGCACGTCCACATGGCTGCAGGAAAGTGGTCAGCTTCCCATCGATCCCCAACTCGACGATCCGGTCGTTTGGCTGGTCCGTGAAATAGACGTTCCCGTCCGCGTCACACGCCGGCCCTTCGGTAAACTCGAACTCGCCGGACAGTTTCTTCAACGTCTCGCCCGGCGCGATGACCTTGCTCGGCGCCGCGGTGAGGGAAGCAATGCAAAACCAAACCGTGCAACCCACCAAACCCATCAGCATTACTCGTGGCTTCATACACCCAAATGGCCGCATCCGCTCCCGAATGAAAAGTCAAAAATCAACCACGCGCACGCGCCCGAAACACGGCGAGTTTCCTCTTTCCCTCGGCGACAGCTTAGTGTTTGCTCTGCTCACCCTTTCCTGAGGAACGACGATGAACGACCTGGTTGAAAAACTTTTGCAGCCGGTTCCCGGCGATAACCCCTGCGGCCCGGATCTTTCCTACGACCCGAGGCTCGAAGAGCTGGAAACCATTCTGAAGGGCAAACCGGAAATCGATATCGGCTCCGTCAAGAAACCGGCTGAACCTCCCGATTGGGGACAGCTTCGGGACAAATGCGCCGAGTTTCTCACTCGAAGTAAACATCTCCGTGCCTGCGTCATG
>Ga0206954_1274_pt1 | contig 10538 bp, 7 predicted proteins | sample Alteio_BWOrgHeat_37_FD_153250 | JGI IMG/M metagenome (GOLD analysis project Ga0206954, IMG submission 153250) | Enriched cells from forest soil in Barre Woods Harvard Forest LTER site, Petersham, Massachusetts, United States -... | ecosystem: Environmental > Terrestrial > Soil > Temperate forest > O...
GCGAGATCAAAAATCTCACCCGACCAAAGCTACTCATCATCGACGAGGTTGGCTACCTCACGCTGGAAACCGCGCACGCCAGTCTTCTCTTCCAAGCCATCTGCGAACGCTACGAGATGCAGCAACCCATCATCCTCACCAGCAACAAGGCCTTTGCGGACTGGAGCCACGTCTTCGCCGGCGACGCCATCATGGCCTCCGCCGCTCTCGACCGGCTGCTGCATCGCTGCACCGTGATCAACATCCGCGGCGACAGCTACAGGCTCAAAGAGAAACGCAAGGCCAAATCCAATCCCAAGGAGGACACTCAGGAACCATAACCTGCCATCACTCTCATCGCCTGTTTCCACTACAAAGGGGGTCAACTCTAAGTGATCGCTATGGGGTCAATTCTGAGTGAGCGTTGACAGTTGGTCCAGTGAGCCTTATCGGGCACAATCTGAAGCGCCGGAATGTCTTGTTTTTGATAGTAGTTGAATGCACCCAAGATCATTTCCGTTGTCCAACTTGCATGCACTTTGCGCAGCGTAAAGGAGCCCTGGCCGGAAACTTCGAAAACCTGCCGATCGTGCTGGGCTTTCAGCTGTTCAGCGATGTCGTTAATGATTCTGATGACATCATCCTTCATGTAGAAAATCGCGCCCGCCACAATGAGCTCCGATCCGGCTGATTCGCTAACCCCGATCGTGTAAGCAAAACGTGGGATTGTCCTATTCGCAATCACGTAAATGGTGTCCACTTCGAGCGATGTTCTTTCGAATGTGGTCCAGTGCGACAGTCCGTCCTGCTTCATTCGGCATCGATCAATCGGTCCTTACACTTTGTGTTTCCGCCCTCTTTTGGCAAGGCTGGTTGGGCGATCATCTATGATCTTATAAAGGATTCCAGTTTCGATATTTCTTGAGCTTTGCATCATTGGCGGCAGCTCTTACGTCTTCGCGTGTGCTCAGCAAGCACTGATTCAAAAATTGATCGACATACTGTCCAGACCAGCCAGCACACGCAGCAGCAGCCCAGAACAGTAGACGCTCGCTCTTCTGCTCCAAGACCTTCGTAATGATCCGTTCTGTGGTTTCTGGCTCGAAACGCATTCGTAGCATCGCGACAGCCCTCAGGCCACCATCAAGGAGCGATTCGTCATTCTCAATTTCAAACAATTCAAAGAGAGGCCCCGGATCACTTTCCGAATTGCGTCGGAGGCGGACGTAGGCGTCCCCAATGGCCACCAGCAGCATAGTTGCTTCAAGTTTTTCGCTGGCCAACATCTGGAGCAAAGAGCCTGCTTCCCGGTATCCGCAATGGCCTAATGCCATAACCAACTGGTATTGCGTCTCCCATGTACGTACATCCTGCAACTCGCGTTTCAGGGCATCAAAGAGTGCAGGTCCGGCAAGCGGGCTCCCAAGCTTTCGGAGCTTTTTTGCTGCGGACCGCCTTTTGGGCGACTGTGAGCTTCCTAATTGCCCAATAAGAGAATCCAGTTCTGAGGTGCTTTGGTCTTGTGCCATTTATTCCCGCGTTAAGGTTCTTTAGCCGGCGCTCTACAGAAACCTAATGAGCTTATGCAAGAGCTGCTTCCTCGTATTCCAAAAGCTCTTCTTCCTCTTTCTCAGATAAGAATGCCGAAATGGATTCGTAGTTGACGTTGGGAGGAATGTCGACTGCAATCAAATTTGGTATATGACTAAGTTCGGTTGCACAGCCCAGGTTTTGCAAAGATTGTCGAATATCTTGGACGATTGTGTTCACTTGTCCTTCTTCGCGATCCTCCTGATAGACTACGACTCTGACGGTGCTGTGCCCCGAAGGTCGATGCAACCCCCTAAAAATCAGCCCCTTGGCGGTTTGCTCGGCGGTGACAATATCGTCGCAACTGACGCCTTTGGCAAAAAACGGTATATTGTCGATTTTGAATGTTCCTTCGCCGACTCGACTGGCCCACAGCCACTCCCAGTCTGCAGGAGGGTACCCATCTTCATCTCTTTCGAGCTTGAAACCGATCTTTTCTTCCGATTCACTCTTGTCCACGGCGATTATTCCCTTTCACTTTAATTACTTGTTGCTCTTATCAAGGTTACATACTCTGCACAACACCTGTCCATTAGATGGACTGCCATCGCCACCTTTTGATTTTGCAATAATGTGATCAACATGGGTTTCATCGTCTGGAGGAGTAACACCGGCTTGGCTCTGTTGCGCGGGGGTGGTTGTGCGTCCGCACTTCTCGCACTTGGTCTGTCCGTTATTCTTCTTTCTATTGGCGTCTATTACGTCCTTTTTGCCTTTTTTAGTAAAATCCTTGCCGGCGCGTGGCCCGCCTGATGTTCCGTTATTTTGTGGTGATGCGGGTTGAGCATTGGAAGTTTGCCCAGCACTGCTTGGTGTATTGCTACCAGCACTGCTGTTCACGTTGCTCTGTGCAAACCAGTTGGAGTTGACAACACCATAGGGGGCTGTGCTGATGCCAGCGTCATGGGGCATCGTGGTGCCATCGCCTTGATAAGCAAAAGCGTCGCTGACGCTCTTACTCGCGCTGTTGTATGCATGACTGAGTGCATTGCCAGTCGCGACAGTGAGATTGCCGAGTGCCTGCCTCCCTGCAGGGCTCGCGATCAGAGCAGTAAGCACTACCGCTCCACCCACAATTACGACTGGATTGGCCAATACCGCAACAGCACACTGCGGACAATGCCCGTCCGGATCAATTGTGTATGTGGGGTGGTTTCTTACGTAGCTATACAGGTTCAAACTTTGGGGATCGTGAAAGTCGGCGTAGGGCACACCCTCGGCTTTGGCACTCCAATCCGGTGTTGTAAATCTGCCAAAGCTGTTTCCGTAGTAGCGTGCCCCGAAGTAATCGAGTTGGGATTCGGGATCGCGCTCTTTGCCACTGAACCAATAATGATTCGCCACACCAGTACTGAATTGCAGCATGCCGCCCCAGGGATAGTAGTCAGCGTCATCCTTAACATTGCCGTTAGCATCGGCAATCAGTGCTGTGCTGTGAATCTGATTAGAGAAGTAGTAGTAAACGGCATTTGTGCCGCCCACGTCACGGCGGGCAACACGTTGCCCAGCAAAAAACACATACTCAGATTGAGGACTGCCGGAAAGGTCGGTCTCCAGAACAATTTCAGGACCGCCGTACCAATAAAGGGTTCCGCTGGAGCCTGATATCTTGGCAACCCGATTGCCATCCCCATCATAGAGATAATTGTAGGTGGCACCGCTTGCTGTTGTTGCAGCTAATTCGCTCTCTGCATCGTAGACATACGAAACGTTGGTACCAGAGCCGAGCAGGTTGCCGGAAATATCGTAGCCATAGCCAGCCAGCTGGTTGTTATAGGTCGCACCAAGCGGCGTATTTTCTGCATTGCAAAAGGTCGAGCTCTTATTGATCAGGTTCGCCCATGGATCGTAGATGAAGCTTTCGCCCCAATATTTTGTCTGGGTGTTGCTTCCCGGCACCATCACAGTGCAATCAGTGCCCGTCGTCTTTGCAGTCAGCAATCTATTTAATGTGTCGTAAGAAAAGGCTTGTGTGCGATAGGGGTCTTTGTTGTTGCTTGCAACATAAAGATTGCCGTTATCGCCAGTGCCGTAGTGAAAATCGTACTGAAAGTCCATCACGTTGCCGACATGGGTACTGTCGGTACATGAGGCTGGCACTACGCCCGTAGTGCTTGCAACCTCGCGGCAGATTTGCGCTCGTGGATTGTAGAGGAACGAATTGGTAACTGTGGAACTGCCGACCTGCTCAGTAAACCCAGCAATACTTCCATCGGGTGCATAGGTTGCATTTGAAACGTAGTTCAGCCCGTCGGTGATATCAGTCGCAGAAAGGTCGCGCCCCGCATTGTCGATACCGTATTGAATTTGGGTATTGTCGGGATAGGTGATCTGCGTGACCTTGCCCAACAGATTGTATTTATAGCCAATTGATCGAGAAACTGAGCTGAACGAGCCGCCGGGATTGATGGTGCGCTGTTCGGAACTGAGGCGCCCCATTGAGTCATAGCTCCACGAAGTGGAACCAGACAGATCGGTCATTCCCGTACGCTGGCCAATGCCGTTTGTTCCTTGGTCGTATGAATACACTGCCCAAGGGTTTGGCAGGTAGGGAGATGCTGTCGAGCATTGCTGCGCAGCATTGGGGGAATTTACAAAACCCTTCGCCACCAAGCGGTTCAGTGCGTCATAGCAATATGTGGATGTAGTCGTTGCCGTGCTTCCTTGGAGTTGGTTTGGCTGTGGCGATGTCTTGTTGACTACATTTCCATTGGGATCGTAAGAATAAGTGATCGTACCGGTTTCAGGATTGTATGCACTAAGCAACTCGGAGAGCGAGTCGTACTTGAACATCCGCGGACGCCACGGGTCGTTTGGAGTCACGTTCGGGTAGCTGCTGCATCCGGTGCCCATGGTATCGCCGTGTTGCTCGACGCAAAGCAAATTGCCAAGCGCATCGTACTTGTAAAGCGTGACAAACGGAGTATCAATCGAAGCAGGAGAAGGATCGAGGCCACCGCTAAGGGTTCCTCCACCATTAAATGACCCCTGCGAGAAATATTGGGGCAATGAAGTGGTGGAAGTAATCGTTACAGGCCCGTTATTGGCAGCGGTATTGTTTTTTGAATAAACCAAGAACGTAGCACTGCCTGCTGAAGACTGGCCTACACGCGTACCCCAAACCGGGCTGTTCTGGAATGGAGCCAAAAGAGCGGACATCACTTGGTCCGCACCGCTGTTGTTGACACCGTTGCAGGAACTGCTTGGGTTTGGCCCGTAGCACACGGTAAGCGAAGCCCCATTTAAGGCTGCTGTGACAGTTCCGTAATCGGTGACTTGGGTTCCCGTTATCGGATTTACGCCGCCGCTCAGATTGCTGCTCGAAACGCTGAACGTGTAGGCAGCCGGGTATTGGCCGGGCGTGAAAGACTTTTGGCTGAAGCTAAAGGTGATACCATTTCCTGCCGTGCCAGCCTGCGTTGCGGCCAGTTTGATTTGCCAATGGAATGAATCCGTCACTTGCGACGCTGTCGCAGTTACTTGGCTTGAGCTAAAGTACTGTGCCAACGCTTGCGCCATTTGCTGCGCGGTAAAAAGACACCCGTATGTGACCGTGTCTGCCGGAGCCGACCCCACGGCCATCGTGACCGTACCACTGTCGCAATAAGCAGACTCGCCGCTGATTGCGATTGTGGCTGACGCAGCGGTGCCGGGGCTTGAACCCACCATTGTTGTCTGCAGCCCGCTGCCATTGACGGCATTGACCGCAACATTGCCGTGTGCAGGAAAACCTGTATTTCCACCCGGCTCATCTACTTCAATAAGACGACCCAGGCCGTCCGTGATCGTTCGCCGCGCATTGCCAATTTCATCGGTGGTCGTCGTCGCATTGCCACTGAAAGTAGTGTGAGTGGTCGCGCCGTCCTGTTTCGTTACTTGATAGACCCGATCAAGGGCATCGTAGAGCGAAACCGAAGCCCCATACGTGGGATCACTCGTGCTGCGATACGCGTTTGACACGCTGTGAACCGTGTGCAGCCCTTCGTAAACGGTGTCTACATAATCTGTGGAAACATCACTGTTTAACTGGGTATGGGTGACATGACCGATGCCATCCATAATCGCCGTGCTGCTGACGTATCGTCCGCTGTCAAGTTTCTTTTGCGTGAAGGTGCTAGGGGTATAGATCTGGTCGTTGTATCTAAGCTGGGTTTGTCCGCCATCGGCGAAATCGGTTTCCTTCAACCGCCGCAAGGGATCATCAATGTGGGTAGTTGTGTCCTGGTAATAGTAGTGGGTTATATCTTGAGGATTTTCGCCAATTTCCTGCCGCAACTCTCCATCTGAAAAGGCATATTGGAAACTCCGCGTATGGTTCAATGCATCAGTGACCAGCGTCAGATACGCATTGGTTTGTCCCGGTGCAGCCCCTTCGGTTGGGTCATCAGATGCAAAACTGTCCGCATACGAATAGCTTGTCGGATTGCTGTTTGGATCAATTTTCTGAAGAAGCTGTCCCGTTTGATCAAACTTGTAACGACTGACAATGTTGATGCCCTGAGCACATGACGTCGCAGCGCTGCCGACAAAACACTTTTCTATTTTCGTTGTCACATTGCCGCGATGGACAGAACCCGATGTTCCGAAATCCGCATCGTCATGCCCAAGGGCCGATACGGGCGCAATGGAGCTTCCAACGCAACCGCTAAAGGCGGTTGTATCGCCGTCATAGCAATAGTCCGTTTCAGCGACCTCGTTGCCTTGTCCGTCCTTAGTAAGGACATCTTTTGGACGATCAAGGATGGACGGCAATGTTGACGGAAACAGAGGCGACGTATAGCTGTTGTAATCCTTGTGCGTCTGCCGCAAGAGCGCTCCCGGTCCATTCGAGCCAAAATCGTAGTCGTATTCGTCGCTGAGAACCGCGATGTACGGTTGCCCTAGCGATTGATTCGGGAACGAATACACAAGCTTCTTTTGAGAGGTTTGGCCCGTATCGAGCACCGTTGTGACGGTCGGCGGTAGTACGTCGGCCGTGTAGGACTTGTTAACTGTCCGGAGAACTGCGCCGTTACTGTCTTGGTAAACAATCGAACTCTCCACCATGTTGCTGTTGTTGCCGTACTGGGTGGCATCGTTTGGCTGCTGAATTACCGTCCACGGAATGTAGTTATAGGTAGTGTAGAAATTCGTTCCCCGAACATAGTCCGTCGTGTGTACGATAGTTTTCTTCGTGGTCCATTGCTGGTACGTCGAAGAAACAGCATTCCAGTTGGTGGCATACTGAAAATCCTGCACCAACGCGGGTGTCTGGCCATCAAAGCTCACAACCCGCTTCGTGACAACCTGCGTTTGATACATCTCGTGACATGGCCCGGGCTGATTCGGCGGCACGGGCGGGTGAGTTCCCCAACTCGTCGGATGGTAAAAATCCAGTGCATTGGCATATCCACTGGTATAGCCCCATGTGTAGGTCACCGTTCCGCCATCTGGATACTTAATTTGCTGTAGCAGGCCAGACGCGCCGTCATAGGTGAATTGATAGGACTGCCCATTAGGAAGCTGGATGGACATGACTTCTGGCAACGTCAAGTTCCAAGACGTAGAGCCGCCACAGCCTACTGAGCCTGCATAAGGAGGATCAACGCTGGTGACAGATTGAAACGACGAGTTGGCCGCCAAATTTTCCCAATTGACGGTGAACTGAAGCGGAGAGGGGCCACCCCCGATCTTGATGGTGTCGCCGGTCGATGCGCCGAAACCTGACGTTGAAAGTACGGCGCGACCCGCGCTGTCGGTAACCGAAAACGCTCCATTGCCATTGTCGGTAACAACTGCTTGATTTCCATTGCGATCTGTAATGGTTTCGGGCAAAACGGAAATTACAGGCGACGTGACATTACCAAAAGAATGAAGAGGGTTCTTCGTGAAGGAATAAACAGTGCCGTCTCTGTCAGCTACGGTTACCCCTGTGAACTGATTAAAATTGAATCCGCTTCCGGGCTGTGCGGCGACCGCCTGGACGGTATAGTCGCCACCAGTCAATACGTTGCGAAAAGAACCGCAATATCCCTGCGGATTCTGAGGAGCAGTCGACACGTTCAGCATGTGGGGCGAACCCGCCATGTCATTGAGTCGATAGTCGGTGTAGTAGTAGCAAATGTAATATTGCGGCTGACTACCCTGGTTCACGGAAACCTGGATTTCATGCTCGTGCGCTTGCAGCATCGGAAACTGGTAGGCCCAGCCTCCCTGGCTAAGTAGAGACTGGTTGTCCGCTTGCACGCCGCCGTTGCTTGGAGTGAACGGCCCGACAAACGTGTGCTCTTGATTCGAGTTGTAATCAATAGAAAATGGTAGCGTCAGGTCGCGCCCGTCAGGCATTGGCAAGTCGATGTGAATATTGAGCGCGCCATTTCCTGGGTTTACCGTTTCGTTCAAGCCATTGATGTAGTTGTGATTGCCCGGTTGTGGCGGAACGACGTCTGCGGTGACGCTCGATAGCTGCGCCGAACAAACCGAACTGGTCAAGATAACCAAACCAAGAATATGTTTAAGAACGAGCCGAATCTTCATGATGTATGACTCCATTTGCCGAGTATGTGTTCGCGCCGCTGCTCTCTAAAATCCTGCGTTGACGCATCCAAACGTTACGGATATTTCTTTCCCACTTTGACAAAAGTGCTTCTCGCCAGAGCACACATATGCCTCTGGGTGCGCACTTCGTTTTGGCAGCGCCGCTTCAATTTGCACGCGTGGGATTTCACCGCGTATGCTTTTTCCCTTGCCTGAGCGGGCGAACTCGTCTTCCTTTTGTGGAGAAGGGGCCTTTGGGGGAGGACTTCTGCCTGGGAGCAAGACTCGGGGGAATTGCTTAAACCAAAATCTGTGTTTGAACCCTATACGCATAAGGGCGATCGAAACAAGAGGAGGGATGTGGCCGTTTCTGAACCGATGTGGCCATATTTGCGCATCGCGACGGCAAGCTATTGGTACGACACATGGAACGATCGTGCCAACAGCCACCAAAATTATTGAGATTTCCACAGCTTGAGAGTTGACTGTGGTTTTCGTACAACACAGGACGAGTTGTGCTGCTTGTCACTTTGGTGTGTCCTAATGACTCATAGATTGATTGCGGACGGCTGAGAGTCGGCCCGAAGAAGTCATTTGGGGATCTCTTCGGCCCAACCAACATTTGTGCTCCAGAAGCACGAGTATCCTATCTGCATGTGCGGACGCTACCGCTTATCTCGCCGAGGTAAAGAAGTTGCCGAGGAGTTCGGGACTGAAGAGGAAGTCGAATGGTCCCCTCGATACATCATCGCAAGCTTGCGATGATGTATCTTATGGCAAGTACCCGATTATCCGCAGCAATTTCGAAAAGATCAGCAAACACATTGCGATGAGCCAAATCACTTAGCATAATATGCGGGCATGCGACTCTGGATCTGTCACCTGGAGGTGCGCATGCCAAATCAACAATTCGGTCACCAAGAGTGGCTGTCACGATTCAACGAGCATTTAGTAAAAGAGCGGTATACGCCTAACACCGTGAGTCGGTATACCGGAGCAGCAACGAGGTTCTTATCCTTCCTAAAGATGCATAACATCGGCCTGTTGGCCGCACAATCGGCGGACCTGGAGCAGTATCTGCAGCACGAGCTGAACGCCTATGGTCAGCGGTACAGGAGGCGGGTGCCAGTTTGCCGCTGGCGGTCAGATCAACTCCGGCCCATTCACCATCTTCTTCGGTTAGCTCAAGGCCGGTGGCCTCAGAGCGCTTTCAATCCGGGTCAGACCGTTTCGCATGAAATCTGTACACAGTATGCCGAGTGGATGACGGACCTACGCGGATTGGCGCAGAAGACGGTTTTGGGACGCTGCCAAGAAGCGAGGAACTTCCTTGGCTGGTGGGAGAAACGATCAGGCCAGGCTGGTGTAGCCCTCCTTACGGTTGCCGATGTCGACCAATACATGAAAGAACGAGCGGCCACTCTTCGTCGGACAGGACTCAAGTCTGTAGCCAACACGTTGCGAAGCTTCTTACGGTGGTTACATAGGCTGCGGACGAACCCAGCGCGATCTTTCTACGGTGTTGATCGGGCCATCGCTATATGCATTTGAAGGGATTCCTTCAGCTCTGAAGTGGCAGGACGTGGAAAAGGTTCTGGCTGCCACGCGACAGGACTGTACGCCTACGGGCATCCGTGACTACGCAGTCTGGATGCTGCTTTCGAGATACGGCCTCCGCAGCCGCGAGATTAGGACGCTCCGCCTGGACGATATCAATTGGGACAAGGAAACTATTCGGATTCATCACACAAAAACGGGGGCAACCTCCTACCTTCCTCTGCTGCCTGAAGTGGGAGAAGCTATTCTGGCCTACCTTGAAAAAGTTCGACCGAGAGTCTCGCACAGGGAAATTTTCATCCGTCAAATTGCACCCCGCCGCCCGTTCAAAACAATTTATTGGGTCGTGAGGCGTCGACTAGATGCGGCTGGTGTGGTCACCTCTGGTAGGCGTGGTTCGCATGCTCTCCGGCATGCACGCGCGGTGAAGTTGCTTTCTGCAAAAGTGCCGCTGAAACAAATCGGCGACGTTCTTGGTCACCAACATTCCGGTTCGACAATGATCTATCTGAAGCTGGCAACAGACGGTCTCCGTAGAATAGCCCTGGATATTCCGATGGAGGTGACGGCATGAGAACCCTATCGGAATTGCCCTATCTCTATGTTCATCAACTAGGACCTCGATCCCGGACCACTGTCAGCGGTTATCTCAGCATCCTTAATGCATTTCATGGGTTCGTTACCAGCCGAATGAAGGGTAACCGCCTTTCCGAAGCGGTGATGCAGGAATGGTTGCGGGAGCGGGCACTGAAATGGCCTTTGCGCGTGGTCGAGAACCATGCCTGCCTTGTCTCCCGGTTTCTCGACTGGGCTGTCGGCAAGCACTATTTTTCGGACAACCCATTAGCAAAACTGAAAGCAAAATATGGCCTGCGAACTACGGCACCCATTGTGCG
>Ga0206954_1275_pt1 | contig 10528 bp, 4 predicted proteins | sample Alteio_BWOrgHeat_37_FD_153250 | JGI IMG/M metagenome (GOLD analysis project Ga0206954, IMG submission 153250) | Enriched cells from forest soil in Barre Woods Harvard Forest LTER site, Petersham, Massachusetts, United States -... | ecosystem: Environmental > Terrestrial > Soil > Temperate forest > O...
TAAGGACATTAAGCCCGATACATCGAGGGAACGATCCCTGCTGGATCTGCGGCCGGCGATCATTGCCAAATTGCGGCAACTGGTGAAGGATGGTAGCGATGGGTTGTACTCGCTCCAGGTGAAAAATATAGAACCTGATGTAGCAGGCGAACGCATCGGAGCAGGGGGCTTATTGCTGGTTCCCGATTCGATCCGGCTTATGCAATTGGAGCAGGACCACCGGGCGCCGGATGCCGTGTTCCGGATCTCGCTTGATACACTCAGGATCAGCGGCATCGATATCATGGCTTTCCTTATGCACAAAACGGTACAGATCGATTCGCTTTTTTTCGGCAACCCCTCCGTGCACGTCTATCGTTATCTGCATTCTTACAATGCCGCCCAGCGGAAACGCAATGATTCCCTGACCTTGTACCAGCGCATCACAAGCCAGATAAAAAGTATTTCTGTGCATGCCATCGTTGTAGCCCATGGAACCCTTGGAACCAAGGACAGGGGAAACAGGGAAACGATCTGGAACGATGTTTCTGCACACCTAAACGATGTGCTTATCGACTCTTCCACCCAGCACGATTCACACCGGTTATACTACGCAAAACAGGTAGCGTTCGCGTGCGGCCCTTTGCTGTTCCGTACGCCCGACAGCCTTTATTTTCTGAAGATGGATTCCCTCCATATCGGCGCGACAGAAAAGATGATGACGGCCTATCGGGTGGCGCTGACCCCGCGCGGAACATTGGAACAATTCGAGAAAAAACTAAAAACCCGCAATGATCGCTTCGATATCAGCGTGCTGAAACTGATGGTCAGCAACGTAGACTGGGCGGCGTTAATGGACCGGAAAAACCTGCTCTGCGATGCTGTTACCCTGTCGGGAGGTCACCTTTACGACTACATAGATGATGCCGTTCCTTCCTCGCCAACAATCAATTATGCCGATTTTCCTGACCAGCAACTGATGAAGATCGGATTGAAGATGCACATAAAAAAAGTGAAGTTTGAGCACCTTGATCTCCGCTACGATGAAAAAAGCGCGAAGCGAGATGCCGTCGGTAAGTTGTTTTTCGATGATCTTACCGGCACGATCACCAACGTTACCAATATTCCCTCGCATATTTCACCGGGAATGATATCCACAATAGACGCTGATGCCCTGTTCATGCACCAGGCGAAAGTACACGGCAGTTTCAAATTTGATCTTTCAAAAACCAATACAGGTGACTTTACGGCAGATTTTCATTTCGGGGGGATGGAGGGCAGTATCATCAACCAGGTTGCCGAACCACTTGGCGGATTTTCCATTTCGGGCAACATTCACGAGGCGACAGCACATATATCGGGCAACAACGAAAAAGCCACGGGTGCAGTAGAGTTCCTGTATGACGGCATCCGGCTGCTGCCACTGGCGCGGGCAAAAAATGAAGAAGGGGATTTCAAGAAGCGCCCGGTGTTTGACTTTATCGCAAATTCGCTTGTGATCAAGCACACCAATACGCACCGGCACCCGCATATAACGATACGCCGCGATCATCATACCACTTATTTCAATTTCCTGTGGAAGGCCATGCAGGTCGACCTGATGAAAACACTGGGCATTCCCACCCGTTATGCGTTTGTAAAATAAGGCGGCGCCATCCCCACGCAGGATGTGCGAAAGATTCCGAAAGAATTGCTTTGGGTAGCAGAAAATGGCATACTTTGAATATCCAAATTGCTACTATTTCGCCAAAACTATCGCGATGTTAACCAACGCTGCAGGGCCCTTTTTGCTGGTGGAAGATGATGAAGATGACGAAAAATTGTTTGTAGAGATTCTACAGTCCTTCAACATCCCCAACAGTATTATGTGTTTTCGTAACGGCAAAGACCTGCTGACTTACCTCCGCGCCAGCGAAGAGGTCCCTTTCATGATCCTCTGCGATATCAACATGCCGGTAATGGACGGGTTCATGCTGCGCAATAAAATGAACGAAGACCGGGCACTGCGCGGACGCAGTACGCCTTTCATATTTTTTTCTACCCATGCCGGCACGGCCACGGTGCAGAAGGCCTACCAGCTCTGTATCCAGGGATTTTTCCAGAAAGGGAATTCGGTGACGGAACTGACCCAGGCGCTCCGAACGATCGTGGATTACTGGAGCGTTTCACAACGCCCGCAGTAGCGAAATGGTTCGATATTTGTTTTACCCCGTCTACCCAGGAGGACCGCATGCACGACATCACCAAAAGAATACTCGCTTTCAACCAGGATCGTCTTCCAGAAACCCTTCCGGTAAAATACCAGTGCATGACCGAAAATATGTTCCGGTTTTTTCGCGGGACCGATCATGTATTCTATGAAGACCTGCACCGGGCACATGAACTGCCGCCTGCTCCTCTGGCCTGGGTCTGCGGAGACCTGCACCTGGAAAATTTCGGTAGCTACAAAAGCGATAACCGGCTGGTATATTTTGACCTGAACGATTTCGACGAGGCCATACTGGCACCGGCATCAATGGAACTGGTCCGTATGGTAACGAGCATACTGATCGCATTCGACTCGCTGAAGATCGATCCCAGGAAAGCCATCAATATGGCGAAAGTATTTCTGAAATCTTATTCGGCCACGCTTGCCGGTGGAAAAGCATATTACATTGAACCGCAGACCGCGAAGGGGATCGTGTGCACCTTCCTTACGAATGCCAGCAAAAAAACAAAGAAATACGAATTGCGCAAACAGGTGGCAAAGGACAGCAAAAAAAGAGCGTTTCTCGTCAACGATTCCAAACACCTGGCCCTGGACCCGTTTTTGAAAAGGGAACTATGCCATCATGTGACCCAATGGATCATGTATAACAGTGATGGTCCGTATAATTACGAGGTGCTGGATGCTGCATTCCGGCTGGCGGGCACCGGCAGCCTGGGCCTCAAACGATATATTTTCCTGCTGAGGAGCCTGAAAGACCCGAAGAAATACCTGTTGATGGAAATGAAACAGGCGGCACCCTCCTGCCTTCGTCCTTATATCAAAACAAAACAGCCTTCCTGGGATTCAGAAGCGAACCGCGTAACGGCGATCCAGTGCAGGATGCAGAATGTTCCGCCGGCTTTGCTCAGCAGTACGCTGTTCAAGAACGATTCATATATCATCCAGGAAATGCAGCCTGAAAAAGACAGTATCGATTTCAAACTGATCAGCAACCGGTACCGCGATATTTACCGGGTGATCGATGACATGGGACTGCTTACCGCCTCCGCGCAGCTGAGAAGTTCGGGTCGGCAGGGCTCTGCCATTGCAGACAAACTGGTGGCTTTTGGCACCAGCGACAAATGGCACCACGGTATATTGAGCTATGCAAAGGGATATGTAAGAACGGTGAAGAAGGACTTTGCCAACTTCAGTGCCGATATCAGACAGATGGGTGCGCCAGCCGGAAAGACCCCCAAAAAAATACCACCAAAAGCATCTCGCTAGGGATGGAGCTCCAGTATCCTTACGGCACCCGGGGGCACGGAAATATCATCCACGGCAGGCAGGCGCTCCCCCGTCATCACATCCATCGCTGTATGCAGATCTTTCATTCTTTCTTCAAAGCGGGCCGTTCGCACATGCGCGTCTTTTTTGGTGCTGTTAAACGTTACCATCACTGTTTTTTCTGCGTTATACCTGAAATACACATAGATGCCATTTTCCGGAACGTATTGCATGAGCCTGCCCGTCTGGAGCACGGCATTGCTCCGGCGATATCGTGCCAGCGTTCGTATCCAGTTGAATGCTTCATTCTCCGTTGCAGAGCGGCCACTTTCAATGAACTTATTGGCGCGGTCGCCTTTCCATCCCCCCGGAAAATCTTCCCGCACCTTACCGTCGGGGTTTGAAAAATTCTTCATCAGTATCTCCGTGCCATAGTAGATCTGCGGTATTCCACGTAACGTGAGCAGCAGCGCGATACCGGATTTGAATTTTCCCAGGTCCTCTTTTACCATCGAGAAAAAGCGGCTCATGTCATGGTTGTCGAGAAAGATCAGGTTCCTCGTGGCATCTTCATAAACAAAATCGTCGGCGAGCGTGGTATAGAGACGATTAACACCGGAGGACCAGCCAAAATCACCGTTCAGTGATTCGTAGATGCTTTCTTTCACCTGCACATCGGTGATGCCCGGCAGGTGCGTATCGAGCCCGCGGTGTACGGTGTTGCCCTGCGTGAAAAATGCCTGGTTGATGGTGTTGGCAACCAGGGTTTCTCCAAAAATGCTGAGGTGGGGGAATTCGGCCTGTATATCTTTCGCCCATTGCGACATGTATACCGGATCGTTGTAAGGATAAGTGTCCAGGCGCAGGCCGTCGATGCCCGCGTACTCCACCCACCAGATATGATTTTGGGTGAGGTAATGCTGCACATAGGGGTTGCTTTCGTTCATATCGGGCATGCTGCGAACGAACCAGCCATCGAGCATTTTTTTGCGGTCGGATGGCGCTCCGTAAGGATCCATCACGGTTTGGTCCTTGTAAGTTGTCTGCGTGTAGGAGGGCCACTCATGCACCCAGTCTTTCATGGGAGGGTCGAGCAATATCCAGTGGTCGCTCCCCGAATGGTTGTGCACAACGTCCTTGATCACTTTCAGTCCCATCGCGTGACAACTATCCACGAATTTTTTATATAGTTCATTGGTTCCATAGCGCGGATCGATCCTGTAATGATCCGTCACTGCATACCCATGATAGGACGCCCGGGGCATGTCGTTCACGATCTCAGGCGTGCACCAGACCGCAGTAACGCCAAGGTCCTTCAGGTAATCCAGGTGATCAATGATACCCTGCAGATCGCCCCCATGGCGCTGGTACATAGAATCGCGGTTGAGGCTCATATCCCGCATGCCGGGTACTTTGTCATTAGACGGATCGCCGTTCGAAAACCGGTCGGGCATAATGAGATAGACCAGGTCGCAGCTGGTGACACCCTGTGCACGGCCGGTTGAATGATTGCGCGTTTTCAGGGCATAAGAATAGGAAATATCTTTTCCATCGGCACTCGTGAAATGAATCGGGAAAACGCCTGCTTTTGTACCCGCATCGATGCTGAGATCGAGGAACAGGTAGTTCGGGTTTTGTACGCTGTGAATTTGCTGCAAGTGTACGCCCGGCCAGCGCAACGACACTTTCCTGTTCGCAATGTGATCGCCGTGTACCAGCAGTTGCAGCCGTGGGTTTTTCATACCCACCCACCAGTTAGACGGCTCTACCCGCTCGAGGGCGGGCAGCTGGGCCTGCACAAAGGCAGTTACCAATAAAAATGCGCAAAACAGGGTTATTTTTCTCATACGGCGGCTTTCTTTAGAGCCTGAAAATAATTAAGTATGCCCACGGAAAAAATAATTAATGTGTAAAAATTACATATTTTTATGTCCTCAATGGGTCGGTCATAACGATTGCAACATATTCTACATGAAAACCATCTTTTTTGCAGGGTTGCTGTTGGTGGGCCAGTGCTGCTCGGCACAACTGCTTAGCTGGACGCCCGATTTTATCCAGGAAACCTCCACGCCTGTTACCATCACCTGCGACGCTACCAAGGGCAATCAGGGGTTGATGAATTACGGCGCCACGACGGACGTGTACGTGCACATTGGTGCGATCACTACTGCCAGTGCGAACCAGAGCGACTGGAAGGAGGCGCCATTCGTGTGGGCAACCACCAATGCACAGGCTCAATGTACCTACCTGGGAAATAATAAATGGAAGTTTACGATCAATGGAGGTCTGCGTACTTTTTTCAACATCACCAACAGTTCGGAAAAAATACTCCGCATAGCGATCCTCTTTCGCAGTGGCGATGGCACAAAGGCTCTGAGGAACGTGGATGGGAGCGACATGTATGTTCCTGTATACGACAACGGATTATATGCGCGGATCGACAGCCCGCTGCGTCAACCGTTCTATATCCCGATCAACGAAACGATTTCGAAGAACGTAGGCGACAGCGTGCAGGTGCTCGCAAAAGCAAGCCAGTCATCCACGTTGAAAATATTCTTCAATGGAACGCAGATCAATACTGCTTCGGGTGTTACTCAGCTTGGCTCCAAACCCGTGATCACTGCGGCCGGCACACAAACCATTATTGCAGAGTCGAGCAGCGGTACCAGCGTTGCGCGCGATACAGTTTCGTTCCTCGTATCGGGCAGCACTGCGATAGCGCCACTGCCATCGGGCGTAAAAGACGGCATCAATTACGAGGCGGGGGATACTTCAGCCATACTGGTATTGTATGCGCCGCTAAAGAAGAAAGTAGTAGTTACGGGAGATTTCAATAGTTGGTCGCCCACCACATCTTACGTAATGAATGAAACGCCCGACAGCCTGCGCTACTGGTTGCGGATAAAAGGGCTGACGCCGGGGACCGAATACGCTTATCAATATATTATTGACGATAACCTGACCGTTGCCGATTACAACACTGAAAAAATATTGGACAAGAACAATGATCCGTCCATACCTGCGTCCACCTATCCGAACCTGAAAGCCTTTCCGGCACAGGCGTCTGGCAGCATTGTCGGCATTTTACAAACGGCGAAACCGCAGTACGCCTGGCAATCGAATGGTTTCGTGCGCCCGGATAAACGCAGTCTCGTGATCTATGAACTGCTGATCCGCGATTTTATAGCGGCAGGTAACTGGCAAACGCTGAAAGATACGCTCAGCTACCTCAAGCGGCTGGGTGTGAACGCCATCGAGGTGATGCCTTTCAACGAGTTCGAAGGGAATAACAGCTGGGGCTACAATCCGAGTTTTTATTTAGCACCCGACAAGGCCTATGGCACAGAAAATAGTGTCAGGCAGTTCATAGACCAGTGCCACCTGCAGGGCATGGCCGTGGTCATGGACATGGTGCTGAATCATTCCTTTGGAACTTCACCGATGGTGCAGATGTATTGGGACGCGGCGAACAGCCGCCCGGCGGCGAACAGTCCCTGGTTCAACCCTGTGGCTACCCATCCATTCAATGTGGGATACGATATCAACCATGAAAGCCAGGCTACCAAGGACTTTGTTGACCGGGTGGTGACTCACTGGCTGACCAACTACCGCATCGACGGTTTCCGGTGGGACCTGGCCAAAGGGTTTACGCAAACCGTTTCATGCACTACAAGTTCCTGCAGCAGCAACAGCGAGATAAATGCTTTTGCAGCCTACGATGCCAGCCGCGTTGCCATCTGGAAGAGGATATACGACAAAATGCAAAGTGTTTCCAATAATTCGTACTGCATCCTGGAAATGTTTGCCGATAATTCCGAGGAAACGGTGGAAGCCAATTATGGCATGCTTCTATGGGGCAATATGAATTATAATTTCAACCAGGCAAGCATGGGTTATGTGTCTGGTTCCGATTTCAGCGGCGGGATATATACGGCACGCGGATGGTCGCAGCCCAACCTCGTCACTTACCAGGAAAGTCACGATGAGGAAAGACTGATGTACAAGAACGAACAATTCGGCAATTCATCGGGCTCCTATAATGTAAAAGACATTCCCACCGGCCTCAAGAGAAATGAAATGGCTGCGGCTTTCTGGGCCATGATACCCGGCCCCAAAATGCTCTGGCAGTTTGGAGAGCTGGGATACGATTATTCCATCAACACCTGTACTGATGGCTCGGTAGATGCCAGTGGCACCTGCCGCACCTATCCCAAACCGGTTCGCTGGGATTTCTATCAGAATGCATCACGGCGGTCATTATATAATGTATACGCTTCGCTGATCAAATTGCGATTGACCCCATCTTACCAGAATGTCTTCATGGCCGGAGCTATCTCCTATAATATGGCGTCGCTGTTCAAGACGCTGACGGTAACCGGAGATTCACTGAGCGTAGTGGTGGTCGGAAATTTTGACGTGACCGCGCAGGCGGGCGCAGTGACCTTCCCACAGGCCGGTACCTGGTACAGCTATCTTACGGGCTCTACGCATATTGCAACGGGAGCATCGGAAACGATCACGCTCCAGCCGGGCGAGTACTACGTTTTCCTGAATAAGAATGTCACCAATTCGGTGGTGACGGCGATAGGAGACCTACTTCCACCGGCAGGCGCCATGTCACTATCCATCTACCCCGATCCTGTTACCACCAACGCTACCCTTCAGTATACGGTCCCTTCCGCAGGAACTGTTCGCATAACAGTCCGGAACATGAATGGCCAGGCCGTGAAAGTTCTGTATAACGGGTTCAGGGTCAAGGGCAACTACAGTCTGCCGGTGAGTGGATTGTCGCAGCCGCCGTTTGCTGCCGGGGGCATTTACCTGGTGGAAGTGGAAAGCAATGGGCAACGACAGTCGGCCAAATTTGTAAAAATGCCCGGTTGATCTCCGGAACTGCTTTTTTGACCTGTTTCTTCTGATCTGTAAAAAATAATTTTGGTGAAAAACAGAAAAATGTTAGCATTGTGTAATCGATTGCATAAAATAGTTGGGATAATGGCACAAAAAAAGTTTAAATAATTATAAATTAACTTTAACATTGTGTATTATTTACACAAAGTAAATTTTGCTTTACTCTAACAAACAAAAAATTGCTATGAAAAATTGCTTGCCGGCAAACGGGGCTATACAGCGCACATGGCTGTTTGCTCAACAGATGAAGTTTGTTTTTCTTTTTATTGGCCTGACTGCTTTAGGTACCACTGCATTTGCGCAGATGAAAACCGTAACGGGAAAAGTGACCAATGCAAAAGATGGTTCACCGATCGAAGGCGCGTCAGTGACGGTAAAGTCCGGCACCGCTGGTACCGTTACTTCAGCAGCAGGAACTTTCAGTCTCCGTGTTCCCGCGCAGGCGACCACACTGGTTGTTTCCTCAGTGAATTTCGGACAAAGCGAAGTAGCGATCGGAAATGGCAACATCAGCCTTAGTCTTTCACCTGTTTCTGAATCACTGAATGAAGTAGTGGTGATCGGTTACGGTACGCAGCGTAAGAAAGATCTTACCGGCTCGATCGCAACCGTTTCTGCGAAAGATTTCCAGAAGGGAAATTTCAGTACGCCGGAGCAGATGATCGCTGGCAAGATCCCGGGTGTATCTATTATCTCCAACAGCGGTGCACCGGGTTCGGGCAGTACGATCCGCATCAGGGGGGGATCATCGCTGAACGCGAGTAACGATCCATTGATCGTAGTGGATGGCGTGCCCCTGGACAACAGTACCATCAACGGTTCGGCCAACCCATTAAGTTTTATCAACTCCAACGATATAGAATCTTTTACCGTGCTCAAGGATGCATCTGCATCTGCCATTTATGGCACGCGTGCCTCCAATGGTGTGATCATTATCACCACCAAAAAAGGAACCAGTGGTGCGCTGAAAGTGAATTTTTCTTCAGTTAACTCGCTCTCGACCGTAACCCGCGAAGTGAGTGTATTGAGTGCTGACCAGTTCCGCTCGATTGTAAAAGCGAATGGTACTGCAGCACAGATAGCGATGCTCGGAACCGCCAACACCAACTGGCAGGACCAGGTTTACCAGACCGCATTCAGTTCTGATGATAATGTCAGCCTGAGCGGTGGAATCAAAGGACTGCCTTACCGCTTTTCAGTGGGCTACCAGGATATAAACGGGATACTGAAAACGGATAACCTCCAGCGTACGTCCGTTGCACTGGCACTGAACCCCGTTCTGTTCAATAACCACCTGAAGATCGATATTAACTTAAAGGGAGCGATGGAAAATACGCGTTTTGCAGCGGGCGCGATCGGTTCCGCTATCAGCTTCGACCCCACCCAGCCGGTTCGCTCCAACAGCAATCGTTATGGCGGCTATTTCGAGTGGGTAGACGCTTCCGGCAACCTGATCAACCTGGCGGGAAAGAACCCTGTGGGCCAATTGTTTGAGCGCCAGGACAACAGCACCCCCCAGAGAAGCATCGGAAATATCCAGATCGACTATAAATTTCATTTTTTACCTGAGCTCCATGCCAACCTTAATGCCGGTTATGACGTAGCTATAGGAAAAGGAACTGTATTCGTGCCGGACAGCGCCGCCTCAGAGTATACACGCGCCGGTCAGAGTACACAATACAAACAAACTAAAGCTAATTCGCTGGTGGAATTCTACCTCAATTACGTAAAGGATATCCGCTCGATCAGGAGCCATATCGACGTGCTGGCGGGTTATTCCTATAATGATTACCTGATTACCAATTACAACTACGCCGACTTTAATGCTCATGGCGTTAAGATCGCCAATTCCGACCCATCGTTTCCTTACGACAAGCCGGAGCATACACTGATCTCTTTCTTTGGCAGGGCCAATTACTCTTATGAAGACAAATACCTGCTGACGGGTACCATCCGCCGCGACGGATCTTCAAGGTTTGCACCCTCTAACAGGTGGGGATTGTTCCCATCGGTTGCATTTGCCTGGAAGATCGGCGACGAAGCATTTGCACGCGGAAGCAAGGTGCTGTCTAACTTGAAACTGCGCCTCGGCTATGGCATCACAGGCCAGCAGGACGGTATCGGTAACTATGATTACCTCTCTTATTATTCTCTCAGTTCTTC
>Ga0206954_1276_pt1 | contig 10478 bp, 7 predicted proteins | sample Alteio_BWOrgHeat_37_FD_153250 | JGI IMG/M metagenome (GOLD analysis project Ga0206954, IMG submission 153250) | Enriched cells from forest soil in Barre Woods Harvard Forest LTER site, Petersham, Massachusetts, United States -... | ecosystem: Environmental > Terrestrial > Soil > Temperate forest > O...
CCCGTTTGGAAGCTGTACAAATGTTGCTTGCGAAGTGATGGGCGGCGTAGGAACCGTCGTGCTGCAATTCGATGTATTTCCGTTGTAGCAAACAAGTGTGGTTTGCAGCAAAGTTCCGCTCGCTACGGTACCTTGATACGCCTGCTTCTGTGTTTGAAAACCACCCTGGAAGGTATATAGGGTTTGGTTCCCCTGAGGATCGGTTACGGTAGTAGTTGAGGCAGAACCTGACTCGGTACGAGCATACGTCCATCGGGAGTGGTGCGGGTCATGTTGGCGGTAGTGAGATCGGAACAAAATACGCCGGAATTGGAACCCTGATAGGCATAAGATATGGTTCCACCTGTTGGCAAAGTTACACTTGTGATTCGGCCTGTTGTATAGCCCGAATATTTAGATGACGCTTCGTACGCAAATGAATATTTACTTCCGTCAGCATATGTAATTGTGCTTGGCAAGCTAGTTCCGGGAATTCCATTGAAGAAGAAATCATTTCCGCAGCCATATTGGGTTGCAACCCCCGCATATTGAATGTAAGAAACCACCACCGAAGCCGTTCCGCCACCAACGGTATTGTATGTGTATGTAACGGACGAAAGTATACCGCCGCTAGTGAAGGTGTCGCTAATGGTAACAGCGTTCATGCCCAATGTATCTTTGTAATAGTTTGCTCCATCCGTGGAAATGACATTTCCGTTGCGGTCAGTAATACTTCCTGCGCCAAACACGGCAGGAGGAGGATATACAAAAGGAGATAACGCAACATTGGGCAAAACAGAGGTTGTGTATCCATTGCCAGACGAGTCCTTTAAGGAAACCACGCCAGGAGTACTATTAACCACGATCGCATACCCTGATTGATCTGTTGCGGTTGCGCTTGCCTGAGTGCTATGGCAATTTGCATCGCTGCTGACAATCAATGAAGCTGGAAATGGATGAACGGTCCCATTGCCATCGACATAGGCCCAGTTTCCATAATTCGTCGCGTTCGGATCAGTAGGACACGTGGGAGCTGTTGAATAAGTTACATATCCCATATTGAGAGGTTGATTCCAGCCATAAGTAGGTCTATTGAATACGGGATTTACAAACATCCAGGAGGGATATGAATCGTATGCCAACGCAAATTGAACGGGGAGCCCTCTTCCAGCTTTGTTCATAGCTGGAATCTGGTAGTGAATGTCTAAACTACTAAGATTCACTAAGTCTGGTCCACCAGTCATGGTTCCAAAGGTGGGCAATCCGGTAATGTTAGCGCTCTGTCCAAGCGCCGCTAGAGAAAGAAAGACAATGCCGCACATTGCGGCAGCGCGAATGAGAAGAGTCTTCATGAGGTCCTTTTATTTCTATCTTTAATAATGCAAGGTTTACGACGGGCTGGAAACACTTGAAACAACACAAGCCACGACGGGTTATGTGAAAAAGCGCACATCCAAACAGAAACTTGGACATTGGGCGCATCAACTACATACAAATCTCAGTGGGGATTAAGGCTAATAATAGTGAAGACTTGAGTATTGACAAGAGAAATTGTGTAGTCAAGTTTGCTGCTCTATTTCCATTATTTGGGCTAGATTTCTTTTGCGGGTAGAATTTCGTAAATAGGATTTCAAAAAGGAAAAGCCCACCCCGTTTTGCGGGATGGGCTTTTTAGCTTATTACTTACTAGAGGTTAGAAGGTGAACCGCGCACCGAGCTGAATTTCGCGTTTGGGGAAGTCCGAAGTAAAGGCTAGCGGCGAGTTGGTAGTGGATGAAACCTGTCCGCTGAACCGGGTTGCGCCAAAGCTTTCGCCCACGAAAAACGGATTGCCAACAATGTTGTTAATGCTGGCATAGTTAGTGTGATTGGCGATGTTGTATGCATCTGCGATGATCTGCAGATTCATTCGTTCTTTCACTCGGAAGGTGCGCGAGAGCCGGAAATCTACATTGGTGAAGCTTGGGCCAACGCCGCTGTTGCGCGGAGCGCCAAAGGGACGATCGTTGGTGTAGTGGCGATCGCCATTGACGTCCTCGTTGACCAGCAGGTTGAAGGGATGTCCGCTGTTGTAGTTGAAGATGGGGTTGAATTCGAAGTCACGCAGCACAGGATCCACAAACGGACTGGTGAAGACGCCGGCGATCACCACCTTGTGGCGTTCGTCAAAATCAGAGAGTCCATAGTCCTCGCCCAGCAGCACCTGGTTTTGCGGGCCGTAGTCGCTGTTGAAGTCGGTGGTGGTGTCAGTGGCGCGGCTCCAGGTGTAGTTGCCCATGATGCTGATGTGGTTGCTAAAGCGTTTCTTCGCTTCCAGGATGCCTGCGTAATACTTCGCGTAGGCAGCGGATTCGTAGATGTTGTATTGCAGGATGGCTGGATTGGCGAAGCAGGTCGCCGGTGTTGCCGCGCAGGTTGGTGATCCCCAATTCTGGAAGCTGTACTGGAGGCCACTGCCTGGCGAAGTTACCGTGGAATACGGTGTTGACGGCAGCAGGTTGTTATCTACAGAAACAGGCAATGCACGAGTGTCCACATAGATTCCCGATGCTGAGATCGAGAAGCCGGGCGAGAATTCGTGTTCAACCGCCAGTGAGCCCTGCATGGAGTAGGGGTTGCGGTAGTTTGGCGCGGCGCCGAAGAGCACCGAGAGCGGCGGAACGGGGCCATTATTGGCTACGTTAATGCCAAACTGCGCCAGATCTGCCGGAGTAATGCAGGCTGCCTGGCCGGCTGCCGGCGTGGTGCACTGAATCTTGCCCTGCGCGAACAGCGTCCGAAAAATCGCAGCCGAGGTCAGCGCTGGGTTGCCCGGTTCGCCCGTCAACGGCACAAAGTAGTTAGAGATCTGACGAATGCCACCGTTGTTGACGTTTTGTTCAAGGGTTCGCACTACGTTGTCGATCTGATCGTAGACCGGCGAGTAGTAAATGCCGAAGCCGCCGCGGACGACGGTCTTGTGATCCTTGAAGGGATCCCAGGCAAATGCGGCGCGCGGAGCGAAATCTTTGTCATAGGTATTGACCGCGTCACGAACATCGAGTTCGTAGCGCAGGCCAAAGGTGAAGGTGAAATTCGACGAGACTTTTACCTGGTCCTGGAAGTACCCGGCGTAGAAGGGCAACAGCACCGTAACGTTGGGATCGCCAAAGCCCTGCTGATAGAACTGCGGCAGGCCCAGCGAAGCAGACTGCAGCGAATTGACTTCTGCGGGGTTGAGTCCTGTCAGGCCGCAGTTGGCGGCGGGATCTTGCAGGCATGGGCTGATGGCGCCACCTGGTAGGCTGCCGAAAACGAAACGGCCGGGAAAAAATGTGTTTGATTGCGTGCGGTTGTAACGGGCCAGAATATCCGCTCCCATGGTGACGGTATTTGACCCACGAATCATAGTGATGTTGTCGGCCGCCTCGAAGCGATGCATCTTGGTCAAGCTGGGCAGGAAGATATTGGTGCCCAGCGATGAGGCGAAGCCTGACATGACCAATTGCGCCTCGCCGGGCGTATTGGGAATGGCATAGAACTTCGACAGATTGCCCTGCAGGCGGAACTCGTTCTGGGTATTGCTGTTGAGTTCATGGAACCATGCGCCTTCCAGGGTGTTATCGAACATCTTGATGGTGTTGCCACTGGAGAAGCCGGTCAGCGACTGGAGGTTCGGGTTGGTTTCGTTGTCGCGGCCGAAATTAAAGCGGAAGAATAACTGGTCCTGAGCGCCAAGCTTGTGGTCGAGGCGTGCCGATGCCATATCACTTGTACTGGTAAACGGAAACACGCCGCTGTTGTCTTCGAACTGATTTAGAAGAAATGCACTTCGAGGCGAGGTGGCGGGATTGACGGTCAGAATATTGTTCAAGATGCCTGCGCATGTGCTTGCTGGCAGGAATGTCGGGGGATTCGGCGCTGGATTGCTAAGGCAAGGCACCGGCGTGCTGCCAAGCCCAGCCAGCCCTTGAATTACTGCAATTTGGTTGTTGCCGCCGAAGCTGGCACCGCCGCTATCTGGACGAAGAATGCTGGTGTTGGTGAACAACGGCACAGACGCCTGCTGGCTTTCGCGGAGGCCTTCGTAGGTGACGAAGAAAAACGTCTTGTCGAGATCAATCGGTCCGCCCAGAGAACCACCGAACTGCTGGCGGCTAAGCGAGTTCTTCACCGGCGTGCCGGCGTTGTCTGGGTTTGCAGGGTTGAAGGTCGATCCCGGAGCTAAAGCCGAAGTGAAAGAGAACGGATCCTGGGCATCCAAGGCATCATTGCGGAAGAATGCGAAAAGCGAACCGTGGAAGCGATTGCTGCCAGAGCGGGTGACGATATTGATGTTGCCGCCGCTGGAGCCACCCAGTGCCGTGCCATAGTTGGTGCGGTTGATTTGGAATTCCTGTACCGCTTCCTGGCTGACGGTCAAACGAACGCCGCCGGCATCGTCATTGGCTTCGCCGCCATCGACGGTGACGCTGTTTCCACGTCCATTGCTGCCGTAGAAAGAAAGGCCGCTCTCCGGTGTTTGCACGACACGGAAATCCTGGTCGTCCACGATGCGAACTGAGCTGCTGACGCCTGGAGCGAGAAGCGTAAATGTCAGGTAGTCGCGCCGGTCAATGGGAAGATCGTCAATCAGCTTCTGGGTGATGACATTGGCCTCGCCACCGCGATCTGTTTCCACGATCGGCGGTTCCCCGGTTACTTCGACCCGCTGCTTTACCTGCGAGACCTTCAGTTTAAAGTCTACGGTCGTGGTTTCTCCTACCTGTACTACGATGTCGGGGTAGAAGACGATTTCAAAGCCGCTGAGCTCCGCGGTTACCCGATAGTGGGCCGGTGAAAGTCCCGTGATGAAGTAATTGCCTTCTGCGTCCGTGGTGACGTCACGCGAATACCCTTTGTCAACTGACACTACAGTGACTTTGGCACTGCTGAGAGCGCTGCCTTGGGGGTCGGTTACCGTGCCTTTGATGTCTCCAGAGGCTCCAATGCCTTGCGCACAGGCCAGGGAGGCCATCCACGTGAGACACACAAAAAGAGTAGCGAGTATCCTTGTAGCTTTCACAATCCTCCTCGTACTGCAAAAAAATTCTCGTTGCAAAGCAGAGCTTGAACCGCTCTTTTATGTTTTCCAAAATGCGCTTACAAATATAGTTGCAAAATCCCCGAAAGCAAGACCCGACTTCCGGTAAAGGTTTGAAAAGCCTGATAGGCGAAAGGGGAATCGATCTTGGCGCCCCTTGTCTCCATCAGAAGCGTTTTTTTGACTGCCGTCGTCCTGCTACTTTAAACCAATAGAGCTTTGCCAGTTCACTAAGTTATGCGCAAAGCGTTAATCGATTTTGTTCCACCACCGGAACTGCTTTTTTAGGCGATGTGAACAAAGTTCTTATATTGCCGTTGCTGCGCCTGGGCAAGCGATTTTCGTCTAACGAACGCGGTGTGTCATGATCCTTCGCCCTTGGACCTGTTTTCCCGCCCTTTTGGGTTGGCTCCTATTAACAATGTTAATGAATGGCAATTCATTCATATTGTGGTATTTTACGGTTACTTAAGTAAGTTGTCCTTTGGTAACAATTGCATTTATTTTGGCTAACGTTGTCTCTAAAGAGAGTCCCCATGAACACACCTCAACTCAAGTACACAGCCGCCGCGAGGCGATGGAAGCGCTATTACATGCATGGCCCAATCAAGATCATCAACACCCGCAACAAGGTAAGGATGATGAGCTTCGGGCAGGTCGACGACCTGAGCGAGGGTGGACTTGGGCTGTATTGTCCGCAGGCCCTGGATATGAATGAAACCGTCGAAATCGAATTTCAGATTCCGGCCAGTAAATCGTCTTTGCGGTTCCTGGGCACAGTGCGCAACGCGAGCGATAGCCGGTATGGCATCGAGTTCCGCGATCTTGGAATGAGTGAGAAAGAAGAGCTGGCGCGCGCCTGCCGTACGCTTTCAACCGTACAAGGGCACTGAGGCGTCGAGTTTTGCGATGGAAGATCGAACCTTGGATTGCGAAAGCAAAAAAGGCCATGCTGATTGAATCAGCATGGCCTTTCTTTGATGAGTACCCGCATGTCAGGAACGGATGATTGCTTCGAACTCGATCTGGCGACTGCGAATCACGCCTGATTCTAACTATGCAACACCTGGGAAGATACCGCTTATACGAGCAAGTCGGCCAATCTTCTTTAAGTTAAGTTCCCTGCCTGCGGCCAGGTTTTTCTAAACGTTACTTCCATGGAGTAAATATGCCAGATGGTTCCTGGCCTTAAGCTCCGGGCGTAAATTTAATTTCCACGGTCGTCGTGGTTTCCTGCGTCGAGGGTTCGTAACGCCATTCCCGAACTGCGGACATGGCTGAGTCAATCAATACTGGGTGCCCACCAATGGCTTTGATTGTCTTTACTTCACCACTGCGAGCTACGGTTATCTCCAATCGGACGGTTCCACCGATGTTGAATTTACGGGCTACTTCGGGGCAAGTTGGTTCGACTCTGGTTTTCAGTTTGCGCCCATCTTCCTGCGCTGCCATCAATGATGCTGTCGCGATGCATAACATCGCCACCACAGAGATGCGGATCAGGACGCGTTTAAAGGATGCAGTAAAACTCGGGTGCACAGCCCACCTCCACCTGTTGGTTCGAAAAACTATGCTTGTTGTACGTTTTTCTCAGGAGTGTGTCCGATTACGACAGTTTCGGAAAAGGGGTACTAATTAGTCTTGTCTGACTTGATGTAAATCGTGATATAAGAATAGGTTTATTTTCTGACTAGCAGATTTGTTATCGGAGAATAACCCTCACTCCGCTCAGCCTTCATATTTTTCCACTCCCAGTTCACTACGGAAACGCCCATATTTATGGGGTTTATTGCATTTCAGCTACTTTATGGGGCACGTACACTTAACGATTCCGTTAACAAGTGAGTGATGAACGAGGCTAAAGGTCCCCAGCCGTGTTTCTTCAAGCGCACAGTTATTTATTAATAAAAATTTATAAAGTGATCGGGTAGTGTCCCAATGAATACCCAATGTTTATGTCACTGTCATGACAATCGTGTTCTTCGGATACAGCTTTTTATCGTTTTTATTAAAAAATTTTAATGAAAAAAGTGCACAGGTTGTTGGGCAAACGCGAGAATGCAGAAATTTATCTGCGCTCTCTATGTCAAAGGGAGACATATTTTTCGGTTTGTTAGTATGGCCGCATGACAGCCAAAACAATCGATGATGTGATCGCCGCGCTTGATGTGATTGTCGAGCAGGCATGGCAAAACGAAAGCCGCATCGGATATTTCGCTGCTCTTTATCGCCGGGTAACGCGCGCCGTGCGCGATGACATTGCTGTCGGCAAATATCAGAATGGGCCGTTGATGGAAACGCTGGACGTGACGTTTGCCAGCCGCTATCTCGATGCGCTGTCTACGTTCCAAAATGGAGACTCGCCAACGCGAAGCTGGAGGGTTGCGTTTGAAGGCTGCGAACGGCCAGAGCCACTGATCCTGCAACAGTTGCTCGCAGGCATCAATGCCCACATCAATCTCGACTTAGGGATTGCAGCAGCGCAGGTTGCTCTGGGAGCGGCGCTGCCCAGGCTCAAACCTGATTTCGATGAGATCAACGCTACGCTGGCCAGCCTGGTTAATACGGTCGAGACGGAAATTGCCGTGGTGTCTCCTTTGATTGGAGATCTGGAACGACTGGGATTGCGCACCGAAACGAAGGTTGTGAACTTTGATATGGTGATTGCGCGCGATGCTGCCTGGAGATCTGCGCTGCGATTTGCCGACGAACCGGGCTTTCTGGTTTCCGGCACGGTTGAGGCTCAGGATCTGGCGGTCTCATTGCTGGGCAGAACGATTCTTGACCCACCGTTGCTGGAAGAGTCATTGCGGCCTATTCGGAACGCGGAAAGTGATGATGTGCGGAAGGTGATCGATGTTCTTTCGCAGCAGGCGGCAGTAGCGGCGAGTGCGAGTTAAAGTTTGTGTTCACTCAAGATTTTCATGGCCGGGCGGTTCTTTTTTTACCACTGCGAACCGCCCTCCAAGCCACTTTTCCCCCACATTTTTAACTGGATTGAGCGTATGAAACGTTACGCGCATTTTGTGGAAATTTCTCTTTTTTGCAATGAGGCAAACTCCCCGGAATTCACGCTCTGAAGGCGTTCCAGTGGAAGTCTGCAGGTTCGCGGAAATGACTTCGGGGGCGTAATCGGGTCGGTAGAGGGCCAGCCAAAGTCCAGAGCGGAGAGAAATGGGGAGAAATAAAGCAGTTTTGAGGCATCTGCGGAGCCTGCATTGCCCTGAATCCATGACAAAATAGGAGAAACTTCGCCTATTCTGGGTCGTCCAATGAATAGCTAGAAGTGTGTACCCTCTGGAAGCGGGTGTTTATGAAACTCACGAAGTATCTCCTCCTCTTGCTCCTCCTTGCATCTGCCACGACATTCTCCTTCGCCGGCGATAAAGAGAACGAGAAGGAAGATAAGGATCTTCCGCAGGCGTACAAAGATGGCAGCATCAATAACATCAATGCAATTGGCAATCGCAACGTAGGTTGTGATCGCGGTGTGGGCAACTGGTACAGCGTCGACAAGCAGATCGCGATGGGCCGCGCTTATGCTGACCAGGTAGAACATACCTCGAAGATTGTCGATGACCCGGTTGTGGCTGAATACGTTAACCGGCTGGGACAAAACCTGGTACGCCATTCCGATTCCAAGGTGCCATTCACGATCAAGGTCGTTGATTCGCCCGAAGTGAATGCATTTGCTTTGCCCGGTGGATTTTTTTATGTAAACTCCGGTTTGATTCTGGCCGCGGACAACGAATCTGAGCTTGCCGGTGTGATGTCGCATGAGATCGCACACGTCGCTGCCTGCCATATCGCGCGCGAACAGACACGCGCACAGATCGCCAGCCTCGCATCGGTTCCGCTGATCTTTATGGGTGGATGGGCCGGTTACGGAATCTATCAGGCCGCCAATCTTGGCTTGCCGATTACGTTCATGAAGTTCTCAAGAAACTTCGAAGCGCAGGCCGATTATCTTGGTGTGCAGTATATGTACGCATCCGGTTACGATCCTCAGTCGTTCGTGCAGTTCTTTGAAAAACTTGAGGCCATGGAAAAGAAGCGGACGGGAACCATCGCCAAGGCTTTCGAGTCGCATCCGCCGACGCCGGATCGAGCCGAGAAGGCGCAGGAAGAGATTGAGAAGATTCTGCCTCCGCGCGAACAATATATTCTCGACACTTCGGAGTTCGAGGATGTGAAGTCGCGTCTGACCGTTCTCGAAAGCCGTCACAAGTTGAAGAATCCGAGAGAGGATCGTCCGGAACTGCGACACACCGCCGGAGGCGACGAAAAGCCGGCGGATACGAATTCGAATCCGAGTTCGACGCCAAACTCCAACTCTGGAGATGACGACCGGCCGGTTCTCCACCGCAACCCCTCTTAAGGATCAGAGACAAACAACGCGTACATGACAAAGGGCCGCTTATAAGCGGCCCTTTATGCTGGCGTTCGTGGGGAGAAATGACTTTGCGCGCGCTCAAGATGGCTTTTGCCGCAGATAGTTGCGGATGCGGAAGCTGAGTTCGTCAAGCACGGTGCTGTCTTTGCCGACGAAATCTACCGGACCATATCCCAAATAGTTCTGGTTCTTGTGCGTAAACCCACCGAGAATAATGACCGGGACTTCTGCCGTGTCTTTGTTCTGGCGAATCTGCTGCAACACTTTGCCCCAGTGAACTTCCGGCAGCATGGAATCGAGCAGCACAATGTCAGGACGATGCTGCGCCGCCAGCACAAGCGCCTGGTCGCCGTCGTTGGCGCTGAAGACTTTGAGTCCCTGGCTTGTCAGCATGCTGCTGGCCGCGCCACGAAGAAACCTCGAGTTACCGACTACTAGCACGTTAAGCTGTGGTGGCATCCTCGCTGCCTCCTGGTGCAGGGCGATGCTTGAGCGGATGGCGACGATTAGTACATCGCCACGGGTATGCGCTGAAGGGGTGCTTTCGGTGATAGTTCCGTGCTCCACGGACATTGTGAATTCAACCAGGCGCGGAGCTGGCCTGATTCTTCCGGTTGCGCGGTTTTGAAGAGTACGCCAACACTGCCGTGGCCGTCGCTCCACATGACCTTGCCGACGGTATGAATTTTTGCGCCGCTCGCGGGAAGCTGAAAGTCTACGAAGACAGTCGTGTCCTTTTTGAGCACGATGTCTGTCTTGAGGCATAGACCGCACTGGCTCACATCGCGCAGTGCGGCACCCTGCAGCGGACGCTTTACGCCATTTTCTTCATAGAAAGCGGTAGCGCCGATTCTGACGGCGCAGCGGAAGTACGCGCGCTTTTCCATGGCGATGAGTCCGTAGCTGGCTTTGAGAGTCCGAGTGGCGGTTTCAAGCGTGAAGGGCTTCGGCAAGACGTGACGCACCTGCTTGCGCAGCGCTTCTTCGACGGTGGCGGTGCGTGGCGTGAGGGCGATCACGGTGTGAGCGTGCCCTGTGCCGTTG
>Ga0206954_1277_pt1 | contig 10442 bp, 11 predicted proteins | sample Alteio_BWOrgHeat_37_FD_153250 | JGI IMG/M metagenome (GOLD analysis project Ga0206954, IMG submission 153250) | Enriched cells from forest soil in Barre Woods Harvard Forest LTER site, Petersham, Massachusetts, United States -... | ecosystem: Environmental > Terrestrial > Soil > Temperate forest >...
TGATATGTAGTGAGGGCGATGGGCCGGCTTTTTCGAATAGAGGGCCACGTCGCGCCTCACCTAATATGCCGGCACAAAAGCTGTTACAGCGGTAACAAGAAAGATTGCCGTGAAAAAAATTGCGGTTTTCTTTGAGGAGTTGCGGGAGTTGTGGCAGTGGCAACTCCGCAAACCCGACGCGCCGGCTGGGCGGCGGTTCCGGTCCCTGACGCTCCCGCCGCAACCAGTTGGTCATCGTGGCCAGACTCAGATCGTTTTGGTCAACAAACTCCCGCTGCGTCCTTCCACAGCGGCGATACTCGGCCAACAAACCAACCCGCCCCGCCGCAAAAAAGCGGCGACGTGAAACCCTCATTGATCTGGATCGCATCCCTCCATCCTGCCATCCCGCCGCCGGACAAATCCAGTTGGGTCTAGTCGGACGCTTACGTTATGGAAACGCCAAAACGTTTTCCGCATCTGCCGGTGTGCCAAGCAAGGCGTTGAGTTCGCGGCTTTTTGCGAATACCACTGAGCCGTCCGTGAATAACAAGTAGCCCCGGTCTCGATGCAGCCCCATGCTTGGATCCCATTTGAACTCCCGGTTGATCGCACCTTCTTTGATATTGGTAGCTATTGGGTTTGCTTCGAAAAGGTGGACAAAGAAATCGGGTTATTTAGTTAGTTGTTTTGGATTTCGAAGTCAACGGGTGAACGGTAGCCCAACGCACTATGGGTACGCTGGCGATTGTAGAAGGTTTCGATGTAGTCAAAGATTTGTGTGCGGGCCTGGGCGCGAGTTTCAAAGCAACGGCGGTAAACCAACTCCAGCTTGAGTGTGCTCCAGAAGCTTTCCATGGCGGCATTGTCATAACAGTTGCCGCTGCGGCTCATGGAGGCCATGAGGCCGGCCTGGCTCAGAGCGTGACGATAATCACCGCTGGCGTATTGGACCCCGCGATCGGAATGAAACAACAGGTTGGCGGGCGGATGGCGATGCACAAGAGCCATAGTCAGAGCATTTAGAACCAGAACCGTATCGAGGCGCTCGCTCATGGCCCAGCCAACGATCTTGCGGCTGTAGAGATCCATGATGGCTGCCAGGTAAAGCCAGTTTTGGTTGGTTTGAATATAGGTGATATCGGCCACCCAGAGCTGGTTGGGTGCGGTGGCTTTGGGAGCCTCGGCCAGGCGGTTGGGAGCGATGGGCTGGTCGTGGTTGCTGTCGGTCGTGCGAAGCCGATAGCGCCTCTTCTGGCGACCGCACAGGCCCTGCTGCTGCATCAGACGGGCAACCCGATTGCGCCCATGGCGTCGTCCTTGCTTGCGCAATTCCTGGACCACGCGCGGGCTGCCGTAGGTCTGGCGGCTTCGAGAGTGAATCTGTTCAATCTCTTGGACCAGAGCTCGGTCCTGGAGTGCCCGCAAGCCGGGATAATCCCGTCGCTTTTGCCAGGCGTAGTAGCCGCTGGTCGAGACTTCCAAGTGCAGGCACAGCAAGAGGATCGGGTGCTGGTCTTTCATCGCGTCGATCCGTTCATACCGTTGGAAGACGGTTCGGAGAGAATACCCAGTGTTTTTTTTAGAATGGTGCACTGTTCGCGCAAGTGACGGTTCTCGCGCTGCGAGGCCTCTAATTGGCCTTGTACATCGGCCAGCGAACCTGGCTTGGCCGCCGTCGCCTTCCCCCCATCGACGGCGGGGACCAGCTTTCTCCAGGCGTAAAGCAGGTTGGCGTTGATGCCCAACTCCTCCCCAACCACCGTGGCTGACTTGCCGCTGTGAAGCCAGTTCAGCACCGCTTCGCGTTTAAAGGTTTGGTCGAATTTCCGGCGCCCTGGGACAGATGTTTGTTTCATGGGTCTGGCCTTTCATTGTCCACCCAATCCTCTGTCCGTCAATTCGAAGCAACCTCAAAGCAACCTCAGGAGGAAACAAAGGAAACGGAGGGAACTGGGACAAAACCTCTGTTCTCTCCGCTTCCTCCTGTTCAAATTCCCGCGCCCCCTCGAGGCCGGAGTTCCCTCTGTTTCCTTTGTTTCCTCCTGTTCACCCCCACCCATTCCGCGAAGTGCCCAATCTCTCTGTTCTCTCCGCTTCCTCCTGTTCAAATTACCGCGCCCGCTCGCGGCCGGAATTCCCGCGGTTTCCTTTGTTTCCTCCTGTTCACCCCCGCTCTTTCCGCCAGCGGCCCCAACCATCCTGTCTCAATTCGCCCCATCAACACGAATGTATGGGTTGACATCTAACATCACAACGTGGCTGATTCCTAGCGTGAATCGGTCCCTTCGATCGAACCTGAGCCTCCTCGCCGGCCTCGCCCTTTTCCTCCGGATCGAAGCCTCCGCAGCGCCCCTCCTGACTAACGGCATGGTCGCGTCCGTCAGCCCTGTCGCCACCGAAGCCGGCCTGGCCGTGCTGAAAAATGGCGGCAACGCCGTCGACGCCACCGTAGCCGTCGCCCTCACCCTCGGTGTTGTCGACGTCGATAACTCGGGCATCGGTGGCGGATGCTTCATGCTCATCCGGCGCGCCAACGGCGAGGTCGTAGCCATCGACGGACGGGAGACCGCCCCCGCCCATGCCAGCCGCGACATGTATCTCCGCAACGGCAAAGCCGACACCGACCTCAGCCAGACCGGCGCCCTCGCCAGCGGCGTGCCGGGATCTCTCGCCGCCTACGACTACGCCGTTCGCCAGTTCGGCCGGAAACGTCTCCCCGATTTGCTCCTCCCCGCGGCCAACGTCGCCGACCAGGGATTCGTCCTCAGCGACGATTACGCCCGCCGACTCGCCAGTGTCTCACACGAAATGGCCGCGTTCCCCTCGTCGCGTTCCGTCTTCTTCCGCGACGGCAAATCGTTGCGCAAAGGCGACCTCCTGCGCCAGCCCGACCTGGCCGCCAGCTACCGCCACATCGCCCAGGATGGCCTCGATTGGTTTTACCGCGGACCCTTCGCCCAGGCCGTCCAGGATTGGATGAGCAACAACGGCGGCCTCCTGACCTCGAACGACTTCGCGAGCTACCAAATCCGACTGCGCGAACCCATCCGCTCCAGCTATCGCGGATTCGAAATCGTCACCTTCCCACCGCCCAGCTCCGGGGGCGTTCACCTCGTTCAAATGCTCAACATCCTCGAACAATTCAAGCTCGACCAACTGGATGCCACCACACGTGCGCATCTCTTCGCCGAAACCATGAAACTGGCCTTCGCCGATCGCGCCTATTGGCTCGGCGATCCCGACTTCGCACCCGTCCCCGTCGGTCTCACCGACAAAGCTTACGGCGCCGAGCTCGCCCATCGAATCAGTCTGGAAAAGCCCCTCAAAGTGCCCACGCACGGCGTGCCACCGGATGCGCAGACCCGGTTGTTTAAACAGCACACCACCCATTTCTCCGTCGCCGACGCCGAAGGCAACTGGGTCGCCTGCACCGCCACCGTCAACACCAGCTTCGGCTCCAAAGTCGTCGTCCCCGGCACCGGCGTCGTTCTCAACAATCAAATGGACGATTTCTCCGTCCAACCCGGTGTCCCCAACTACTTCGGCCTGGTCGGCGCCGAAGCCAATGCCGTCGCACCCGGCAAACGCCCACTGTCCAGCATGACCCCCACCATCGTCCTGAAAGACGGTCAACCCTGGATCGCTCTCGGCGCCGCCGGCGGCCCACGAATCATCACCACCGTCCTCACCGAACTCGTCGACATGCTCGACCTCGGGTTAACTCCGGACCAGGCCGTGCGACAACCCCGGATCCATCACCAATGGTCGCCCGACGAACTCACCGTCGAATCCGGCTTGCCCCATGAAATCCAAGCGAATTTGTCAAAACGCGGCCACACCGTGAAAGTCGTCGGCTCAGCCAGCGTATCCCAAATCGTCGCCCGAACCCCCGACGGCGCCGGGTTCCTGGGCGCCGCCGACCCTCGCGCCGGGGGCTCCGCCGACGGCTGGTAAACCGCCTCCACCGCCTTGCCTCGCCAGATACTTCCCTGCCCAGCTTGACAATCCACAGACCCGACGTGAATTTGAAGCCAGACCTGACCGTCTTATTGGTATATGAAAACGAGGCTTTCCCCCGTCAATTTCCTGGCAATCGCAGGCACAGTTTGCGCCCTGGCGCTGCCCGCGCCCGCGCAGGATTCTGCCGCCGCCGCGAATAACCAGGCCGCCACCGCCAACGGTTCCGCCGCCGTCACCCCATCCCCGGCCGCGACCAGCGCCTCAACGACTTCCACCACACCCGCCGCTGTCAAATACCCCTACGGCGTCGAAGACATCGTCAAGCTCGCCCGCGCCCACGTCAGCGAAGATCTCATCACCACCTATATCCAAAACTCCGGCACCATCTACAACATCGGCGCCGCGGATATCGTGAACCTGAAAAACGAAGGTGTGACCGACAATATCATCAACCAGATGATGGACCAGCGTAAACGTGCCGCCGAGGCCATCGCCCAGGCCCAATCCGCCGCACTGGCGCAACCCGTCGCCGTCGACCCGTCCGCTGCCGCCGGCGCCACTCCCACCTACGTTCAATTGCCGTACGCCGATCAAGCCCCGGCCTACACACCGCCCGCAACCGAAGTCGTCGAGCCCGCACCCTCCACCGTCTACGTCATCCCCTATCCCGCCGCCTCTTATGGGTATTACGGCGGTGGCATATATTATGGCTACGGCCCCTACTATCGCGGCTACTATCCGCGCTATCGTTCCGGCTTCGCGACCATCCACAGCGGCTTCGGCGGCCGCCGAGGCGGCTTCCGCGGTCACCGCTAACCCCCCGTCCTCCGCAGTGCATCTGACGAAGGAGGAACCACCCCGCCTGTCCTCCGTAGTGCTTTCGACGAAGGAGGAAAGTCCTCCATAGTGCTCTTGACGTAGGAGGACCCCGAGGGGGCCGACCAATTCCTTTCCTTCAGGGCACCTAGCCCCATCGGGGCGAGCCATTGTAGCCCGGTGGCAAAACGAATCCGAGAGCGACGCCCCGGGTTCGCAGCACAAACAATCAGAACAGGCGCGCCCTCGCCGCCCGATTGGCACGTAACCGTCCCGCGCCGCCCCGCGTTGCATCGGCCCGTCTCACATTTCCCGTCCCACCCGTCCTCCGAAGTGCTCTTGACGAAGGAGGAACCAGCCCCAAGGGGCCGACCAATCCCTTTCCCTCAGGGCACCTCCCGGTGCCCTTTTTCGTTGCTCGTTATTGCGAGCGCCTGACTCCGGATTTTAGATCCAGGTTCCTCGTTCCGCGTTGAGCATCGGTCGATTTCAGTGCTCTTCCGCACCCGTAACAATTGTTAGATGTGTACCCTCCGCCCCTTTCCGCTAAACGTACCGCGTGTCTAAGGACGCGACACCAAGTCAAATCTGCGCGAGCGTAGTCCGGATCCTCCAAGAGGGACGGATACGACAAGGCCTTTCCATGAGCGGACTCGGCGCCCGCGCTGGCGTCTCGCGACAAATGATTAGCTACATGGAACGCGGCATATGCTCCCCACGCCTCGTATCCTTCCTCAAGCTCTGCCAAGCACTTGACCGCGACGCCGCGGAAATCATCCACCGCGCCACCTTGCAAGCCCGTGGCTCCAGACGTCGCCGGTACCCCAACCCGACCCGCAACCCGCATCTCAGAAGGCGGCCCTCCCAGCGACGGATACCCGTCGTTCATAATCAGCGGCGGCACATCCAGCCATAGGGTCAAGCTTGACATCCACCACCCGGGTTCGGAAAGTGCAACCGCTGCACTTCTAGGCCTATGCCCGTTCCTGAGTTCAACGAAATCAAGGCGCCAGCGCTCCAATTCTTCGCCGAAAAAGGGGGCAGTCCACACAAAATCTCTGAAGTGTATGGCGCGCTAGCTCAACACTTCAACCTGACCGTGCAAGATCAGAATGAGCTTTTGCCGAGCGGCACCCAGCGCCGATGGCACAACCGGACAAATTGGGCTTGCTACGATCTTTATCGAGCTGGCCTCCTCGATCGCCCAAAGCGAGGTGTTTACGTCATCACGGAGGCTGGTAAACAGGTTGCCGCCCAAAAACCCAAGCACATCAACCGTGAATTCCTGATGCAGTACCCGCAATTCGCTCAGTTCGTGAAAACCACGGACACCAAACGGGAGCCTGTGTCCACCAGCGATGGCTCAGGGCCAGAGGCACATTCAGAAGGAAGGGACAAGACTCCCGAGGAGCTCATCGGCGCGGCGTACCAGTTGCTGCACGCTACCATCAAAAAGGACCTTTTGGACCTGGTCAAAAAGATGGATCCCTTTAGATTCGAGCAACTTGTCGTCGACCTGCTGGTCGCCATGGGCTACGGCGGCTCGAGGGAGGAAGCAGCTCATGTAACCAAAGCCTCGGGCGATGAGGGAATCGACGGCGTAATCAATGAAGACCGTCTCGGGCTCGACGTAATTTACCTGCAAGCAAAGCGCTGGCAGCAGACCGTCGGCCGAAAGGAGATTCAGAGCTTCGTCGGCGCGCTGGCCGGCCAGCAGGCCCACAAAGGCGTTTTTATTACGACCAGCGATTTCGCAGACACGGCGATCACTTACGCCAAGAAAGTCTCCCAGAAAGTAATCCTGATCGACGGCGATCGGCTCGCGGACCTCATGATCCAGTACGACATTGGCGTATCGAAGTCTCACTCCTACCAGGTCAAACATGTCGACATAGATTATTTTGAAAGCGACTAGCGCACAGTAACATGGAGTTCTGATAAATAGCCCCGATCATGGCTACATTCAGTGCCCTAAACGCATACTACGCCGCTGACCTCCCCACCTTTCTCGCTGCCGATCCCCACGCCGTTCTCGGACAGGTCACTGTAAACAGCTCGTTCCCTGTGGATCCTGATCAGCGTGATGCCTGGGTTTCCCAAATCCAACTCCTGCAAAGGAACGTAGCCGGTTTCCAAGGGGCAATTTTCCTCGAATTCAACGTGCCCCGGATCGGTACCCGTCTCGACGCCGTCCTAATCTCAGGCCCCGCGATCTTTCCGATCGAGTTTAAGGTCGGTGAACCCGAATTTCTTCGCGAGCATTTAAACCAGGTTTGGGATTACGGACTCGATCTCAAGAACTTTCACCGCGCTAGTCACAGTGCCGCTATTTATCCCATCCTCGTCGCCACCGAAGCCGCCTGCTCCGACACCCATTTCCTACGACCTCATTTTGACGGCGTCCACCCCCCTGCAAAATGCAATTCCGATGGCCTCCGTAATCTCCTCTCCTCTGCTCTCGCTGACACGAGCGGGCACACCATCGATGCCCAAGCCTGGGGCGACTCTCCGTACCAACCGACACCCACAATCATCCAAGCCGCCCAAGCCCTCTACTCTCGCCACTCCGTCGAGGCAATCGCTCGTAACGACGCTGGCGCTCGTAACTTGAGACACACCTCCAGTCGCGTCGAGGAGCTCATTGATGCGGCCCGTCAGGACCAACAAAAGCTAATCATCTTCGTCACCGGCGTTCCCGGAGCCGGCAAAACCCTCGTCGGCCTCAACGTCGCTACCAAGAAGCGCGACGAGAGCCAACCCACACATGCCGTTTTCCTTTCGGGTAATGGCCCGCTCGTACAGGTCCTAACCGAAGCCCTTACCCGCGACGAGTTCGCTCGCTTGCGCAACCAGTCTCCAAAACTTCGCAAAGGCGAAGTAAGACAAAAGGTCAAAGCCTTTATCCAGAACGTTCACCATTTTCGCGACGCCGGACTTCGGGACGTTGGCCCTCCCTGCGATCATGTCGTTATCTTCGACGAAGCCCAGCGTGCCTGGAACCGGGAAATGACCGCGGACTTCATGCTGAGAAAAAAGAAGCGCCCCGGGTTCTTGCAATCCGAGCCTGAGTTCCTGATCTCATACCTCGACCGCCATCCCGATTGGGCCGCAGTCATCTGTCTCGTTGGCGGCGGCCAGGAAATCAACCGCGGAGAGGCAGGGATTTCAGCCTGGTTCGAAGCGATCAAGGCTTCCTTTCCTGCTTGGCGGGTCCACGTCTCGCCAAATCTCACAGACAACGAATACGCCGCCGGTCGCGCCTTGGAGGCATTAGCAGGCCGAGCCAACGTCACAACCGACGAAAACCTCCACTTGTCTGTATCGATGCGCTCGTTCCGTGCGGAGCACGTCTCCGCATTCGTTAAGGCCGTTCTGGATTGCGAACACACAACTGCCCGTCAAGTTTTCGCTAAGGTCAGCCCACGCTACCCGATCGCCCTCACACGCAATTTGGATTTAGCTAAACAATGGATCCGCGAACACGCTCGCGGTTCTGAGCGCTTCGGCCTCGTTGCCTCCTCCGAGGCCCAACGCCTAAAGCCGCACGCAATTGATATTCGCGTCGAGATTAATCCCGTTCAGTGGTTCCTCAACGAGTCCAGCGATACCCGCTCCAGCTTCTACCTCGAGGACGCCGCTACTGAATTCCAGGTCCAGGGCCTCGAGCTCGATTGGGTCTGCGTCACCTGGGATGCGGATCTCCGTTTCGCCAATTCTGGTTGGAACTACCACTCCTTCCGCGGCTCAACCTGGCAAAACATTCACAAATCCGACCGCCGCCATTACCTGCGCAACGCCTATCGTGTACTGCTTACCCGCGCCCGCCAGGGTATGGTCATCTTCATTCCTCGCGGAGATGAAAGGGACCCAACCCGCGCACCGACGCTCTACGATTCCACCTTTGAATATCTCTCAGGAATCGGCATCCCTGTCCTCGCCGGTTAACTCGGAGACTCGCTGTAAAACCGCCAAACATACAGAAAACTTGTTGCGGGCTTGCCCTGAGTACCTGCAACCGGGCGCGGTCAAACGACCGCAATCAAAACTCCTCACTGTTTTCGTTCCGAGTGCCTGCCGGGTCTTGCGCTTGTATTGGTGCGACCGGATTCCTGTACAGAGCTCGGGACGCGTGACTCGCGAGCGTAGTATCCTGCGTTACCAAGGTGGCGCATCGCAACTTCCAACTCCCTCTTGGTCGCCGATTGAAAAGGCAGTGGACCAATGCATTGATCCCGAAAGGCTCGCTTACCCATCGTTTCAAGTCGGTCAGCCACCCGATTCCATTCTGGATTTTCGGTCTGCGAAACCATCTCAACACAGCAAGAAGAGCTGATCACGCGGTACGCCAGCGGGCTTCCCGCCGGAATTGGGGCGAATCCTCTATCGACGTCGATGCGGAACAAAAGCCAGTTGATATCATTGTCGTAAATGCAGAAGAAGGTGTTGTTTGTGGCGCGCGAAAGAAAGAACGGCTCATCCCACATGTCCTTTCGAAACACGATGGTTGCTATGACTCGGTTGGTTCGTTCGAGCGTCACCACACAGAGAATGCCGTTCAGACCTGGCCAACCCCTCGAGCGCACGTGAGCTTCCCATCCGCCTTCGAGGCGGAGGTGGGAGTGGCGAGGTCCTGTCAAATAGAGAACCCACATGGCAACCGCCACGACGATCGCGAACGCGGCTCCAACTAATATTTTCCAAATCAGCTTCATCGGTGGCGCCTCAAGAGCCAGGGCCTGGTGTAGTCGCCGCATCTGAAGCGCGCGCTGCGGACGGACACCTTGGGAGACGTCATCTCCGCGCTCCAATTGGCGTGCAGTTCGCGTAATCCAGCGTGTGGCCCGGCCCACAAGTCGAACAATTCACAAGTTCCCCCACGGTGCCAATGGGGTAAGTGGCCGCCAAAGAGCAGCTCGGAAGGGATTGGCCACCGCCTAAGGCGGCCGGGACGGGGCACAAATCGTCCCAGGTCGACACAGACGTATCTGGTTTCTTTTGGTGACGCACCCACTCGATCTTCGCGTCCTGAATCCATCGTAAGTTGTTGACGCACGCGTTCCTGGAATTCACGCCGCCCGCAGGCAGAAAGTTTCGAAGCGCGAACGCGACAAAGAACACCATCAACGGAACGCTGATCAGACACGCTCTAGCTTTTCTGGACATAACGGGTCGAAGCCCAAATAGAGATGAGCAGCGCTTATGCCACCAACGTGCGCGTCGGACGTGTCGCCCAAGCAGAGCAGCAACAGCGGCTTGCGCAGCGTAAACCCGGCCCCCGCCACCACAGAAAAACCCACCTACTCCCGACCATCCCGGCCCAGGACTTCAGACCCCAATACCACTCGCAACTCCGTCACCAGCCCGAACGCCGTTGCCTCACCTGCGGCCAACCTCCCCTCCTTTTTGAGCCTCTTGCGCATTTTCGCGGCTACCATTCCGCCCTTTCCCACCAGTATAACCTCCCCCTGCCCTCCTGCGCGTCTCCGACGTCCTTCAGCCCTCCTTTTGGCGCCTCTTTGCGCCTTATCGCGGCTCCTCAAAAAAAGCGCAATTTTTTTCACGGTAACACGCTTTGTTTCCGCGATAACAGCTTTTGTGCCGCCATAAAAGGCGAGGCGCAAAGTGGCCGCCTACGCGAAAAAGCCGGCCCATCGCCCCCATAAGACATCTAAACAATCCAATCC
>Ga0206954_1278_pt1 | contig 10440 bp, 6 predicted proteins | sample Alteio_BWOrgHeat_37_FD_153250 | JGI IMG/M metagenome (GOLD analysis project Ga0206954, IMG submission 153250) | Enriched cells from forest soil in Barre Woods Harvard Forest LTER site, Petersham, Massachusetts, United States -... | ecosystem: Environmental > Terrestrial > Soil > Temperate forest > O...
TCAGTTGCAGCAATATCTCTTCGGGGCCCATGTACATCGATGATTGCTTTTTGATCTTCAATATAGCCTGGTCAGCTTCGGCAATTTTAATAATGCGCCTGAACGTTTTGCGACTGGTGGTTTCGCCCATCAGCAGGCTTTTGCTTTCGCGGATGAGGAAACCCGAAATGCCGATGAGGATGATACCGATGATCATTGAGGCGATTGCGTCGTAATAGGGATGATGCGTTAATCGGCCTAAAAATACGCCGACGAATGCCACAGTTAAGCCCAGCAGGTCGCCCACATCGCCCAGTAAAACGATGATGGTTGAAGGATCTTTGGTGTTCACTACGGCTGTCCAAAAATGCTTCCTGCCGCGCTGCTGGTTAAAGGCCTTCAGCGCCGCAACCATCGATACCATATTAAATATAAAGGCAAAAGCCAGCACGGCATAGTTCCATACCGCGTTGCCTTCAACAGTCGGATAACTAAAGGAAGTTGCCCCTTCGTAAAAAGAAATACAGCCGCCCACAATGAAGATGGCCAGCGAAACGATGAAAGACCAGAAATACAATTCCTTACCATAGCCAAACGGACGCTCGGCGTCGGGCAGCCGTTTGCTCACCTTAATACCCCAGATCAGCATCAGTTGGCTCACTGCGTCAATAAGGGAATGAACGCCTTCAGAAACCATGGCCGGGCTGCCGGTAAACCCTGCAGCAACAAACTTTGACGACGCAATAAGAAGATCGACTGCTAAGGAAATATAGATAAATACCCTGGATTTCATGCGGTTTGGTGGCGATGGGACTTACACATCACAAATATAGCAGCCCTATTGTTTTGGCTCGCCAATCTTTTTGGTTCGTTGTGTTATCATCAATTTAGCTAAATTTGATTAAGCACAACCAATAAACCAGCCCCTTGTTAAAAGTCATTAAATATATTGCCATAGTACCGATGCTCACAGCCTGCTTATGTTGCTCCGGGCAGGGCTTTCGCTTTCAGTTTTACCGCACAAAAGCCTGCAGCACGGTTGAAAAGCTGGATACGCAGTATGAAATACACAAAGTTGGCAATTTAGACACCGGCTACTCGCCGAAGGCAGGCGTTGTTTACTTGCCCGGGCCCGGAAGCTACGGCATTTGGATGGACGGCCCTTTGCTTGACACTGTTTTCGATATTCGCGATACAGGCCTTTTTGTGTTCAGGTTTAAAGAGCCTGACCACGGTTTTTACGAGACCCATGCAGTTGACACCCCGCCCTTGTATTCCAGGTGTGACACCATGCTTGAGGGGTACCAGGAATACAATTATCCCGACGGGACTTTAGAAATGCGCGGGACATTTAAAGACGGATACGAGAAGGACAGCCTGGTCACGTTTTATCGAAACGGCAAGGTAAAAATGCGATTATTGCGGCCACCAAAAATAATTACCATCACAGATTTTGATAGCCTGGGCAACAAACTGAGCATTAAGCATATCGAGCATAAGTCGTTCATGGTTTACCGGGAATATGATTTGAAGGAGTTTTATCCCGGCGGAAAAGTCAAGAAAATAGAATCATCCAAAAAAAGAGTCTCAAGAATAAATGAATTTTACAGCAGTGGCTTGCCAAAAATTGTGCAAACTAAAAATAGAAGAACGGAATATTATGATAATGGATTAAAGAGCGTTGCGTATACCTGGAAGCATAAAAAATCAAATGACATTACCATTTATAAAACAGCATACGATACAACCGGGCGACTGTTACAAAAGACAGTTTGCGAGGAATGGATTACAGACTACATTCCACAGCCGAGCATAAAGATCAGCAGATCCGATTTGATTGTCAGCATTGAGAAGTATGATGGAGGAAAGGTTGTTTTTTCGGTAAAGGATATTGACACAAAGGAATACCTCAAAAAATACCCGGATGACGATGATGAAGATGGGGATGACATTAATTAAATGCATTTGATTTAAAAACAAACGGCTTATAACTTAGGCCACGCCGACCCGTCGCATCATTTACCGTTATTCTATCATAATTTACCAGCCAATCTTATAAAATAGGGTAAAATATGGTCAAAACCTGCTAAAAATCATTCAAAATCCGCTTTAATTGTTGGTACTTTTGATCTGTGCGTTTTGTTTAACTGATAACACTGCATAGCAATGGGTAATGCCCGTCGCTTTTTAATCCGAACAATCGGGTGGCAAATAAAAGAGGAACCATGAAAGCATTTTGTTTGATGATAGCGGCGGGCTTTAGCCTGGCGGCCTACGGACAGAAAAAGGATTACCCTATCCAACCGGTACCATTTACCAGCGTTAAACTGGCGGATAAGTTTTGGTCGGAAAAGATCGAAACCAACCGCACGGTCACCATCCCCGCTTCCTTTGCCCGCTGCGAAAGCACCGGCAGGGTAAAAAACTTCCTGATGGCGGCGGAACATAAAGGCACGTTTTGCACCGTTTACCCTTTTGACGATACCGATATTTATAAAACCATCGAGGGTGCATCCTATTCGCTGGCGGTTTATCCCGATCCGAAATTAGCGGCCTATATCGATTCATTGATCACCATCGTGGGCAACGCACAGGAGCCGGATGGTTACCTCTATACTGCGCGTTCTATCGACCCAACGCACCCGCAATCATGGGCCGGCCCCGAGCGTTGGGTGAACGAGCAAAAGAGCAGTCATGAGCTATACTGCAGCGGCCACCTTTTTGAAGCTGCGGCTGCGCATTATATGGCCACCGGCAAACGTAATTTTTTAAATATCGCCCTAAAAAATGCCGACCTGCTGGTGCGCACCTTCGGGCCGGATAAAAGGCATGTAGCGCCCGGTCACGAGATTGTTGAAATGGGACTGGTTAGGCTTTACCGAATTACAGGAAAGACCGATTATCTTAACCTGGCCAAATTTTTTATCGACCAGCGCGGCATCAAAAAGTATAACAAGAAAAGCGAAAACGTTTACGAGAACGGCACTTACTTCCAGGACGATAAGCCGGTGATCGACCAGGATGAGGCAGAAGGCCATGCCGTGCGCGCTATGTACCTGTACTCGGGGATGGCCGATGTAGCGGCGCTTACCGGAGATACGGCCTATTTGAAAGCCATCGACAAGATATGGGAAAATATGGTCGGCAAAAAGATGTACGTACAGGGCAGTATCGGCGCGGTGGGTGATGGCGAGCGTTTTGGCGCCAACTATGAATTGCCTAACGAAACTGCCTATAACGAAACCTGTGCGGCTATCGGCAGCGTATTTTGGAATCAGCGCATGTTTTTGCTACATGGCGATTCGAAATATATCGATGTGCTGGAAAAAACGCTGTACAACGGCCTGATCTCGGGCGTCGGGCTGGACGGAAAATCCTTCTTCTATACCAATGCTATGCAAGTGAGCAATAGTTTTACCTTCCCCGACCTGGAGCGGGGTCGTTCCGGCTGGTTCACCTGCTCCTGCTGCCCGACAAATTTGGTGCGTTTGCTGCCCTCCATCCCCGGTTATATTTATGCGGAGGATGGCAATAACGTTTATGTAAACCTGTTTATCAGCGGAACCGGGGATTTGATGGTCAATAATAAAGCGGTACAGATCACCCAACAAAATAATTATCCCTGGGATGGCGGCTTAATTTTCAATATTGACCCGGTATCCGCTACCGAAATGAACCTGCGCATTCGCATCCCCGGCTGGGCGCAAAATGAGGCGATGCCATCGGATCTGTACAGCTATGAAATTCCGTCGGCACAAAAGATCGACATAAAAATAAATGGCCTATCAGTTGACTACCAAATGGAAAAGGGCTATGCAGTGCTAACCAAAAAATGGAAAAAAGGCGACAAGATCGAATTCGACCTGCCCATGAAAGTGCAAAGGGTAATAGCCAATACCAACCTGAAGGACGACACCAGCAAGATAGCCCTCCAGCGCGGCCCGATCATGTATTGCGCCGAATGGAAAGATAACGACGGCAAAGCTACCAACATCATTGTACCGAAAGACGCCGTTTTTGAAACTGCTTTTGAGCCTACGCTGTTAAATGGCGTAATGGTGCTGAAAGCAAAAGTAAAAAGTGTTAATATTGATCCGGCGAGCCAGACCATCAGTACTGAAACGAAGACGATGACCGCCATCCCTTACTACGCGTGGGCCAACCGGGGCGAAGGTGAGATGACGGTGTGGTTTCCCGAACAGGTTAAGGATGTTAAACTATTAACCAGGTAGACCGATAATAAATGAAGAAATTATTTATACTGACCATCCTGGCTGCTGCGCTTATTAACAAGGCTACAGCTCAGGAAGTATCCTTAGAAAACGGCTGGAAATTCTCCACCGGCGACTCCGCCCAATGGGCGTCGCCTGCTTATAATGACAAAAACTGGAAGCCAATTGACGTGCAGCATCCCTGGGAACAACAAGGTTATGATAAATACGACGGCTTCGGGTGGTACAGGCTACATGTGCTGATCCCATCGTCACTGAAAGATAAAGCATACCTTAAAGACAGCGTTCGCCTTAATCTCGGTATCATCGATGATAACGACGAGGTTTACCTCAACGGCAAACTCATCGCTGCGTACGGTGGATTGAAGAACGGCAATATCAAAATCTCCAACTACGGCCGGCGCAGTTATACCATCGCTGCCAATAACCCCGCTATTTTATGGGACAAGGAAAATGTGCTGGCCATCCGCATATTTGATACCGGCGGAGACGGCGGTATTTATGGCGACAAACACTATATCGCCATGAACAGCCTGCTGGACAATGTGGGTATTAATATCGATGAGCCTTTTGATTTTGGCGAGACCACCATAAATAAGTCAGTCACTGTTGCTACTAACAGCAGCTATGCCTACAACGGCGCGCTTCACTTCACCGCTGTTGACCCTGAGACGGATAAGGTACTTATTGATAAAACGGTAGCTATCGGGTTTTCAGCAGGGAAGCCTTATATCTATGCGTTTACGATTGACCGGGCCTTGAAACGATCGTACCGGTTGACTTATACTTTTATCGAGCAAAGATCGCACGATTCGATCAGCAAAAGCGAGGGAACGCCGTATGTACTTACGCCCTACCCATCGGCAAAACCCCGGATTAATGGCCCGGATGTGTATGGCGCAAGGCCCGGTAACCCCTTTTTATACCGCATACCTGCCACCGGCAAAAACCTTGACTACTCCGTAACCGGTTTACCTGCAGGTTTAAAGCTGGACGAAAATACGGGGATCATCGCCGGCATGGTTAGCCAGAAAGGCGATTATCCGGTGGTATTTTCGGCCCATAACCGTTATGGAACAAAAACAAAGAAATTTACGATAAAGATCGGCGATGTGATCGGCCTTACGCCGGCGCTCGGGTGGAACAGCTGGAACGCTTTCGGCCTTACGGTTAATGACCAGAAAGTGCGCACCGCTGCTAAAACGATGGTTAATAAACTGGCTGCCCACGGCTGGGCATATATCAACATCGATGACGGCTGGGAAGCAGCACAGCGCGAGGCGGATGGAACGATCACACCGAACCAAAAGTTCCCGGATATGCTGAACCTCACCAATTATGTGCACAGCCTTGGGCTCAAGATGGGTATTTACTCCTCGCCCGGCCCGCGCACCTGCGGCGGCTATTTGGCCAGCTGGCAGCATGAGGACCAGGACGCGAAAACCTATGGCGACTGGGGGATTGATTACCTGAAATACGATTGGTGCTCTTACTCGGAAGTAACCGATGCCACCCCAACCCTTGCCGACTACAAAAAGCCTTACCAGGTGATGCGGGCCTCGCTTGATAAGGTTCCGCGTGATATCCTGTTCAGCTTTTGCCAATATGGCATGGGCGATTCGTGGAAATGGGCCGCCGAAGTTGGCGGCAACAGCTGGCGCACCACCGGCGATATTGAAGACACCTGGAAAAGTATGTCGACCATTGGTTTTAACCAAATTGCCGACGGCCCTTACGCCCAGCCCGGACATTTTAACGACCCGGACATGCTGGTGGTAGGCAAAGTAGGCTGGGGCGATAACCAGCGCAACAGCCGCCTCACGCCGGATGAGCAATACACCCATATCAGTTTATGGAGCCTGTTATCGTCGCCATTGCTGATCGGCTGCGACATGGGCAAACTGGATGAGTTTACACTGAGCCTGCTCACCAATGATGAGGTGATCGCCATTGACCAGGATGCGCTGGGCAAAGAGGCGCACCAGGCCATTAAAACAGATGAGCACCGGGTTTGGATAAAAGATTTGGAGGACGGTGGCAAGGCCGTGGGTATTTTTAACCTGTCGGACAAGTTTCAAACCATCACCTTGAACCGAAATGAGAACGGGTTAAAGGGTTATACCAAGATAAGAGACGTGTGGCAGCAGAAATATTTAATCGTAAGCGGAACAGACTTTACGGTAAAAGTAGCGCCGCACGGTGTGGTGCTGGTAAAAATGAGTAAGTAATAGTTGAATAAATAACAAGAATTAAAAAAAAGCCAAAAAGTCTCCCCCTTTAGGGGGAGATTTAGAGGGGGTTAGGGGGTTAAGTATGATTTGGAATGGTGTTTTCCCGGCAGTAACAACAAAGTTTACTGCTGATGATAAACTGGATTTTGAGGCCTTTGATAAAAATATCGGGGCACAGCTGGAAGCCGGCGTAAAAGGCATTATTATTGGTGGTTCGCTGGGCGAAGCCAGTGTGCTGTCGGAACAGGAGAAGATAGACCTGCTGAAACACACCGTGAAAACGGTGGACCGGCGGGCCTACGTAGTGCTTAACATAGCGGAGCAAACTACCCGCGCCGCATTACAATGCGCCGAAAATGCAGTAAAATATGGCGCGGACGGCCTGATGATGCTGCCGCCGATGCGCTATAAAGCTGATGATCACGAAACGGTACATTATTTTGCCACCGTGGCCCAAAACACTTCACTGCCGATCATGATCTACAATAACCCATATGATTATAAGATCGAGGTAACGCTGGATATGTTTGAGGACTTGGCGAAATATGAAAATATCCGGGCGGTGAAGGAATCGACGCGCGATGTAAGCAATGTTACCCGCATGATCAACCGCTTTGGCGACCGGTACAAAATACTTTGCGGCGTGGATACCTTAGCTTTGGAGAGCCTGTTTATGGGCGCCGATGGCTGGGTGGCTGGTTTGGTGGATGCTTTCCCGCGCGAAACGGTTGCTATTTTTAACCTCGCCAAACAAGGGCGGCACCAGGAAGCATTGGCCATTTACCGCTGGTTTTTGCCCGTGCTGGAGCTGGATATACACCCCAAACTGGTGCAATATATCAAACTGGCCGAGGCACAAACCGGGCTGGGCACAGAGACGGTGCGCGCACCGCGTTTAAAACTGAAGGGCGAGGAGCGGGAAACGATTTTAGGCATCATCCAAAAAGCGCTGGACACACGCCCCGAACTGCCTGCGGGAAGTTGGGGCGTGGAAGCGGAAGTTGATGTAACGGGGGTAAGTTAAAGTACAACCACAATAACATTTGTCATCCTGGCCGCAGCGAAGGATCTTGAAGCGACATTCCCTCATGCAAAGTTCGAATGCATAGCGCAGAAGATCCTTCGCTGCGGCCAGGATGACAAAAAAGAGTACAATATCTATGGAAACACAAAACTTAATAGGCTACCAATATCCGCCCAACTCAGGCAAAAAATTCAATGCCTTTAACCCGGCGACCGGTACGGATATCCCCGGCGATTTCTACCCGGCTACGGTGCAGGAAGTGGATGACGCTATGAATCTGGCCGATAAAGCGTTTGCCCAATACCGCAACATTGATCGCCATAAAAAAGCAGCTTTTTTGCGCGCCATTGCTGATGAAATAAACGCCCTTGGCGATGAATTGATAGAACGTGCAATGGCGGAAACCGGCCTCGCTGCGCCAAGGCTTCAGGGCGAACGTGCCCGCACCACCAACCAAATGCTCATGTTCGCGGCGCTGGTTGAAGAAGGCTCATGGGTAGAAGCGATCATCGACACTGCTATCCCCGACCGCAAGCCTTTGCCACGTGTGGACATCCGCAAAATGATGGTGCCTATTGGTCCGGCCGTAGTATTTGGGGCGAGTAATTTCCCGCTGGCCTATTCCGTTGCCGGTGGCGATACTGCTGCCGCGCTGGCCTCCGGCTGCCCGGTGGTGGTAAAGGCGCACCCGGCGCATCCCGGAGCAAGTGCACTTGTTGCCGGCGCGATTAAGAAAGCTGCTGAAAAAAAACCGGCATGCCGGATGGCGTTTTCTCGATGCTGTACGATAGTGGTTTTGCTGTAGGTGAGGCGCTGGTAAAGCATCCTAAAACCAAAATTGTCACCTTTACCGGTTCGCTTGGCGGTGGCACGGCATTGCTAAAAATGGCACAGGAGCGCCCCGAACCGATACCCGTTTTTGCCGAAATGGGCAGCATCAACCCGGTAGTTTTATTGCCGAAAGCGCTCGAAAACCGACCTGAAGAGCTGGCAAAAACCTACAGCGATTCCATCACCCTCGGTGTCGGTCAGTTTTGCACCAACCCCGGTTTGTTAGTGGCGATAAAGTCAGAAGGCCTCGAAAGGTTTAAAAAAGCGCTGGCCGATGGGGTAAATAATGTTGGTTCTGGCACGATGCTTACGCCCGGCATCTGCAAAAATTATGGCAAGCTATCCGAAGAGCGCCTTTCCAACCCAGAAGTGGAAGTTATCGCGCATTCCGAAAAATTGGATAACGGGAAGTCAAACCAGGCGCTTTCGGCGGTGGTGGAGATCGCGGCAGCAGATTTCCTTGCCAATGCTAAATATAGGGAAGAAGTTTTCGGGCCGTATTCAATGTTAGTGGAATGTAAAGACGTGGCCCAACTGGAGCAGGTGATCGCATCACTGCACGGCCAGTTAACCGCAACCGTAATGGCCGAAAAAGAAGAGTTAGCTAGCTATAAAAACTTAACCAATTTGCTGGCCAATTTAGCCGGCAGGGTCATCCTGAATAATCCGCCAACCGGGGTTGAAGTTGGTAATGCCATTATGCACGGCGGCCCATTTCCTGCTACAACCGACGGGCGGTTTACGTCGGTGGGCACTTCATCTATCAAACGTTTTGTCCGCCCGGTTTGCTGGCAAAACTGGGATGATGATTTACTGCCGGGTGAATTGAAAACGGATAATCCGCTGAATATTTGGCGGTTGTTTAATAATGAATGGACGAGATAAGTCAAAAGTCGGGAGTCGAAAGTCTTAAGTCAAATATGTTATACCTTCTACTTTTGACTTAAGACTTTCGACTTTAGACTAGCTAATATTTAGAAACTGAACGAACAACGAATGCCTCAAAAGACCTTTTTCTGTATAGACGCTCACACCTGCGGTAACCCTGTCCGGCTCGTTGCCGGCGGCGGCCCTAACTTGCAGGGCGCCAATATGAGCGAAAAACGCCAGCACTTTTTGCGCGAATACGACTGGATACGCAAAGGGCTAATGTTTGAGCCGCGCGGGCATGATATGATGTCGGGCAGTATATTATATCCACCGCACGACCCGGAAAATGACGTAGCCGTTTTGTTTATCGAAACCAGCGGATGCCTGCCCATGTGCGGGCATGGCACCATCGGCACCATTACCATCGCCATCGAGGAAGGTTTGATCGTTCCAAAAACACCCGGCATTGTAAGGATGGAAGCCCCTGCCGGGCTGGTAAAAATATCCTACAAACAGGAAGGCAAAAAGGTAAAGTCTGTAAAGCTGACAAACGTACCCGCTTACCTGGCCGCTGAGAATTTAACCGCTGAATGCCCGGATTTGGGGACGTTAACATTTGACGTCAGCTATGGCGGTAACTTTTATGCGATCGTAGACCCCCAGGAAAACTTTGCAGGTTTGGATAATTACAGCGCTGATCAACTGATTGCCTGGAGCAGGGCATTAAGGCAAAAGATAAACGAAAAATACACCTTCGTCCACCCCGAAAACCCGACCATCAATGGTTGCTCGCATATTTTATGGGCGGGCAAAACCCTTTCGCCCGAAGCAACTGCGCGCAATGCCGTTTTTTATGGCGATAAAGCGATCGACCGATCGCCCTGCGGCACCGGCACGTCCGCGCGGATGGCGCAATGGCACGCTAAAGGAAAGCTTAAAAAAGGCGACCAATTCATCCACGAAAGCATCATTGGCAGTAAATTTACCGGCGTTGTGGAGGATGAAGTAACGGTAGGCGGCAAACCGGCAATCATACCGTCCATCGAGGGCTGGGCGAGGATATACGGGTATAACACTATCAAAATTGATGATGAGGATGATCCGTATGCGTTTGGGTTCCAGGTGATATAAAAACCCCACCAACCTCCCCTAAAAGGGAGGCTTTTAAAAACGTGAACTGAAGAATTTAACAATAATGCAAAAGTCTCCCCCTTCAGGGGGAGATTTAGAGGGGGTTTATGAAAGCAATCATCATCGGCGGGGGCGTTATCGG
>Ga0206954_1267_pt1 | contig 10424 bp, 11 predicted proteins | sample Alteio_BWOrgHeat_37_FD_153250 | JGI IMG/M metagenome (GOLD analysis project Ga0206954, IMG submission 153250) | Enriched cells from forest soil in Barre Woods Harvard Forest LTER site, Petersham, Massachusetts, United States -... | ecosystem: Environmental > Terrestrial > Soil > Temperate forest >...
GTAGGTATCATAAGCAATCTTTTCCCTTCGATCTTTGAGTTCAACCCTGACCTGATCATTTTTGACCATGACTTTGTCGGATCAAAGGATTTGGAGAAAACGCTGCGCCGTATTCGCGCAAACAAATTCTACGATAAGATACGCATCAATTGTTTTAAGACCGAGCACAGCGAAAAAACCGATAGCTTTTTGAAAGTGCTCGGTGTTGATCATTTCATCTACCGGGAAGATCTTTTGAAAGACCAAAAACCAAACGGGGTTTTAAATGCAGTGAATTCGATGATCGATCATTCTATCATCAAACTGGCCGCCAGCGTTTCCAATTAACCGGTTTTAGTTTATCCAGTCAAACTTTGTATAAGGGGTCAATACTTCCGGTATCCTTATGCCGTTTTCGGTTTGGTTATTTTCCAGCAGCGTAGCCACAATACGCGGCAAGGCCAATGCGCTTCCATTTAGCGTATGGGCAAGCTGTGTTTTTCCTTCAGCGTTACGGAAACGCAGTTTCAGGCGATTGCTCTGAAAAGTTTCAAAATTCGAAACGGAAGATACTTCCAGCCACCGCTGCTGTGCCGCACTCCAGGTTTCCATGTCATAGGTTAATGCGGAGCCAAAACCCATGTCGCCCCCACACAAGCGCAGCACACGATATGGTAAGCCTAACTTTTGGAGCAGGCCCTGTACGTGCAAGCTCATTTCTTCCAATAGTTCGTATGATTTATCGGGGTGGGCGATCTGAACGATCTCCACTTTATCAAATTGGTGTAAGCGGTTTAATCCGCGTACATGGGCGCCGTACGAACCTGCCTCCCGGCGAAAACAAGGCGTATGCGCGCAATTTTTTCACGGGCAGTTCATCTGCCTTCAGAATCACATCGCGATAAATATTGGTTACGGGCACTTCAGCGGTCGGGATGAGGTAAAAATTATCCAGGCCCACAAAATACATCTGTCCTTCCTTATCGGGCAGCTGGCTTGTGCCAAAACCCGATGCCTCGTTAACCATCAATGGTACGCTGACTTCGCTAAATCCTGCCTTTTCCGCCTCATCAATAAAATAATTGATCAGCGCGCGCTGCAGCTTGGCGCCTTTATTTTTATAAACCGGGAAACCTGCCCCCGTAATTTTAACGCCAAGTTCAAAATCGATCAGGTTATATTTTGCCGCGAGCTCCCAGTGGGGGTAAAGCGCTTGCGAGCAAATGCGGCTTTTCACCGTTTTCCAAAACAACTTCATTATCCTCCGGTGTTAACCCTTTTGGCACCGAGCTATGCGGCAGATTGGGCAGCAGGACAAGTTTTTGTTGCAGTTCCTCTTCAATTGCGGCCAATTTATCACCCAATTGTTTTATCTCTTCTTTCCATGCGCCGGTTTTCGCTTTGACGTTTTCCGCTTCCTCTTTGTTACCGGCGCGCATCAGCTCGCCAATTTTCTTTGCAGCCGCATTTGATTCCGCCGAAACATTATCCAAATTGTTTTGGGTTTTTCGGCGACTGTCGTCCAGGCTGATCACCTCATCAACTAATTCAGGCTGTTTAAAATTTTTTACGGCCAAACGTTCCAAAACCTGTTCCCTGTTCTCGCGGATATAACTAACTTGCAGCATTATTTTATTTTTTGGCAAAGATATAATTAGTTCATAGTTCATAGTTCATGGTTCATAGCTTTTTGTGGCGGATGAACAATAAAACAAATCCGGCCATGAACCATGAACCATGAACCATGAACCAACCAATGAACCAAAAAGGCAAACTCTATTTAGTCCCCACTCCCATCGGTAACCTGGAAGATATGACCTTCAGGGCGGTTCGTGTTTTAAAAGAGGCCGATATCATCCTTGCTGAAGATACCCGTACCTCGGCCCCACTGTTAAAACATTTCGATATTCATCAAAAGGTTTTTGCCCATCACCAGCATAATGAACACCAATCGGCAAATGAAATTGTGCGATTTTTGAAAGAAGGAAAAAATATTGCGCTGATATCTGATGCCGGTACGCCGGCAATTTCCGACCCCGGGTTTTACCTCGTGCGCGAAGCGCTGAAAAATGATTTGGAAGTTGAATGTTTACCCGGCGCGACGGCTTTTGTGCCGGCTTTGGTTAATTCGGGCTTCCCGACAGACAGGTTTTGTTTCGAAGGATTTTTGCCGGCTAAGAAAGGCCGGCAAACCCGGTACAAAGCCCTGGCTACGGAGGAACGTACCATTATACTATATGAATCGCCGCACCGTTTGTTAAAGACGCTCGACGAAATGGCGGAATTTTTTGGGGCGGAAAGGCAATTATCCGTTTCGCGCGAACTGACCAAAATGTTTGAAGAAACGGTGAGGGGAACTGTTGCCGAAGTGAAAACCTATTTTGAAACACATCCGCTGAAAGGCGAATTTGTGATATGCGTAAGCGGCGTTTAAACTAATTTTAACCACAAAGAACACTAAGAAGGCGCAGAGACAACAAAGAAAAAAACAATAAGCTATTCAGGCTTTGCGCACTTTGCGTCTTCCCCTTTGTGTTCTTTGCGGTAAAATCTTGTAGAGGTTATGTTATGAAAACTTATTTAAACAGTGCGATCAAGCGGTTTGAATACTACAAAACCCTCGGCGAAAAGACATTTGAGCAGATTGATGACGATGGCCTGTCTTGGCAATATAATGAGGAAAGCAACAGTATCATAATGATCGTACAGCACCTGGCAGGTAACATGCTTTCACGCTGGACGGATTTTTTAACCAGCGACGGCGAAAAAGAATCGCGCAACCGTGATGCTGAATTTGAACCGGTGATAAAAAGCCGCGCTGAACTACTTGAAAAATGGAACGAAGGCTGGTCCTGTATGCTGAATGCCCTGCGGTCGGTAACTGAAAATGATTGGGCGAAAACCATTTACATCCGCGGCGAAGCACATAGCGTTGTGGATGCGATCAACAGGCAACTGGCGCATGTACCCTACCATGTTGGGCAGATCGTTTTCATCGGCAAGATGATCGCCGGTAGAAATTGGCATTCACTTTCCATACCAAAAGGACAATCTGAAATGTTTAATCAAAAAATGTCGGCAAATCATCCGAAATAGCGACTAACAGCATACCAATAATGAAGAAAAACCTCCTTTTATCACTCTTCTCCGGCTTGTTACTTTGGATAGCGTGGCCACCAACCCATTATACTACTTTCCTGCTTTTTGTTGGTTTGATACCGATGCTCATCGCTATTGAAAACATCATTGACTCCGACTATAACAAAAAAGGCAAAAAGATATTTGCTACTACGTTTATCGGCTTTTTCGTTTGGAACACGCTTTGTATTTTTTGGGTTTACAATGCGCTAAAAATAGTGGGCGAGGTGGTTGCACTTCCCATCTCGCTGATACCTTATTCACTTGGCCCCCTGTTGATGGCTACGGCCTGTTGGCTGTATTATCGCCTGCGGCTTAAAGTTAACCGTAACTGGAGCCTGTTTGGACTGGCTTGCTTTTGGATAGGGTACGAATACCTGCACCAAACCTGGGACCTTGATTTTCCCTGGATGACGCTGGGCAATGGCTTCGCTGCTTCGCACCAATGGGTACAATGGTATTCCTGTACGGGTGTATATGGCGGTACGGTTTGGATATGGGTCGTAAATATCCTTGGGTTTTTGATCTACATCAACCTCAGGGAAGGAAAATCCAGCCAGTTACGCCTGAAGCTTCTTTCAGCCTTTGTAATCGTGTTGATTGCGCCGCTTAGTTACTCTTTGTATACTTACTATAACTACCGCGAACAAAACAACCCTTCGAACATCGTAGTTGTTCAGCCTAATATTGATCCTTATGCCAAAGAAAATTCGATACCGGCGCAAGTACAGCTTGGCATTTTAATCCACCTGTCGGATTCTATCGGGCAAAAGAATACCGAGTTTTTTATCTGGCCGGAAACGGCGATACCGGATGAAATGAATGAGGATAACATTCATACCAACCCTTACTTTTTACAGGCACAGCATTTTTTAAGTAAATATAAAAATGGGAACCTGTTGACGGGAGCGGAAACCTATAAGCTTTACGATACGCAAAAAACGCCCACGGCTACTTATGACCCGCAGGGAAAGCTTTTTGCCGATAGTTTTAATGCGGCATTAAACATTGAAAACTCGGCCGAAGTGCAATTTTATCATAAATCGAAACTGGTGCCGGGCGCGGAAGCCATGCCGTTTGGTTCGGCCTTATCCTTTTTGAAACCGGTTTTCGAACATTTGGGAGGGGCCGTCGGCGGGTACGGCACACAAAAAGATCCGGGCGTTTTTTATTCTCAAAGCGGCATTGGCGTAACGCCGGCCATCTGTTACGAGTCGATCTTTGGCGAATGGGTAGCGCAGTCGGTAAAACAGGGTTCCCAATTTATTGCCGTGATCACCAATGACGGCTGGTGGGAAGACACCCCCGGGAAGGACGAACATTTGGATTATGCCAAACTACGCGCCATCGAAACCCGCCGCTGGGTTTGCCAGTCGGCCAATACCGGCATATCTGCATTCATCAACCAGCGCGGTGATGTGGTGCAGCAAACCAAATGGTGGACCAGAACAGCTATTAAACAGAATATCAATCTGAATTCGGAAGTGACTTTCTATGTACTGTATGGGGATTATATAGCGAAGGTCGGGTGTTTGTTGGCATTATTGGGGGTTGTTTTTATTTTATTAAAGGTTATAAAAAAGTAAGGGGATAAATCATGCCGAACGCTAAAGTGCCCTTAATTGGAAAGTATATTGACCCTTTGGTCGACTTCGCATTTAAAAAGATATTCGGCAGTGAGCCCAACAAAGACCTACTTATAGCGTTTTTGAACGAAGTATTCAGGGGGCGTAAGTTTATAGTCGACCTTGCTTATAATAAAAACGAACACCCCGGTGACTTAAAGGATGAGGGCGCTGCGATATTCGACCTGCTTTGCACCGGAAATGAGGGTGAACGTTTTTTGATAGAAGTGCAACGAGGAAAACAAGGTCTTTTTAAGGAAAGAGCAGTGTTTTATACCTCCCGGCTAATTAGTGACCAGGCTCCTAAAGGTAATCGGAGCGCTTGGGCCTACAATATTACCGAAGTATATTTGATTGCCTTGTTAGAAGATTTTACATTGCCAAGCAGTCCGAGCATGGCCTATCTGTATGATATTTGCCTTTGCAACAGGGATACCGGCGAAATATTTTACGATAAACTAGGTTATACTTTTATTGAATTGAGTAAATTTGTAAAAGAAGACACGGAATTAGAATCGGAACTGGACAAATGGCTTTATGTATTAAAAAACATGAGCCGGATGAACAAAATACCTGCATATCTAAGAAAGCCAATATTTGAAAAGTTATTCAGCATTGCGGAGTATACAAACTTAACCAAAGAGGAAAAAACCATGTACGACAGCAGTTTAAAGTATAAGTGGGATAATAAGAATGTACTTGACTATGCCATTAAAGAGGCTAAACAAGAAGGTGAAGTTGAAAAAGCGCGGGCAATTGCCCGTGAATTTAAGAAAATGGGAATAAGTATCGAAGACATAGCAAAAGGCACCGGGCTATCTACTGAAGAAATAGAAAAGCTATAGCAAAAATCTAAATCTCAGAACTCACTGCAAAACTTCGTAATCAAACATCCCCCTCCCGGCTGATAATAAACGCTAACAGATCATGTATCGGCTGCCGGATGATCTTTCCCAAATGGATGCCGTTTTCCTCGCAAACCAGTTTTAATTCATCTGCAAACACATAGGCAATCGAGCCTACAAAATGGCATTTATAACGGTGGTACTGCGGGTATGATTTAATGTTCGTGTCAACAAACTCCTTCAAGCCGGATTTGAGCAAAACTTGCGCATAGGCCGATGTTCTTATTTCAAATAAAAACTTGCTGTACGAGGCCAGGTAGGCATTAGGATTGGGGGTTTGGTACACATTTTTTATCACCGCTTCTTTATCCAGGTGATGTTCTTCATTAAACTTTTTGCTGATATCGGCCGGCATCTTTCCATACAAAAAATCGGTGATCAGGGCTTTGCCAAACCATGTGCCCGAGCCTTCGTCGCCCAAAACATAGCCCAGGCCATGCTGCCCGGCGTGTATGTCTTCACCATCAAAATAGGAGATATTTGAGCCCGTGCCTAACACACAGCACAAGCCTTTTTCGTGCCCGCAGGTGGCGTAGGCGCTGCCTAAAAGGTCGCTGTCAACACTGATATATGATTTTGGGAATAGCTGGCTAAGCGCATTGGATACGATCTCGTGCCTGTCGGGGCTGGAGCAGCCGGCGCCAAAAAAGTATATTTCGCTGATATCGTTACCATAGGCGATCATGTCAACCGCCTGTTCCTGCAGTATTTTTACGATGTCTTTTTCGCCCAAAAAATATGGATTAAGCCCGGCTGTTCTGAATTGCTTTTCTTCGTCCTTTGAAACCCGAAGCAACCAGTCTGTCTTTGACGACCCGCTATCAGCTACCAGGATCATGGACAAAGTTCTTCGAGGGCTTTTTGGGTTAAGGGTTTATGAATGAATTGGGTAATGTATTTGTTATCGATGGATTTTCGCATATCCAGCGGATCAAGCGAAGAGGATAACATAAATATCTTAATGCCTTCTTTGGCTAAACCGCCGATCTTGTCATATTCTTCCAGGAACTCAAAACCGCCCATCATCGGCATGCGCACATCAAGGAAAATAACATCAGGTTTGATGTTGCCGGCACGCAATTCGCTTATCGCCTCGGCGGCTGAACGTACAACAATTATCTTATCAACAAAGTTTCCGCCTTCCAAAATCTTACGCGTTACAAAGTTATCAATGTAATTATCGTCTATCAGCAAACAGGTTTTAAAGCAATTGGCCATTGTAGTCCAAAATTAGGTTTTTCGGGCAATTTATGAAATACTTTTAGTTAATAGTTTATCAACTCATATTAAGTTGGTTAAATAAATATTTCGTCTGCAATAAGCCGTCCCTAATCCGTCAGGCAACATTGATGTTACATTGGTTTGTGTTATTAACGCCAAAAAATCTCTACCTTGCCTGCTCATCAAATCGCAAATTTAAATCAAATGCGATCGATAAATTATTCCATCTAAAACCGCTCACTTTCATGAAAAGAGTTAAGTTAGCCCCTGTTATTTTACTATTTTTATTTATGACAGACACCTATTTGGCCCAGGCTGCGGGCACAGTAAAAATCAATTACACCGTGACTTTTCCCGAGGCCCAGGCACATTATGCGGATATTGTAATGGATATTTCCGGCCTGCAGCAAAATTCGCTCGTTTTAAAAATGCCGGTTTGGACACCGGGATCATACCTCGTAAGGGAGTTCTCCAAAAACATCGAATCGTTCAGCGCGTCGGCAAACGGCAAGGAGCTAGCCGTGTTAAAAACACGTAAAAACTGGTGGCGCTTAAACACCGAAGGCTTACACGCCGTTACCGTTAAATATCGGGTTTATTGCTTCGAAATTTCCGTACGCACCAGTTTTGTGGATGCTTCGCACGGATTTTTGTCGACAACCGGCATTTTCATCTACCCTGATAAAATGCTTCACCAGCCATCCACTATCCACATCATCCCTTACAAAGGATGGTCAAAAGTGTCCACCAGTTTGGATATGGTGAATAACGATCCCTTTACACGCCATGCACCCAACTACGATATTTTGTTCGACTCACCCATCGAGGTGGGTAACCAGGACATATTTGGCTTCGACGCAGCGGGCGTAAAATATGAAGTTTGCATGGTGGGCGGCGGCAATTACGATAAAGAAAAGCTTAAGCTAGATATGGCCAAAATTGTGGAACAGGAAACGGCTGTGTTTGGCGAAAACCCCAATAAGCATTATGTTTTTATTGTACATAATTATTTCAGGGGCGGCGGCGGGCTGGAGCACTTAAGCTCGACCACGCTGGGCGCCTCGCGCGATAATTACACTACCGAGGCCGGTTACCGCAACTTTTTGAGCCTGGTTGCCCATGAGCATTTCCACCTTTGGAATGTGAAAAGGCTGCGCCCTATAGCGCTGGGACCCTTTGACTATGATAATGAAAATTATACCACCAACCTTTGGATTGCCGAAGGGTTTACCGCCTATTACCAGAATTTGATCCTGCGCCATGCCAATTTAACTACGCCGGAAATATTTTTGGGCAGTGTTGCCAATGAAATGAGTACTTTGCAAAATACGCCCGGCGAAAGAATACAGCCCCTGGCCGAGGCCAGCTATGATGCCTGGATAAAAGCCTACCGCCCGAATGAAAATTCGATCAATACAGCTATTTCGTATTACGACAAGGGCGCTGAAGTAGCGACCTTACTCGACCTGGAGATCATAAGCGATTCAAAGGCCAAATACGCGCTGGATGATGTGATGCGGTACATGTACCATACCTACTACAAAGAAAAAAAGCGCGGTTATACCGATGCGGAGTTTAAGCAGGGGCTTGAAAAGTTTGCAGGAAAAAAGCTGGACGATTTTTATAAAAATTATGTGTACGGTCTGACGCCGATCGACTATGGAAAATACCTTGCTTATGCAGGCTATAAAATTAGTGACGAGCTGGCTAGCAGCAATGACCCAACCCTTGGCGTAAACCTAAACACGAGCAACGGAAAAAAAATAGTGACCAGCGTTCTTCGCGGCAGCGCTGCATGGATTGACGGAATAAATGTGAACGATGAAATTGTATCAGTCGATGGTGCGATTACGGATGTAGCCTCCATGCTGAGTGGAAAGAAACCCGGCGATAAGGTGAATGTGGCGGTTTTGCGAGACAATTTACCACTTACCTTACCGGTTACCTTATTACGCAACCCAAAGGTGAACTATAAAGTAGAAGAATTGCCATCGCCGACGGCGGAACAACTGGCGGTGAGGAAAAAATGGCTGGGATCTTGAGTGGTCATTAGTCATTAGTTATTTGATAGGGTGCCTGTTGAGTGGTGAACAGAAAACGTCCATCTGTTTTCCAACCTTCCCACCAATGACCAATGACCAATGACAATTTCCTAAAACAAATCAGGGTGTTTTTTATTTATAGTATATCTATGAATCACTAAAAAAAGACATCTATCATGAACTCATTATTATACATCATCGCCGTTATCCTCGTAATCGGATGGGCAATCGGGTTTTTCTTCATAGGGCTGGGCAGTTTGATCCACGTGTTGTTGGTGATCGCTGTAATTGCGCTGCTGCTGGGCCTCATCAGGCGGCCGACGGCAATATGAAGATTTGCACAAAGGCCAATAAAAATCCCGGCGTTTAAAGACACCGGGATTTTTTACGCCTGCTTTTTTAGTAATTCCAATGCTTCTTTCAGGTCGGCTTTGTTATGATGCAGTTTTTTCCAGGGATCATCGATCATTCTCACCCGGTCTTTCATATTGAAGATAGTGTAATTAGAAAGCTTAAGATTATGGGTTACCTCGCTCCAATGCAGCGGAGCTGAAACAGTAGCGCCGGGTTTCGGCCTGACCGAATATGGGCAGGCCACCGTTTGACCGCGGCGGTTCTGCAAAAAATCGATGTATGTTTTATTTTTTCGTTTGGCAGGGCTTCGCTCAACACTGGTGGTGTCGGGTAGTTCATCGTGGATAAGGTTGGCTGTATATTCCGCAAACATTTTCACGAAGTCGTAATCATATTTTCCGCCCAGGTAGCAATAAATATGCAATCCTTTTGATCCGGATGTTTTTATAAAACAGTTCAGCTTCATCCGCTCAAAAATCTCTTTCGTCTTTAACGCAGCATCTACTGCCTGGCTGAATGGCACATCATGCGGATCAAGGTCAATTACCACATAATCGGGATTTTCGGGTGTTTTATACGAGCTCAACCAGGGGTTTATCTCGATGCAGCCCAGGTTAACCATGTACAACAGCGTGGCCTCATCGTTGCCAATGATATAGTGAATGTCCTTGTCGTTACTATCCGAATGCAGTGGTTCAGTTTTTATAAAATCAGGCAGATGGCTGGTATCCACATCTTTTTGAAAGAAACCCGGATCCCCGGTGCCATTCGGCTGGCGGCGCATCGAAATGGGCCTGTCTTTAAGGTAGGGAACTACCCAATCCGCCATATCCCGGTAGTAGTTGATCAGCTGTCCTTTTGTTATGCCTTCTTCCTTCCAAAACACCTTATTCAGGTGGGTCATTTTTAATTGATGACCGCCGGCAGTGATCGTTTCCTCGTCGGCCAATTGTTTATCCGGTGTTTCCATAACTACTTGTTTTGAGTCTTTGTCTTTACGCAGTCCCTTAAATACAGGGTGCCGCAAATGTTTGTCTGCCGTCCATTCCGAATACCACACCTCGCAAACCAATTTCGGCTCTATCCAGGTGATATTTGTGGCCCGGCTAACCTTTTCGTCGAAAGGTTTTTTATCCGTCTCCAGCGGGCGCATTTTTTTA
>Ga0206954_1279_pt1 | contig 10308 bp, 11 predicted proteins | sample Alteio_BWOrgHeat_37_FD_153250 | JGI IMG/M metagenome (GOLD analysis project Ga0206954, IMG submission 153250) | Enriched cells from forest soil in Barre Woods Harvard Forest LTER site, Petersham, Massachusetts, United States -... | ecosystem: Environmental > Terrestrial > Soil > Temperate forest >...
ACCATATTTTTAGTATTTTGCTCTAAAATTAAAACCCCATAAACATGAAAAAACTGGTACTAAGCACCATCGTGCTGCTGGCATTCTCCGCCTCCATCACCCTGTTTCAGATGAGCTGCCATAAAACAGCGAACGCCCAATCGCCTGCCTACGTTTTACCGGCGGCGACAACTACCAAACTGGGTGGCGTTATCCCCGACGGAACCACCATTTCGGTTGACGGCACCGGCAAAATATCCGCGATCGCGGCCGCGCCTAAGCAGCAAAACAAGATCATCTACGTAAAAAATCTGCCCCTGGCAGGAAGCGGGGGCTTGTATTACGGGCAAATATGGTCGGCCAATTACGATGGCACCGGTCAGCAGCAGATAAATATTACACTACCAACAGGGCTGTTTATTTCGTACACAGAATTTGTGAGGCTTTCGCCCGATCAGAAAACCATCTTTTTTAACGTCAGCGATGCAAAAATGGACAGTAATGGCACGGGCTTTTATTCAGCCAATATTGACGGTACCAACCCAAAATTGATCATACCCTACGACGGCGCCATAGGCACGGTAGAAGTAGCGTATTGAGTCGATTGTCTTTAAATCAAAAGATCGCGCCGGAACCGCTACTTCCGAAGGTAAACAACGCTGGTGATGGCTGTTTCGGGTGTCACAAATAGTGCAGTGACGGTGGCAGTATGGGCGGTGAGATTAGTGACCGTCCAAAAGCTGTTGTAAATACCGCCGGTTTGTTCCTGCCCGTTAAAATACGTGTAAACCATGTGCACGGTATCCTGGCTGACCGTATAATTCGCGGTGTCGATAGCGTTATTCAACCGGGTATAAGCATTACTGTTAGCCGTAAATTTATAGTAATCGGCCGGGGTACCAACATAGTTTTGGCCCGTTGTGGGTCGGCCATACCATAGCCCCCAGGGTACGGTGGTTGTGGTATCCTTGATCACCTGCCAGGTGCCCACCAGCATATTGGGGTCGATGGGGACAATGGGCTGCGTGGTGGTATCCCCGCCTGTATTACCGGTAGTTTTGGTGTTGTTGCCGGATGAGTTACCGGTAGGCTTCGGTACGGTTTCTTTTATGCACGAATAAAACACCGTGCAGACCGCTAAAAACGCGAAAACGATGTACAGATTTTTCATATGACCGTCGGTTTATTTTGGTTACGTAACGCGGTGGCTACACGCAACACAAAGTAGGCAAATTTTTTCAAATTTATCTGCTTTAGAAGCTGTTCAAAAATACATTGCCGCTGACTTCAGTCAACGGGTTAATAGCAAATAAATCAATTGGCTTTAGCCAAAATAAACTTGCTGACTTCGGCTAAAGCCGCCTTCTACTTTACATCTCTGCCCGTTGACTAAAGTCAACGGCAATGAAAAATAAATTCATTTATTTTTAAACAACTTCTTATTCTTCGGGGTGAAATTGTTTTTGGACATATTGAAGCAGGCTGAGGGCGTCGGCGTTAACCTGCCTGTTGTCGATGATCATTTCGTGGGTAATGAGACGCATTAGTACCATATCTGTCGCCAGTTGGTCCAGGTCGCCCTGTGTAAGGTTACGCATCTGCGCCGTAGGCTGGGCATTATTAGCAAATGATGCCTCAAGGTTTGCGGGCGTAAAGTGTGCGGTTATAAAAGGGTCCAGGTAGGTACGCTGGTATTGCAGGTTTATATCCTGGGCAGTATGGATCAGTTCGATATGCCGCTCATACAGCGCAAAATAACTGATAATCTCGGAGTTGCTGATCTGTTTAAGGTGTACCTGGCTCTTAATTGCGTTTAGCGCACCGGCCGACGGATGAAACAGCCACATGCTGTGCGAGTTGGCTACCATCTTTTGTATCCGCCGGGTATCGGCCCTGGCCAGGGGTAGTTTCAGCAGGTTGATCAGTGTATCATTATACTTGTAAATGGAGTCCTCTTCGCGGTAAATGCGGTTCAGCTGAACCGTGTCGGCTTTCAGGTCCTGCACCAGCTGTTCCGTAAGGTGCTTTACCTGCTCGTTATTATCGATATATTCCCGGATGTTTTCGGCAATAAAGCCCATCATCACAGCGACGAATATCATAAAACCCTCCAGCAGGTATTCTTTTATGGGTTTGGGGCTATGGTCGAGCTGGGGATGGTGGTGTACTTCCATGGTGGTGTCAGTTTGCAGTTCAGAGTTGGCAGTTTGCAACGTTTCCGGCTCAGGTTGTTGATTTTCGGTTTTGGGCTTAGCTTCAGGTTTGTTTTCTGCGGAAATAGCTTTCGGCTTTGCGCTTTCGGCTTTGGGCTTTTGCCTTTCGCCTTTCACCTTTGCCGTCAATGCAGGTTTCCGTTGCCGTTTGGGTTTTTGCGGTTGTTCGTCGCTCATAGCAGCTCCAAAAATAATATATTTTATGGCAAGCGGGATTTGTTTAACTGATAAAAAGCCCTCTTAACACACTTATCCTGTTAATCTTTCCCGCTGGAAACGCCACGTCCCGGCGATCTTTCACCCACTTTCACAATGAATTGTTTAAATATGTCGTTTAAACTGGTTACATGACGCGCATCAATAGGTTTGAGCACCGCGCCAAGCACCGGTCGGCAGTAATCTGTCCCCAAAAAGCGACATGGTATGCACAAACCGTAATTGATAAAAAAATAGTTACCGATGATAAAATAATCGCCGCCCACATCGGGCGGAAGACAGTTTGACATAACCATTCCTCTCAGTGCTTCTTTTTCGCAATAAGCGGAGTCCGTTATATTATAAACGGTAAACTTAAAAAGGGGGGTTGGGAATGACTTGTATATACTGAAATAGTCACGATCATTAATCGGTTTATTGCGCCATAAAAACAGCGTGCCGAGGGGCTGAACCGAATCCGTTTTTGCCCCGGCAGCCGGTTTGAACTGGTAATTCCATAATGCAAGCGTATCCGGCGGATCTGAATAGTTTCTTAATGCTGATGAAAATATTAATGTTCCGCCCGGAAACACCTTAGCGTACTGCGCAAATGCCCTATTATTTAATTGCGCAGCACAACAGATCGTGAATAAAAGGAAAACTCGTTTCATCATTATCAGGATTAAGAGAAGTACTAATATACGGCAACAGTACTGGGCATTTCGTAAAAACCCTGTTTCACAAATCCTTTATCGCTAACAGGCCTTTTATTTAAAGCCGCGGCGGTAAGTTTTGCAATTAACTTTTTGTTTTAAACATTTGTTTAAGTCAATTGTTTAATTTAATTTTGTCGGGAATTTAACAGCATGACTAAAGCCAATATCGATATCTCCACAGAGGAAAAGCTTAAGGAAGCCGCCAGAACCGTATTTACCCGCAAAGGTTACGCAGCCACCACCGTGCGCGACATCGCCGCCGAGGCCAACATCAACCTGGCGCTGGTTAACTATTATTTCCGCAGCAAGGAAAAACTGTTCGACCTGATCATGGCCGAAACCATCCAAAAACTTTTTGAAAAGATAAGGCCGATCATTTACGATGAGACCACCACCATCACCGCAAAAATCGAAAGCATTGTTGATCATTACCTCGACCTGCTGATCGCCAACCCCGATTTCCCGTTGTTCATCGTAAACGAGCTGATGTCGGGCGCCAAGCGGCTGCCCATTATGACCGATAACGGCAAAATGTTTCTCAACTCCTACTTTGTTAAACAGCTGGGCGCACTGAAAATGGAGGGTAAAATCAAATTTCACCCGGTAAACATTGTCATGAACATGATCGGCATGATCATTTTCCCATTCCTGGCCAGGCCGCTCCTGATGAAATCGGGTGCTTTGAACGAAACAGAATTTAGAACGATGGTTGAAGACCGCAAAAAGCTGATCCCTTTATGGCTGACACAGATGGTAAATAGTTAATGAATTAACCCCTGCAAGAAAACATGTTTATGTACCGTGCAAACAAAACAAAATGGTTTAAATGCCTGATCACAGTGATGGTGGCAAGCGCCTACATACCCTTCGCCAAAGCCCAATCGGCAACCCTCACCATACAGGAATGCTACCAACTGGCGCGAAAAAACTATCCGCTGATCAAACAACACGACCTGATCACCAAAACAAGGGAGTACACGGTTTCCAATGCCTCAAAAGGGTATTTGCCGGCATTTTCGTTTAACGGGCAGGCTAGTTATCAGTCGGCGGTAACTACTTTCCCGTTCACCATTCCGATCAAAGGTTTTACTTTGCCGCAATACAGTAAAGATCAATATAAAATAGACGGTGAAGTTGACCAGGTAATTTACGACGGCGGGGTTATTAAAAATCAAAAACAAACCGCCGAAGCAAATGAAGCGATCCAGCAGCAAAGCCTTGAAGTGGAAATGTATGCTTTATATGACCGTGTTAACCAGCTGTTTTTTGGCGCCTTGCTGATCGATGCGCAGCTTAAACAAAATGACCTGCTTAAACTGGATGTACAAAACGGGATAGAGAAGGCAAAAGCGCTGGTAGCTAACGGAACAGCCTTCCGCAGCAGTGTTGACGAACTGGAAGCGCAGCAATTGCAGACCGATCAGTCGAGAATTGAGCTCATGGCTGCAAAAAAAGCTTACCTGGACATGCTGGCCATATTTATTAACCAACAGGTTGACGAAAATACAGCCCTCGAAAAACCTGCCGCGCCGATGATGAAGGATAGCATCAGCCGGCCGGAACTTTTATCATATGAATACCAGAAAAAGACATACGACTTACAGAACGATCTTTTGAAGTCGCAGTTAATGCCAAAACTTGGCCTTTTTGTGCAGGGGGGATACGCCCGACCGGGCCTGGACCCGCTGAGCAACAATTTTCAATGGTATTATATCGGCGGTTTGAAACTTTCGTGGAATTTTGCCAGCCTGTACACCCTTAAAAATCAGCGCCGCATTTTAGATATCGGCAAGCAAACGCTGGATATTCAAAAAGAAACTTTCCTGTTCAATACCACGCTCACCCAAAAACAGCAAAACGCCGATATAACGAAATACCAGCAACTGATGAAAACCGACGACCAGATCATCGCCATCCGCGAATCGGTTAAAAACGCTGCAAGCGCACAGTTGGAGAATGGCGTACTGAGCGCACACGATTATATTACGCAGGTAAACGCGGAGGACCAGGCCAGGCAAAACCGCATTTTGCACGAAATGCAGCTCCTGCAGGAACAATACAGTTACCAGAATACCATAGGAAATATAAAAATCCAATAAATAAAAACGCTTTACATAAAATATAGATGAAAACCCGGATCTTACTATACCTTGCCCTGTTGCCCGCCCTGCTGGCAGGATGCAGCTCAAATAACAACGTTTCGGACGCCGAGGGAACATTTGAGGCGGATGAAGTGATCGTTTCGTCAGAGGTGCCCGGCAAAATTATGACCTTAAACCTGGATGAAGGTTCAATCCTGAAAAAAGACAGTGTTGTGGGCGAGATCGATTCCATACCGCTCGAATTGCAAAAGGCGCAACTGGAAGCCTCGATCAGCGCGCTGAAACAAAAGACCACCGACGTACGGCCCCAGGTACAAGCGCTTGTTGACCAGATTGCCGTGCAAAAGGCTCAGCTGAATGACGATTACGTAGAAAAATCGCGTACCGAACGACTAATCAAAGCCGACGCCGCGACTACAAAACAACTGGACGATATCAATACAGCTATTAACGTGCTGCAAAAACAAATAGTGGTAAACGAGCAGCAGATAAAAGTGCAGGAAACGGCCACGGGCACGCAAAACAATACCGTGATGAGCGAATATAAGCCTCTGCGGGAATCCGTAGAAGAAATTAACGACCAACTACGACGTACAAACATCAAAAACCCCATCAGCGGCACAGTATTAACCAAATATGCCATGGCCGGCGAGGAGACGGCGGCAGGCAAGGCGCTGTATAAGATCGCCGACCTATCCGTCATCACCTTGCGGGTGTATATAACGGGAACACAGTTAGCCCAGGTAAAATTAGGCCAAAATGTAAAGGTTTTGGTGGATAGCACAGCAAACACTTACCGGACTTATCCCGGGGTGATCACTTTTATATCGGATAAAGCCGAGTTTACCCCAAAAACCATCCAAACGAAGGACGAGCGTGCCAACCTGGTTTATGCGGTGAAAATTCGCATGAAGAACGATGGCTTATTGAAGATTGGGATGTATGGAGAGGTAAAGTTTTAACTAAACAGAATGCAGCCCGTTATAGTAGAAAATATCGTCCAGAATTACCGCACCAAAAAGACAGTGGTGGAAGCCCTTAAAGGCATTTCATTTACCGTTGACCCGGGCGAAATATTTGGCATTATCGGGCCGGATGGCGCGGGCAAAACCTCGCTGTTCCGCATCCTCACTACCCTCCTGCTCGCCGAAAGCGGTAAGGCGACCGTCGACGGGTTTGATGTGGTGACAGATTATAAGCAGATCCGCAACCGCATAGGCTACATGCCCGGCCGGTTTTCCCTTTACCAGGACCTGTCAGTCCAGGAAAACCTGGAGTTTTTTGCCACCATTTTTAATACATCCATCGAAGAAAATTACGATCTGATCAAAGACATTTACCAGCAAATTGAGCCTTTTAAGGATCGCAAAGCCGGGGCTTTATCAGGTGGTATGAAACAAAAGCTGGCGCTATGCTGCGCACTCATCCATAAACCATCTGTTTTGTTTTTGGATGAGCCCACAACGGGTGTTGATGCCGTGTCCCGCAAGGAGTTTTGGGAAATGCTGCACCGGCTAAAATTACAGGGCATCACCATACTGGTTTCGACGGCCTATATGGATGAGGCCGGTCTTTGCGACCGGGTTGCATTGATTCAAAAAGGCGAACTACTATCTGTTGATACGCCCAAAGCTATTATCAGCCAGTTTAAAAAACCCTTGTGGGCCATAAGGGCAAACGAAATGTTTAAGCTGATGAACTCGATAAACGAGCACCCAACGATTGAGAGTTGCTATCCCTTTGGGCAATACCACCACGTGGTTTTTAAAACAGAGGATAACAGCCGGCAAAAGCTCGAAAATATCGCGCAAAAAGGCAACTATACCGGTGTGGAAATAAAACCGATCGAACCCAATATTGAAGATTGCTTTATGGCCCTGATGAACAATTAAGCGATGCAAAAGGAAAAAGTTATAACAGCAAAAGACTTAACCAAACGTTTCGGCGACTTTACCGCTGTTGACAAGATCACTTTTGACGTGGAAAAGGGCGAGATATTCGGATTCCTGGGAGCAAACGGGGCCGGAAAAACTACAGCCATGCGCATGCTTTGCGGCTTGCTGCTGCCCAGTTCGGGCGAAGCGACTGTTGCCGGCTTCGATGTGTTTAAACAGAATGAGCAGATAAAAAAGAATATCGGCTACATGAGCCAAAAGTTCTCGCTGTATGAGGATTTGACCGTTTCCGAGAACATCCGGTTTTATGGCGGCATTTATGGCCTGAACGACGACCGCATTAAAGAAAAAACCGCTACGCTGACCAAACAGCTGCACCTGGGCGGCCAGGAAAAAACGCTGGTGCGGGCCTTGCCGCTCGGTTGGAAACAAAAGCTGGCTTTCTCCATCGCCATTGTGCACGAACCGGCAATTGTTTTCCTGGACGAACCAACCGGCGGCGTTGACCCGGTTACCCGGCGTGAGTTTTGGGGGCTGATATACGAAGCATCGGCACGCGGCATTACCATCTTCGTTACGACGCACTATATGGACGAAGCCGAGTACTGCAACCGCGTATCCATTATGGTCGACGGAAGGATCGATGCGTTAGATACACCGGCAAATTTGATGAAGGATTTTTCAGCAGCATCGATGGATGACGTGTTTTTACAATTGGCGAGGAAAGCGGTGCGTAGTGGAGACTAAAGCCCTCCCTGGTGGCGAATTTTTAACCACAAAGGACACAGAGAAGGCACAAAGACCACAAAGCCAGCATGTTGGTGAAAAATAATGAAAAAACAAACAAACTCCGTGACACTTTGTGGCCTTTGTGCTCTTAGTGGTTTAAAAAAGGGTAATGCATAGCAGATGAAACAATTTTTGATTTTTGTAAAAAAGGAATGGCTCCATATCTGGAGAGACCGGCGTACGCTGTTCATTTTGATATGGATGCCGGTGGTGCAGATCATCCTGTATGGTTTTGCCCTTACCAACGAAGTAAAAAACTCAAACATTGCCATTTTCGACCAGTCGAGGGATGTGGCTTCGCTTGCGATCTCTGATGAAATAGCCGCCAGCCGTTATTTTAACCTGGTAAAAAACGTACACTCGTATAACGACATTGGCGCCACCTTCCGGCAGGGAAAGATCAGGATGGCTATCGTATTTCCACAGAATTTCCGGTACGATCTGTTGCATACCAACAGCGCGCAAATTCAGCTTATCGCCGATGCCTCAGATCCAAATACAGCCAATACGCTCACCAATTATGCGGCATCGATCATAAACGATTACCAGCAATCGCTCAATCAAAACCAGCAGCTGCCCTACACCATAAAAGCCCAGGTCCGCATGCTGTACAACCCCGAATTAAAGGGCGCTTATGGCTTTGTTCCGGGGGTTATGGCGCTGGTATTGATGCTGGTCTGTACCATGATGACTTCTATCGCCATTGTCCGCGAAAAAGAGATGGGCACCATGGAGGTGATATTGGTTTCGCCGCTCAAACCGTTCCGCATTATCATCGCCAAAGCAGTGCCCTACCTGTTCGTTTCGCTGGTAAACATTATCACCATATTACTATTGAGTGTGTATGTGCTTGACGTACCTATCGTCGGCAGTATATGGCTGTTAATGGCCGAGAGTACCCTGTTTACCATCACTTCACTTTCGCTGGGCATATTGATCTCTAACGGCGCCAAGACGCAGCAGGCCGCCATGTTTACGTCCATGATGAGTTTATTTCTGCCGACACTGCTATTCAGCGGATTTTTGTTCCCGATTGAAAATATGCCGCTGCCCCTGCAAATACTATCGAATGTAGTGCCCTCCAAATGGTATTATATCATTGTTAAGGACGTGATGATAAAAGGGCTGGGCTTTAGCGCAATTTGGAAAGAAACGCTGATATTGGTAGGTATGACCGCCCTGTTACTGGGCTTAAGTATTCGAAATTTTAAAATCAGGCTGGCATGAGGATGTTGAAATTTTTATTGCAGAAAGAGCTGAAGCAGATATTCCGCGATCCGGCTATCATCGTGATCTTGTTTATTATGCCTACTATTCAGCTATTGATATTACCCTTAGCAGCCGATTATGAAATAAAAAATATTAACCTGGGCGTGGTGGATCACGATCATTCCGAGTATTCGCGCAAAATGATCGAAAAGATAACTTCATCGGGTTATTTCAGGCTGAGGGACTACAGCCCTTCATTTACGCAGGGGCTAAAGGCGATAGAGACTGACAAAACAGATCTGATCCTTGAAATTCCGGCCAACTTTGAACGCGACCTGGTACGGGATAACGAATCGACCTTATTTGTCGCTGTCGACGCGATCAATGGCGTAAAAGCAGGCCTGGGCGGCGCTTATTTGCAGCAGATCATCGGCGACTATAACAACGAGATCAGGACGCAATGGATACAAAACCCGCGCATGAATCCGCAACCTGTTATCGATGTTACCTCATCCGATTGGTACAACCCAAATATGAACTACAAGGCCTTTATGGTACCCGGTATCCTCGTGTTACTGGTCACCATGATCGGTTCATCATTTGCGTCAAACAATATCGTCCGCGAAAAAGAAATGGGCACTATCGAGCAGATCAACGTTAGCCCCATCAAAAAATACCAGTTTATCCTGGGTAAGCTTATTCCTTTTTGGCTGCTGGCGCTCGGCGTACTCACTATCGGTTTTATTATTGCGCGGCTGGTATATGGTATTGTACCCGTCGGGAGCTATTTAACCGTTTACGCATTTGCCTCCATTTACCTGGTGGCTGTTTTAGGCTTGGGTTTGCTGCTATCAACCTACGCACAAACCCAGCAGCAATCCATGCTGGTATCATTTTTTGTAACGATGATATTTAACCTGATGAGCGGCCTGTACACCCCCATCGAAAGCATGCCCGGCTGGGCGCAATGGATCGCCCGGTTTAACCCGGTTAGCTATTTTATCGAAGTAATGCGAATGGTGGTTTTAAAAGGCAGTACTTTGGGCGACATCCGGCCGCACATATTCATCATCATCGGCTTTGCGATATTTTTTAATACCTGGGCTATATTGAATTACCGGAAACGGACGGGATAGCTACAGCATCGCTAAACCGGCGTTAAAGGGTATTTCTTGATCAGCATTGTCAGGATTTTTAAGAACTTAGCATT
>Ga0206954_1280_pt1 | contig 10296 bp, 5 predicted proteins | sample Alteio_BWOrgHeat_37_FD_153250 | JGI IMG/M metagenome (GOLD analysis project Ga0206954, IMG submission 153250) | Enriched cells from forest soil in Barre Woods Harvard Forest LTER site, Petersham, Massachusetts, United States -... | ecosystem: Environmental > Terrestrial > Soil > Temperate forest > O...
CGTACCATTACCTGCCGTGCCTATGGGGTACGTTCCGCCACCAGGGGGAGCGTAAGTTCCGCTGATGCCGTAGGTTTGCAGTGTTTGATAAGGGGAATCGGCAGCGCCGCCAACATCCGCATAGCTCAATCTTAATTTACCCATATCCATGCTTTCCATGTGCAGTAATTCCGAGAAAACAAATGAACCGCTGACAGACGGGTATAAATAATTGATGGTGCCGGGCGATAAAGTTGAATACCAGTCGTTACGGCCGGTTACGGTTAAGTAAAGGATATTTTTGTAGGCAAAGTCGACGCTTCCGTACACGGATTGAAATTCTTCGTTATTTGTTTGAAGCGTTGTATATGGATTTTCGAGATTACCAATGTTGTACAGGTTAGGGATAGCGAAGTTATTGCCCCCTGCAGTAAAATATTCCTGTACAGATTTCCTGTAGTTAGCGCCAAGCAACAAATTCGTAGTAAAATCCTTGCCGAATTTGAAGTTTTTACCAAACGTAAGGTCCATATTTAATTCAGTTTGCTTTACATTTTGTTCCTGCATATCTCCGGCTACTCCTTCATCGATCAAATAGCCTGTTCCCGGAGGGTCAACACTCGTATTCCTGTCGTCAGTATAATCATCAGCCACCTGGAAACCGATAAAATAGCCGTTATCAAAGGTGTATTTTGCATTTATCGATCCTGTAAAGCGATCACGGTGAATAGCTGCCTGCTGTTCATAGGCGGCAAAATAAGGGTTGGTGGTATACGGGTCACTAAACGGGTTTAGTTCATCGCCGCTATTACCCGCCACGGTACCATTTCCGTTAGGGCCCGCCAGGGTAGTAATATTTATATTTCGTGGCACAAACATAGGGCCCCAGTTTATGTTGCCCACCGCGTCTGAAAGGTTTGGCTGGTTTTTAGTATATTCACTTACATACTGACCAGAAAAATTGATCGTGAAATTTTTTCCGAATTTCAGGTCAGTATTATCATTAAACGTCAGGCGTTGAAGCGCGGAATTTCGGACATAGCTTTGGTCATTTAAATCACTTACAGAGAAGCGTGTGTCGCCATCATCCCACCCTTTACTAAATGAGGCTGTATTGGTAAGGTCACCGCCCGGCTGGTAAAAGCGCGCAAGATTGCCGTCAGCGACAGCAGAGTACGGCCTTTTTTTGCCATCAAACTGGTAAGCCAGTCCCCCGGTTAGTTTTGCGCCCCAATTGGACTCCATCGAACCCAAAGCATCGGCGCCGCTGACCGGCCTGGCCTCATTGTATCCCTGGCCATATACATTCTGGAAGTCAGTTTCATCTATTACATTTTCACGTACAAAGTTTGAATGGAGTTCTACCCCGAGTCCTTCGCCGGCTTTTCCTTTTTTTGTAGTGATCAACACCACGCCATTTGCACCACGATAGCCGTATAGCGCTGTGGCTGCTGCGCCCTTTAATACCGATATCGTTTCAATATCATCGGGGTTAATATCGCCTATGCCATCACCGCCATCTCTGCCGCCGTAACCGCCATTGTCGGTTTGCGCATAATTGTTATTAACCAGTGGTATGCCATTAAGAACATAGAGTGGCTGGTTATTACCCGTAAGGCTGGTAATGCCGCGTATGATCACATTGGTTGCACCATTTGGGCCCGAGGCAACACCGCTTACGTTTACACCCGCAACGCGGCCTTCCAAACTGTTTACAAAGCTGTTTTCCCGCGCCTCGGTGATGGACGCGCCTTTCACCTCTGTTTCTGAATAGCCTATTGCGCGCTTTTCTTTTGTGATGCCCAGCGCCGTTACCACCACTTCTTTCAGCTGGTCCTGCGATCGCTCCAGTTTTACATTGATGGTTGTTTGGTTGCCTACCAGTACTTCCTTCTTACTATAACCCAGGTACGAAAAGGTTAAAATATCGGTAGCTGAGGCCGAAATGGTAAACTTACCGTTTACATCGCTTACGGTGCCCCTGGTGGTTCCCTTTACCCCAACCGGAACGCCCGGCAGGGTCTCGTTGGTTTTTGCATCGGTTATTGTGCCTGTTATTACCTTAGCGGCAGTCGGCGCTTGCGCGTTAGCAAAACCGGCAAACCATAATATAAGGACCGTTGGCGTTACAACGCTTTTTAAAAGGGAATAAATTTTGAGTGTGTAAAGGTTTTTTTTCATAAATCCGAATTAAGAATTTGATAAACAAGAGTACGAGCAGGGGTAAAAAAAAACTTATCGACAATATAGTAAAAGTTTACTTTAAATTAATTGTATGATTTTCGTTACATCACAATTTCTTAATTGGCAGTTATTGAGCCAAAGTTAAGCCATTAGGTTTTCCTTATTTTAAAACTATGCCTTCCTGACGAACTTTTAACCACGAGCCAATCCCCGGCAGCCGGCACACCTTTTACAACCTTTCCATCGATAGTTAACACATAGTTGCCCGATAATTTCGGAAGATATACACTCGCAGTAGTGTTTGCCGGGATACTGGCAAACAGGTTGAAAAATGAGCCGGGTTCCTGGCTTAAGTCAACTTCAATATCGCCGCGTATTGTGGGCAGTTTCATTTTTGCCCATTTAAGATCGCCGGGTTGGGGTTTAATATTGATTTTGCCATAACCCGGTTCGGCCGGTTCAATTCCCATAATTTTACGCGGGATAATGTGCGCAGGCGAAGCGGCCCAGGCATGGCTCCAGCTGATGTCATGTGGATCGTATTTAATATCCCAGGCCTCGGTGGTCATGGTAGCGCCAACACGGATCATGTTAAGCCAGCCGCGGTCCGAGTCGTTGGTCATCAGTTCAAGCGCATAGTTCCCCTGTTCTGCATTGTACAGTGCTTCCATCAGGTAGTTGGAGCCGTACACGCTGCAGGCCATCCATTTCGATTTCACATAATTCACCACGCTAGCCTTGGATTCGTCCGGCACCAAACCAAATGCCAGCGGGAACATGTTGGCCTGTATAGAAAAGTGCCTGCTGCCGATACCGTCAATATAAATTTTATTTACCGGGTCAAAAAAATCATCATTAAATTTCTGCTTTACTTTTTCGGCCTTTGCTGTATAAAAAGCAGCATCATCCTTATGATTTGTTGCCAGGGCGATGCGCGACATGAGCACAAGGCCACGATAGTAAAAGGCATTCACCACTGTATTATAGTCTTTCCGCTCATAATTATCCGTCTCGCCGCTGGGGTAAATTCCCTGATCGGCATCGGGCCAGTCGTCAATGTCATGTATCATATCTCCGTCATAGTGGATAGATGCGAGGAAGCTTTTTGACTGCAGCCCCGTGCGCGAACTGATCAATCCTTCAGGTGTTTCCAGCGCGATAAGCGTTTTTGATTTAAGGTCGGTGTAGTAATTTTCAATGAGTTCGCTGTTCCCGGTGTACAAGTAGTCGGCCCAGGCCATAAATATGCTGTGTATTATCCATTCGGTAGGCCAGCTGGCATGATAGATTAAATTTTCAGCGCTGTAACGTGCAGTGGCAAAATCGCGGTCGATGGCGTAATGACACATCTGCTGGATATAGCAGTCCGCCTCGTACATCATTCGCTCGCGTTCGCTGTTGGCATAATCGCCGTTAAAGGTATTGGAGATGGTGGAGTACTTGCAAAGTTCATAGATCTGGTTCAGCCGCTCGTCGGAGCAGGTAAACGACGAAGCTTTCGGGTTGAATTCTACGCACAAAGCTTTCTGCACGATCTGGTTTACCTTTAACCCCGGTATCGCCTTGATCACGCAATAGCGAAAGGGGATAACCTCGGGCATTTGCGCAGGCATTACTTCGCTGTGCGGAAATTGCGGCACAAAGCGCGGAATTTCCAGGATATAATCGTTCCGGCCTTTTTTTAAGCCTATTTTATAGATACCGAACAGGATGCCGCCACCGGGTTTTTCATCAAGTGAATCGCCTATTCCTTTTTCGCCGATGGCCACCTGAAGCGAGTCACTTTTTGCTTTATCATCCCACGAAATATTAAGGCTGAGGTAAGCAAAGGCGTCCTTTTTAAAGTCATAAAGGATATTACCGTTTTTAAGTATGGTTGTTTTCGCCGGGGCGACGTCGTGAAAATTAACCGGTTCGCGGTTTTCAAAGGTAAAGGCGGTTTTGCCGTTCTCGCCGGACAAGTTCACCCACCTGCTTTCGCCGGGCCAATCCCGGGCCAGGTCAAAATCGGAGGTGTTAAATAGTTGTATAGCGCTCCATGGCGATTGTTTGCCCGTTCGCCCCCAACTGCAGACCTTCCAGTAATACCGCTGATGCGGCTGAAGGCTTTTTCCGCTGTAGCGGATATTGATCGACTGCGATGAACTTACTTTTCCCGTGTTCCACAAGTCGGGCTCATTTTGCTGCAATAATGACGGTAACGTTGCCACTTCAATATGGTAAGCGGTTTGATAATCATCCTGCACACCTGCGTTTACTATCCAACCGAAGTCAGGTGTTTTGCTGGTTATCTCAGATAATTCGGGATGGGGGAGCAGGTTGCACAATAAGCCGGTCGGCGCGTTGTTTTGCCCGAAGCTGTTTAATGCAGCAAGGAGTAGTAGTGTAAAGAGTATGTATTTTAGTTTGTCCATTTACCAATATTCCTTAACGATGATAGATCAATGGATTTTGTGCATCATTATTCAACAAATCTCCAATTTTAAGTGTTTTCAAGTATTCTTCCGGCAAAATATTGGCGGTGCCGTTAAATTTATTGCCGTCCGGCATATAAGCGCAGGTCATTGCCCGGCGAAAGCCGCTGGTCATGTTGGCATTGGCGCCATGGATAGTAAGTCCATTATGAAAGGAACAGCTGCCTGCTCTCATGGGGGCCTTCACTGCATTAGTTTTAAAAAACTGCGGGTAAACCTCAAAAATGCCGTCCATGTTTTTGCCAATTCCCTTGTTCTCAAAAGTAGTTTCGTGGCAGGACCCCGGAATAAAGAACAAGCAACCATTTTCAAGCGTGGCATCGTCAAGTGCCACCCATATCGATAAGGCCCGCGCATCGCTGAACGACCAAAAAGGTGTATCCAGGTGCCAAGAGGTAGGGTTGGCCCATGGTCGTTTAAATAAGGCCTGGTCGTGCCATATTCGAATGCCCTCAGCGCAGGCCAGGTCCGCTGCCATTTTACCGATCCGGTCATCCAGCATCAATTCTTTTACGCCTTCGTCGGTTTGCCAAAGATTCAGCAGTTGGTCAAACACTTTCCCGTAGTAGGCAGCATCCTCATTTATGCCATCGGCCTCACCCGTTTTAAGGTTTTTCCCAGGCATTTTCTGGCCGTGTCGCTGTGCTACAGCATTTATTACCGTATCGCGCCAGTGCTCCAGTTCGTCAGTGTCAAGGAAATCCTCAACAACCAGGAAGCCGTTTTGCCGGTAAAATTCAATCTGATCTTCGCTTAGCTGGTTGTTCATAGGTAAATGTTCTATATTTCTGTATTAAAACGATAAAAGATTTTACCGCAAAGAGCACAAAGGGAGGACGCGAAGGCCACAAAGCCTAACTCGTTGTTTATTTTTTTCTTTGTGTTCTTTGGGCATTCTCAGCGCTCTTTGTCCGAAGGACTCCCCGGAGTGGTTAATTTTTAATTTTTTTTTCGACATTGATCCGGAGCAGGGCAGCCGGGGTGAGTCGACTGAACACCATGCATTGGCGGTTATTTCCGCCGTATATACTCACCCTGCACCCAGTCCCGATGTCCGGGATTGAGACTACACCCGGCGTTCCGCTCCCCGCTGCGATCGGGAGAGTTGAAAAAGGTCGTTCCGGCCATTTTATACCTGGCATACGCGGTACTACTTGCCTTGAATTACGAAAAATTTGGATTATTTATCAAATCTAAACCTATACATACTTCACTGTTTGTATAAAGCCGCATATTTTTTGTACTTTTTGACAAAACGACAATTGTTTTTAATTTCGAATGTATTAAGCGCACAGGATGCACAATTTTCATAAATATCTTACGCCATCACCCGTTGACGAGAAATGGGGATTTTTCATCACTTCGGCCGGCTGTTCAAAAATAGACGCAAATCAATCCTATCCTAATAACAGGGAGCATCCGCCGACCCATACTTTTACCTGGAACAAGGGCAGGATATTGGATGATTATTATCTGGTGTACATTTCAAAGGGGCAGGGTTTTTTTGAATCTTCGGAAACCAGTTCCTATCAAATAACGGCAGGCACCTGCTTTTTTTTATTTCCGGGTGTGTGGCACCGGTACAAGCCTGATCCGGCTTCGGGCTGGGAAGAATATTGGGTGGGTTTTAAAGGCTATTACCCGGAACATTTAATGGCCCAGCATTTTTTTGATAAGAAAAAGCCTTTTATACATATTGGTTTGAATGAAGATATGCAGCGGCTGTTTCATCAATTGCTGGATTGTGTGCGGTCGTCAGTTTCCGGTTATCACCAGGTCATCAGCGGCATTACATTGGAAATGTTAGGCCTGGTGAACAGCATTTCACTGAATGAAGATTTTGGTACCGATGATACCAGCAGGGCCATCGCAAAAGCACGCTTCAGGATGCGTGAATCCATCGAAAACCCTATTGACATTAAGGAGTTGCTTGAAGACATCCCGATGAGCTACTCAAAATTCAGGCAGGACTTTAAAAAAACAACCGGCGTATCGCCCAACCAATACTACCTGAATATCCGGCTTAACAAGGCCAAAGAACTGTTAACCGCTACTTCGCTCACCATAAACGAGATTGCTTACCACACTGGTTTTGAATCGATCTTTTATTTTTCAAAATTGTTTAAAAAGAAGAATGGGGTATCGCCGAGGGTGTTTAGAGGGAAGTCTGAAGTTTAAAGTCTAAAGTCTGAAGTAGAAAGTCAGGTTTTATCCTTTTTTGACTTTCGACTTCAGACTTTCGACTTAGGACTTAAAATCACTCGCTTCTCAAACTATCAACCGGATTTGCCAGCGCCGCTTTTACAGACTGGTAACTGATCGTCAGAAAAGCGATCATCACGGCTGCCGAACCGGCCACAGCAAACATCCACCAGCTTATACTGATACGGTAAACATAGCTTTCCAGCCATTTATTCATGGCCCAGGTGGCCACCGGGAAGGCGATGATCAAAGCAACAGCAACCGGTTTCACAAAATCTTTCGTAAGCATGGTGACTATGCCGCCGGCGCTGGCGCCCAAAACCCTTCGCACACTAATTTCTTTTAACCGTTTTTGCGTGGCAAAAGTAGCCAGCCCGAAAAGGCCGAGGCACGAAACGATGATGGATACGATGGAAAATATATTGAACAACTTGCCCATCCGCTGTTCCGCTATGTACAAGTGCGAAAGATCCTGGTCCACAAATCCGTACGAAAACGGAAAATGCGGATATACGTCCTGGAAAGTTGTTTTTAACTGGCTAATGATCGCCTGCATATTGGCCGGGCTGGTCCTGATCACCACAAAACCGCCTTGTTTGGTGTAGCGTAAAACCAGTGGCTCGATGGTTTGCTGTACCGGCTTGAAATTAAAATCTTTTACAACGCCGATAACCTGGCCGGGGTGACCGTTCATCGCTATGTTTTTGCCGATCGCTGTTTCGGCAGTAAAGCCCATCATTTTTGCGGCCGTTTCATTCAATACGTAGTTCGAAGCGTCGGTTCCGTAATTGTCATTGAAACCCCGGCCTGCAAGCAGGTGAATGCCAAATGTTTTTAAGAAATTACCATCGGCGCCAATGTGCGGAAACACGGTTTGCTGCCGTGTATCCTTTCCGGCCCATTTTACATCGGTTGTTCCGGTGGTAAGGTATGTGGGCAAATGCTCGATCAACGTATAATTGGTAATCGCAGGGTTTCGGCTTAAGGCGGCCTTTAGCGCCTGGTAATTACTTTGCAGGTCGCCCGACTGCGGCATTTGCAGGTAAAGCAGGTTCTCCTTATTATAACCGATATCTCTTTTTTGGATAAAACTAAGCTGCTTGTTTACCACCAGGGTGCTTACCATTAATATAATGGCAATAGCAAACTGGAATACAACAAGGCCGTTGCGGAGGTAAGTTTTTTGTCCGCCGAATATCCTGAGCCCCTTCAGCACTTTCACCGGTTTGAATGATGAAAGGAAAAGCGCCGGGTAACTGCCCGATATCAAACCAACAGCAAGTGCGATGCCCACCAGCGGCAAAAGGACGCTGGCATCGAACAGGTTAACGGCAATTGTTTTGCCCGAAAGATCGTTAAACAAAGGCAATAAAACCCTCGCTATCGCCAGGCCCAGCAGCATCGAAACAAAAGTTACCAGGAACGACTCGCACATAAACTGGATAATGAGCTGAAAACGCACCGCCCCCAGTGTTTTGCGCAGCCCAACTTCCTTTGCCCGCTGGCCGGCAAGCGCGGTAGATAAATTCATGAAATTGATGCACGCAATTAATAATATAAAAATTGCCACCAATGAGAAGATGTTAACGCTGGCGATGTTACCGTTGCCGTCCACATCAAGCAATAAGTTGGAATGTAAGTGAATATCGGTAAGCGGCTGCAAGGTAAAATCCGCCCTGGTGTGTGTTGGATCGTTTGCAGCCTGGATAGCGCCAATTTGTTTTTCTGCGGCCTGTATTGCTGCCGGAGTTGTATTATTGGCATCTAACTGCAAATAAGTATAAACCTCAAAATTACCCCACTCCGATGGGTTGTTATAGCTGTAATTGCTCGATTTTTCGTACGCAATAAGCGGTAGCAACGCATCAAACTGAAGATGCGAATTACGGGGAATATTGCGCATAACCCCGGTAACAGTATAATTATTCCCTTTTATGTCATCATCAATGTGGACCACTTTTCCCATCGGATTTTCCGTCCCGAAATATTTCAGCGCAGTTGCCTCGGTTATTACAATAGCGTCAGGCCTTGTTAGGGCAGTATGTCCGTCGCCCTGCGAAAGCGGGTAATTAAAAATTTGCAAAAAAGCCTGGTCAGCATAAAAGATACTATGCTCATCAAACTTTTTGTTGTCCACGGTAACGATGGAGTGGAGGCTCACCAGCCGTGCAAAGTTTTTTATAGCAGGGACCTGTCGTTTTATCGCTTCCCCAATCGGCAACGATGTCACGGCGGCATGCACGCCTGTTACATTGATGGTTAGCCGGTATACCTGTGGCGCCCGGCTGTTAAATTTGTCATAGCTCCTTTCGTCCTTTACCCATAAAAAAATAAGGATACTGCAGGCAATGCCGGTTGCCAGGCCAAATATATTCAGCAGGGTAAATAGTTTGTGTCTTTTCAGGCTCCGGAAAGCGCTGGTTAAATAGTTTTTGAACATACCGTTTTGATGCTAAAACAAAAACCCGGCAAGCCAAATGCCAATGTTTATTTGGTTGACTTTCAGCAGCTTGCCAGCGGTATAAAAAAAGATTGCACGGTTTTGATACAGCTATTGTTCGATTTTGGCTGTTCCCATCTCAAAAAAAGCCCGGTCAGGCTACTAAAACAACACAAAAAAGCGGCTGCTCAACGAACAGCCGCTTTTTTATTCTTAAACGTCGGATATCTTCCGGTTAAAATTTAAGGGTGATGCCCAAAGTGGGCTGTATCAGGCTAACCGGCATATTGGTTTGAAACCGGCCGGTTGTCCCGGCGTCGCCGCCTGTATTGCTGATCTTTAACCCGCTCGAACTAATGTAATTAACTTTCAGACCCACGTCCCATGTGTCGCCCAAACTGTAGCGCAAACCTACACTGGCCCCGTAAGCCAAAGCAACTGCGCCCGAGCTTTCCTGGTAATAGGTTTGCCCCGAATTGGAAGAATAATCGAAAACGATGGTTGTAGCCGGCGTAGTAAAGCTTTTGATCACACCGGCCTGTGCCCGCAGGTCCAGGGTGAAATTTTTGTACAAAAAGGAATATTGCGGTCCCGCCATCAATATCATGTTTGAAAAACGGCCAACCGAAGTTACCGAAGTTTGGTTTTTTACGAAGCTTGAATTATAGCCGTTTGCCAGGTTTTGAACATCGGTTGAATCCAGTTCACCCTGGTCCTGCACGGAAAGCGTGATGCCGATACCAAAGTTTTTGTGAAGGTAAATGCCAAAATCAAGCCCATAAGTTGTTCCCTTTTTAGCAAAGCCTGAATTATTGTTAATGTAGCTGGTTGAAGCATAATCCCCCATAGGACTTGAAAGGCCGCCGATGAAAGCCATATAACTTTTTGCTGTGGGTTTATCGTCCTGTGCTTTAACTGTTAATGAAAATAGGGTGATCAGAAGTACGGAAAGTATAGTAAAGTTTTTTTTCATGTTTTAGTGCCGGTTGTTTCTCGTATTATTTTGTGTGAATTTGT
>Ga0206954_1281_pt1 | contig 10251 bp, 7 predicted proteins | sample Alteio_BWOrgHeat_37_FD_153250 | JGI IMG/M metagenome (GOLD analysis project Ga0206954, IMG submission 153250) | Enriched cells from forest soil in Barre Woods Harvard Forest LTER site, Petersham, Massachusetts, United States -... | ecosystem: Environmental > Terrestrial > Soil > Temperate forest > O...
TATTTCAACCGCCGGATGCGAGCCCGTGTCCGCGCTACCACTGTGAATCGGAGCGCGCACTTCGTGCTCGTGTCCCAGCCCCGACAATACGCCGGTCTTGCCGACGTGGATGGTTAACGTGGAATTCTGGGTGTCGATGTTATGTTGTTGGGCGCTCGCGCCCAACACGCACAACAGGGTCGCTGCAACTATGAATGCTATTGGTCTCATCGCTCACCTTCCTAATGAGAATACGGCCAGAATGTTTCAACCTGGTAATTCGATGCACTCATCTCTCAGCAGGTGGTTTGAACTCATCAGCCCCGGCCCGTAACGCAGAAGAGGAGGAACATTGCTCTGCCATCAAGCAATATTCCTCCTCTTTTCAGTAGCCGACTACAACGTGGAGCCGGGTTAGTTGATGTGGAACTTCTGCGGGCTGAGACCGTTGCAGGTCCAGACCTGCAACTGCGTGCCGTTGGTCACATTGCCTGATGGAATATCGAGGCAGAGTCCGTTGCTGACTGCCGACTCGAAGTGGTAGTTGCCTGCGCCTTCAGGGACAAGATTCCATGCCTGTCCGGCGCTGCCATTGCAGGGTGTGAGTTGTATCTTCGTCCCCGCCACGGCCGCTCCGCCCGTGACGGTCATGCAGTGCGAGCCTAACGCCGCGAGATTGTAGAAACCAGACGGGACGACGCCTGTCGAGCTCAGGGTCCAGATCTGGGCGCCGCTGGTGTTCGCGTCGTAGATCTGGATTGCCGTGCCGCTTGCGCTGTTGGCGCCGTTCACATCGATGTTCTTGGCCAAGTTGATGATGGACGAGATGGTGTGCGAGCCGCTAACGGTGAGCGTGTGTAACGCGAAAGTCTGCGCCCCACTGTTGTTACAGTCATAAATCTGCAGTTGCGTACCATTCGCCGTGTTGCCGTTCGGTGCATCGAGGCAGCGGCCCGACTGTGGATTGAGCAGCGATCCGTTTGGCTGCTGCATCCAGACCTGTCCGCCCACGCCGTCGCAGTCATACAACTGTAGCAGTGTGTTATTCGCCGTTCCGTTGCCTACGATATCGAGGCAGCGGCCAAGCGTGCTCAACGTGTTGTTGCTGTTGTAGGTCCAGTGCTGGTCTTTGGAGAACGCCTGGCAATCCCACAACTGGACCGCCGTGCCATCGACGCCCACGTCGTCGCCGGCAACATCCAGACACTTCGTGCCCGGACCGGTGATGGTTAACGCTGCGCCGCCATTGCTGTTGCCGGAGTAACCGACGCCGACGACGTTGGCCTGCACGGCGTTTTCGGTTGCGTCCGAGGGATAGCCGGACGTCATCGCGCCTTCGAAGAACGATCCGACGCTCCAGTCGCTGTTATCGCCGCCGGTTCCGAGAACGATGCCGCCTTCGAGCGACATGGGAGTGTATCCGCCGCTGGGCAGCGCTCCATTGTATTGAGTGTTGAGACCGCCAGTCTGTGCGTTTCCACTTTTTACCGCGAAGGTGTTTTGCCCGTTGTTCTTGAGCGTGGCGGTGACGAAGGCGCTGGTTTGCGGCGTGGTCGAACTGCTCCAGCCGTAAATGCCATTTTCAAGGTCCGCACCGGCCCATGGACCAGTCGTGCCAAAGTTGAGAGCATCCATGTGTCCATTGCCATTGTCATCGGTATTGGCCTCGGCGTTGCCGTAGTCGAAGCAGCAGCCGCCATCAATGTGTGTGCCGCTGGCGACCATGTACATGCCTTCCGCGGAGCCGCCGGTTGCAATACCCGATGTGGCGTTGTCACGATAGCCGTTGCCCGAAGCGATATAGACACCATAAACGCTGTGACCACCGGCGCTCACCGGCAGCGCATTGGCGATAGAGCCCAAATCGGCATTAGGTACAGCGCCGCCGGGACCTTCAATGTGCAAATCGTTATGACGAGACGACTGGTCATAGATGATGGTGATGGTGCAGGTGGTCGCCACGCAGAAGGAATCCTGCGCGCCGGCGTTGGCGTAACCGCCCGTGCTCATGGTTCCAATGTCAGTCGTCGCGCCGTCAGAAGCGCGCTGCACCTGGTAGAGTCTCCCGCTGTATCCGCTGTAAAGTGCGCGGGTCGTGCTGTGCGCTGCTACGCAGGGCGTTCCCCCGGAAGCATAGATGTCGCAAACTGACGGATTCGACGGGGTTGGTGTCGCTGTTGCCGTTGGCTTAGCAGTCGGAGTTGCCGTTGGTTTGGCAGTAGCTGTTGCAGTCGGTGTCGCCGTGGGCTTGGTCGTAGGCGTTGGAGTCGGCGTTGGTCCGGTTGTGCATGTGCCCTGCAAACCCCATAGTGCGGGCACGTCGGCTGGGTCCCATCCGGCTTGCGAGGTATGCGCCTGAATGCATTTGTACTCACTGCCGTTGTAGGTCACCAGTTGGCCGACCGAATAGGCTACGCTGTTGGGCGACCATGCGGCCACTCCGGAACAATTGACCGTGGCTCCGAATGCTGCGGGGGGCAGCATCATGACCACGGCGATGGCAATTACCGCGACGAACACTAAGTTTTTCATTTTTGTCCTCCAATGGACGGTTTGGATTTCAATTACGTGCAATCGGAATGTCAGCACCGTGACAACAAGCGTTACCGGCAGCGGGCCGCAGCAATCTCGTGCCGCACAATCGGCCCTTCTGCCACAGTCATACGCCAGTGTCTTATGGGTGTTTGAGGTGAAGCGGCGCACGCATTCATGGCGCCGATGGGGAGCGTGACGGTCAATGCGTCATGCCGGAAATGGACATGCAGGCGTGGGCATGCAATACCCACGGGGGGAAAGAACTTCATTCGGAACCTCCAATGGACGATTTGGAGTTGCAACTTACGTTTGGGAACTGCGAAAAAAATACTGCAAAGACAACAAATGGACTTTCGCTTCAGGGCCGAGGTATTTTCAGAGCGCGTTTCAGCGGTTCGGCTTTATCAGCCCATGACTTTAGGGCAGCTTTATGCCTTTGTCAATACAAATCACACATGTAAAAAGTCGCTAAAACGTTTTAGTATGAAGCGCAGCCAGCCTCTACATTAAGGCCGCATCGAACAGAACTGCAAAAGCGTCGGCCAAACAAAGCCAATGGCGAAGCCCTTTCGCTTTTTGACTGCGATGGTCTGGCGGCAGGCTTGCCGGGTCTACTGGTACAGCTTGACATCCCATAATCAAGACATTAGGCTTGCTACCCAAATCTGATTGAGGAGTAACTTCTATGCCAAAATCCGATGATGAAACAAAAGACTCTATCGCTAAGATCGATCGTCGAGCGGTGATTGGCGGCGCGCTAGTTGTGGGCGGACTCTCTGCGCTCGCGCAGGGCGCGTCCATGGAACCGGCACAGCAAGAAGCTTTCGTCGCAGAGAGAGAATGGGCGAGAGCGCTGGCAAGACATGTGTCCAGCCAACTGCCGGAAGCTGCACGCCAGATTCCCGATCTGCGCCTGAGCCCCGAACAGTTGGAACAACTGCAGAAAGCTTTTGAGAATACCCTGATCACAAACATGGGCTGCAATCGCTCACGGTAAATTAGGCTACGGCGGATCGAAGCCAGAAACTGGCTTGACCTGCCGTAGGTCATTTCGCCAGCTGCTCGCTGGCTGAATGCTGACTGCCCCCAAATGAAAGTCTGCCTCATCAGTGCGCCCACGGCCAACCAGCTAAATCAATCCCTGGACGAAGCCAATGCATCGCGCATCATGGGTGAGCTCGCGCCGGTCGGCATCCTAAGCCTCGCCGCCGTGCTGGAAGCGAAGGGCTTGCAGCCCGAAGTCGTCGACCTGAATCGCCTCTACTACGAATGGCGGCAACATTCGCATCGGAATGGAACCGATTTTTGCAGCTTTGCCGGAGACTACTTCGCCGGCCGCGACTTTGACGTTTTTGGCTTCAGCACGGTTTGCAGCAGCTATCCGCTGACGCTTCGCATCGCCGCTGCGGTCAAGCATCTCCATCCGGGAGCGGTGATTGCACTCGGTGGACCACAGGCGTCGGTGGTGGACATCTCCACCATGCTCGCTTATCCGGCAATCGACATCGTAGTGCGTGGAGAAGCGGAACAATCGCTTCCCGACCTTGTGGATGCGTTAAGCACAGGCAACTCTCTCGCCGCCATCTCGGGCATTACGTTTCGAAATGACCATGGAGAAATCGTGCGCAACCCAGATGCGCCACTGATCCTCGATCTGGACGCGTTGCCCTTCCCTGCATTTCATCTCTTTCCCGATGTCCGCTTTTGCCACCACTTTCCGCTGGAGCTCGGACGCGGCTGCCCGTTTGCATGTACCTTTTGCTCGACCAACGACTTTTTCCGTCGCCGCTTCCGGCTGAAGAGTCCAGCGCAGATGATTGCCGACATGCACAGGGTCAAGCAGACGTATGGCATCAACTCTTTTGAGCTGGTACACGACATGTTCACCGTGGACCGCAAACGGGTAGTGGAGTTTTGCGAAGCCCTGCTGCAGAGCGGCGAGGAATTCACCTGGGGCTCGAGCGCGCGCACCGACTGTATTGATGAAGAGCTGATCGCACTCATGGCACGAGCCGGCTGCCGCGGCATTTTCTTTGGCATTGAAAGCGGCTCGCGGCGCATGCAGAAGATCATCGACAAGGGCCTGGACCTGGACGATTCGGTGGCGCGCGTCGGCTCATGCGACAAGTTCAACATCAGCACAGCGGTCTCATTGATGGCAGGCTTTCCCGATGAAACCATGCACGATCTGCGCGACACCGCAGCATTCTTCGTAGATTCCCTGCGCTATGACCACGCCGATCCGCAACTCAGCATTCTCGCTCCACTGGCGGATACACCGATCCAGAAGCAGCACAAAGCTTCGCTTGTGCTCGACGACGATGTTGCCGATATGTCGTATCGTGGATGGCGGCAAGAGCAGCAGGATCATGCCATGATCGCGGAGCACCCGGAAATCTTTTCCAGCTTTTACTCGGTTCCACTGCCGCATCTCGAACGCGAATTCCTCAAGGAATTGCGCGACTTTCTGCTCAGCAGCATGCGGGTATTCCGGCGGCTTCTGCTGGGGCTGCATCAGGATAGCGGCGACATCGTGGACGTATTTCAACAATGGCAGAAGTGGCGCGTCAGCAACGGCCTGATTTTTTCAAACGGCGATCGCACCGTCTATTACGCATGCAATAACTTCCCCGCAGATTTTCTTCGCTTTGTGCAGACACAGTACATCCCGACTGCAAGTAAAGCACCTCTTGCCATGACCACGCTGGTGGAATATGAAGCGGCGTTGCTTGGCAATGATCCTGCGGCAGAGAAAGCACACCCTGATGAAGTAGTCACCGATCATGACGAACTGCTTGTGCCTGAAAGCCGCCCACAGTTATGTCCGGGGGTAAAGATTGTCGAGCTCCCGGCGGATTACCAGGAGATCGTGCAGCGTCTGCGGCAGCAAAGTCCGTTGCATGACATGCCTGTCACACAGGTAAACCTTGCCATTCGCAGAGATGCGACGGGAGCGGCGGAAGTGCGCCAACTCAGTCCCCTTTCAGTGGAACTGCTTGGCCTTTGTGAAGGAAGCCTGACGGTAGAAGAGATCACAGCAATCTTCCGGCAGAGCAAGTTCGAAGTACCCGGCGTTTCCGCCGACAAGCTCTGTTTAGCGGGCATCGAGATTCTGCGCCAACAGCAGCTTATAAGTCTAGCCTCGGATGCAAGCTACCGCCAACAGATCAAAACTTAAGAACAGCAAGATTCTCCCGTTCATTCGCAGCGTTTCAGAAAATCCGCTATCAATGCAGCGATTTCCGGGCCGCAATGCAACGGCATCCAATGCTTAGCACCTGCGATAATTTCGAGCTCGGAATGTTTGATCTGCTGATGAAGCTGTTCCGCATGTAGCGGAGGAAAGTGCCCATCCTCAGCCGCCCACAGAATCAACGCCGGGGCTTGGATTCGCGGATAGAGCTTGGGCAGTTGCGGCAGCTTGCCTTGATATCCGCAACACAGCTTACTCACAAAGCTGCGTACTTCAGGATTGCGAAATGCATTCCAGAAATCGGAGCGCAGTTCACGAGACAACACAAAATCACGCGGAAGAAATGTATGCAGCGCCCGCCGGAAAATCGTTCGTGGCAGATGACGCAGCAGGAAACGGTTCCATCCAAATTTTCTGAGCAACGTAATTTCCCACGAAGTATGAGCTTCTGGCATCACCAGTGAATTCATTACGACCACACTGATAGTTCGCTCGGGATATTTGGCGGCAAAGGCCAGCGCGGGCTGTCCGCCCATATCGATAGCCACAACGTTCACGCTTTTGAACTTCCAATCATCCACAAGTTGCAACAGTCGTTCGGCCATGTGTTCTGGAGTAGCTCCACCAGGCCATGGTTCGCTGTACCCCATTCCCGGCCAGTCAAAAGCAATCACCTCATGAGTAGCGGCAAGCCCAGGCGCGATCTCACTCCAAATCTGGAGATTGTCGGGATATCCATGCAGACAAACAACGGGCGTTCCGTTTCCCATGCGGGCAACGCGCAACGCACTGCCATGATGCAGTTCGTGCGCAGTGCTCAGCATGGCAGATCTTCCATCACGCAATTCGCGGCCAGAACACCCGAGATAGCGCAAAAGCTCACCCATTGCCCTGGATGGGTAGAACTACCCGCAAAGTACAGCCCTTTAAAGAAAGGCGAGCGATGCGGCATTCTGCCTGCACGCATAAATTTTGCTGTCATCACTGGATTCATGCTGTCGCGATACAGATGAAAACGTTCATTCCATTCCGCAGGGATCTGAGTCGTTACCACGCGTGTCTCACCGGCCAGTTCCCGCCACCAACTCTCCGCCAGAATCTTCTCCAGATACGCCTGCTGACCCGGGATGCCACCACTCTTGGCATCGGCATAACGCAATGGAGAAAGAAGACGCGCAGGATACCACCCGCTTCTCTCCTCCTCTGGGGTCAGCACTCCCGGGCTAATAAACAGACGACATGGCTCGTTGCCCGAGACCAGCCGAAATCGCAAGAACGGAGCAACCGGGCCTTTCCGGATCGCAAGGTAAGCGCAGACACCCGGCGATTGCAAGGGAATCTTCTCGAATTCGTTCTTCCGCTTCACCGGATGATCCAGTAGATCGATATAAGTCCCAATGGCACTGTGGTTGGACACAACAATATCTACCGGATGCTCTTCTCCGCTGTCTGTCCTGACGAACCTGACTTGATTTCCTTGTGTAAGAATCTTCTGCACACGGCAATTCCATTCAAACCGTACGCCGGCATCCCTAGCTAGCTGCGCCAAGACAGTTGAAATGCGGCGAATGCCTCCTAATGGATAGTACGATCCAACTGAATGAAATAACGCCGGCACAAATGCCAGCGGACTGGGAGCCTGCGCCAGGCTTTGCCCGGCAACATGCGTCCAGATGCCTACAGCATTCACAATTTCCGATGGCAATTCGGTACGAGCGAGCACCTGTTGCAGAGAACGCAGCAGGAATGGAATGCCTCTCCACGCCCCTGACCTTAATACATCGCTGGGTCCCGGATGTGACAGGCGCAACAGTCCCGATAGCCGCCGGTAAATACGGTTCGTATACTCGACAAACTTGATATATTTTTTCGCACTACCGGGCCAGCGCTTTTCAAATTCAGCCGCGGTGCGATCCAGGTCAGCATAGAAATTCACCACCACATCGTTGGGAAAGCTCACCTGATAGATGTGCTCGATTTTTCTGAGTTCGAGATGCTGTGCGAGATCCTCTCCAAACTGTTCAAAGGCCCATTCCAGGCCCGGACGATCCAGCAGAATATAAGGGCCATAATCGAACGAGAGTCCCTCCGCGGTAAATCCAGAAGCAAGGCCGCCGGGCTCGGAGCGCACCTCCAGGACTCTGACAAAAATTCCCTTGCGTGCAAGAGAAATCGCCGCCGAGAGCCCTCCAATTCCGGCACCAATCACAATCGCTTGGTTCGTCTTCATTTCGATTTGGGCCGCCTGAACCCAAGCAGCCAGCGCAGTCCGCTGCGGCAGCACCGCGTAGCCAGATTGGCGCGATAGACGGGAGGAAATACCTTCTCATCCATATCCGGCAAAAAGAGCGACCCACGCCCGCTGCCAAACTGGTAGACAGGATACGCAACCAGACTGAGCAGACTCGAAATTTCATTGTGATAGGGGCTCCGCCATCCTCGAATCGGCTCGGTAGAGCCCACGATTCTGGTTCGCTGCGATGGATCTCCGAACCAATGCATAGCTGCGCGAAGAAAATTGGATTTCGCCGGCTGTGCAAGCCGAGTTTGTGCACCGGCAACGATATCTACTGCAAGAGCGTCTGCTCCAGCATAGAAGCGGCGCGGATGAAGAGGACGATGTGAGCCCAGCATGCCCACGATGCCATCGGCAGCATTCTCGAATGCATCCACCAGCGCAAAATCGGGTGGGAAATCACTCAGCAACATCATGATTGCAGTCTCACGATGCGCTTGGCGCTCGGGAAAAAGAAACTCATCGCAGCGCGTGCCGACGCCTTCCATATTGCCCAGTGAAAGATAGGCAATTTCCACCGGATGACTGCGCATCTTGCCGAACGTAATACGGAAATCTGCCTCGCGCCAGGTCTTTGCCACTGTGGAATGGCCGAATCCGCGCGCATAGATGTGAGGTTGCTGCTCATCGGTAAAATCCACAACGCGGTAATGGGGAGAAGTAATTTTAAAATACGCTGCGACTTCAGCGACGCTCCGGTTTGCATAAAATTTGTCGTAGAGATTTCTTCCCTCTCCGACCGCGATGTCTCCGCACCCGCACTCGCGCAGAAAAATCGCGAGTTCCTCCAACAACTCCGGATCTGTCATAGACGAGCGGTCAGCATGGTGATACCCGAGCATGAATGAAACTTTGACTGCCACACTGAGTTTGCCTGGCGTGCGATCGAGTTCCTCGATTCGCCGTCTCAGGAGATTTCGCAATTCCGTCCCTTCAAGAAACTCACGAAAAGCGCGGCGCTTTTCGGCATCCTTCGGAACTTTGCACACACATACGCATCCTCCCTTGCCCAGAGGATTGGGAGCATTGCGCTCGGAGCGCGGCACGAAGAATTCGCCAACCTCGGAGATCTTCCGAGCTATGGTGGCAGCGGATTCCTGCGACACTAGACGATCTTCTTCATCGAGCGCTTCCGCCACAATTGAAAAGATACGCTCATGGTTCCGTTCATCCTGTTGCACGCGACAAAAATTTTCACCGCTGTGTGGGGGCAAATCCTGAACTTGATCGGCCAGTTCGGCCATCCTCTTCCAACAGGCAGCGGCTGTACGCTCGGCATCTATATTGAAGAGACAGAAGTTGCGAAAAGGCCCGTAGTTTAGAAATTTCTTTACATCCTCGGGCACCTGCCCGGTCAATGAGCCGAATGTTGTAAGCCCCGAAGCCAGGGCCCGGGAAAAAGGAGCGTCTCGCCAACGAAGATGCTGGACAACAGCACTTGACCATCCACCTACCGCTCCAGCTAGTTGCTTCGAGAAAGCCCGCAAACGCAATGCACGGTTACCCAAACGAAAGATAGCTCCGCGGATGTAGATGGCATGCATCTCCTCGTCTTTCCATGCCCACATTAGTGCGTGTTGAATCGTGCGGCGGACACCGTCATCGAGAGGCATCTTGGCCAGTCGTGCAGCAATATGCTCTTCGCGATAAGCAACAGAGACAATCTCTTCCCGCTCCAACGCAAGCAGGCAGAGCTGCACCATGTGCTCCCGCGGACGCCCGGTGTACTTCTTCTCCCAGACCGCAAGTTGCAACTGGAATTCGTCGAAGACCACGCCCATATTTTGCCCATCACAGTTTGCTGGTACGCAGCAAAATCGTCAATCAAAACCATAGAGATCCCGCACGTATGCAAACAAGGCCATTTAAACCAACATATGAAAAAACTGAAAGGCTATAAGATTCACCTGATATCCTTAGTCGCGTCTTGACAAAAAAACATTCTATGTTTGGCGTTAGACTCCAAGAAAGCGAGAATCCTAAGTGAGAAGAAATTGCTACTCCCTGTTTGGCAAAAGCGTTCCGTTCCTTTTTTCCATGGCTGTAGTCTTGTTGCTTTTGTGCAATTACCTGACAGCACAATCCGACCATCCAGCGTTCGATCAGCCCGAGTTGAACGATTCTCACTTTCATCTCACGAACTATGTGCAGGAAGGCACCGATATCCATGACTTTCTCAGCATCATGGGCACGAAGGTTGGGCGCGTCGCGCTTTTCGGCATCCCTTTGCAACAGGAGTGGTCGCACG
>Ga0206954_1283_pt1 | contig 10118 bp, 15 predicted proteins | sample Alteio_BWOrgHeat_37_FD_153250 | JGI IMG/M metagenome (GOLD analysis project Ga0206954, IMG submission 153250) | Enriched cells from forest soil in Barre Woods Harvard Forest LTER site, Petersham, Massachusetts, United States -... | ecosystem: Environmental > Terrestrial > Soil > Temperate forest >...
TTTTTAGGAAAGACCGCTTTGATTCCCAAAGGTGCGGCAATGTTCTCGCTAAGAACAGGCGCGCCAATTCTTCCATGTTTCTTTTTGCGTGAAGAAAATAATCGTTTTAAATTTATTATTGAGAAAGCCATTTATCCCCCATCAGGTGCAGATAAGATCACCGAAGAAGGATTAAAGGCCTATATTGAACAATATTTATCTATTATTGAACGTTACATCAAGAATTATCCAACGCAATGGTTAATGTTTAGGGATTTTACTCAGCAATGAAATTAATCATTCTTATCCCAGCCCATAATGAAGCAAAATCTATCGGCCTCTTGGTAAGCCGTTTGGTGGAATTGCATTATGAATGCATGGTGGTGGATGATGGATCTATTGATGGTACGGGTTTGATCGCTGCTCAAGCCGGCGCCGTGGTATTATCGACGGGAAAGAAAAGCGGGAAAGGTGCGGCCTTACGTTTAGGTTTTGCACAAATTATTAAAAGCGATGACACGGCCGTATTGCTGATGGATGGGGATGGCCAGCATGCGCCGGAAGATGTTCAGTCATTTATCAGCGCCTATGAAGCAACAGGGGCGGATATTATCAATGGGAATCGGTTAAATCATCCGCAGGGCATGCCATGGTTGAGGCTCATGACCAATAAGTTTATGTCATGGCTTATTTCAACCATTTGCCGGCAACGTATTGAAGATACCCAATGCGGTTTTCGTTTAATCGCCGTAAAAGTTTTACGGACTATCACACTAACCTGCAATGATTTTGAAATTGAGACGGAAATTTTGCTTAAAAGCGCTAAAAAAGGTTTTCGTTTCGCCAGCTGTGATATTCAAACGATTTACCGCGATGAAGTCAGCAAGATACGCCCCTTTAAAGACACGCTCAGGTTTATCCGCTACCTGATTAAAGAGCTTACCCGCCCTGCATGAAAGACCATGCATTAGATAAAGCTATCGGCATTTCTTTGGTCATGCATGGATTATTGTTGCTTTTTGTTATCGGCATTGTTTTTCCCAAATGGCAAAAGGCTGTCAAACATCAGGCCACCGTTGAGATCAGTTACCGTGAAGTGAAAAAGCCGCATGTGCATGTGAATGATTATCCGATTAAGCCTGTCCAACAATTGGATTTAAACCAAGATAATTTATTGTTGAACAATAGTCAACGCATGCCTGTGCCATTGACGAAAACCACCAGGGGGCAACTTCCTCCGGGTCTTATGATGGAGAGTAAGCCCGAGCGATGGAAGAATTTATCGACGGCGCATCAACGCATCACGATCACACCCATTAAATCAGAGAAAATCAATAATCCTGCTTATGCCGCTTACAATGAAATGGTGCGCAGCCGCATTGAGGAAAAAGTATATGCCAACTATGACCGTTTGGAAGCAGGGGCGGTGTATTTGACTTTTATCGTGGCCAGTGACGGGTCATTAAAAGCCTATCAAGTGATCACGGAGCGTACAACTGCCAGTAGCCACTTACAAGAAGTGTCCTTAGACAGCCTGCAACAAGCCGGCCCCTTTCCACCATTCCTCAAAGGCATGACTTTGCCCGAATATACCTTTAATATCGAAGTCCAGTATCAGATCAGCGAATGATTCTTTCTAACTATTTGGCTTGGCCTATGACAAGAAATTGACAAGATTTTGCAACAATGATAGAGTGTGCCTACTTTAAAAACATTTACTTAGAGGGGTTTCTATGGATTTGCATAATCGTTGGGGTGAAAAGATGAATAATGATGATGAAGGTGGGCTTCTTGGTCCTGATGGTCAACCATTAAGCGCTGGTGAGAAACCTACAGATGAATTAGAAGGCGCTGAACCTCAGTTAGACTTCTTTAATTATATCGCTTCCCTTGGTTTTCAAGCCATGATTTTCTTAGGTGAAGTGCCTAACCCGATTACCAATACCCAAGAAAAGAACCTGAAGCAAGCCAAATTTTTGATTGATACATTGACGCTATTACGTGAAAAGACTTCCGGTAATTTGAATAAGGAAGAGGCAGAATTGCTCAATGGATCTATCTATGAATTGCAAATGCGCTATGTGGATGCGATGAAAAAAGAAGGTCCCGGCGCTTAATCATGCTTGATGATAAATTATTACAACTATTGGCTTGCCCCGCTTGCGGTGGAGATGTTGTCCTTAAGGCCGAGCGGGTGGTGTGTACGCAATGCCAGCGTAAATACCCGATTAAAGAAGGTATTCCGGTTTTATTAGTAGAACAGTCTGAAAAATAAGATTAAAAAGATTGCTTCGCAAAAAGCGCTCGGCCCTCAAGCCGGGCACTACCAGCTGGCAGCAATGACACGAATCATTTTTTATGCTAAATAAGACTAAGATTAAGAAACTTATTGTTGAATTTCCTCGTTACCGCAATATTGATGCGTTTTTAGTCACCAATGACACCAATACCCGTTATTTGACTGATTTTCCTGCCTGTGAGTCGTGGCTATTGGTAACCCTCAAGAAATCTTATTATATTACCGACTCCCGTTATACCCTGGAAGCTCGGCAAGGGTTAAAAGGGGTGACTGTTAAACAGTTTACCACCACTCCTTGCGCGACACTTTTTGAATTATGTAAGACATTAAAGATTAAACGCTTGGGATTTGATGAACGTCATAGTTCTGTATTATTCTTAAAGAAACTCAAAGGTTTTTGTCCTACCCGCACCAAATTGATTCCAGCTACCGGCATTGTCGAAGAATTGCGTGAAATCAAAGAGCCACAAGAAATTGAAACGACACGCCAATGCCTAAAACTACATGTAAAAGCCTTGAGATTCATGCACAAAGTGGTGAAAAAAGGCGTTTCTGAGCGCTCTATTGCTTTAAAATTGGAGCAATTTGTTAAATCTCACGGAGCAGAGTTTTCATTTCCACCCATTATTGCTTCGGGACCCAATTCGTGTTTTCCTCATGCCAAAGTATCGGATCGCATTTTAAAAGACAATGAGCCGGTATTATTGGATTTTGGTATTCAAATAAATGGTTACAAGTCTGACTTGACACGAAATTTCTTTTTGGGTAGAATGACGGCTCATTACGCCCAAGTGCTTGAAGCACTGCGGCTTGCACAAGCGCAAGCCATACAGATGATTAAGCCGGGTGTGGCAGTCGCTGACGTGGACGCACAGGCCCGCAAGGTATTGCGTAAGTTTAAGTTAGCTAAATATTTTGGTCATTCATTAGGGCATGGGGTAGGGTTAGATATTCATGAAAACCCACGGCTTTCGGTAAAATCGCAAGCTATCTTGCAGCCGGGGATGATTGTGACTGTTGAACCTGGGGTATATATCCCGCATCAATTTGGCATTAGGGTTGAAGATATGGTTTTAGTAACTGAACAAGGATGTGAGGTGTTAAGTGGGCATATCGATTAATGAAGTTGAAAATGGCATGGGTTTGGTGGTGGAAGGACAATTGTATTTTGTCACTGAATTTAACCATGTCAAGCCGGGGAAAGGCTCAGCCTTTGTCCGTATCCGTTTAAAAAATATCCGTACTGAAGCCGTATTAGAACGCACATTTCGTACGGCCGATGTCCTTGAAGATGCAAAACTTGAACGCCGCCGTATGCAATTTACCTATGTGGCCGGTGATGAGTATCATTTCATGGATCAAAACACTTTTGAAGACACCATGATTCCTGCGCAGTTATTAGGTGACGGAATCAAATATTTGCAGGATAATATGGAAGTGGAAACCGTCCTTTATAAAGATGAGGTTGTGCGCGCGGAAGTTCCAAATTTTATTGTGACAACCATTATCGAAGCAGACCCTGGTTTGAAAGGCGATTCTTCCCGTGCCGGATATAAACCCGCTAAAATTGATACCGGAGCATCCATTCAAGTGCCTTTATTCATCCAACCAGGTGAAGTTATTAAAGTAGATACCCGTACGGGTATTTACGTCGAAAGGGTGAAAAAATGAATTTAAAAGAAATCAAAGAAATCATTGCTTTGATGAATGACAATAATCTTAATGAAATTGAGATTGAGCGCGAAGGTCAAAAATTAAAATTAAAAAAAGCTGCTGATGGCGTCATGATGGCCGGTGGTGGTCATTATGCGTTAGAATCTATCCCTGCCCCTAAGGTGGCAATCGCTCCAGCCGTTTCTTCACCAACAACGCCTGTTGTTGCCAGTAAAGCTGCCAATGGTATCAAATCTCCCATGGTAGGAACCTTCTACCGTTCACCCTCACCGGAAGCATCAGCGTTTGTAGAAGTTGGACAAATCGTTGAAATCGGCCAAGTCGTTTGTATTGTTGAAGCGATGAAACTCATGAATGAAATCAAATCAGAAATTCGCGGTAAAGTGGTTTCCATTGAAGTGGAAAATGCCGAACCCGTTGAATTTGGTCAAATTCTTTTTGCGGTCGAGCCCGCTTAACGCGGATCATTAAAAACTATGTTCTCAAAAATTCTTATTGCCAATCGTGGTGAAATTGCATTGCGCGTGATACGTGCCTGCAAAGAAATGGGTATTCGCACCGTTGCGGTATATTCAGAAGCAGACCGTAATTCATTGCATGTGCGTTTTGCGGATGAAGCGGTATGTATCGGTAAAGCCTCTTCCAAAGAAAGTTATTTGAATATTCCGGCGATCATTTCTGCCGCGGAAATTACCGACGTGGAAGCGATTCACCCGGGTTATGGTTTCTTGTCTGAAAATGCGCACTTTGCAGAAATTTGTGCATCATGCCACATCAAATTTATAGGCCCAACACCTGAATCTATCCGTAAAATGGGCGACAAAATTGTTGCCAAAGAAACGGTCAAGAAAACAGGTGTTCCTCTGACACCTGGTGGTGATGGCATCATTAAGACGCAGGAAGAAGCACTAAAGATTGCGCAAAAAATTAAGTATCCGGTGATTATTAAAGCAGCGGCCGGCGGTGGCGGAAAAGGCATGCGCGTTTGCCATAATGATGTCACGCTCATCAACTCTTTTAAATTAGCCCAAACGGAAGCCGAAGCGAATTTCGGTCGTGGGGATGTCTACATTGAGAAATACATTGAAGGCCCGCGTCATGTTGAGTTTCAAATCCTCGCCGATGAACATGGCAATTGCATTCATTTAGGTGAGCGTGATTGTTCGGTGCAGCGTCGTCATCAAAAATTATTGGAAGAAGCTCCATCACCGGCATTGGATGCAAATTTACGTAAGAAAATGGGTGATGCGGCCATTAAAGCAGCGAAAGCCGTAAATTATCAGGGTGTTGGTACTATTGAATTTTTATTGGATAAAGATGGTAATTTTTATTTCATGGAAATGAATACCCGTATTCAAGTTGAGCACCCCGTCACTGAAATGGTGACGGGCATTGATTTAATCAAAGAGCAAATTAAAGTGGCCATGGGCCAAAAGCTTAAAATTAAGCAAGAAGACGTCAAGATCAAAGGCGCTTCAATTGAATGCCGCATTAATGCCGAAGATCCTTATAATAATTTTGCTCCAAGTCCCGGGAAGATTGAAGAATTGAATTTACCGGGTGGTCCGGGCGTACGTTTAGATACGCATATTTATCCTGGATATTCTATCCCACCATTTTATGACTCGATGATTGGAAAATTAATTGTTTATGCGCCGACCCGTTTAGAAGCTATTAAGACGATGCGCCGGGCTTTGGATGAATTTTATATTGCACCTATCAAGACAACGATTCCATTGCACATGGAAATCCTGCATCATCCGACTTTCCTTGAAGGAAAAGTCACGACTCATTTTCTTGAACAAATGATGAAACACGATTAAAGGAGTTTGGTATGCGTGATGCGAATAAGGTCGATCTGGGTGAAGTTCAAATTCACAAGAAAGTGATCGGTGATATCGCAGCAGCCGCGCTTAAAGAAATCCCTGGTGTGCGTTTAGCACGCTTTGGTATTGCCGGTGCTTTGTGTGATTTGGTTGGCTATACCAATTATCCTGGTGTTATTGTGCGTGTAGATAAAGATGGAGCCATTGGCGTCGATATACGCATTATGTTAGAATATGGTTTAAATATTCCGGTGGTGGCCCGCCAAGTCCAGGATGCGGTACATCAAGCGGTATTAGATGCTGTAGATATTGAACTGCATGATATCAATGTGAATATTCACGCAGTGGAACGGAGGAACGTTTAATATGTGGTTCTTAACCCGAATGGCCATTATTTTTTATGTCACGATTTTATGGATCACCTCCATTGCGGTCGTGCTTTTTGTTTTTCATGTCCTTGATATTGAGACGGTCAATCAAATGATTTATGTCGTTTATAATGATCGGCATGTGGGGTGGATCGTTGCGGGAGTTGCCGGGGCAGTTATTGCAGTTAGTCTCTTGTTAGAGAATTTAATTTACGGTCGCCGCCGGATGGAGCGTACCATTGCTTTTGATAATCCTTCAGGACCGGTCACCGTGTCATTGTCTGCTTTGGAAGATTTAATCAAGCGCTTGACCGATGAAATGCCCCAAATTAAAGAAATTCGTCCCTACATGGTGGCAACCAAAAAAGGCTTACAGGTTGAAACAAAACTTGTATTACGTGCGCAAGTCAATATTCCGGAATTAACGGCACGCTTGCAAGAATTGATCCGCCGCCGTATCGAAGAAGTGATTGGCATGGAAGGTAAAATCAATGTGCGCGTGCATGTGACTAAAATCAATTTAGATGATATTAAACCCAATGCCAAACGTGGCATGGACACCAGCGGCGGACATGTGCCGTTTCATGGATACAGAGCCTAATGAAAAAAATTGGCATCCTTACCGGTGGGGCTGATTGCCCCGGTTTAAATTCAGTGATCCGTGCGGTCGTGCGTAAAGGCATGCAAGAAGGCTATGTTGTTACAGGTATTAAAAATGGCTGGCTTGGGTTAATTGAAAATGACATGAAGGTATTGGATGTTAAATCGACGACGGGCATTTTAGACCGCGGCGGTACAATTTTAGGCACCAGCCGTATCAATCCTTTGACAGATGAGTCACAAGTTAAAAAGATCAAAGAAAATTATCAACGCAGCGGTATTGATGCATTGATTGTCGTTGGGGGAGAAGAAACATTAAAGATTGCCTGGAATTTGCATAAGCGCGGCATTGTTCAGGTGGTGGGTGTTCCTAAATCCATTGATAATGCCTTGTCCGGGACTGATTATGCTTTTGGTTTTGACACGGCCGTAAATGTGGCCATGGAATGCATTGACCGGTTGCATACAACGGCAGAATCGCATCACCGCATCATGGTTGTTGAGGTCATGGGTTTATATACTGGCTGGCTGGCTGTTCAAGCGGGTATTGCCGGTGGCGCTGATATTATTTTGATTCCTGAAATCCCAGTGAATTTGAATGAAGTCTATGAACTTTTAAAAGAACGCCATAAACGCGGCAAGCCATTTAGCATTATTGTTTTATCTGAAGGCACAAAAGTGGATGGTTATACGTCCCGCGTTATTGATCCTGCAGCTGCTAATGCTGAAAAGCGTCGTTTTGGCAGCGTGGGGGAATTTTTGGCTAAAGCCATTGAAGACCATACCGGTTATGAAACCCGTGTTTCAGTATTAGGTTATATTTTGCGTGGCGGTGCACCGACGAGTTTTGACCGTGTATTAGGCACCCGCATGGGGGTTAAGGCGGTTGAATTGGTGCAAGATCATAAATTTGGTAAAATGGTGTCCTTACGTGATAATAAAATCCGTTTTGTTGATATAGAAGAAGCCGTCCGTGAACGCAAAGCCGTCACCCCGGATATGATAGATCTTGCAAACGTATTTTCAGCTAAACATTAAAAGATCTGTGTCCTTGCGAACCCTGAAAGGGTGAAGCAATCTTTTTAATTCTTACTTTAGGAAGAATATGCATAAAAAAGTCGAACAAATCTTCGCTGATTCCATTGCCGTTAAACAGCAAACCTTAATAGATAATCTCCCGCAAATCGTCGCTGCGGCTGAACGCATTATCAACGCATTTAAAGTCCGTAACCGTGTTTTTTTCTGTGGTAATGGGGGATCTGCGGCGGATAGTCAACATATTGCCGCTGAATTCGTGGGCCGTTTTCAAAAAGAACGTGAGGCGTGGCCGGCCATTGCACTAACAACAGACACTTCAGCCTTGACCGCTTTAGGTAATGATTACAGTTATGACATTGTTTTTTCCCGCCAATTACAAGCCTTGGGTCAAAAGAATGATGTGCTCATTGGTATTTCAACTAGTGGCAATTCCAAGAATGTCATTGAAGCAGTAAAGACTGCGAAACAGATGGGGATTACAACCATCGTGGTCACTGGTGGAACCGGTGGTCAATTAGCGGGTTTGGCTGATATTGTTTTAAAGTCTTCATCCCCCAATACTGCCCGTATTCAAGAAGCTCACCTGGTGATGTTTCATGCCATTTGTGAACTCGTCGAGAATGCCCTGACCGCATAAAGAAAACGTTTTCTCAAGATTGCCTGTAACGCCTGTAACAGCCACATGATAAAGTCCCCTTTTAGTTTGGCATTGACACGAAGGACACCTCCCAGAAATTGCCTGGTGGTATCGACTTAACCGCTAACCGCATGAACGTAGATATTGATTCGGATAAGGCAATAGTCAGTGCACCGATGGATTTAAAAACGTTAGAAAATATCGATATTAACGGTCTTTATATCAAGGACATTGAAATCAAACCGCTGACCAATTTACCGCAATTGCTCGGCGTGGCTGGTTAAAGAGGTCTTTAGTATTGATTAAGTCATTATTTTAATATATATTCATATTAAAAGGAGATGAAAAATGCGTACTGAAATCTCTGTAGCAAATATTTTGAAACTGGATGTTTCTGAAAGAATACAATTAGTGGAAGATGTTTGGGACAGCATAGCTTCTGTTCCCGAAGCTATGCTATTAAATGATAAGCAAAAGAAAGAACTCGATGGACGCATTGCTGCTTATCATAAAAACCCTTCTTTAGGGTCCCCTTGGAAGGATGTTAAAAAAAGAATTTTATCTAAGAAATGAAATTCAAGTTTATCATCAGACCAGAAGCTGAGCAGGATATAAAAGGTGCTTTTGGCTGGTATGAAGATCGCGTATCAGGTCTTGGGTTAGAATTTATGCGTTGCATTGATGTAGCTATGGCGCAGATCAACCGTTCACCTGAAACACATCCAATTATTTATAAAAATATACGAAGAATATTAACCCGCCGGTTTCCATTTGGAATATTTTATATTCTCTTACAGGAAAAAATTGTTGTTCTTGCTGTATTGCACGCCCGCAGGGACCCTAATTTATGGCAAAAGCGTAAGGTTGCATGAGTCAATTCAAGAAAAAAATTATTAGTCTTGTTGCGCTGAAAAAGAAATTACCTCTGTTACGTAAATCGGGCAAGATCATTGCTTTTACCAATGGTTGTTTTGATTTGATGCATATTGGCCATGTGACGTATTTGGAAGCAGCAAAGCGTGGCAAAAAAGAGGGCGAACGTATATTAATTGTTGGGCTCAATAGTGATAAAAGTGTGGCTTCCATTAAAGACCCAGGTCGTCCCATTTGCCCGCAACAGTCACGGGCGGCTGTATTAGCTGCCTTAGCATGTGTCGATTATGTGATTCTGTTTAATCAAGAAACGCCGTATCAATTAATTAAAGCCCTGCAACCGGATGTATTGATCAAAGGTGCTGATTATAAGAATAAAGAACTCATTGGCAGTGATATTGTCAAAGCCCGTGGCGGTAAAGTTGAACTCATCAAATTTGTCCCAGGATTCTCCACCACCACCATCATTGCCAAAATAGCCAAGTATTATGGTAAAAAAGTAGTGACAGGCACTAATTTATGAAAAAATTAGTGCCTGTCACCATTTTTCGCATGATTGATGCTAATTTGAACCGGGCGAAAGAGGGGTTACGGGTGTGTGAGGATGTGTGCCGGTATGCGTGGGATGAAAAGGTTTTAACCCGTGAGTATAAGGATGTGCGCCATGGGTTAACCGTAGCGATGGAAGGATTGAACCCTAAGCATTTACTAGCTGCCCGCGATATTGGCCGTGATGTTGGCCGTCCATCAACGATTACTGAAATGAACCGTCCTGATATGAAGGCGCTTTTTTGGGCGAATAATCAACGGGTCAAAGAATCATT
>Ga0206954_1284_pt1 | contig 10079 bp, 15 predicted proteins | sample Alteio_BWOrgHeat_37_FD_153250 | JGI IMG/M metagenome (GOLD analysis project Ga0206954, IMG submission 153250) | Enriched cells from forest soil in Barre Woods Harvard Forest LTER site, Petersham, Massachusetts, United States -... | ecosystem: Environmental > Terrestrial > Soil > Temperate forest >...
ATTCAATGCCAATTTCATAAAAAACGTACTCTTACTATCGAATACATTCAAACCAAAAGCAATCGTAATTCACAGTACCATAAGCCCTTGAACCACCTCGCAGATTCAATCTGAACTTTCTATACCGGTAATTTACAGTGCAACAAGGGGCGTACACAAAAGGATGCTTTATGATTTAAAACGATATACAAAATTCTACTCTGTAGATTCAAAAGCACCACAAGCGAATTGGGCATCTAAAGAATATTCAAAATTAATGAAAAAAGCTGGAGTAAAGACTAAGAAAATGTCAACCCCGTTAGCATTAGAGCTTGCAAAGATTGTAGTTGACACATCTTACTATGGATGGCTAATCAACTATGCACAACTAAGTAACATGATTGCAATAAAGCATAAGGTAAACTATGATGAGATGTGGTCTTTTTCAGATGAGATTCACAAATTCTTGGGAAACAGGCCAAAGATGTTTCCAGGATTTATTGGTGGACATTGTGTAATACCAAACCTTGATCTGATAAAAGATGACACACTTGATCTGATCAGAGATATCAACTCTGACTATGCCAAAACTCTAAAGAAACAACAGGCTAAAGGAAAAAAGTACTGAAAAGTCTAATAACAAATAGACTAAGAAAACATTAAGATAATTTCTTGATAAATTCAATAGACTTGGTAGGTGATGGATCTATCTTGGATATCGCAGAAAGATATATTGTAGAATAATCAAGAACGTAAATCAAATTAATTAATTTTGAAATTATGGAACCTTTCACAGAGTGTACTTCTTTATAATTAATCTTATTCATATGAAAATATTTTTTAATAATACCCCATCTCTGTTTCGTTTTGACATAATCATCTGTACCCTCTAACAAAATTGGTTGTACCTTGTCTTTTTTTTCCCATGATACTATATTGTTATGTCCTGCTTCTATGATGTCTTCTACCATTGCATGCCTTTTTGCATTTTCCTGAAGAGAATTCTTGAATCTTACTGCGGCAGCTTGTAAGCCAAAAGGGTAATAGATTACAGGAATTCCAGAGACCCACTCTGCTAACTGTAACGATGTGTTATCTTTACCAAGGTTCTCTGATGAAATAATCTTCTTGGTCTTTTCAAGTTCTTTTATGGACTCTAATACATCATTTTTCTTTACTGGGAGTATGGGCTCTAACACTTTTAAGATTGTATAAAAAAACACCGGGAAAGATGCTCTTGGGGAATGAATCTTCGGAATCTTTCTAAATTCTACTTTATGATTCATACAATAATCTTGCATCTTTCCATCAGAAGTAAAAGCAACAAGTTTGCATTTTGTTCTTCTTGCAGATTCCAAGACGGACAAAGTTTCCGCAGTATTTCCTGATACACTTGTAGTTACAACAAGTGTCTTCGAGTCTACAGTATTTGGAAGATGATACCCCTTTACTACAGCTACATGAGTATTGGTCTTTGATAAAATAGATGACAAGATATCACCTATTGTTCCAGATCCACCCATGCCTGCAAATACGATATGATCTATTTTGCCAAAATCTACAACATCTTGAGATGACAAATATGTCTCTCTCGCAATTTTTGGCCACTGATCATATACCTTGTACATGCCAGAAACATCATATTTCTTTAACGTAGCAAGATTGAGCAACTAGTGTTCTGGATATAGATTGCAATATAATGTTTCATGGTATCATCATTGCAACGATTATAAAAAAGCTAGAATTTTGGAATCATATTGAATCAAGAAACAAAGATTCACTCTAGCTTACGAACAGTCGAGTGGAAGAACAATACTGTAATCATGATTGACCAGACAAAACTTCCAAATAAACTCGAATATGTAAAATTCAAAGATTATAACAAAGTGGCAGATGCCATACGAAATCTTGTAGTACGAGGTGCACCAGCTATTGGAGTGGCGGGTGCATTTGGCCTGGCACTTGCATCACTGCAAAGCAAGGCAAAGACCAAAGAAAAGTTACTAGAAGATCTAGAAAAGGCAAAAAAAGTCCTTTTCGAAACTAGGCCCACTGCTGTAAATCTAGCATGGGGACTAGAAAAAATAATGGAAATAGCAAAGAAAGGAAATGATACAAATGAAATAAGAAAACAAGTTGTGGAATTAGCACAAAGAATGGCAGTCGAAGATGTCGAAATCAATATGCGAATGGGAAAATTCGGTTCAGAACTATTTGCAAACAATGATGTTATCATGACTCACTGCAACGCAGGAGCATTAGCTACTGTAGGATATGGAACCGCACTAGGTGTAATCCGTGCAACTAGAGACAGTGGAAAAAATATCAAGGTTATCGCTACTGAAACAAGGCCTGTAATGCAAGGATCAAGACTGACAGCATTTGAATTACAACATGACAATATTGACGTCAGCCTGATTCCAGATACTGCAGTAGGATATGCAATGGCAAATGGACTGGTCAACAAAGTAGTAGTTGGCGCAGACAGGATCCTATCCACAGGACATGTCTACAATAAAATTGGCACATACCAAGTAGCTACAATGGCAAGACAACACAACATTCCATTTTATGTAGCAGCTCCACTTTCCACATTTGACCTAAAGAACAAACCTGATGACATCATAATAGAACAAAGAAAGGCAAGCGAGGTAACAGGAGTGGCAGGAAAGAAAACCGCACCAGATGGAATCAACGTGATAAACCCAGCATTTGACATGACTCCGCCTGAGCTAATCACTGGAATCATCACAGAGGCAGGTATTGCAAAACCACCATTTGAGGCATCAATTAAAAAATTATTCGAGTCCAAGTTGTAAAGTATTTATTCTATTATAAAACAAAACCAACTCATGGCAACTGTCACTTCACAACAGGTACTAGATTCACTAAAACAATGCATGGACCCAGAGATTCCAATCAGCGTAGTGGATATGGGACTAATTTATGGCGTTAACATAAATCCTGATAATAAAGTAGACATCAAAATGACAATGACAACACGAGGCTGTCCATTGCACGATACACTAGTTACTGACGTAAAACGATACGTAACCAAGGTTCCAGGAGTATCAGCAGTTGACGTAGAAATCGTATGGGAACCAGCATGGACTCCAGAGAAAATGTCAGATGAAGGAAAGAAAATGATCAACTATGGAAAACAAAAAACAGTTGCCCCGATTAACTATGATATTGCCATGCCACAAGGTGTAGGCTCTCTAGTAAAGCAAGAAGACGGTTCCTTGGTACTGATGGATGAAAAACAGCAAGGGTTCATGGTAAACCAGGCCATAGTAGAATTTTGGAAACTATGCAACGGTCAGAGAAGAATCACAGAACTAGTTGACCTTTTTGCACAGCAAGTCGGACTGCAACGGGGACAGATGGAAAAAGAAGTTTTACAGTTGATCCAGCAACTCCGAGACGGAGGATTAATCATAATAAAAGAGCCCGAAGTATCTAACGTGCAATTTAGAAAATAGATCTTTTGGGCATCTAACATATAAGTAAGAAAGTTCTTACTTTGGTTATGAAAGCAGCTATAGACAATCTAAAATTCAGATCTATCAAAGTCTCAGCAAAAGGACAGATAACTCTGCCTTCTGATATCCAAAAGGAGTTCGGAATAAAAAAAGGCGACGAGATAATTCTTGTCAGAAAAGGAGAAAAAATAATCCTTGAAAAATCTGAAAGGATTGCAAAGAGCTTAAAAAATGAGTTTGCAGATATTAAATCACTGTCTGAACAATCACTGCGTAAATTATGGTTAAACAAAGATGATGAAATCTGGAATCAGTATCTGAAAAAGTGAAACAATAAATGATCTCACAAAGAGATGTAGTTTTAATCTCGTTTCCATTCTCAGATCTAAAAAATTCCAAAGTAAGGCCTGTGTTGGTCTTATCAAATGACAAATACAACAGAAAGTTTGAGGATTTCATAGCCATCCCGCTTACTACCAATGTAAAATCAAGAGAATATTCGGTCCTGATAACAAACAAGAATCTGGAAAGAGGTAGGCTGATTATTGACAGTAATGTCAAGATAGATAGAATTTTCAGTATAAACAAAAACCTAGTCAGGATGAACATAGGCCGAATAAACAAGGATACTTACACCAGAATCAAGAAAATCCTAGTTGATCTGATTGAATGATCTGGTTTTCACTCCCACCATGAGAATTAGTAATTTCAAGTATCTAACGTACAATTTCGTAAATACGATCTTTTAGACATCTAACATACGAGTAAGAAAGTTCTTACTTTTACGAAAACAGACACAGACGATCTTATTGATGTTGAATTGCTGTAAGAGCAAAATGACCAACACTTTATCTAAGCATTTTACAATAAATTGGTAATGTTGAAGTATATGTACAAAAATACTGATGTTTCAATAAATGCCCTCTGTAAAAAGGCAATATTCAAAAATTGGAAATTGATCATTTTAGACCATTTTATCAGGAATGAAATTTAGAAAATAGTTTTTATCACATAATATCATATAAGAATAAATGAAAAAGAATTGTATGAAATGCGGTTCTTCTTTTGAATGCCAGGAAAATGAATCATGTTGGTGTTCCAATGAATCCAAATTACCAGGTAAAGAAATCACATATGATGATTGTGTGTGTAAAAATTGCTTATTGTTACAATACAGACAGAAAATAATTCCAGATGTGGTAAAAGAATAAACCCTAGATCTCTTTAATCTCAGTTATCGTACCTTGAACCGAATCCATCTTTACTATGGCACGTTTCTCTCCAAATCCTAGTGCAACATACCAGTCTCCACTGTCAATATCAAACTTGGTCTCTAGTGTCTTGATCTCATCTGACTTGACTCCATATTTTTGTACTATGCCTGACACTGCAACAGGTATTGCTTCCTTTTCTGTTGGAAGTCTTCGTTTCATTAATCCTATGCCTGGACTCATGGACTATCTTTCTATAATCCAGTATAATAGTCATTTCTAAAAAAATCACACCCACAGATTGTAATCAATAAAACAAGATGCTAAAAATTCTATAACAACATTCTATATAGCAAGATAATTTCGAGTGTAATTATGGTAATACCGCAAATTGTATCAAGATCGTTTCTATCGCGACAAAATGATCTATTGTTTATCGCTTCAATACTGGCAGTGCTTGGCACCTCCGGCGTACTGATTGGGGGAATATGGGACTCGGCATCACATGCACTAAAGATTCCAGACAGTTTCTGGACCATCCAGCATGTTACTGTCTATGCAGGAGTAAGCATAGTGGCATTTTCTGCAGCATTTGGAACTATTTTATCCTTGAAGAACAGAAAAGTAATACTTGGAATGGTATTGTTGCTTGCAGGATCTGCAATGCAGCTTGGTGGAGGCTATGTAGATTACAATTTCCATACAATATACGGCATTGATGGACTGGTAACATCCTCACATCTTACAATAGAATCTGGATTGTTGCTGACTTCGATTGGCGGCTTTCTCACACTTGCCAAGTTTGGCTATACGAAAACAAAAAAACTTGTCCCATTTGCAATTGTGAATGTGATATTTTCTGCCACTTGGATAGGATTCAACTTATCATTATTGGTTGGCGCAACTATGCTGTGTATTCCAGTCTATGAATTGTTCTCGTCTGGCTGCTCTGTAATGTAGTTCTTCAACTTTCTATATCCTGAGAATACAAAGATCAAGGCGCCACCAAATATCAATATTGCAGGAAACATTATTTCTTGAACTCTGGTATCTCCTATGGTAGCAGTAATCTTTACAGGCTTGTCGGAAAGATTTGTCATCTCCAGTGTAACTTGATCATTGTGGGAAAAATGAAAGTAATCAACTGTAACTTTATTTGTTATCTTTCTGATGTCAAGAAAGTTTCCATGCGAATCAATGACTTTGGCCAAAATATTGTTCTGGTAACTTTCAGATGATATCAAGTAAAACCCAATCCCATCGCCATTGATTTTTATCGGTACACTGTTGGCTTCAAGGCTGTCAAGTGAAAAACTAGTCGTATTCTTGTTTGATTGAGATAAAATAATTCCAGCTCCTATTGATCCTGTTATGATTAGCAATATCCCAACATAGAATAAAGAAATAGGCAATCGCATACAAGTATGATCTAAATTCCGTCTATTTATTATCAAGGGCCCGATAAGATTTGACCTTGTATCTAGGGATCTAATGAGAAATACAAAGGCAAAATGTACGGAAACTTAAATAATTAAAAAGTATATTCAATTGTCATATGTCAGTTAAGATAAAAGATATCAAAACCAAGGTAATCAAAGAAGATGACGGTTCTTACTCTATTGCATGTTCTGCACTGGGTGTTTATAGCACGGGTAAAAATCTAAAAGATGCCAAAAAGAGTTATCTTGAGGCCATCGAGCTTCATTTGTCAGTATTAAGAGAAAAAGCTATAGAATCCATTGTGATTTGAAAAAGCTTGTACCGGTTCAAGGAAGAAAATTAATAAAAATTCTTTGTAACAAATTTGGCTTTCAAGCAATAAGACAAAAAGGAAGTCATGTAACTATAACAAATGGCACAATATACGTTACTGTGCCGCTAAAGGAGATCCGCATAGGATTACTTGGAGTCATTTTACGAGATTGTGGTATATCAAGAGAAGAATTTCTCAAAGAAATTTAATAAATTCAAGAATATTCTTGCTGGTGTAAATTCAACGGTAGTTGATCCTTTTACCAAATTTGTATGCAAAATTTAGAGCAAGTTTATCATATAATTATCAAGGGCTCGGTGGGATTCGAACCCACGACCTGGTGGTCCGAAGCCGCCCGCACTATCCTGGCTATGCAACGAGTCCAATCAATTAAGAATTTAACGGGGCTAAATATCTGTCTAGGTAATTGAAAATTTCGCAAAGAGTAGCAGGAGTAGAGTATGCAATACGAGATATCGCACTAGAGGCAAGAAAACTTCAGAAGCAAGGCAAAAAGATAACATATCTTAACATCGGCGACCCGCTCCAGTATGGATTCCAGCCACCTGACAGAGTAAAAGAGGCATTAATCAAAGCAGTAAGAGAGGGCCAGAACTATTATGCATCTTCAGAGGGACTACCAGAGCTAAGACAGGCGATAGCAAAAAAAGAGGCAAAAAAAGGTCTCCAAGTTTTAGAAGATGATATACTGGTAACAAACGGTGTATCTGAAGGCCTTGAGATGATAATGGCATCTATCGTAGAAGCAGGTGACGAGGTCCTGATACCTGGTCCGTACTATCCACCATATGCATCCTATGTCAGATTGTTTGGCGGAAAACCAATTGAATTTCTAGTAGACCTGCACAGCTCAACTCCTGATCTGGATGACATCAGATCAAAGATTACAGAAAAAACAGTTGCAATATGTCTTATCAGTCCAAATAATCCAACCGGTGTAGTATTTAGCGAAAAGTCGCTCAAGGATCTAGTCGACCTTGCAAACGAGCATGACTTGTATATCATCTGTGATGAAATATACGACCAGATTGTCTTTGACGAAAAATTTACAGGAATTGGCAAGGTTAGTGGCGACTCGCCTGTAATTTTGCTTAACGGATTTTCCAAAGTACATCTAATGTCTGGCTGGAGAGTGGGATATATCGCGTTTAACCAATCAAAGAGACTAGAACTGCTACGAGAAAATGTACCAAAATTATCTAGAGTGAGGATTGCAACCAATCTGCCGGTACAATATGCCGCACTAGAATCACTCAACGGACCTCAGGATTATGTAACAAACTTTGTCTCTGAACTCAAAAAGAGGCGAGACTATACCATAAAGCGACTAAATGAGATGAATGGCATTAGTTGTTCCAACCCAAAAGGTGCTTTCTATGCATTTCCAAAAATAGAGCACAACAAGTATGGTTCTGATAAAGAGTTTGTAACTGAACTATTGAAAGAGACCGGCATACTTACAGTTCATGGTTCAGGATTTGGAACCCAATATGGCACAGGACACTTTAGGATGGTCTTCTTGCCTGACATACCAATACTGCAAGATGCACTAGATAAAATAGAAAAATTCGTTGCCTAGTACTTCCAGTCTGTAACCTTTCTTGGCGTTATCTGTATGATACAGTCAGTCTGGTCCAAGAGTTGTTGCGCTGATTTATTTTTTAGACTCTTAAAATATCGAGCCAAGATCTTTTTTGAAATTAATTCCACCACGTCTTTTTTTAAGATCAGCTTTGCCCTTCCAGTTCCCATTATGCCTACAATGTCAGGTGATCGTACCCCCATATCAACACAAAATGCCACCTTGGCATTTTTTTTGATGTTTCTTGCTTTTCTTGTTTTCGTATTGGTTCCCACGTAGAACTTGTCATTTTCATACATGTACCATACCGGAACAATGTGTGGACTGCCAGAGGAATCTATTGTAGCAAGACGTAAAATTTTCTGTGATTTTAAAAATTTTTCATTCTTCATAGTTTTCTCCGCGCAGGCCCAAAATGATAAGAAATCCTGCAATGCCAAACATGCCTACTGATATCTTTTCACTTGTGATGTCACCTGAAGTAAAAAAGTCAGATGTAAATTCGGGTCCCCATATGAGCAAGTCCCGTATGATTGCAATACATGCTACTACAATGAACAATACTCCCATTGCAGTAAACCAATTTTTTCTTCTGACACGACCCATGCTTGATTATATTTGCAACACTAGATTATCTTTATGCCTGGGTTTTTCATCTTGTTTTTTATCATTGCATTCAAAAGAATTGGTGTGGCAACCTCTGCAAGATATGACAACGAGCCTGGTCCCAATAGTATGGGCCTGAGATTTTTTATCTCAGTTATCAACTGACGCACTAGATTTATCGAATCCTCTGCATCTCCGCACACAAATATGTCTGAATCCAGCACAAGTTTTGGATCAATCAATTTTTTCTCTGATATTGTATGAAATGCAGAAACCAATCTAGATTTATTCTTCATGTATTTGTGGACCAATTCAAACGCAGATGGTTTCTTGTCTTTAAACGAGATGAACTCAAAACCAAGATCAGTCTTTGTCAATGGAACTATTGGAGATATTACTGTACAGTCGTCTCGTACATTAGGTAAAAGCTGGGAGCATATTGCATCTATATTTTCATATGGAATTGACAACACCAAAACATCGCTCTCTTTTGAAACGGTAACATTGTCTTTTCCTGAAATCTTTCCTTTAAAGGAAGAATATTGTGTTTGTGCAAGACTGGAATATTCTCTTGCAGCTTCTTCTGCCTTGGAGGCTTCCCTTGATCCTATGATGATATCATGGTTTTCACACCAACGCAGAGCAAATCCCTTGCCCATTCCGCCAGTTCCTCCAATTATTCCAATCTTCATGAAATCAAGCACAGGTAATGTTATTATTATCTTTATTCAATAATTGTAATTATTCTTGCCACTAGTTCTTTTTCTACGACACGGTCAGGCCAAAAATAATGTTGAGCGGATTTTAGCTGGACGCACAAAAGGATTCCCGCTCACAGACTTGGGAATTCAGCAGGCCGAACAGATAGGAAATTTTCTAAAGTCATTTAATGTATCCAAAATATACTGCAGCCCAGTAGAGCGGGCAGAGCATACAGCTAGAATAGTTGCAGACAAAGTGGGACTAGACTGTACCGTTGACGAAAGACTAACAGAAATAGAGATGGGTTCATTTTCTGGAATGCATTACGATGATATGCTCAAAAAGCATGGAAATGTTTTCTTGAAATTCTACCAGAATCATCCTATGGTTGAAGAAAATGGTATTGAGACATTTTCAAGCGTCAAAAATAGAATTCTCGATATAGTTTCACATTGCTCACAAAAACATGATGGAGAAACCATTCTGCTTGTTACGCACATGGATCCAATAAAATCAATGATATCTACAGTTCTCCAACCAAAACCCGAGTCATTATATGAAATGATAATACGAAACGCATCATTGACAATATTAAAAAATGAACAATCAAGTTTTTCAATGGTGGCAATCAACTCTATGAATTCTGAACGATATTCTAGCGAATGATCTTTTACTAAATTTGTACAAAAATAGTAGCAGAACCAATATCTATGGGTTAGCAAAATCATATTTAGATTGAAACT
>Ga0206954_1285_pt1 | contig 10071 bp, 11 predicted proteins | sample Alteio_BWOrgHeat_37_FD_153250 | JGI IMG/M metagenome (GOLD analysis project Ga0206954, IMG submission 153250) | Enriched cells from forest soil in Barre Woods Harvard Forest LTER site, Petersham, Massachusetts, United States -... | ecosystem: Environmental > Terrestrial > Soil > Temperate forest >...
AGATTCATAATAAAATCAGGAGCAGACGCGATAATCGTTGGAAGTGCATTCTTGAGATTAATAGAAAGCACATCCCCAGAAAAGATCGAAGGTAAAATCGGAGCGTTTGCAGCTAGTCTAAAGAAAGCTACAATCACAGAATAAGAAATAAAAGGATCTCAAATCCATCATGGATATGCAGACAGAATCTGAAAACGGCATCCCAAGTTCAATGATATCTGCACCGCCTTTTACAAGCCCTCTGACTGCAGAAATTGTATCCTTTTCGTTAGGAAAGCCTGCCATGACATATGCTATCAAGGCCTTTTGGTTCTTTGACCTTAGGTCTTGAAACTTATTTTTTATTCTTGACATTTTTACTCAAATATCTCCCAACTTCTTCAACGTCCTTGTCTCCTCGACCTGATAATGTAACAACGATACTCTCACTTTTTGGCATGCTTCTTGCCATCTTTACTGCATATGCAATTGCATGAGCCGATTCTAGTGCTGGTATTATTCCCTCTTGCTTTGAGAGCAAGAGAAATGCCTCTACTGCTTCCTTGTCATTTACTGCATCATACTTTACTCTCTTGGCATCTTTTAGATACGAGTGCTCTGGACCAACTCCTGGATAATCAAGTCCTGCTGATACACTATGGGTCTCGCTAATCTGTCCCTCTTTATCTTGCAACAAATATGTCATCATGCCGTGAAGAACTCCTTTTGATCCTCCAACTAGTGTGGCAGAGTGGTGACCACTCTTGATTCCTTCTCCTCCGGCTTCGACTCCAAACATTTTGGTGTCCTCATCAATCAAGGGGTAAAATGTTCCAATTGCATTAGAGCCTCCCCCAACACATGCAACTACAGAGTCTGGAGATTTTTTCTCCAATTTTTTCATCTGTGCAAGAATTTCATTTCCTATAACTGACTGGAAATCTCTTACCATTACAGGATACGGGTGTGGGCCCACTGCTGATCCTAAAAGATAGTATGTTGATTTTACATTTGTAATCCAATCGCGTATTGCCTCGTTGATTGCATCCTTCAAGGTCTGTGTTCCTTCTTTGACTGGATGCACCTTGGAGCCAAGCAAATTCATTCTAAAGACATTTAGCTTTTGTCTCTGGGTGTCTTTGTAGCCCATGTATACTTCACCATCTAGTCCAAGTGCTGCACACGCCATTGCAGTTGCAACACCATGTTGACCAGCTCCTGTCTCTGCAATGATTCTCTTTTTCTTCATTCTTTTTGCAAGCAGCGCCTGACCCAAAGTATTGTTAATCTTGTGAGCTCCACCGTGGAGCAAGTCCTCTCTTTTTAGGTATATCTTGGCGCCTCCTGCAAATTTTGTCAGGTTCTTTGCCAAGTATAGCGGAGTAGGCCTTCCGGCATATTGTGTGAGATAATAGTGTAATTCCTTCTTAAATTCAGCATCATCTTTGTATTTTAGGTACGCCTGCTCGAGTTCCTCTACTGCGGGAACTAGGGTTTCTGGGATGTATCTTCCACCAAACTCTCCAAACCTACCGTTTTTTGGGTATTTGAGTTTCATATTGCTAACACCAATTCTGATACTAGTCCCTTGATATCTTTACTCTTCATTATGCTACTACCAACCAAGAAAGCATCTGCACCACATTTGTCCAGAAATTGGATATCTTTTGGAGACTCTACACCACTCTCTGAGATTATGATTCGCTTTTCATTTCTATTTTCCAAGATTGACTTTGTAGTATCAAGGGAGATCTCAAGTGTATCCAGATTACGGTTGTTTATTCCAAGTATGTCAGCCTGTGTCTTGGTAGAATCTACAAATTCTTTTTTTGTGTGCGACTCTAATAACACCAATAGATTTTTTTTGTGTGCATATGACACAAACTCGTCTATATCATTTGCAAATTTATTGTCAAATATTGCCTGTATCAAAAGAACAACATCTGCCCCCAATTTTTCAGCAGCATCAATTTGGACTTTATCCACTACGATATCTTTCATAAGCAGCGGAACCTTGATCTCTTTTCTAATCTTTGTAAAGTAATCAGGCGAGCCGTTAAACAGGTAAGGCTGGGTAAGAACTGACAGGCCCACTGCGCCTCCATCTACCATCTGTTTTGCAATCATGACAGGATCTGAAACCTGTCGTATGTTGCCAAGTGAGGGGGATGAAAACTTGACCTCTGTTACAAGTGATGCATGTTTGCTGGTTTTGATTTGCTCCACTAGATTTTTTTCTGATTTTTGATTTTTGTAATTGATTTCATATGTGCCGTCACTTATTGCCTGCTGTGAATTTTTGGCAAGTTTTTCAAGCATGTCTTTCATTTTTTCTCTAGTGTCTCCATCTTTGTTGCATCTCCACAGTATTTTATGAAATTTTTGAAAAGATCATATGCCTTTCCATTTTTTATTGACTGGAGAGATATCTCTAATGCTTCATCGAATTTCTCTGAAAACCCGCCTACAATTAGGCCCGCTGCTGCATTGAGGGCTGTAATCTCAAGCATTGGCTTTTTGGCAGTTCCTCTCAGGACATCTGTGAATGCGTTTATTGCCTCCTCTTTTGTTGAGACCTGCAAATCTGCAAGTTTTGCCTTGCCCAGGCCAAGTTCTACTGGATCAAGCACTGAGCTTGTCACCTCGCCCTTGTTTAGGTGGTAAATGTAATTTTTGGATGTAGTGGAAAACTCATCAAGGCCGTCTTCTGAAATTACAGTCATGACATTTTCAGACCCTCTTGACTCTAAAAGCGATATTATTCTGCCAAGATATTCTTTAGATGACACCCCAACAAGCTGGCACTTGACCTCTGCCGGATTGCACAAGGGGCCCAAGAGATTAAACGCAGTCCTCTTGCCTAGACGTTTTCTTGCCTCTGCAACATTTTTCATGGCAGGATGAAACTTGGGTGCAAACATGAAACCTATTCCAAATTTTTCAATTATTTCTTGGACTCGTTGTGGCTCCATGTTAATGTCGTATCCAAAATATTCAAAAATGTCAGAACTTCCGCTTATACTTGAGACTGATTTGTTTCCATGTTTTGCCACAACTACACCTGATGCAGCAATTACAAATGATGCAGTGGTAGAAATGTTAAACGTGTTCATCTTGTCTCCGCCAGTACCGCAAACGTCAATGATTTTCTGATTTATCTTTGGATGTATGTGCACTGCATTTTGTTGCATTTTATCCATCATTGCAAGAAGTTCTTGATCTGTTTCTCCCTTTTCTGTTAGGGTTCCAAGAAAACTTGTAGTCTCTTCAACAGAAACTTTTCCTGTCAAAACCTCGTCCATGACTCGGGTCATGTCGTCATAGCTGAGATTTCCGTTGGAGGAAATCTTTGTAATATAATCTGAAATCATTTTTGCACCAACTTGATAAAATTGCTCAAAATTTTCTTGCCCTCTGTTGTCATTATTGATTCTGGATGGAACTGGACTCCCTCTATTAGGTATTTTTTGTGGCGTATTGCCATTATTTCCTTGTCATCTTGGGCAAAAGCAGTTACCTCTAGGTCATCTGGAATTATGGTCTTGTCTCCTACAAGAGAGTGGTATCTAGTAGCCCTGAAAGGATTCTGTACTCCCTCAAATAGTGGGGATTTGGTATACTCTACCGGGCTTGTCTTACCATGTCTTACATTTCCAGCATTGACAACTTTTCCTCCAAATGCATGTATGATTCCCTGGTGGCCAAGACATACTCCTAATATTGGCTTTGTAGGGCCTAACTCCTTGATCACCTTGGTGCATATGCCAAAATATTTTTCATCCTCTGGTGTTCCAGGCCCTGGGGAAATTATTATTGCATCATAGTTTCCTTTCTTGATGTCTTCTATTGTCACCTTGTCATTTCTAATCACGTCTGAATCCACATCTAATTCTCCGAGCAACTGGGCAATGTTGTAGACAAACGAATCATAATTGTCGATGATCAAAAATTTCATCTTGTTGCCTCCTTTAATGCAGTTATCATTGCATTTGCCTTGTGCTCTGTTTCCATCCACTCGTTTTGTGCGACTGAATCTGTAACAATTCCTGCACCAGCCTGGATGAAACCCTTTGATCCATTCATGAATATGCTTCTTATTCCAATTGCAAAATCACAGCAACCATTGAATGAAAAATATCCTACTGCCCCTGCATAAGGTCCTCTTGCATCTGGTTCAAGTTCATCAATTATCTCCATTGCTCTAATCTTTGGAGCACCTGATACGGTTCCTGCTGGAAAGACTGCCTTCATTGCATCGTACATGTCATACTTTTTATCCAAAGTTCCAACTACATGCGTTACAATATGTTGAACATGGCTGAATTTTTTTACTGCCATTAGTTCTTTGACATGCACTGTACCATACTTGCATACTCTACCTATGTCATTTCTGCCAAGGTCCACAAGCATTGTATGCTCTGCAAGCTCTTTTTCATCGTGTAGCATCTCTTCTTTTAGTTCCTCATTTTTTCTCTCATCTGTTGTAATTGGTCTTGTACCTGCAATTGGAAATGTTTCCACCTGACTTCCCGTGATTCTCAGTAACATTTCAGGACTAGAGCCAATTATTGTTCTCTTTCCAAGTTTCATGTGATACAAGTATGGTGACGGATTTATCTGTCGCAGAACCTTGTATACCTTGAGATAATCACCGTCTGCATCAAAATTAAATTTTCTTGACAGTACCACTTGGAAGATATCCCCATCGTGGATGTATTTTTTTGCACGTGCTATCATTTCCGTAAATCTTTCTTGGTTCAAGTTTTCAGAAATCTCTGAAACAGAAAACTTGCCACATTCTACATCAGTATATGATATCTTGTCGATTCTATTTTTATCATAATAAAAATAAAATGATTTTTTCTTTTTGTTGTCATAAAGTATTCCATCGGTGTATATTCCAAATTCCATTAAAGGCTCGTCTGAATTCTTGTGGGAATCTGGAATCTTTTCCCATAGTCTAATTGCATCATAATTGATAATTCCTACTGCGCCTCCAACATACCTGTATTTTTGATCAGGTACTTGGTAGACCAGTTTTTTTATTTCATCTAGCGGGTCACTTGTCTGAATTGTCATGGACCCGCCGCTCTTGTAATGTAACACTACCTTGTCAAAATATCCCTTGATGATTACAGCTGGATCAAAACCAATTAGCGATGTTTCTGCCAACTCTTCTGGACCGGTAAGAGACTCAAAGAAGAAAGAATGCTCAAACTTGCGTGATATTTTGTTGTACAGATCAAATTGGGAGCCAGTATAGTCTAGGGGTATTATCTTAAGGCTCGAATGCCCAAATGTGGCCACCCATGTCAAGGCACACTCTTCCTCTCTATTTAAAATTAAGCCACGCCTGGATTATGCTAATTACTGTATAGTACGGTACCTTTATATGCGATCTTTGTGTATACTACCTCATGTCTCAGATCCTAATTCCTGATTTTGACAGGAGTAAATCCGTACTGTTCCAGGATCTATACTACCCAAGAAAAAAGCCGGAGGTAAAGACAACCGTGGCAGAAGCAGCATGTGTAGTTTGCCAAAAGGGTCTAGACGATGGACTCTCTATTACGGCAAAAAGGGTTGGCCTGAATTTGAGACTTTTCTGTCAATATCATATTCCACAAGAATAGTTGTAATCTTACCAGATTGGTCTTGTGATTGCGCCTTCAGATGCAGATGTAACAAGTGATGCAAATTTTGCAAGAGCGCCAGTTTCATAATTTGGTTTTCTTGGTTTCCAGTCTTTTCGTCTTTGTGCAAGTTCATTTTCTGGAACCATGATATCAATAGTATTTTTTTCAAGGTTGATGACAATTTCATCTCCTTCATTTACAAGTGCAATGTTTCCACCAACTGCTGCCTCTGGGGCTACATGGCCTATCATGAATCCTCTTGTTGCGCCAGAAAATCTTCCATCTGTTATCAGTGCCACTTTTTCGCCCAAGTTTTGACCAACAAGGGCTGCTGTTACTCCAAGCATTTCTCTCATACCTGGTCCTCCCTTTGGACCTTCATATCTTATTATCACAACATCATTTTCTTTTATCTGTCTTTTTGATATTGCATCAAATGCATGTTCTTCTCTGTCAAACACTTTGGCTTTTCCTCTGAATTCTTTTGTGTGGACTCCGGCAACTTTTACCACTGCACCCTCTGGAGCAAGTGATCCTCGAAGTATTGTCAGAGTTCCAACTTCGTGAATTGGAGATTCGATTGATTTTAACACTTTTTGATGTGCATCAAATGGAATCTGCATTGAATCCAAATTCTGTTTCACTGTTTTGCCTGTTACAGTCATGACATTTTCATGGATGAGATTTTTCTTTTGTAAACTTTTCATAAGTAGGGGGATTCCGCCTATTTTATCAAGGTCTAGCATGACGTATGTTCCTCCAGGTCTCATGTCTGCAATGTGAGGTGTCTTTCTTCTAATCTTCTCAAAATCATCAAGTGTCAACTTTACTCCTATCTCACGAGATAGTGCAAGCAAGTGCAATACTGCATTTGTAGAGCCTCCTATGGCATTGGCTACAACGATGGCATTTTCAAATGCCTCGTATGTCAAAATGTCTTTTGGCCGTATTCCATTTTCAAGTAAGTTCATCACTGCCTTTCCACTTTCGTAAACCATTTTCTCTCTTCTTGGATCCTCTGCTGGCGGGGATGCATTTCCAGGAAGTGCGATTCCTATTGCTTCACTAATTGAGGCCATTGTATTTGCAGTGTACATTCCTCCACAAGAGCCAGAGTTTGGACATGCGACATCTTCTAAATTCTTTAGAGCTTCTAATGTCAAGTTACCTGCATCATACGCCCCCACTGCTTCGTAAACATCCTGTACTGTAACTTGTTTTCCCTCGTAAATTCCTGGCATTATTGTACCACCGTAAACAAATACTGATGGCAAGTTAAGACGGGCCATTCCCATCATTGTGCCAGGTAAACTCTTGTCACAACCTGCAATTCCAACCAGTCCGTCGTACTGGTGTGCTCTTACCATTAGTTCAATAGAATCTGCAATAATTTCCCTGCTAACAAGGGATGACTTCATACCTTCATGTCCCATTGCAATGCCATCACTTACTGCAATTGTGGAAAATTCTCTTGGTGTTCCTCCTGCAATTTCTACTCCAGCTTTTGCATGGGTTGCCAGTCTCCCAAGGTGGATATTACATGGGGTTGCTTCATTTCCACTATGGGATACGCCGATGAATGGTTTTCCTAAATCGTTATCGTCTAAACCCATTGCCTTGTACATGGCTCTATGGGGTGCCCTTGAAGGACCCTCAACTACATTTCTGCTTGATATTTCCATTATTGTCCCTATGTTTTATGCCCTATTTTATACATTGTAGATAATCTCATGCATGATATTGTGCAGGTTTGTAAATTTACTATTCAAACGATCAATTATCTAAAACTGTGTTTTACAATTTATGAATAAATTGAACTCAATAGTTGACAAGTATGAATTCTACCGAGTTTTTAATAGTTAGATTGCTAGATTTCTCATATGAATAGGTACGGGCTGTATTTTGTTGTACTATTGACAGTGATTGTAGCATCAACAGTGGTTCCTGCTTATGCCGAAGTAACTTCACTTAAAACTAATACCTCATTTTACAAGGGAGGAAGCACAATCTATTTTTCAGGTACTGTATTAGATACTGACCCACCTAATGTTACCATATTGCTTTTTGATCCAACTAACAAGTTTATTGTACTCTCATCCGGTGTTGCAGACAGCAACCATCAATTTCAGATAATGGTTGATACTTCAACTTCGGACAATCAACAAAAATTCTTACTCAAAGGAGTGTACAATGCAACTGCTTTTATTGCAACCAAGGAAAACGGGAAAACTGTAAATTTCATCTATTCGCCAGATGGCTCACCAGTTGCACCATTTCCACCAACTTCATTGACCAGCTCTACGATTTCTTCCACAGAAATTGATCTTAGCTGGATTGCTCCAACAAACCTTGGGGGAACACAACTTTATGGATACAAAATTGAACGAGATGACGGAAGCGGCTTTAACCAAATTCAAAATACCCAGACTACATCATATCAGGATACTGGACTTACACCAAACAAACTATATTCTTACAGGGTATCTTCAGTAAACCAAGCTGGAACAAGTAATCCTTCCAATGTTGCAACTTCTGTCACTTTGTCTCCTCCTGCCCAGACTACACCACCTCCAAGTTCTACAACTGACCAGTCCTCATCTCCTTCTCTAGATGATTTGCTCAAACAACGACTAGCTGACGCACAAAGAATCCAACAATTACTTCATGGTCAAAATCCTGACTCTCCAGGTACAACTTCTGGGACACAACAAACTGTCAAGCTAACTGAGAGTATGGTACTTGCTGATGGAGCCGCAAATCTTGGAGCACAAAAGTCTGATACTGCATCAGGGAACAATCTGATGTCAGGCGGTTTTGCAAACTTTGATTCTAGTACCATGATATATCCTGCAATCACTCTAGTGGGTGTTGCAATAGTTGTCACAATTTTGTATCTAAAAAAGAAACGAAAACTATTCGGTACTCCTGAAACAAAGAATGAAATCGTGATACCTGTAGAATCTCAACCCGAACAACAAGAAGATGATCACGCAATGATGATTCTCAAAAACAGATTAGCAAAAGGAGAAATCACAATCGACGAATTCAAGGCACTAAGAGACGAACTCTCTGAATTCTAAGTGATTAACTGGAATCCGTCTAGTCTTGCTAGTTGTGCATTAATCTGAGTGTCATTTTCATTGCCATATGATATCAGGATTCTGTCTTGATCCTTGAACACATAGTTCTTCAAGTCTGGTACCTGATGGTGATTGATGTAGAACTTTAGTGTATAGTTGGCATTTGTACAAAATGCGCGACTGTCAGGGAATGTGAAACACTTGTCATCTAATCCAATTCGCAATGAAGTAAAGAGGAATCCCATGGTGACATTTTTGGCCATCATGTGCACTGTCTCACCATTTCCTTTCTGGAATCCAATGTATGGGCTCTTTATCTGATATGCTGTAGATGAATAATCAAATTGTTGACCGTAAATCATTGTTAATAATCCTGCATGAACATGAATTCCTCCAAGAGGACCTGAACCTGGTGGTTCTCCTTTTGGTACTACTTGAGATGATAATTCGTAAAAATTGTAACTTGAAATTCCAAGTACTGCAACAATTCCTGCAAGAATGCTTATGGCTATAGCTTTATTTTTGAATTGAGTCCTTTGTCGTTTTTGGTAAAAAGTCTCTCGTTCCTGCACTCGCTCTTCTCTATCTTTTTTTCCCATTTGACGATCCAAGTCAAAATTTTACCCTAAATAACAGTATCTGAAATAAATGGATGTATTTTGCATACAATTGAAGGTGAGTATAAATAAAATACGTCACTGCAAAAGATATGGACTGTCTTTTTTGTAATATCATAAACAAAAAGCAAGACGCACATGTGATCTTCGAAGACGATTCACATATTGCCATCATGGACAAGTATCCAATACAGATGGGTCACTCGCTAGTAATTCCAAAAGCTCACCATGAAAAAATCATTGATATGACAAATGATGATGTTGGTGCATTATTTTCCAAAGTGCCTGCTGTAGCGCGTGGCATAATTGCTGCAACAGGAGCCGACGGGTTCAACCTTGGTCAAAATAACGGGAGATCCGCAAACCAGATAATTCCTCATGTACATGTGCATATCATTCCTAGGTATCAAAAGGTAGGTAATCCATGGGCCCGAAGAATGATTGCAACAGAAGATGACCTAAAAGAATTGGCAAAAAAGATTAGAAATAATATAAAATCAGGCTAACTCTGTTACGATTGAATCCATGTCTGATTTTGTCAGACCAACGTGTTTCTTGGCATCTCTTCTTGAAACTATTTTTCCATTCTCAAATATGATAATTGTGGGTACTGATTGAATGTTGAATCTGTCCCAGAGTGGATTTTCATCTTCATCAATGATTGATCCCATCTTGTTTGCAGTCTCAATTTTTGCAGACTCGAATGTTGGTTTAAAATTGGAACAGTATGGACACCATGTTGCATAGAATAGGACTATT
>Ga0206954_1286_pt1 | contig 9990 bp, 11 predicted proteins | sample Alteio_BWOrgHeat_37_FD_153250 | JGI IMG/M metagenome (GOLD analysis project Ga0206954, IMG submission 153250) | Enriched cells from forest soil in Barre Woods Harvard Forest LTER site, Petersham, Massachusetts, United States -... | ecosystem: Environmental > Terrestrial > Soil > Temperate forest > O...
CATCATAACCCAGGTTCAAATCGTCCTGTAACTTAAATTTTGTGGGCCTGATGATAATAAAATAAAGGATATTGATGCCGGCGACGATCAGATAGTATACATTGCCGGTTAACAGCATGCACACAATACAGAATAAGGAGGCGCCCTCGCTGAGCGCATATCTAACGATCAATGCTGTTTGATAGGCTTGCAATTTCCCGGTCAACGAGGGTTGTTCGGCAACTTTGGCCATTAGTTTCTTAAACAAAAAGCTGCCCACACCTATGCCAAAGATTACCATTATCGGGGCGATGTAAAAAAAGACGTCGTTGCCGGGTTTTAGGTTTAACGCCGCATTTTTGGCAACAAACAAACTAACTGCTGCAAACAACGCCTGGCCCATAAATAAAGCCAGGTGAATGATAATAATAACTTTTAAAAAGTTTTGTGGGCCGACGGGCTGGTTTTGGTTGTACATGAGGGCAAGTTTAAATTAAATTTTTATAAAAACAGGCGATGTGTTTTAGTTTTATTAACTTTGTGTTTCAAAGTACTTTAAAATGAGTTTTAAATTCTCGCTTCAGTATTTTACGCTTACAGTTCTTCTTTTTATCGCCGAAGTTTGTATCGGCCTGTACATGCACGATGCTTTCATCCGCCCCTACGGTGGCGATTACCTGGTGGTTATCCTCATCTATTGCTTTATAAAAAGCTTTATGAACACCCCGGTTGGGGTTACCGCGATCTGCGTACTTTTATTTGCCTATGCAGTGGAAGTATCACAATATTTTCACCTGGTATACGCACTCGGTTTGGGCAAATCGCCGCTGGCAAAGGCTTTATTGGGCACATCGTTTTCATTTGTTGATCTGCTTTGCTATACGTTGGGAATTATAACTGTACTGGTTGCTGAACAATTAAAAGCAAGCCTAAAGAATTTTTAGTATGGATGAGGTTTTTGTAGCACAGGATTCCATTGTAAGGAAAATATGGGGAAAGGCCGATACCGTCCTGTTTATATTTGCGGGCGCGGCAGCCGAATTTGCCTTAAATAAAGCGGTCGACTGGCTGTATTTTACCGGCCGTTTGCCTGCCGATCCGCTGGGCAGGCTTTTCTCCACAGTGGCTTATGCCCGGCAAATTATCTTCGCGAAAAAGGATGATGCGCTAAAAGCGATAGACCAAATTACCGCCATTCACCAGGGTGTGGAAAAAAAACGCGGCACAAATATTCCGGATTGGGCTTACCGCGACGTTTTATTTCTGTTGATCGATTATTCTATACGTTCCTTTGAACTACTGGAGCGGCAGCTGACAAGTGAAGAAAAAGAAGAAGTTTTTGCGGTATTCAGGCAGGTGGGCAGCCGCATGCAGCTAAAGGGGCTGCCCGAAAACTACAGGGAATGGGTTGAAATGAGAGACAGTCACCTGCACAGCGACCTGGTACGGAGTGACTTTACCGACGACCTTTACCGGCAATATAAAAAACATCTGGGGCCGATAAGGTACAGGCTTGTGCTGCAAGTTCAGTTTAAGCTTGCACCAGCTCAGGTTAATAAATTACTCAGGCTCAAAAAAAGCTTTTGGTTCGATCCTATGCTGAAACTGTATAAGCTTTCGCGACTTTTCAAGGCAGACCGTGTGCTAAAGGGAGCCTTGCTTCCAGCCGACTATAAAGTCCGGATTATGGCCCTGGACACTATTTAGGGCCAAAAACAATGCCCGGACCAGGCGCCACCACACTACTTGGTGCTGATACCTGATCCGGGGCATTCATGCCGAAAGGAATAAGCCTTTCAGCTTTGCCGAATTGACTACCAGCCAGAGCCTTTTTTGGCGGCACCTGAGGCAATGTGTCCTTCAGCTGTTGCCTTGCTCATAATCGCAGCCATTTTGTTACCTGCACTATCTGCGCCGGTAGCAATATACCTGCCAGATTTTACATCGATCACCGGGTTGACCATTGGTACATTTTTTGTTTTTGTTTTTACTGAATAAGCAGTAATTCCTGATGTTGCCATGATAAGTTTGTTTTGTGTGTTAACCCAATAAGCGGGCAAATTGTTTTAATAATTGTTTTGCTAGTATTAATTTAAGTTACCGAAACTTGGCGGAAAGTTATATAATAATGTTTAAGAAACAAGAAGGATTATTAATTTGTTATTAACATGGTATTAATGATGTTTAAAATTATGAAATTTGCATATCTGAACAATAAAGCATTACTTTAAATTCAACAAACTTATAATAGATTTAACCATGAGAAACCGGGACGGCAGCATACTTTATCTTTTGTTAGGCATTTACGCGCTATTGATCAACTGGTATTACAATCATAACCTGTTGTATTTATTACTTGCGTGGATCTTTTGGCCGCTGTATCTCATTTACGAGCTGCTGACAGGTGGATTGTCCGGTGGAGCCTGGAAATCTATCCCCATGTCTTATTTTAAATAGGCAGCTGTAAATACGGGGTAGTTTAATCGCTCACCATTTCCAGATAATTGTTTTTCGCTAACGGGCAGGTGTTTCAAAATGGCCGTAACGCACCTCAATTGTTAAATAGTGTAAAAAATCCGGTACCGGCTATATTTTTTCGCGGTAAAAATCGTTCTTTTGCCAAACAATAAAATATGAAGAAACTTTCACTCATTATTACTTTGTTATTAGCAGTTTTATTACTGCAGAATTGTAAAAAGGATACTTATACCGAAATTGCCACATCCAACAATACACTTTTTGCTGTTATTAATGACACTACCTGGAGCGCCGTAAACATACAAGCGGCCCTAACCTACAACTCCGCTACTAAAACAAAAGTGTTTACCTGCACAGGAATTGCCACCAACCAAAAGGTGACTTTTAATATTACTGCAACCAATACGATCAACACCGCCAGTTTCCCTTTGCAAACTTTTAATGATGATGGCAGCACCATTACCTTTGGTTACCTCAGGGCTAACAGTTCGGGCACTTATATACCACAGGGAACCGTGGCGGCAGGCTCAGGAACCATTACTTTTACCTCGGTTGATTCCGTTGCGAGGAAATGTTCAGGGACGTTTTCCTGTATTGCGCAGCATACAAACTATGATAACATGGGCAATATCCTTTCCATCACTACTAACGACGTTGCCAATGGTGCATTCAATAACCTGCCATACACCTTTACGAGCAATTAACTAACGAAAAATATTCAGTGTCCCGCTTACCAGGTTACAGGCCTTTTAAGCGGGATTTTTGTTTTGACGCATCCGCCTGCAAAGCCAGTGTTGCGATAATTATTACCTTTGCCCAAATTTTCATTAGATGCCCGCAAAAAATAAAGCTGTTTTTTTAGACCGTGACGGCGTGCTCAACCACGAAATGGGCGATTATGTACGCCGCCTGGAGGATTTTGAGTTGCTCGATAATTTCGATGCTTTAAAAACACTGCAGGATAAGGGCTATTTATTGATTGTGGCGACAAACCAGGGCGGCCTGGCCAAAGGCTGGTACACCGAAGTGGAACTGGCAAAAATGCACGACCATTTAAGAAAGGTTTACGGGGAGCACGGTGTAGAATTTACCGATATATTTTATTGCCCGCACCACCCTAATTTTACCGGCGACTGTGATTGCCGTAAGCCAAAACCGGGCTTATTACTGCGGGGTATTGAAAAATACAACCTCGATCCTGCAAAATCGTACTTCATCGGCGACCGTGAACGGGATATGGAAGCTGCGGCGGCAGCGGGCGTTAAAGGAATTTTAGTAGACAGCGATCAGCCGCTGAAAGAGGTGCTGGGATTGATCGAATAATTTTTTAAACACCAGTGTTTTAGTCTTACAACTTTTTACAACCTTTACAACCCTTACAACTATAAAATTAATGGATGTAAAACGGTACATCAACAACCTCGATTCACTCATAGCAGCCCTGGTAGGCTTTTATATAATTTACCTGTTTACAGCATACAGCGGTGTGGGCATTTCGCCCGATTCCATCATGTATGCCAGCACGGCCACCAACATCCAGGCGCATGGCTCGCTGCTTACTTTTAACAAGCATCCGCTCACATTTTTCCCGGTGTTTTACCCCTTTATACTGGGAATCGTTCAGTTTATTTCGGGAACCGACCCTATAAGGGCGGGCGCGATGATCGATGCCTTCCTTTTTGGCGGCGTTATTTTCACTGCCGGCTGGATCATGTCGAGGTTTATAAACGAATCGAAAATATGGACATGGGAAAGTATAAAGCGGTTAAAGTGGTGGATAGTAGCCGCAGCAGCGATCATTTTAGCGGCCGACTTTGTCCTCGCCACGCAGTTAAAACGAAACACTGCAATTCCCGATAATTTACAATGGCTGGGTTCGTCATTTTTTACAGGTACCGTACCTGCCAGTACCTACACCTGGTTTTTGGTATTCTTCCGCATAGAGGTGATCCTGGTGGCGGCTTCCTCCAGCTATAAAAGGCTGATACTAGTCGCCATTATTTTAAGCCCTGCTTTATTGGAGATTTACACTTATTTGTGGTCGGAAACCTTGTTCATCCTCGAAATATTGTTTTTTATAGTTGCTTACTGGCGCTACCTGCAAAGCCATACATTAAAGTCGCTTTTATGGGTTGGCATTATTACCGCTATTGCCTGTATCACCCGTTATGTGGGCATCACTATCATCGGCGCCGGCGGTTTAATGCTTCTGCTGGATGATCAGTTGCCCTGGAAAAAGAAGATAGGCCACATTCTTTTTTACGGCACCCTATCAATTTCATTGCTTGTTGCCAATTTATATTTAAACAGCCGAGCCACCGGGCTAAGTACGGGCACAAGGGAACCGTCAATTACGCCCTTGGGCGATAACCTGTACTATGTCGGCACTGTGATATCCGATTGGGGCGCACTCGGCAACGGCGCGCACCCCTATGCGGCAATAATAGCATCAATCGTATTACTGGCGCTCATCGGAACTTTATTGTGGAAGGCCTTTAAGAGGAATATAAACAGTTATGAAAATATAGTGATCGCATTTGCCATTGTGTATGGGCTTTTTATAGTGATTTGGGCCAGCATACAGCGTTTTGAGCGTATCAACAGCAGGCTGCTTGCTCCGATGTTTATCCCGCTATTGATAGCCTGCACCAGTTGGGTGCCCGATGTTTTAAAGCTGATCCGGTCCAACCCGAAATACGTACTGGCCGGCGTTGCCATTGTTTTGATGCTCGCTTTTGAATGCGCCACCTACCAAATTGACTGGCAGCGCTATGACGACGAAAATGATTACGGCGTGCCCGGTTACAGTGATGACGACTGGAATAAATCAGAGTTCGTCGTCTACCTAAAACAGCACAAAAAGGTATTTACGCCCACCGTGCCGATCTATACCGACGCCGACGAAGCAGTTTACCTGTTCACCGGCCTGTCGTCGACCTTGATACCGCACAAATTTTTTCAGAAAGACGTGCAGAAGTTCTATGCAGCAAAACATTTTTACCTGGTTTGGTTTGATAATCTTTCCAATAGCGAGCTTTTAAGCCTGCAGGATATTATGAAGCATAAGAAACTGGTAAAAATTGCTTCGGTGAAACAAGGGGAAATTTATTACTGCGATGAGCGATAAAGCCCAGGCTGACCCAGATTTGACAACTTTTTAAAAGTTGTCAAATCTCCACCAATCCCGCCATCAAAATCTGTGAAATCATAAAAATCATCCTCAAAAATCTGTGATCATATTTTGATTTCCCAAACATCTGCCTATATTTGCGCCGGAAATTCCGTAGAGACGCGATGCATTGCGTCTCTACCTAAAATAAAGATGAACGCATACACATTACATCATCTCCATCTGCAGCATCACCACCATGTGGTGATCAGATAATGTATGTTTCTACGCGAAATAACACCCCGGTTCATTCTTTTTTATTTTATAGTTCCCCAAACAACAATCAGTGAAAACATTAAAAATTGCCATCCAGAAATCTGGCCGGCTCAACGAAAAATCTGTTGAATTATTAAAAAACTGCGGCCTCAGTTTCGAAAATTACAAAAGCTCGCTCATATCACCCGTATCCAATTTCCCTTTAGAAATACTTTTTTTGCGCGATGACGATATTCCCGAGTACGTGCAGGATGGCATTGCCGACCTGGGCATCGTAGGCGAAAACGTGATACAGGAAACCGAAGTCGCCGTAAGTTATTTGCAGCGGTTGGGGTTTGGCAAATGCTCGCTAAAAATTGCGATACCGAACAACAGCGGCATTGAAGATCTTGTAAGTCTGAGCGGCAAATCCATTGCCACCACCTACCCGGTGATATTGGGCAAATTCCTCAAAAAAAATAATATACAGGCTGACATCAGGACCATTTCGGGTTCCGTCGAAATATCTCCCGGCCTTGGTTTGAGCGATGCCATTTGCGACCTGGTATCCACAGGCGGAACGCTGAAAAGCAACGGACTGGTGCCTTTTGCCGATGTAATGTCATCAGAGGCGGTATTGATTGGTCGTGCGGGTAGTGAGGATGAAGAATTGGTAAAGGAGCTGATCCAGCGGATCCAATCGGTTTTAAGAGCAAAAGAAACAAAGTATGTCGTATTAAACGTTCATAAAAACAACTTATCAGCCATTACCAAATTACTGCCGGGTGTTAAAAGCCCTTCAGTAGTCCCCTTGGCCGAAGAAGATTGGGTAGCCGTTCATACTGTTATTCCGGAGCGTGACTTTTGGGACCGGATAAGCCAGCTGAAACAAGCCGGCGCACAGGGCATTGTGGTAATGCCGATTGAGAAGATAATTTTGTAGTAGACAGTGGGGAGTGCCCGGTTGGCAGTTTGCGGTGGGCAGTTTTAGTTTTTTCTGCAAACTGCGCACTGAGAACTGCAAACTTAATATGATAAGAAGTGAAGACTTATAAATATAGCGACTTAAGCACATCAGATATTCAAAAACTGGTTCAGCGAAATGTTGACCAGGCTAATGAGGTGCGCGCTGTAGTTGAGGAGGTAATTGCTGAGGTAAGAGCGAATGGCGATAAGGCTTTGATCAGCTACGCTGCAAAATTCGACAAAGTTGAACTGGAAAAGCTTTACCTGGATAAAGACGAATTAATTACCATTGCCGCTTCAGTTACCACCGAACAAAAAGCTGCGTTCGAAGTCGCTTACCATAACATTTACAAATTTCACCAGGCGCAGTTAAAAACTGAAGATAAAATAGAAACGATGCCTGGCGTAACTTGCTGGCGCGAATTGAGGCCGATAGAAAAAGTTGGTTTGTATATCCCGGGTGGCTCAGCGGTTTTGCCAAGTACTTTATTGATGCTGGGCATACCCGCGCTTATAGCCGGCTGCCGTGAAATTGTGGTTTGCTCGCCGCCGCAAAAGGATGGAAAAGTGAACGCCTTTATTGCGTTTGTAGCTTTGCTATTGGGAATTGACCGCATTTATCTTGCCGGCGGGGCCCAGGCTATAGCCGCGATGGCCTATGGCACAGAAACCATTGCTAAGGTTGATAAGATATTCGGCCCGGGGAACCAGTTTGTAACAAAAGCCAAAACCATCATTCAATCCACCACCACAACAGCTATTGACATGCCGGCAGGCCCATCGGAAGTATTGGTTATCGCCGATGAAACCTGCAACCCCAGTTTTGTGGCTGCAGATTTGCTCGCCCAATCAGAGCACGGCCCCGATAGCCAGGCCATTTTGGTTTGCACATCTGATAAAATAGCTGATGAGGTATTGCTTGAAGTTGAAAAGCAAACCCCTGCCCTGCCACGTGCTGAAATTATAAGGGCAGCTTTGAAAAACTCGTACTTCGTAATAACCGACACGCTGGACGAAGCGATGAGCTTTAGCAACGCCTACGCGCCCGAGCACCTGATATTGGCTACGCTGGAGTGGGAACGGCTGACAGCCGGCATTTTAAACGCTGGTTCGATATTCCTGGGCAATTTAACGCCCGAGAGCGCGGGGGATTATGCATCGGGCACCAACCACACCCTGCCGACCAGTGCTTTTGCAAGGGCTTATTCGGGCGTATCGGTGGATTCATTTGTGAAGAAAATAACCTTTCAGCATATAACTGCAGAGGGTATCGCCAACATTGCGTCGACCGTTGAAATTTTAGCGGAATTGGAAGGTTTATTGGCGCACAGGAATGCCATATCTATCAGAAAAGAAAAATGAAAGTTTTAGCTTGCCTATTTTTTGTCATTGGGTTTGCAGGATGCAGTCATCAACAAAAACCCGCAGCTGAACCGAAAAAAATGGATTTTACCAAAAAAAGTGTTGTGGCACCAAATTTTCATAAGTTCAGGTTGAACAACGATTACACAGTTATTGATACCGGCGAATACACCAATGACGGCCCAATGACCGGTGGTTCCTACGCAATCATACAAAGAAATGGAACTATCACTGATACCATCGACCTATCTTTGGGTATGAAAGACTTAGGGAACGGTACTTATTTATACCAAACGTTAAACCCTGATAGCGATAATGGCATTCAACATTCAACCAAAACACTGGTACTTGCCCAGGGAGATTATATGATGGTAAAAAACGGTCTTAAATCCCGGCTAAAGGATATTCTTCCGGATTTCGACGGTTATTTCTCATCTCCAAATGCAATTAACGGAAATATATACTACTGGCAATTAAAACAGGTTGATACGCTGGGGGCTGAAAAGGTTTCGGCTGCGTATTATGATCCTTTGACCAAACTTACAAAAAACCGTTATTTAACGAATACTGTATTGGAAACAGACGACAGCTACTATTTTTCGTTGCCTTATTTAGAAAAGGACAGCGTGGTTTACGAAATGGAAAGAAACAAAAAATGGAAGTTATCAGGGAGATTTAACACCAATTAGGATGTTTGATATTAATAATATACTTCGAGAAAATATAAAACGCCTTGTCCCCTACTCGTCCGCCCGTGACGAGTACCAGGGCGAAGCCAGCGTTTACCTGGATGCTAACGAGAATGCCTTTGGTTCGCCGCTGGAACAGCAGTTTAACCGTTATCCCGATCCTTTGCAGGTGGAGGTAAAAAAGCGCCTGAGCGGGATAAAAGGCGTGCCTGTCCGAAACATTTTCCTGGGCAATGGCAGCGACGAGGCCATTGACATCCTTTTTCGCAGCTTTTGCAATCCGGGCGTCGATAATGTCATACTCGTACCACCCACTTATGGCATGTACCAGGTTTCGGCCAATATTAATGACGTGACCGTAAAAAATGTACCGTTGACGGAAGATTTCCAGTTAAACCTTGAAGGCATTGCTGAAGCGATCGACCCGCACACCAAATTGATCTTTGTTTGTTCGCCAAATAACCCAACAGGTAATTCGATCGATCGTGCGGATGTGGAAACACTGCTGGCTAATTTTAGCGGGCTTGTTGTTGTTGATGAGGCGTATATTAATTTTAGTCGCCAAAAATCATTTATACAAGAACTGACTGAGTACGGAAACTTAGTTGTGCTGCAAACGTTGTCAAAAGCATGGGGCCTGGCCGGTTTGCGGGTGGGGATGGCATTTGCCAGCGAGGAGATCATCGAAGTAATGAACAAAGTTAAGCCGCCCTATAATGTGAACGAAGCCTCGCAGCAATTGGCCTTGCAAGCGCTGGCCAACATCGACCAGGTGAACGGCTGGATAAAAGAAACCCTGTTGCAGCGCGATAAATTGGTTTTAGGGCTGAAGGATTTTGATTTCGTGCTGGACATCTACCCATCAGATGCTAATTTTATCCTGGTAAAAACAACAGCGCCAAAAGCCATTTATAATTTTTTAGTTGAAAAAGGCATTATCGTGCGCGACCGGTCGAAGGTTGAGCTTTGCGAAGGATGCTTGCGGATTACCGTCGGCACCCCGCGCGAAAATACCGTTTTATTGAAAGCTTTGACAGAATATAAATGAACCAGCTTATCAAAGACTTACGGGTATACTATGTCCATTTGCCTGCTAAGGCATTATATCCGTTTGATTATCAGTATGTAGAGATTTTCAAAAATCTTTTAAGA
>Ga0206954_1287_pt1 | contig 9977 bp, 6 predicted proteins | sample Alteio_BWOrgHeat_37_FD_153250 | JGI IMG/M metagenome (GOLD analysis project Ga0206954, IMG submission 153250) | Enriched cells from forest soil in Barre Woods Harvard Forest LTER site, Petersham, Massachusetts, United States -... | ecosystem: Environmental > Terrestrial > Soil > Temperate forest > O...
GGTGATATCCACGAGGACATTGTGGCGCTGCAAAAGGCCTTTAAGGTTTTGGACGCGGCCGGGTGCACGGAAGTGGTATGCCTGGGTGACATTGTCGGCTACAAAGTTAATACCTACCACTACCTGGATACCCGGAGCGCGCACGAGTGTATTGCTATGGTAAGGGCCAATTGCAGCACGGTGGTAATCGGGAATAACGATCTGTACCAGGCGAAAAGGATACCGAAGTATACGGGAGGGATTGAATTTCCGGAAAATTGGTTTGAACTGGATTTTTTTGAAAGACGAAACCTGAGCGATAACCGCGTTTTTTTATATGAAGACGTGCAGCTGAATGCGCTGATGACCAAGTCCGACAAGGCCTACCTGGAAACCTTGCCCGAATTTGAGGTACGGGAATTCGAAGGACACAAAGTTTTCTTTTCGCACTTTGCCTATCCGGACCTGAACGGCGTTAAAACCTGCTTCCCCCAGGTGGCAGAGGCCTATCATGAGCATCTTGATTTTATCGACCAAAATGATTGCCGCACCGGGTTTTCGGGCCACATGCATTTTGAAGGCGTGAGTATTTGTAATGAAGACAGAATTGAGCGTACCCCCTTCGGTAAATACAAATTAAATGATGAGTTACAATGGGTTTATGGCCCTTGCATAGCGCGCTGCCAGTTTAGCAATGGCTTGATGATTTTTGATACAAAAAAATTTGAAATAGAATCGGTGCCGCTTCTTTTTGGGTGAAAATCAGTCTGTAAAGTCCGCAAAGTCGGAAAAGTCCGAAAGAAGCTGCAATTGTTGGCTGTAGAGACGCAACATTTTGCGTCTCGGAACGAAATGCCTGCATTTTAGACGCGGACCTACACGGCGGGAGACGCAAAATATTGCGTCTCTACAGCTGTTCTGGTTAATTCTTTTGCTATTTAAAAGTTATATAGAAGTTATGAAATACCTTTTTACACTATTCGCTTTTATCCTGTTTTGCAACTTTGGCGAACTCCCCGAAGCAAGCCTGGTTTTAAAAAATGGCAACATCGTTACCCTTAAAACCAAAGGCAACCGGGCGCAGGCCATCGCCATAAAAGACGGCAATATACTGGCTGTTGGCACGGATGAGCAGATAAAAAGCTACATAGGCCAGGATACAAAAGTTATTGACCTGAAAGGCAAAACCGTTTTGCCCGGTTTTAATGATGTGCACATGCACCCGGCAGCGATTTATGCGTTTGACAAGCCCTGGGCCGTGCTAAAACTGGATACCGTTACCTCGATGAAAAACCTGATCGCTTTGCTAAAAAAGAAGGCGGCAATCACACCGAAAGGGGTACTGATCAGGGGCGTGGGTTATAATGAAACCAAATTGGGCGGACAACCCAAACGGGATAGTTTGGACAAGGCGTCGACCGATCACCCCATACAAATATCACACGTAAGCGGGCATCTTTCAGCCGCCAACTCCTATTTAATGGACATGAACGGCATAGATGAAAACACCAAAGACCCGGCTGGCGGCGCATTTGAGCGTTACCATGGCACCAACAAACCGGATGGTATCTGCAAGGAGACGGCTGCCGGTTACCTTCATCATTCAAAAAAAATACAATACCCGGCCCAACCCACCGAAGCGGAAGAAATGGAGGGCTACCGAAATTTTTTTAATAATGTTTTAGCCAGCGGCCTTACTAGCATAGGCGATGCCTGGACAACGCCCGACAAAGTGGTGGTGTACCGCAAACTGGTTGCGGAACATTTCCCGATGCGATTTAACCTGCTGATGGGAACGCCTTACGCTGAGGATTTGATATCGGGAAAAATACAAAGGACGAACACGCCATACTTAAGAATTGAAGGCGTTAAGGTGATCCACGGCAATTCGTTAAGCGGCAAAACCTGCTGGCTGTATGAGCCTTATGATATGATCAACCCGGTTACCGGTAAAAAAGACTATTACGGCATTCCGCCGGCGCGCAGCCAGGCATCGCTGGACAGTTTGTTTTTGCGGATACACAAGGCGGGCTTACAAATCGCTACTCATTCCAATGGCGACCGGGAGATAGATATGGTAATATCAGCTCTGGAGAAAGCGGAAAAAGCTGATCCTCGCCCGGATCCCCGGCATCGTATAGAGCATTGCAGTATTACCAACCAGGGAATTTTGGATAAGATAAAAAAAGACAAGATCATCCCGGTATTCCATTGCTACATGTATGAGTTGGGCGACAAAATGCTGGTTTATGGCCCAAAGCGCATGGCGATGCTGCACCCCACCAAAACAGCAATGGACATGGGCATTATTTATGCGCTGCATTCGGACGCGCCCATATCACCGTACCCGGCAATGATCCGGTTGGGGAGCGCCGTTAACCGCAAAACAAAGGATGGCGGTATCGTCATCGGCGCAAACCAGTGCATCGGCGCCGAAGATGCAATAAAAGCTTATACGTTCGGTGGCGCGTACACCACTTTTGAAGAAAAGAAAAAGGGCAGGTTGATACCAGGACAATATGCAGACATGATCGTGCTGGACAATGATCCCACAACCATCGATCCTGAAAAAATATACGATATCAAGGTTTTGACGACTATCCTGGCCGGAAATATTGTTTACCAAAACCAGGGGAATTAAATCAAATTTATTATTGAACCATGAGCAAAAAACCATTTGCGGCGGTTGACAAATACATCGCCAAATTGCTCGGCCCGGAGGATAAGGCGCTGAGGTCGGCCGTAAAAAGCATGAAAAAAGCGGACATTCCGCCAATGAATATATCGGCTAACCAGGGCAAATTTTTGCAGGTACTGGCAAAAACAGCCGGCGCCAAAAAGATACTGGAAATAGGTACCTGCGGCGGGTATAGCACCATTTGGCTGGCCAGGGCGCTGCCAATTGACGGGCATTTAATAACGCTGGAAGTTGACCAGGCTTACGCCGATGTTGCCCGGGAAAATATCATCAAAGCCGGGCTGGATACGGTGGTTGACATAAAGGTTGGCAAAGCCCTTGATACTTTGCAGACCTTGGATGCCGGCGATGCCGGTCCGTTCGATATGATCTTTATTGATGCTGACAAACCGCCCTATACCGAGTATTTCGACTGGGCCGTTAAATTGTCGAGGCCGGGAACGATCATCGTTGCGGATAATGTGGTTCGCGAAGGCAAAATACTGGACGAAAAGCACCCTGACGAAAAAGTGCAGGGCGTGCAGCGACTAAACAAGGCGCTTGCAACTGACGAACGCGTTACCGCAACCATTATTCAAAATGTGGGCGTTAAATACCATGATGGTATGGTGATAGCGGTGGTGAATTGAAGTATCGAAAAAATAATCATGTCATTGCGAGCGAGGTACGAGCGAAGCAACCTCGTCGTGTTCATTGGCGGTAATGTATTGGCGACGAGGTTGCTTCGTCGCGCCCGGCGCAATTCCCTGCCCGCTCCTCGCAATGACACCCTGGTTAAACTACCACTTTCCCCATAAACGGATCGGTATAGCTTGAACGGCCTGTTTCAACCCTGCCGGCATAGCGTTTTTCAAATAGCTCACTGCCGGCCACTTTCACCGAAAAATCATACCAGCCGTAGCTCTTTTCAAGGTTCAGTACTAAGCTGGACTTTCCCATGGCCGGTAGAATCAGTTTATGGTTGTTTAGTTTGTAGGAGTGATCAGTGATCGCTATTTGGAGCGGTTTACTGCCTGAATTTTCGAGCACGAGTTCAGCATTACCGCTCAATTTTGCACTGCCATGGTAGAGGAGTTTAGTTTGCAGGCCAGGATCTTCGCTGTTCCCCTTAAACTCGCGGAAAAACCCGTTGGGACCATAAACCTGCAGGTGATAGTTTTTATCCCCGAATTCGGTTAGCGGCCAGCTCCCGGTCAGACTGTCGCCCGCGGTTAGTCCGTAAGCCCAGGTGCGTACATTATCAAAAACAGCGTTGGCGCCCGGCTGCAGGTAGCTGCCCGGCGCATAAACATTAAAGGGAGCTCCCAGTGAACGGTCGCCAAAAATAGCTCTGCCGGCAGTAAACTGAATTTCAATAGCAGATTTGTCGCCATTTAGACGCGCCTCGGTATATAATTCGTATGGCAGGGCGCAGGAGCGGCGGATGCCGGGTTCCTGGTGTGGCAGGTAAGGCGACGCATGCGGGTTTTGATTAAATGCCGCGATCTCATCCTTGCTAAGCGGCTTAAAATCCGAAGGCGCCTTTTTAAATTTTGCTTTGTGAATGTTTTCAACAAATGGGTCCCGTTTTACAAATCCGGGATTTTCAGCAGCCTCGTCCCGATAGGGCCTGAACACCGAAGTAAGGTCCCCGCAAACGGTTCGCCGCCAGTCGCTGATGTTGGGTTCAATTACTTTTTTGCCGGTTTTTTTAGATAGAAATTCTTCAAGAAACTGAAGTGTGGAGGTATGGTCAAACACTTCAGAATTTACCCACCCGCCCTTGCTCCATGGCGAAGCGATAACCATCGGTACGCGAAAGCCGAGACCGATGGAACATTCCCTGTCAAATTTTTCGGGGAAATCGTTCCGCTCCAGTTCCTGGTCAAGCGTTACAAAATCAACCCGGGCATCTATGTTTTTTGATACAGCGCCGGTTTCGGGTTTATGCGGGTTGGGCGCGGTAAATGGCGGCACATGATCAAAATAGCCGTCGTTTTCATCATAAGTAAGGATAAAGATCGTTTTTTTCCAAACCTCGGGGTTTTTGGTCAGGATGTCCAGTGCTTCTGACACATACCAGGCGCCAAACCAGGCCGAGCTGGGGTGATCGGAAAAACTCTCGGGGGCCGAAAGCCACGATACGGTTGGCAGTTTCCCGGTATTTACATCCTCCCTGAACTGATGAAGTACATCGCCCTTCGGTACCTGCAATTCACGATCAACGCCATTATCGTTATATTTTAAGCTCTCCAGACGGCGATAATGCGGGTCCTTTTTATTCGAAATAAACGCCTTCTGGTGCAGAATTTTTTCGCGGTCGGTCAGCTTTTCAAACATGCCCGGCTGCCAGGTTTTTTTTTCCTTATTGACGGCGTCCAGGTCGGCTTTCATTTCATTAAGCTGCCGTTTCAACGGCTTAAGGTCTTTGTCATCCGCCGGCAAGGCCGCTATTTTGGCTTTTAGCGCATCAATTTTAGCCGGAAGCTCGTTGGATTTTTTCTCCATAGCTGCCAGGTGGAGCTCATACAAATGAATATTGTATTGCGCGAAAAACTCCAGCGGGTTATCCTGGAAGTTCGACAGCCAGTCATCTTCTTCACCCTCAAAGCCGGTGTCAATTGATATTTCGTTTTGGTAACATTTCCACGATATACCATGATCTTCCAATCTTTCCGGGAAGGTGGCCCACTTAAGCGTGCCATAATCCATGTCGTCATTCCAAACATGTGCCCTTGAGTTTTCGTGCTGCTCCTCGCGGACGGTGCCTGTCCAAAAGTACAGTCGGTTCGGGTTGGTGCCGGTTAATGATGAACAGAAGTTTTGATCGCAAACTGTAAAGGCATCGGCCAACGCATAGTAAAAAGGAATGTCTTCCCGGGTATAATAACCCAAAGTCAGCGGCATATCCGCATATTCGGGAATGCTGTTGCGTTTATTTTCCAGCCACTTATCAAATTTGCCATCGTTACGCGCACTCACCTGGTTACCCCAGGAATGGGGCAGCGAGTCCATCCAGGTAGCGTTGGTGTTTTTTATGTCGAGCCGGAAAGGTGCATAAGTCTCTCCTTTTTTGTTGGATTGCAGCCACACGCGATTAAGATCCGGCAGGGTGATTGTCCGGGGATCATTAAATCCGCGAACGCCTTTTAGGGCGCCGAAGCAATGATCGAAGGAGCGGTTTTCCTGCATCAGGATCACGATATGTTCCGCATCCATAAAGGTACTGCCATGCGGGGCCTCTATTGCCATTGCTTTTTGAATGGAATCGGGCAGAAAATTAGCCATCCCTGCAGCGCCGGTAAGGAGTGCTGCTTTTTTGAGGAAATCCCTTCTTGTATCGGTCATCGTAAAAAAATAAAAATTCGCTGTTATAAAAATGAAATTACTTTGAGTCGATCAATTGCTCACACAAACCGAAAGATAGCGTCATCCCATTACCGCCAAGGCCGTTAATGATCTTTACGCCATCCGCGGCATCCATCACCAGCTCCGTTTGTCCATTGGTCATTTTCGAATAAATGCCATGCCAGGATTGGATCATTTTCCAATCCTTAAAATTCGCGAAAGTGTGCAAGTAACCGGTTATTAAATTATTAATAAATTCTTTATCAAATGGATCGTGAACAAGGCCATACTCATGTGAATCGCCTATGGTCAACTCACCGGCCCCATTTTGCGACACCATCACATGGATACCCCACTCCAGGTGATCGCCATATTGCGTCTCATAGCGTTTACGTAAGGCCGGCAGCGATTTTGCTGCTTGAAAACCCGGGTAATGGATCATCGATAAACCACCGCAAAGTGAAGGGCCAATGCGCCAGTCATCAGGCTGGGCAACCAGGCGCATCATCTGCAATTTGCATTTAGTAATATCGGCCTGCAAAAACAATTCGGGATACAGTGTTTCAAAATCAACGCCGCTGCAAACAAATAGCTCATCGGCCTCCCAGCTCAAATTACCCGACATTACCGCAGGATATTCTATGCGGCTGACAGCGGTGTTCCAATGGAAGGTAACATCGTATTTTTCGGAAAGATAGGCTGCTACCTGCCCGATGGCCACCCGCGATTCGAGGATCATCTCATCAGCACTCCAAAGCGCCCCTTTTAAACCAGAAGGGTTAACTGCCGGCGACTTTTGCAAGGTTTGTTTTGGATTAAGCACCGTGCAATCCCGGTATTGCCGGTTGGCTTCAGCATATTCGGTTATCGCCTGCAACTCATCGTCGTGGTAAGCCAGGTGCAGCGAGCCCACCTCATCATGCCATATTTTTGCTTCGGTGCAAATTTCTTTCCAGATGCTGCGCGACAGCATGGCCCGTTCATACATGGCGCCTGTGGGCTGCCCGATGGGCCAAACCATTCCGAAGTTGCGGATGGATGCGCCGACGGCCCGCTCATTTCGCTCAAATACAGTTACCGTATAGCCGCGGACAGCCAGGGCCCTGGCCGTTGCGAGGCCGACGATGCCCGCGCCAATGACTATCGCATTTTGTTTCGCCAAAATTTTCATGCCGGATTTGCAATTAATTCGCCCTGTACTTCAGGCTGTTTGCTTTTTCGTGCGCTTTGCAAAAAGTATATTAAGGACAGCGTTGCGCAAATGGCGCCCACGCCCCCCACTACCAATACGCCTCCCTTAAAAAATTCCGTCCAGCTGATGGCCGGCTGCCCAAGCTCCTTAACCAGCAAAATGGATACGCTGGCCAGGTAACCGATGGAATCGGAAACATAAATAATAAAGCCGATATTGCTTTTATAATGGAACGAAGCGATCATCCGCTCAAAAAAGATGGCATTGTAAGGCACATAACTTAAATATAAGCCCAGGCCAGCCATGGTCATCCAGGGCAGTACGCCAATTATCCCCATATTAAAAAGCACGGTGCCGATAACGATGCACAGGCAGCCCGTGATGATCATCAGGTGAATAACGCTGAAAGCCCTGATATTCTTTTTGATCAATATCAGGCTGCTCATGGCAATCAATACAATGATGGAGATAAATGTATCTATTTTGGTATAAATGGTATTGTCTTTATTGCCGAGGCCCTTCCAAATTTCTACTTCAAAATTGTCGCGCACATCGCGCATAATGGTGAGCAAAATGTAGATCACAAGGGTTAACAGGATGCCCGGTAAGAACCTTTTCAAAAAGCCCCTGCGTTCATCGGCATTCATCGGCAGCCTTTTTGTCCTTAGCTTTATATCTTCCGGCGTTGGCTCGGGCATTAATTCAAGGTAAAAAACAAAAATTATCAACGGGATAACGAATAAAGCGCCTGTCAGAAAAGGCATCCAAAACTCGCTGACGTGATAAGTAGACATCATGCCGCGCCCGATTGTTTTAACAAAACCCGATGCGAAAATAAGGCTGGTTGACAACACGGCCGCCATAAACTCCGTTGACCGCCGCCCCTCCAGGTAGCTAAAAACAAGCCCCCATATCATCCCAAGCGGAAATCCGTTCAAAAAAAGGCATATTATATTGTATGGCGCGGGCACAATGGCAAACAGCAGCAGGGCAAGCCATGCAAAACCGATCAACCCCAAAATGCTTTTTGCGCGCTGATCGTGCTTTAGTTCGGCAATGAATTTTATCCCGTAAAATTTGCTCAAGGTATAACCGATGAGTTGTGCTATTACCAGCCAAACTTTGTAGTCGATATGGAAATACTGCTGACCGGAAAAAGTACCGGCGGCAAATGCTTTCCGGAAAGAATACATGCAGGAGTAAGCGCCGAATGCCGAGATACCCGCCAGCACGGAGATGACCGGGTACGGCCATTTGGCAACTTTTAATCGTAACCGGTCGATAGGCTTCATAGCTATTGATTTATAATGTCAATTACCCGGGCAATGTCATCTATAATATGCGTTGGTTTATGGGGTTCCAGTTCCTCCCGTTTAAAGGTACCGGTAGTAATGCCGATCACATACCTGCAGCCTGCCTGCTGGCCTTCGCGTATATCCACTTCGGTATCGCCAACTTTGGCAACTTCTTCGGGCCGCCCGATGCCGCCTTCCAGCATCATTTTTTGTATCATGTAAGGATAGGGCCTTCCAAGTTCCACTTCATCCGAGCCGACAACATGATCTATCAGCCATTTTTCTTTCCATCGCAGCCGCTCAACTATCGTATCCGCGATATCCCGCGAAAAACCGGTATTGATACCTACCTGTACACCCAGTTCGCGAAGTTTCATAAAGGTTTCTTCCACATGTGGTAAAGGCTCGATGCCGGGAGCTTCGCGGTAATGTTTGATCATGTATTGAACAAAATCCTTATGTATCTTATCCACCAGTTCATTGGTGATCTTTGCGTCGTTATGTTCGTGCACGCGGAGTATATGTCGTATGGCCTGGTTCTTTTCGTAGCCCATTAAAGGGTCTATCAATTCGATCGGCACTTTATAATTCGATTTTTTTAATGCAGCCTGGAACGCCTTGCTCACCTCGTGGTTGTCCTTAACGGTGGTGCCGGCCATATCAAAAACTACTAATTTTATAGGCATATCAAAACGGAGTAATAGTTCAGCAATACTAAACTTAGTTTATTACCAACAAACCAATTTTACATTAATTTTGGGTTAATCATTCCCAAAACTGATTGTAGAGACGCAATATTTTGCGTCTCGGACCCAATTCTCGAAAATTATCGTTTTAATAATGGGCCATTTGAGAAACTTTCTTTTTTAACCACAAAGTGCGCAAAGAACGCACAAAGAGCACAGAGAAAAAAAATAAACTATTAAGGCTTTGCGAACTTTGTGGTTTTCCCTTTGTGGTCTTTGTGGTAAAAACTATCGATCTCGCGATGTGAGTACCAATCTCTTTAACTAATATTAACAAAATCTTTGCTTTATATCCCTAAATTATTCCCTTATTTTGACCGAGCCAATTAATCCCTGATGGAAGAAGATATCCTTATCCAAATAAGCAACCGAATAAAAGAACGCCGCCGCGAAAAAAACATCACTGTACAGGAATTGGCAACCCGTGCAGACGTGAGCAAAGGCCTGATCTCGCAAATCGAGAACAGCCGTACTATTCCATCGCTGCTGGTACTGATCGAGATCATCAAGGCGCTGGAGATCGACCTGAATGAATTTTTCAAAGATATCCGCAATAAGGCTAACGAATACCCTGTGTTGGTAAAGCGGAAAAGCGAATATGAATGCTTCGAAAAGGAACATGCCATCGGTTTCCGTTACCAACGCGTGTTTACGCAATCCATCAATCACTCCACCGTCGATATCGTTATCCTTGAACTGGAACCCGGCGCCTCCCGTCCCCTGGTTGAAACCGAGGCCTT
>Ga0206954_1288_pt1 | contig 9962 bp, 10 predicted proteins | sample Alteio_BWOrgHeat_37_FD_153250 | JGI IMG/M metagenome (GOLD analysis project Ga0206954, IMG submission 153250) | Enriched cells from forest soil in Barre Woods Harvard Forest LTER site, Petersham, Massachusetts, United States -... | ecosystem: Environmental > Terrestrial > Soil > Temperate forest > O...
ATTGGAAAAATTTGGAATCGTGGGGTCGGCGGCCGTTAACGTACCGGTTTCCGTTGCCCAAAGTGCTCCCAACCCAGCGGCCAATGCGCAGAGAAGACACAAGATTCGAAAGGGTACCGGTGACATGCCTGGCTACGATTTGATCGGAAAGTTTTTGAAAAGATCCATAAAGGCATGATGGACATCTTGAACGTCGATTCGTTGCAAGCTTGGCTGTAAGGGATCATGTCGATATTTGTCCGAGGGAGGTAGCGCCGCTGTTTTATCCTGCACGATTCGGATGTGATCTCCCTCAGGCAGCCACATTTCAGCGGATGATCCGCAAAGCGCGACCAGGGGTATTTTCAGCGCGTGGGCAAGATGCAAGGCGGAGGTATTGACCGTAATCAAAAAATCGAGACTTTGCAGAGAAGCCAGCAGTTCCTCTACGGAAGAGCAGGGCAATGAAATGAATCGGCTTTGATTTTCCTCTGAAAGCTGCGACCGAAATATTTGCTCCAATTCTGGAAACGTTTTATCTCGGCCAATCAAGGCCATCTCACAATTGGAATTTTTCAAAATCAGATTTGTGAGTTCGAGCCAGCGCGCATCCGGCCACTTAAATTCAGGCAACCAAGCTCGGGCGCTCTCCGGATAAAGTCCAATTCGCAGTTTGGTCCGATCTTTTTTCAACGGAGCGCTGGAAATCCCGATCGGCATGCTCATATCGTTTAGCCAGTCGGGCCGCTTCATGATCTCCGCTGCCTGGGCGAAATGCCGATCGAAAATGTAACGCTTCCGCGGAGGCGTCATCACGTCTGCGTTGATCAGATTAAAATCAACGATATAGGTTAATGCGCCCAATTTCTTCAAAAACCAAAAAAAACAAAAGGCCTGGATCGAGCCAGGCGCCATGGGAAGTCCGAAAATAATTCTGTCTTCTCGTTTTTTCTCGTCGAAGCCTTTTGATTAAGCCGAATAATCCGCCTACGGTAGCAACGTTAAAAAATCGACCTTCGGTTTTCCCGTTAAAAAGTGGAACGTAGGCAGAATTTTGATGAGCGATAATGCTTTCAAATTCAACCGACAATAAATCGAATTTTCTCAATAAGCTCGTCATGACCACGAAGTCGCCCAAATGATGAAACATGGTGTAGACAAATATCACCCGACTGGAATCCAGTCGATTATCGGTACAAGCAATAGCGTCTGCTCTTTTCAAGTTTATGTACGATTAAATTCCGACGGATTCCTAAAAAAGAGCCGCCGCCCATATAACAATCAAGGCCACCACGGCTACTCCATAGGATATTTTATCACGAATAATAAACCCCACCGGATCGCTCGTCATTTGCCCCCGAAAAGCCAGTAACCAGACTCGCTCGATCCAATAAAATTGCAGCATACAAATGACAAACAATAATCGAGGCGTCTTATATCCAGGGTAAACCAAAGAGGAGGTAATATAGAGGACGGTAATCAGCACGGAAATCAATCCGGAGCCCACGCCGATCAACGCCAGCAACGAAGTATCTTCTGTCATGTATGCCGGACGCGCTGCAGCGGAGAGACCACTCTTCGTTCGTTGGACAAGTTCGAGGTATCGCTTTAGATGCGTAAGACTAAGTGCCATGAAAAAAGTCAGCGCTGCCAACCAAGTCGAAATATAAATTCCGCAAGCGGCTCCTCCCGCAAAAACGCGAATGCTATAAAGAAAAGCCAGGGCGACGACATCGAGAGCAGCAATTCTTTTAATTTGCTGCGAATAAAGAAGGTTAATCAAAGCATAACAAAGGAGTACCAGGCCAAATTTTACTGGCAAAAGGAACGCCAGAATTACTGACGCTATGCCCAATAACGCAATCAAAACCATCGCTGGCAATGGCCATAGCGTTCCCGTTGCGAAAGCTCGTCGCCGTTTTTCGAGATGTTGTCGGTCAAGATCGACATCGTAGAGATCGTTCAGAATATAAAGCGCGGATGCAGTACAACCAAAAGCCAGAAAACCGAGAACGGCGTTGCCCCATGCGCTGTCAAAGCGATGCGAGGCAACCACGGGCGCAAAGACCAGCAGGTTCTTACTCCATTGATGCAGTCGCAAGGACATCCACCATTTATCGGAAGCAGCACCATGGCGCTTAATCTGCACGGCCGCATGGGCTTTTTTGCCCGCCAACGTTTTTTTGGCGCCGATCACAATCGGCAACTGTGCGGCCTCCATGATGGGTTGATCGCATGGGGCGTCACCCGCATAGCCAAAGGGCTTTCCTTCAGCGTGCTTGAGGATGATCCTCAATTTTTGATTGCCTTTTAAATTTCCAGATTCCTTATCCGTGGCCAGCACCTGATCAAAAATACCAAGATGGTCGGCAACAGATTCGGCCCAAATCCGTGGAGCACCGGTGGCCAGGATCAGACGAACACCGTTCTTTTTTTCATTCCGAAGATAGTCGAGAAGCGCCTCATTGTAGGGTAAATGTGCGGGATTGATCTTATGGCGTTTCGCCATCTCCATTTTTACTTGCTCTCGTCCTCCCTGCACGAACCATGAGGCCGCTTTGAAAACCAAAAGCCCCCTCCGGAGGCTCCCAATGAGCAATCGTTCCTGCAGTAAATCGATCCGCACCAGCGTCTGATCCAAATCGACGTAGATTACCCGGATTTTTTCCTTCATGCTCCACCATAATTACCTGATTGATTTCTTTTCCGCCATGATAAGATAAGGGCAAATGGAAGTTGCGATTCCAGACGCTGACTATCGGAAGTCTTTTCCTTGAAAACATTCTTCCTCAAAAGTGTCGATCGCGTTCTTTGCAGAAGTTTATGCAGGCTCGTTTCTCTGTTGCCCAAGCAACCACGGGAACCCTCCAAGGAGGTGCTCATCATTCGTCCCGGAGGCATGGGCGATTTAATTTGCGCCGACATCGCGCTTGAGGAACTGGGTCTGGACTCGCGTCATTTCACTTGGTTGATCGAGGGGCGCTCCAAACCTTGGGCAGAATACCGCAAGCTGCCGCACCTGTGTTATGACGTCGATCCATGGAAAACCTTAAAACACGTTTGGAATCGATACTCTCTCGTCATCAATACGGAACAATATTTTGGCCTCACGGAAGCTTATGCTTTGCTGGCCCTGACGATCAGTGGCCGCATTGCTTCGTTCACGACCAATCGTGGCGCATCGTGGTCTGGTGTCGTGGTTTCATATGATTGGCGCGATGAACACGAAACCTTGGCGTTCGCGCGTCTTTTCGCCCAGGCACTAGAACGTCCCCATACTGAAAAGCCCCGCTCATATCGAACGAGACATTACCCGTCGAGCGGCCCACCCCTGGTTCTAATTGCCGGAAGGCAAAGTCCCTCCCGGCATTTAAGTCTGGAAACTTGGACGACCCTGATTGCAAAATGGCATCACGAAAGACCCTTTTTCATAGGAGCAGCCCCTGAAGATGCTGAATTTGCGGATCAACTCACTCACCGTTTTGTAAAAGTAGCCCAACGCTTTGAGGGTTCATTTTCCGAACTGTGCGAACAAATTGCGCGCAGCGAAGAAATTCTCACCATGGATGGAGGGGCTCTTCACATCGCTTCGTTCTTTGGCGTACCCACCCTGACTCTCTTTACAAGTGGGAGAGATCGCAAATGGTTGCCTTTGGGTCAGCATAGCCGCATTCTTCGCCGGAATGATCTCCCTTGCCAGCCTTGTACTAAATTTGGACAAGTCCCCCCATGCCCTTACCAGTATGCCTGTTGTTTGCAGCTGGAAAAGGTGATGCCAATAGATATCGTTTTAGCTGAAGTGCAATAATGAGATGCGTGAGGCCGGTACGGTATGTAGATTCTAATGCATCTTCCATGGACAACGACGGACCATGCCGTGGACATTCGGAAGAATTGTCTCGTCTTTGTTTTGAGGAGCTAGAATTTCGATCTGGGCACATGATCCTCGATAATCCATGGGTAATTGGTCTATATCGTAAACAAAGAGGTCCAAGGTATAAATACCCGGACTCAAGTCCAGTGCCGGTAAATTAACGGTAAAGGTAACTTGGCCCTTTTGCTTTAATGGGATCGGTTGGGACTGGATGTCCAGAAAGCAGGACAGAAGACGGACGCCTTCCATGGTGCAAAAAGCGAATCCGATAAGCACCTTTGCTTCCTCCGCAAAGATATGAAACGTTTCCAAGGTTATATTGATCGTAAAAAGTTGACCATGGTAAGCGGGTTGGCCAGAATTCACGCGTAACTCGCGAAAAATGATCTTTTGATCCGCTCTTGGGCTTTCATCGAAATTAATCGTGTTTTTGACGTTTTTCAGATGAAGGAACTGGGGAACGATTTCCCGAACCGGACCGTCGGCGATGAGATTTCCGCTCTCAAGAAAAAGGCAACGATTGCAGAGCTCGGCGATTACAGCCAAGTTATGACTGACAAGAATGATGGTGATTCCCTTGTCTGCGAAAGATCGCATTTTTGCCAGGCATTTCTTACTAAAGGCCATATCACCCACAGCGAGCGCCTCATCGATCAGAAGAATATCGGGATCGAGATGAGCTGCGACCGAAAAGGCCAACCGCATATACATGCCGCTGGAATAACGTTTAACGGGCATATCGATGAAAGATTCGATTTCGGAAAATGAAACGATTTCATCAAATTTTTTTCTCACCTCCGCCTTCGACATGCCCATTAACGTGCCGCTCAGATAAACATTTTCGCGGCCTGTGAGCTCGGGGTGAAATCCCGCACCCACTTCTAGCAAGGAACCCAAGCGGCCCCAAAGACGAAGCCGGCCCTGAGTTGGTTTGGTAATTTGGGCGAGCAGCTTAAGCAAGGTGCTCTTGCCCGATCCATTGCGACCAATTAAGCCAACCAGTTCTCCTGCTTTAATTTCCAGACTGATGTTTCGCAGCGCCCAGAGTTCCCTCGGCGCAGGAGGAACGGCAGCCCGGTCGAGGAGGCTTAACATTCCGTGGGTAAGAATTTCCTTGAGATTATTGTAGCCTTGTTGCGACGGACCATAGATCAGATACCGCTTGCTTACGTTTTCAATTTTAATCGCCGTAGACATGAATTTAAATCGTATCGATTAGTTCATCTTCGAAGACAAAAGCAATTTTTAGACAGAAACCTCCTGCGAACAATGCGCTAACAAGCGAGAGACAAAAACCGGGCAAATAAAAATGAGTGTTACCGTAAAGACTGAGTCGAAAAAGTTCGATCACTCCTGCCATGGGGTTGAGATAGGCAAGCCAGAGAAAACGGTATGGAATTAGGTTAAAAGTATAAAAAACCGGACTGACAAATTGGGCAATTTGAAGCAAAAACGTGATGAGAAAACGAAAATCCCGGTACTTGGTGCAAAGCGCTGCTGTCCCCATTCCGAGGACTGAGGTGAGAATCAGCGCCCAAGCAATGGCAGGGATGAAAAATATGAAGGTCCAGCCCGGCCAAATACCAAAGATACCGTTACAAAGGAAAAGCAACACCAGCGATACCAGAAAATCAATAAAAGTACTGCCTATGCTTGCTAGTGGAAGAATCCATCGTGGAAAGTAGACCTTTCGAATGAGTTGCTCATCATTCAGGATGCTACCGCATGAACGCTCAATTCCTGGTGCAAAGAGACCCCAAATAACGGTGCCGCTGTAGACAAAGACCAAGTAGGGTAGGCCATCAGAAGCAACATGAACTAGGTGCCCGAAGACAAACGCAAAAATCAAGGCGGAGGTAGCAGGCTGCAAAATCACCCAAAAAAGACCAATAACCGTCTGGCGATAACGAACTTGAATGTCTCTCCATATAATCAGGCCCAAAAGATTTTTGTATTTGAAAAAATCGTGCGGCAACTGAGCGAATGAACTTCGGTCTGGCGTAATGGTACTAGTGGGAGTCTTGTCCATGTGATGTCAAAAATAAAACGTTTGCTTTTATCACTCTTGTGGTCGACGCACGTCAAATTTTCTCCAAAAATACCTTAGTAATGATAACTGTCTCCTCAACTATAAATACCAATAAGCCAAATATCCACCACTTTCCAAGAAATAATACAGAGAAGTATTCTGAGCATGCGTTTTACCTAGTTCAGCAAAGAACGCCGTTCGATTAAAACTTTAAAGAATGAATTTCTCCACTTCTAAAGGCTTGGATCGGGATTGAAGTTGTCTATGTGCGGCTTCTAAAACTTGTTGGACAGTAATGTCCGCCATGCATTTTCTGTCATAAGCACACCTATTCCATAACCAACAAGGTGCACATGAAATATAGCTAGCGATATTTTGATTGCATAAATAACCAGATTGATGTGGATGTTCTCGACCACCATACACAATTACAGAAGGACATTCATTTGCTCTTGCCAAGTGCATTAAAAAACCTACCAGTCCGATAAAAAGTTGGCTTTGTCTCATAAGGCAAGCAAGTTGGCGAATCGATGTCTTTCCACGGAAATCAGTAACATTCTGAAGAGGCGGGTCTTGCAGGGAGCCCACTTGGATAAAATGATAATTTTGACAGAGAACGTTGACTATTTCTTGAAATCTAGATGGATACCACTCCTTGTTTTTCATGGGAAGACGAGCAGATGAGACGCTTGTTTGAATCAAAATCAAATTTCTATATTTAAAATTGGTTTCCATTTCCTTTTCTGAAAGATGAAAGTAGGGCCGAAGATGTATCGTATTGTGTATGCCAACAAATTCACACATTTTTGCTATAATATGCTTATCAGGAGGCATACTAAAATCGTTTTCTGGAGTCCATTGCGCATAAATGGGAAAGTGAATGTCTTTCGTAATACGCGTCTTAAAAGGAAAAATAAGATTTTGCATATACGGGTAGATAATTACATCTGGATTTTCTCGATATAAATCTGGAAATTTAGTGTAAATAGCTACTTTTTTACCAGTGCGCACCTTCCACTCATAAGCAACAGAACTTAAGAGCAAGCTGTCTCCAAAACCATCTCCCCAAGTAATCAAAAGGTTATTTTTATCAGTAGTGATTGCATGAAAAACGCCTTTTAAAAGTTGATTCAAAAATATCATATTAATGACGATATTTGAAAATAGTCATATTAGGTAGTTAATTAAATATTCAAGATGGGTCAATTGAAATGCGAACAGCATCTTTATCCAGTAGCCCCTTAAAAGCACCAATCCAAGCTCCCGCGAGCATAGTCGCATATCCAACAACGACTTGCCATAATAGCATATAACGAGCATTCCAAAGCATGGAAAGAATCAGTACGCCTGTATGCCTATATATGGAAAAAAGAACCCGATATTTCCCCCAACGCATAATTCCCAAAAAACCAAATGAAAAGTGAGCCCAAAAAGTGATCCGAACAAGGTATCTAAAATTCATACGCGACTCTGGAATATGGTGTTCAACAATAATATTATCCGCATAAGCTGTAGGCATTCGAAGCATGTAGATTTGATTATATAAAATGAAATCTTCACATGCCAATAACCGTGAGCCCACGCGTCCTAATTTTCGTATGATAGGAGTTTCTTTGCAAAGTTTAACAAAGGATTCAGCTACAGAACGATGAATTATCATCCCGCCTCCAGGCGGGCGAATGCCTGTCATACCCCCCTTCCAAATTGCAAATAGCATTGGATTTTGAATAAGTGTTGAGTAATTATAACTCAGGACGTGATGTCCCAATACGATCATCCAAGCTGGAGTTGATTTAGCCCATATTGGTTCAATTCTGGGGCATATTCCACCTAATTCATTATTTTCACTAATGATGCGGCGAAGGAATTGTAAGGCATTGGGTTTAAGGCTATTATCATCATCGAGCAGAACAAGCCAAGGATTTTTGCTGAATTCAAACGACTTCAATCTCGCATTTGTAAGTCCCGGTTGCGTCTCCTTAACATGGACTATATGAACACCTATTTTTTCGAGTAAATCAAGACTGTCCTTAACGTATTGATGCCGCTCTTCGGATATGCCATTATCAACAAAAATAATTTCATCTCCCCTCTCCCAATCCTGTTTTAATAATGATTCAAAGAGAAATTGAATGACTGGGGGTGCTTTATGAGAACAAATAAGACAGGATAAGCATACTGGGGATTGTGGTAGTTTGGTAAACACTTTTAAATTAGAGTTTTTCTGAGACTAATTCCCAAGAATATATATTTACCTTATCCCGCTCGTAAACTATACGATTATTATTCATCTGCAATAAAATATCTTTGACCTTGCTTAAGGAAAAATCATGATGAAAATGATTATAATTATAAGGTTGCCCGGTGGCCTGACAATGTTGTCGATAAATTTGTTCATCTGGACAGAAAAGAGCGAGTTTCCCTCCTGGTTTTAAAGGTCGGAGCCATTCCCGAAGAACTAACTCAGTGTTTTCAAAATCTTCCAATAAGTGTGAGGAGTAGATATAATCCAAGGTATTATCGGCAAACCAGTATAAATTATCAGCATTTCCGGCAAGTTGCACCGGTAGCTCGCCAACAAATGAATAAGGCTGTAGAAGATCTACACGAACTGCTGATGGTACAATCGGGTCACCTCCGGGACCTAAGTCCAGTCCATTTCCGATACAGTACTTGCCAAGTCTCGAACGACACCTGGATGTTTCACTTGAATGTTGTCCCTTATGAATACGACGAATATCAATACCAAATCGTCGCAAGGCGAATTTAATTGCCAACTCCATTTTGGCACGAAAGGGAACATTGCCATCTTGCTTGTCAGTCATATAGAATATTTCATATATTATGTCCTCTGTAAAGTATGCAGGTTATTTAAATTTATTATCCGCTGAGAGTATGCTCACGGTATTTTATTTCTCGAAGCATAGTCTATAATGTTTCCAAAGTTGCGCAGTGGTGCTGTAATTTTCCAAGAAAGCGTTGCTTTTAGCTTAGCAATATCCTTGTTTCGCTCGGCCAAATCCTTGGTTCGTTGAGCCAAATCATCTCGTTGAAAAGCAAGTTGATTCTCAAACCAATCGATCTCATATTGCATAAGTTTACCATAATACTGAGAAATGAATTGCAGATATTTCTTATAATAATGATCGAATTTATCTACATGGTTTAATATGTCTGTATCCTCAAAAAAAGCGATACAATTCACTTGCAGTATCAATTAGCGGCTTAAAGATGGGTTGGGCGATTGCCGCCTTGGAGACGGTATAATGTTTTAAATTCGGTTCTATCCAGTGATTGATATTTTCGATTCGTTCGCCTTCTATTAAAGGCCATTTTAATTCCAAATCAGACTCCAAACGTGTAATAATAACCGATGGGTTATCAATCAATTCATTATAACAAACTGTACTACGCGTCATTTCACGACTGTTTTTTTCGGCTTCTAAAACATTCTGTATCCAGAGTAAGAGGCCCCGATTGATGCTAAAATTGTTTCTACTTAGTAAGGAATTAGCCACTTCGAGTGGATGGCGCAGAGCCAATATAACCTTAAGTGAAACGTCGGGGAGAGCTTGTTGCCATAAAGGTAGTGCTCGACATAGACGCGGGTCTTTTAAGGCCCAGACTTTTGCGTTGGCAAATTGCATTTGAAATAATTTCTTAATTGCCAACCGTGCCGTTTCAGCTGCATCCGATTGTTCCCAATTTATGGGTAGCGATGCTAGGGATGCCCCATCTAACGAAAAATGCCTTAAGAAGGCCTCATGAATCTGAATAACTTCTTTCAATTCCAAATAGCCTTTCTCGTTAAAGCGATCTTGTGCGATCAATGGACTGCCTAGGGTAACTCCACTGGCCTGCAATGATCCGGTTAAAGCTGAAGTTCCACTGCGGTGCATTCCCACTACAAGAACTCCCGTACCCTTTGAATTTATGAACATGTAATTCCGCGAGGTAGCTTATGGATGATTTTGTGTAGGTCAGTCTTCTTCCAAGGTCAGGAAGGCGTGCCGGTGGAGGGACTTGAACCCCCACATACTTGCGTATAACAGATTTTGAGTCTGTCGCGTCTGCCATTTC
>Ga0206954_1290_pt1 | contig 9884 bp, 8 predicted proteins | sample Alteio_BWOrgHeat_37_FD_153250 | JGI IMG/M metagenome (GOLD analysis project Ga0206954, IMG submission 153250) | Enriched cells from forest soil in Barre Woods Harvard Forest LTER site, Petersham, Massachusetts, United States -... | ecosystem: Environmental > Terrestrial > Soil > Temperate forest > O...
GCTGTGAATGGTTTCGCCACATTAATTGGAGAGCGTTATAATGACTTGTTTGATAAGGAAGGAAAGCGCCTGCTGAACATCGTCCAGGAAAATGCAAATAAAATGGGGGTGCTGATAGATGATCTGCTGGCATTTTCGCGATTGGGAAGAAAGGAAATTCACAAATCGGTGATCGATATGACCGAGCTGGCAAAAAATGCGCTTTACGAATTGAATATATCCCGGCAATTTAAAGCGGAGGTAAAGATCGGTGACCTTCACCAGCTATTGGCGGATACTACCCTGATGAAGCAGGTGTGGGTAAATTTATTATCCAACGCCATAAAATATTCTGCTAACAAAAAGCTGCCGGTTATTACCATAAGCTCGGAAGAGAAAAACAAAGAAGTGATCTATTCCATAGCCGATAACGGCGTTGGGTTTAATATGCGGTATGCGCACAAATTATTCGGCGTATTTCAACGGCTGCATGATGCCGACGATTTTGAAGGGACTGGTGTGGGTTTGGCACTTGTACACCGCATAATAACCAAACAAGGCGGCAGGATATGGGCAAAAGCGAAAGTTGGAAAAGGCGCCACTTTTTATTTCAGCTTACCCGGAAAAACTTTAGCTAAATAATTTAACATGGAAAATATAGGAATTGATATTCTGCTGATAGAAGACAACTCAAATGATGCAGAGCTGGCCATAGCCGCTTTACAGAAAAATGACGTCGCAAAGCGCATTGTTCATTTAAAGGATGGCGAAGTTGCGCTTGATTTCCTGTTTGGCAAGGGCAAGTACAAAGGAAGAAATACGGATAACAAACCAAAAGTAATACTGCTTGACCTTAAAATGCCAAAAGTGAGCGGGCTTGAAGTATTGGAACAATTAACACACAACCCGCTCACCCAAAAAATTCCGGTGGTGGTGCTTACTTCATCAAAAGAGCATCCTGATGTGGAAAAGGCTTACACGCTGGGCGCCAATAGTTATATTGTTAAGCCAGTTGACTTTGAAAATTTTCGCAAAGTGGTAAATGAGCTTGGGATCTACTGGTTAGTGTTTAATCAACCTTTGGTGTAAAAAGAGCAGTAATAAACTAAAATGAAACAAAAAAATAAAGGTGCTTCATCTTGAAGATATGCCGGCTGATGCGGAATTGGTTGCGTGGGAATTAAAAAAAGGAAATTTATTGCCCGAAATACAGGTAGTTTCGGATAAAGCTGCTTTTGTAAATGCTTTGACTGACTTTCAGTATGACGTCATCCTTTCTGATCATTCCCTTGCTTCTTTCGATTCGCTCGAGGCTATCCGGCTGGTAAAAAAAGCCGGTATTACCGTTCCGTTTATCCTGGTCACGGCCTCCATGTCGGATGTGTTCGCTGCTAAGGTAATGAGAGAGGGCGCCTGCGATTATATCCTTAAAGACCGGTTGCACCGGCTGCCATCAGCCGTTATCAATTCAATTGAAAAACATCGTTTGAACGAGAATCAGCGGGCCGCCCATGAAAGGCTGGCATTTCACTTAGAAAATACGCCCCTCGGTTTTATCGAGTGGGACAATCAATTGCGTGTAAAAGTATTATCAAAGCAGGCTGAAAAAATTTTTGGATGGACCCTGGAAGAGTATTCGCAGGATGAAAGAAACGGTTATAGCCAGGTATTTGAAGAAGATATGCCCATAGCAACCAAAGCAGCGGAAGATTTAGTGAATGGTGTTGTTCAAAGAAACACTACCCAACACCGTAATATAACCAAAGATGGAAGGGTGATATGGTGCGAATGGTTCAACTCCGCATTAAAAGACCCGGAGGGGAAAGTAATCTCCATCATGTCATTGGTGCAGGACATTACCGTAAACAAAACATTTGGCGAAAAACTGGAATATAACGAATCGCGGTTAAAAGAGGCACAGGCCATAGCCCATATCGGTAATTTTGAAGTTGATCTGTCAAATGATTCAGAGGCCTGGTCTGACGAAATGTATAAGATCCTCGGTATAAACCGTGAGGGGGCTATGCCTTCCGTTGACTTATTTTTGTCGTTTATCCACCCGGACGATTTAATTCACATAAAGAAGGGTTTTGAGGGATATTCAAAGTCTTTCAAAAATTCAAGGCTTGCATTCAGGTTTATTCGAAAAGACGGCGCTATGCGGTATGGATGCACCGACGCCAGGTTTGAGTTTAGCAGCAACCGGAAACCGGTGCGCCTTTTCGGCATCTTCCAGGATGTTACTAAGGTTAAATTGGCCGAGATAGAACGCACCAAAATGGTTAATGATATGATGATAAGGAATTCGGAACTGGAACAATTCGGTTATATCATTTCGCATAATCTGCGGGCGCCGGTGGCGAATATCATTGGAGCTTCGAGCGTATTGAGCGACCCCGACTTAAGTACGGAAGATAAAGAAATACTAAATAAGGGAATCAATACTTCTGTTATTAAGCTCGACAACGTTGTAAAAGATCTTAACCAAATTTTACAGGTAAAAAGTAATATCAACCAGCCAAAGGAGATGGTGCATTTTTCGAAATTAATTGATGACATAAAAATCAGCATACAGTATTTGATGGATAAACATCATGTTGAAATCAAGTGTGATTTTTCGGAAGTTGATGAGTTTGTAACCTTAAAGCCCTATTTGTACAGCATTTTTTACAATCTTATTTCAAATAGTATTAAATACCGCCGGCATCAAACCCACTCCACTATTGAAATTAAGAGCCGGCTAAAAAAAAATAAGATGAAACTGATCTTTACCGACAATGGCATGGGTATAAATCTTGAAAAAAGCGGGGGGGATATTTTTGGCTTATATAAGCGGTTTCACCACCATATTGAAGGTAAAGGAATGGGATTGTTTATGGTAAAAACACAGGTTGAAACACTCGGTGGAAAAATCAGTGTTCAAAGCATTGAAAATAAGGGAACAGTATTTACTATTGAGTTTGAACTATAAATCAAAAGTAGTAACCCGCGGCCTGCCGTCCTTAAAAGATGCGGATGAGTTTAATATTGTATAGCCGATGTTGACCTGCCGTGAAAATTAATGTTTTTAACGCTTTTCTTTTAATGTAAACCATAAACTGCGCGCCGGAACTGCATGACAAAGCACTACACTGTGCCCTGCTGGCAGTATATCGATCTAAAAACGGTGAACACCGCTGTTATTTTCCCGGCATGTCGAATATTTTAGGATCGACATCCTTATTAACAGTTACCGTTTTTACCACGTAGCCCAGTTGGAACTGCCCCAGGTCGACATCAATTTTATAAGCGGTGAGGTAGCCGAAATCTGTTTTCTGGTAGTTGGAGTAAGTAGTGGTGACGTTTGTGTCCTGCCCCTGCATGGACGCTACACTGGTTGTTTTGGTGGCGCGCTCGCATGCGTCACAGGACTTCATCCTGTGTTAGCGTATATCGCCCTTTCAGGGCTACGAAGAAGATAGTCTGGACGCTGCCGTTATGCTGAACGCCTAAAGTTTGTTATTATTGAGGAATTATGTTGCGTTTTAAAATGAGCCGGTGCACCGCGAGTATGGTTTCAAAGCTGATCGCACTGATTTGTGTATTGACATTTGCCGGTGTTTTTAAGGCCCGGGCTCAAACTAAACCCGATAGCGCCCAGATCAAATATTTTGCAGAAATAAAAAAATTCAGCGAACCGTTTGTAGGCGACCTACGGCGGAATTTTGTAAAAAACTATTCGCTGCCCGAAACGGATTTTATCAGGAAAATTGATTCCGCGCATACGCTGCTAACAGCGGTACTAAATAAATATGCAGCCTTGCTAAAACCCGACCTTGTTAAAGAGCAACATGTCCAGATAGACTACTATTTCGACAAATTGCTGGCGGATTACCCGGCCAACTTTACCAGCTATACCGATAAACCGCTGTCGGATGCCACGCTGATTGCCACCCGTCTGCGTAAACACCTTGCCGACCTAAACGACCCCAGTCTGCTCAATGAAGTGATGTTCAGGAATTATGTGCATGCCTATTTTACCTGGGAATTGAACGATGAAATGAATAAGCCGATTTACAAAAACGTGTACAATAAACTGCTGATAGCTGTTTTTAACGTGATCAACCGGCAGGTCACCAATAAAAAATGCCGCGACTTTTGGCAGTACGACTATTTGTACGACGGCATTACCAATAACGGCATCGAAAACGCCGGAAAAATTTACGAAACCTTTAAAAAAACCTGTAAGGACACCGCCTACCTGCGCCGCGTGACCTCACTTTACAAATACGAATACCGGCGCCGGCAGGGCCACCTGATCAAAATTTATAAAACGGTCAATGATTATACACTGGATATCCATATTTTTTTGCCGGACAGCGCAGCTAGGGAGCCTAAAAAGCCGGTGATGGTGTTTTTCCATGCCGGCGACTGGCGCGAAGGCAAGCCCGACTGGTATTTTGACGATTGTAAAGGCTACGCCCGCAAAGGCTGGGTGGCCTGCACGGTGGAATACCGCACCTTCTCCCGCGCAGGCACGCTGCCATTTGAGGCGGTAAAAGATGCGCGCTCAGCCATGCGCTGGCTGCGGGAGCATGGGGCGGACTATAATATCGATACCGGCCGCATCGTCGCCAATGGCTACGATTCTGGCGGGCAACTGGCGCTGGCCTGCGCCATGACGGATAAATACAACGAAAAAAGCGACGACCTGCGCATTAGCCCTGTGCCGAACCTGATCATGGTTACCTCCGGGCTTTTCGACCTCACCGATGTGAATAACGCATGGATCGCGCAGTATTTTAAAGATAAAAACGCGCTGAGGGATCTCTCCCCGCTTTATTTGGTTAAAAAAGGCCTGCCGCCGATTCTCATCATCCATGGCCGGAAAGACGCCGATGAGGACTATGCTGTTGCCCGGCATGTGGCCACGCTAATAAAAGACGTCGGGAATCCTATATCTTTTCACCCTATAGATGGCGCGACCCACCTTTTATGGCTGGATACCAAAACTTTGGGTGAGATGGAGAAAGTTCAGCAGGATTTTTTGAAAAAATGGGGATACTAAAGCGGTTCAGCATTTTTTGGATGATAGGTTATGCGATGAAACCAATCGCAATCAATGCCAAGCATCAAATTACAGTTCAGGGGCCACATTCAAAACTTCAGAATATTACCTTTCTAATGGTGTTGGTCCCGTAGTCCGCGACAAATAAATTACCTGATTTATCCAGGGCAATTCCTAACGGATACCCAAACTCCGCTGAAAGAACAGGCCCGTTAACGTAACCCCCCACCCCCGTTTTACCGGCAACTGTATTTTGTGAGCCGTCAGGCGCAATTTTCAATATAACCGCCTGTTTCGCATCTGCTATGTATAAATCTCCTGAAGGATCAAAAATAAGGCCGCCCTGTGTAACCACATTGCTTACATACAAACTTTTAGTACCTGTTGCAGTAATCTTTACGATACCATAATTTGCAGGGTCCTGATTGGAAACGTACAGATTGCCGTCACTGTCTATGCCCGGTTGAGTGGGATTGGCCAATGATAAGCCACCAGCGACGGTACTTACCGTTCCTGATGGGGTTATTTTTCTGATCATGCCATTATTAACATCGGCAACATATAAATTACCGGCAGGGTCAAAAACTATTCCGGCAGGCATGTTAAATTGAGCAGAAATTGCGGGGCCATCCTGGTATCCTCCTGTCGGCCCCGGCACCCCCGCGAAAGTGCTTACGGTACCATCCGGCGCAACTTTCCTGATAACATTATTGTACGAATCGCCAACAAACAAATTTCCTGATTTATCAAAAGCTACCCCTTCAGGATAAAAAAATTCCGAATTGTGCGCGGTTCCGTTTTCAAAGCCCCCCGTTCCGATGCCGGCGTAAATGGTGGCTACAGCGTCCGGAGTTATCCTGACGATCATTTGAAGGATCGGGTCTGCTACATATAAATTTCCCGCCGCATCAAAAGCAAGGCCAGTCGGGCCATTTAAATAGTCTGTTCCGGGCGGCCCTCCATTATAACCCGGTTGACCATTACCGGCGAAAGTGGAAACTACATCCTGGTTAGGGGCTGCACCTTCATTTTTTGAACTCTTCTTGCAACCGCAAAATACTGTCAAAGGCAAACCAAGGATAATAAATAACTTTTTCATAATGAGGTATTTTAACTGAACAAGAATTTAGGATGCGTGTAAAACAATTAAGGAAAAACTAAATTAAAATTAATCATCATTTTCGACCAAAACAATTATAACGGACATTTTTTTTCTGTGGGAACTTTACGCGTAATTGCCTGAACGACAGACTAAGCTCAATGGACTGATTGAATTGATTTTAATCAGCGTCATCATAAAAATCAGCTTAAATCCGCGGTCACACATTCCCCCACCCCATCGCCAAAACATCAGCAATATGAAAAGTTTTTAGCGGCAGGTTATTGGCATCGATATAGCCCTGCAGGTGCATCAGGCAGGAGGTGTCGGTGGAGATGATATAATCCGCATCTGCGGCGATGGCATTGTCTACCTTTTGCTGGGCCATAGCGGTGGATATGGCATCAAATTTAACGGCAAACGTTCCGCCGAAGCCGCAGCAGGTTTCATTATCCTTTAAGTCCATCAGTTCCAACCCGAGCACTTTTGAAAGCAACTGGCGCGGCTCTTCTTTTATTTTGCATTCGCGCAATGCGGCGCAGCTATCATGATAAACGGCTTTGCCATCCAGTTCGGCGCCGAAATAGTCGAATTTGCGGATATTTACCAGGAAATCCGAAAGCTCATAAATATTGCCCTGTATGGCGCGGCATTTATTGTGCGCGGCGGTATTGGTAAACAGGTCGTTATAATAATTTTTTACCATGCCGGTGCAACTGGCTGACGGGCTGACGATGTAGCTGTCGGCCGAGAAATCGTTTAAAAATTTACTCCCTACGGCTTTGGCGTCGTCCCAAAAACCAGCATTAAATGCCGGCTGTCCGCAGCAGGTTTGCGCCGGGTTATAGGTTACGGTGCAACCCGCTTTCTCCAGCACCTTTATGGTATTAAAAGCAGTTTCGGGATATAACTGGTCGATAAAACAGGGAATAAAGAGCTCAACATTCATTAGCGGCGAATTTAATTATTTATAAACACGAATTTTCTCGAATTGGATCGAATTTCACGAATTAAAGATGGCAAAGCTAATTTCGTGGGCTCAACAGACATGGCAGCAGACTGTCGGTACTTTAGACATAGTATTTCACGTCATTCACCCAATAACCTTTTCTTTTGCGCATCGTATTCCGCCTGGGTAATGGCGCCCGAATCAAGCAGTTTTTTTAGTTTGAGCAGTTCGTCGGCCACGCTGAATTTGCCAGCACTATCTTTTGCATCGCTGCAGGGCTTAACCTCGCAGGCCGCTATTGCCTCGTCAATCCAGACATCGCAACTGGTTAGTCCCCCGGTTTTGATGGTGATCACCACTTTATTACTGCCGCTGGGCTGCGCTGTACTCACTATCTTTTTGATATAATATTTACTGCCCGTAATGTCTTTCCGGGCGTTCATGCTATTGGCGCGGCGCGGATCGGGCGGTGTGGGGATCAGTGAGTTGATCTGGATGTACTTGAATGTACCATCGGGCATGGAACCTAAGCCAACCATGAGGGAATCACCCTTGTGATAAGTTTTACCGTTGGGCGCCTGGTACTCGTTCAGTGTTTGCGCAAAAACAGCGCACGGCGCCGATAATGCGAGAATAAGCAATAAAGTTTTCATGATTTTTTTAATACAAATGAGCACGGAGAAATGTTTTACGATGTAGCGACGCGATGCGTCGCGTCTCTACGGCGTTTCAAATGAAACAGTCAGCTAAACTCGTAGCGGAAACCGGGGACCCTAATTCAACTTCAATTTAATGCCGGCAGGATATATTTGACCAGCGCCTTTTGCCCGTCGTTGACCACGTTCGGGGTGTTGTAATTGCCGGCCGTAATTACTACAATCAATTTCGATTTGGCGTCGATGAACAATCTTTCACCCCCGTTCCCCCTTGCCGAAACAATATAGTGGGCTTTTTGATAAACGCTGTCAGTTTCGGTCCAAAATAAATAGCCATAACCATTGTTTTTGGTGTCGCTGTCGCGCAGCAGGACGGTCGATATCGATTGTTTGACCCAATTTTCCGGTATTACCTGTGTATGATCGTATTTGCCCTTGTTTAGGAATAACATGCCTATTTTTAACAAATCCCGCGACCGTAACCGCAGGCCCGAAGCCGCTGCCTGGAAATCTTTACGCATTTTTATCCATCGATGGTCTTTAATCTCCAATGGTTCAAACAGAAATTTGGTTGCAAACTCATCGATGTCATAACCGCTTACATTTTTTATAATTGCGGCCAAAACCTGTACGCCGCCGCTGTTGTAGTTCCAAATTAAGCCCGGTTTTGCCGCCATGGGCAAACTCAGTGTATAAGCAACCGGGTCCCGGCTCCTTTCCATCTGCGTTTCATCATTTCCTGACGTATTATGGGGCGAATCTTCGTCCCATTTGATGCCGGAACTCATGGTAAGCAGGCTACGGATAGTGATGGTACTGTTGGCTTCTGTTTTGCACGTGATATAATCGGGCAGGTAATTGAAGATCGGGTCGTCGATGCTTTTTATCTTTTTTTGCGCAAGCGCGATACCAATGCAGGTCGAAACAATACTTTTTGAAATGCTCCTTACATCATGCAGGGAATTGATATCGTGGTTGATATAGCCTAATTTCAATCCCCAAACCTCATCCCTGCCCGCGAAATAGTTTTCGTACACCAGCCTGCCTTTCCGGAAGATCAGCAGGGAATGAATATTTGTAAAAGTATCCGCTAAGATCAGCCTCGTTAGTTTTATAACCGGGAGGCTATCGATGCCAACGGTTGCTATGTTTCCGGTTATTATCCCATCATTTAATTGCTGGGGAACGGTGTAGTGATAAGTGGTATCCCTTGCCGGTGTTTGACCAAAGCAGGTAAGACAACAAAAAAAGGAAATTAGAGTAATCAATGCGGGTTTGACGGTTGAGAGCGGCATGTGCTTATCGGATTATGATTTTATAGCACACAAGACACAAAGAAAATCGCAAAGTGACAATGGTTTAAAAACATTGCCCAATTCAGGCGTCTGACGACAGGGCCCACAGCGCGCAGGCGACTCGTGCCCCCGCCGGGGTAATATATGACGAAATCTATAAAATTGGTGAAGACGCCATTATATCTTATTATGAAAATATTGAGCAGTTATTAATATCAGACCAAGATTTGGTTTTTTCGTATAATTCTGTCTTCTTTAATAGGTCAGTTCGAAATAGTAATCTTAAATTACTACATAGTATTTCATCATTAATGCCTTTGATATTTTCATGATCTTTTAAGAACTGAGAAAACGCTTTCATGAAATCATGACCATTGCACAATTGAAATGGATTTGGGTTTCCCCTTTTCAAATTCATAATTTTAGCCTCTATGATGGATATATCGGTTATTTTTATGTTAGGGGATTTAGAAATAAGTCTAAAAAAATATTGAGTAAAATCGACTTCATTGGTAATAAAAGATAACAAATCTTGAAATCCGGGATCAAAGTTAATTTCTAAATTTTCGATTTCATTCAACCACTTTAATAACGATATTTTTTCTATAGCGTTTAGAATGTTAGTTCTGATTATACTATGGCTCTCCTTTTTTAATTTAGAAAATTCGAATAGTAATGGACTGAAAATTTCATCCTCTGATATTAATAACATTTCAATATCATGATAGTCAGTTAGAAAAATATTTTGCTTATTGTACTTAATATTTCCTAAATGAATAAAATCGGCATCTCGAATTCCAATTATTAAGTTGTAGTTTTTAAATAATTCTTCAACACATTCTTCTAATTTATATTTCCC
>Ga0206954_1292_pt1 | contig 9844 bp, 3 predicted proteins | sample Alteio_BWOrgHeat_37_FD_153250 | JGI IMG/M metagenome (GOLD analysis project Ga0206954, IMG submission 153250) | Enriched cells from forest soil in Barre Woods Harvard Forest LTER site, Petersham, Massachusetts, United States -... | ecosystem: Environmental > Terrestrial > Soil > Temperate forest > O...
CGATTTTAACGCTGCATTTAACGTAACCGGCGGAGTGACTTCTGTTGGCGGCGCTATTCAAACCAGCAATACCGCGAACGCTACCTCGACACTTTCGGTAACCGGTGCAACCCTGCAATTAGCAGGCAACACCGCATTATCGGGTCTTTCCGGCACTGGCACCAATGTGATGAGCTTTAACAATGCAGGGGCAACGATAGAATACTCGGGCGCCGCGCAGACCTATTATACCGACGCCAATATTACCGGCTTAAGCGGTGGCGTAAGCTATAACAGCATCAAATTCTCAGGCACCGGCGTAAAAACGCCAAACGGCACCAATGCCAATACGCTGAAAATCCCGGGCGACTTTACCAATGCCCTGACCACCAACGATGTAAGCGATTATATCGATTTGAGCCTGCCGCTGGTAAACTTTGACGGCACCAGCCAAAACATCTATGGGGGCACCGGCACCGGGACAACCTTCTATAATGTAACCATCAGCACCACCGGCACCACCACCATCCAAAGCGGATCGGCAGCAGTAGCCTCGACAGGTGTATTGACCATGAGCGGCGCCAGCGCCACGCTGGCAGCGGGCAGCAACTTGCTAACGCTGAACTCCGATATAAGCGGAACAGCAACAGTAGCCGCTATCCCGGCAGGGTGCAGCGTTACCGGAACGGTTAATGCACAGCGGTTTATTACCGGCGGCGCGCTGAACTACCGCGGTTACCGCCTGGCGTCTTCGCCCGTATACGGCAGCAATGACGGGACCGGCAATATTTACAGCATCAATTACCTGATCAACAGCGTATACTTAAAAGGCACCACCGGCACAGCGGGAGGCTTTGACGCGGCAGGCAACCCCAATATCTTCCTGTTCAGGGAAAACCTTGCAGGCAACAACTCGAGCTTCACCAGCGGCAACTTCCGCGGGGTAAATACGCTTGGGTTTGCGCCAAACTTCAACTACCTGATCGACGTGGATGGCGGCCCATACAATATCCCTGTGGGCGCCGGCTATATGTTCTTCTTCAGGGGAGACCGGAGCCAGGCATCGCTGACGACAGAAGGCAACACCACCTATGTCCCAACGAACACGACCCTGACTGCCACCGGCACCCTGAACCAGGGTTCAATAACCGCGCGCGACTGGTACACGCCAACCTCTACCAACTTAGGCTCTACCACCATATCGGGTTTGCCAAGTGTAGAAGGGTATAACCTGGTGGGTAACCCCTATGCCAGCTCGATAGATTGGGACCAATATCAAACCGGCACTGCAGGCAGCGGCATCTACGCGCCGAATGTTAACCCCTTCCTGTATATCATCGATCCGGTAAGTAATAATTATAATGTTTACCAGGCCGGCAATGGCGGGGCAGGCACCTTAATCTCATCCATGTCAAACGTGATACCGAGCGGGCAGGGCTTTTTTGTAACGGCTGCCAACGCTTCGGCACAGCTGGTCTTCAACGAATCGGCCAAGACCAATGTACAGGCGAACGCCGCAAATGGCAACCTGTTAATGGCACGCCGGGTGGCAGCAGCAGCACCAGTAACCAGCCAATACCTTCACCTGAAGATACTGAAAGATTCCATCAACACCGACGGGATCATCATCAGGTTCAACAGCGCTGCCAGCACCGCATTTAATCCTGCAGAAGATGCCAGGTATAAGAACGGAAGCGGCTCGGTAAGCCTGTCGAGCATGTCCGCAGATAATATTTCGCTGGCGATCAACTCCATGCCACTGCCCGAGGAGGCCAATTCCCAAACGATCATCCCCTTAACTGTTAATGGCACCACCGACGGCGCCTACCAGATAAAGATGGACGTGATAAAAAGCATCCCGGCGCTGTTCAGCATCTGGCTAAAAGACGCCTATATGAAAGATTCGCTGGATATGAGGGCCAACACCACTTATGCATTTGACATCCTGCACAGCGACACCAACAGCTACGGCGCACACCGCTTTACACTGGTAATGGGCGAAAATCCCGCGCTGATGATCCACCTGCTGAGCTTTGGCGCCAGCAGGATACCAACCGGCGACCAGGTAGTTTGGACGACAGAGAATGAGCAGAATTATACCAACTTTACCGTGGAACGCAGTACCGACGGTGCTACCTTCAATGATTTAGGCGGCTTCCCGTCGAGCGGGCAAGGCACCTACAGCTACCTGGATAAAACCCCGGTTACCGGCGCCAATATGTACCGCCTGAAGATCGTGGACATCAACGGCGCGATCAGCTACTCGAACGTGGTAACCATTATGTATGCCAATACCGGCAACCAGATCGCAATTAACGGCATGATGGTATACCCGAACCCGACAGCTGGTACGGTTCACCTGTCGATACCCACCAACCAGGGGACAACCACCAAGCCGGCGTATAATATCGAGATCGTAAATAACCTGGGCTCGGTGATCAAAACGGCAACTTCCTCCAGCCCGTTATGGCAGAGCGATGTAACGAGCCTGACACCGGGTACTTACTTTATCAGGGTAATTGACACCAGTAATAATACGGTGGTGGGTAAGACTGCGTTCGTCAAGTTGTAGGAGAGTCCGAAAGTCCGAAAGAAGCTGCAACGGGCGTTTATAAAGGAGCTTAGAACAAAAAGCCTCAGCATACCAAAAGGTATACTGAGGCTTTGCTATTACGACTAATATTTTCCCTGTAACTCGAATTATTCGCGGACACTATTTGCAGCTTCTTCCGGACTTTCCGGACTTTTCCGACTAATAACTCAAACCAACCTCATGTTTTCCGCATCCCAATGGATCACTTTATTCTGAAAATAGCTTTCATTGCAGGCCAGCGCCGGCGCGGCGGCCCTAAAGCCGAAAACAGCATCTTCAACGATGGGTTTCCCCAGGCGTATTCCGTCAAGGAAACTGTTCATGTGGTCAATATTTTGGTCGTAGCCTTCAGGCGTTTTATAGGTTGTACCCGGGAGGTTTGGCCGTTGCTTGTCTGCGTCTGAGTACCTGGCATTATAGTCGGCCAGTAAGCGTTTTTGCATATCATTGGTATAAGTGGTGAGCGAATCCCAGCCGCCAATACCAGGCGCTTTTGACATTTTGTTGTTGCGGATGGTAAAGCCGCCGCCGTCGTCGGACAAGTCCATTACACCTTCCGAACCAATAATTTTGGTGGAGCTGTGCTCTCCCTCGCCGCTGACAAAATTTACGCGCAGTATAACCTGGAAAGCAGGATGTTCGTTCGTATGGGGATATTCGATCACCGCGCTCATCACATCCGGTACGTTGCGGCCATCTTTCCAATAATAAGTTCCGCCGATGGCGAATATTTTTTCCGGCCCCTTCGAGTTGGTGATAAAATGTATGCCCGAGAGCAGGTGTACAAAAAGGTCGCCCGCAACACCGGTGCCATATTCGCGGTAGTTGCGCCAGCGGAAAAACTTGTTGTCGTCATACGGGTGTTTGATCTTGTCTTTCGCGGTATAGCGCGCCCAGTCTACCGTTTGCGGCCCTGCGTCCAGCGGGATGGTGTATTGCCATGCGCCAAGCGCATCCTGCCGGTTAAACGAGGCTTCGATCGAGTTGATCTGCCCGATGGCTCCCGCCTGGTACATTTCCTTCGCCTTTTTAAACACCAGGCCGCTCACCCGCTGGCTGCCCACCTGGAACACAGCCTTGGTTTCATGCTGGGTTCTTATTTCATTGAGCCCTTCGTTAATGTGGTGTACCATCGGCTTTTCGCTGTAAACCGCCTTGCCTTTGCGCATCGCTGCTTCGGCTATCGTGCTGTGCCAGTTATCGCTGGTGGCGATGATGACAGCGTCGATATCCTTACGGTCGAGGATCTCGTGGTAGTTTTTTGTTATGGCGACAGATTGGCCAAACTCTTCTTTGGCATGATCGAGGCGGCCGGTGTACAGGTCACAGCAGGCAATAAGTTCTGTGCCGGGGCAAGCCAGCGCGGTGCGGGTGTCGTTATAGCCCATAATGCCCATGCCGATGGTGGCCAGCCGGATCTTGTCGTTCGGGCTAACCCGCTTTTCTGCCTGCAGGATGCGGTATTCATGTTCTTCCATAGCGGCAATGCCGGACAGCGAAGCCGAGGTAAGCATAATGGTGCCTCCCAGCTGCTTTATAAATTTTCTGCGATCAGATGACATGTTGGTGTTGGTTTAATTGGATGATGCAAGATAGTCCGAAAGTTGGGAATCCCGATAGCTATCGGGACCGAAAGTAAGAAAAAGTTTGTTTCGTTTCAGACAAGTTTAACGGTTGATCCGGGGTAGAGACGCGATGCATCGCGTCTCTACAAAAGGTCTTCCTTAGTACATTTTATCACTTCCCCGCCTCCGTTCTGTCTACCATAAATTTCAAGGCGTCTCTGTCCGGTAGGGGTTGTTTGCCGCTGGCTTTATCAAACACCATTGCCTGCTGGGTTTGGTTATCGTATTTTGGCCATTCGGGCAAACCTTGTCCGTTTGGATTCCCTGTTTTTATAAAGTTTACCCAGTACGACGACATTAATGTAGCCAACGGCTGATCGGCAGGTTCCCAGGGACGGTTGAGGAATTTCAAATCATCCATCACATAAGCTACTTCGCCGGTATGGAAAGCGCCGTATTTTACATAATCGGCGGTAGCGGGTAGTTTACGATTGAAATTATAAGCATAGATGGGCGCTTTGCCCTGCTGGCTTTGGAGCGAAAGCCATTTAAAGCCCGACATGGCGAATGTTTGGTCGCGGCTCATTCTTACTTGTGAGCGGGCCGCTTCTTCATCCGTATTTCCGGGATAATATTTCAGCACTTCGTCAGCGTCGGCTCCATACTGTTTCTTTATTTGCTCAACGTAGGCGTCCTTTGTTTTCATGCTCATGATAAAACTTTCATCAGCATTCCAGCCCGTAATTACCGGGACATTGTTTTGTGCGCCTTCGGCGAATAGCTGAGAAACGGGTTTGGGCAATACGTAACCGTCGGTGATGGGTGAAAAACGGCCCGGTACCTTCATCAGATCCGCTGCCGGCATTTTCCTTAGGTCTTCAATGCTCCGGGCATGGGCCGATGCAGCAAACTTTACGCCCTGTTGCTCGGCCATTGCCAGGGTGGTTGATTGAATTAAAGGATTAGCCACCATAAACGAACCGCTCTCGGCGATGGCCCTGTTAAAAAGGCCACGCGCCGCCGGCGAAGCCACCAGGCAATTCACGCTCATGGAGCCTGCTGATTGCCCATCAATGGTGATGTTATTAGGGTCGCCGCCAAAGGCTGCAATATTCTTTTTTATCCATACTAAGGCTGCTATCTGGTCCATCAAACCATAATTTCCGGATGCCCGGTTCTGTGATTCTTTAGTAAGATCAGGATGCGCCAGGAAACCAAAAACCCCGACACGATAATTTGCCGATACGAAAATAACCCCTTTTTTAGCCATTGCTTCGCCATCGTAAATGGGCACCCCGGTGCCGCCGCTGCTAAAGCCTCCGCCATATATCCATAAAAAGACCGGGTGTTTGGCGCCTTTATGCGCGTTTGTCCAAACATTAAGGTACAGGCAATCTTCACTGATGGGTTGTTCGGGGATCAAAAATTCGGAGGTGTAAACCATAAATGGTTTCGGTACGCCCTGCATAGGGCTTGGCCCGAATGCATTACATGCCTTTACACCCGACCATGGAACCACGGGCTGCGGCGCTTTCCATCTCAATTCGCCCACCGGTGGCGCGGCAAACGGGATGCCCTTAAAGGCCACCACATCGCTCGCGGAACTTTTAACGCCCGATATTTTCCCGCCCTCAACAGTGATTGTATCATCATTTTTACCGGCAGATTTACTCATCGTAAATGAATAAAAAACGAGGGCAATAGCCGCCGCGCCCGTAAAACAGGCGGTTAGCAATAACTTTTTCATAAAGATTGGTTTATAATGTGTCGACCTGACGCAATATAAAAACTTTTGATCAGGATTTTATCGGCAAAACACTTTTTAATATTATTTAAAAAGTATAATTTGCAGGCTGTTACCCCAACAATTTAAACCATTTATAGATTTAATAGCATGAAAAAAATTGCTCTATCTGCCCTTTGTTGTTTAGCGACTCTGCTCACCTTCGCGCAAAACAAAAGCGGCCTCGCCATCATCCCTGAGCCGGTTAGTGTGATCACTAAAGACGGACAATTTACCCTGCCGAAACACATCCTTATACAAGCCGGCTCAACGGCCGACGAAAAACTGGTGTCAACTTTTTTGCGGGGTAAGCTGGCAACAGCAAGCGGTGCACAGGTAACTGTTCGTAATAGCTTCTCGGTGCCGGCTACCATAAAGCTTGTGCTTAACGCAAAGCCCGATACCAGTATCGGTACCGAAGGGTACCAGCTATGGGCCGGAAAAAAAGGAATAACCATTGCTGCCAACCAGGCCAACGGCTTGTTTTATGGCGTACAAACGCTATTGCAGTTGCTGCCGAAGGAGATCGAGAGTAAAACCCCGGTTTCAGGTGTAGACTGGACCGTGCCGTTGGTTACCATAAAGGATTATCCGCGTTTTGGCTGGAGAGGATTGATGCTGGATGTTTCGAGGCATTTCTTTACCAAAGAAGAAGTTGAACAGTATATCGACCAGATGGCGCGTTATAAATTTAACCTGCTGCACATGCACCTTACCGACGACGAAGGCTGGCGCATTGAAATAAAAAGCCTGCCGCGCCTGACCACCGTTGGCGCATGGAACGTGAAAAAAATAGGGGAGTTTGGCCGATTTTCGCCAACTACGCCCGACGAGCCGCGCACCTATGGGGGCTTCTTCACTCAGAATGACATAAAGGAACTGGTACAATACGCCAAAGACAGGTTTATGAATATTATGCCCGAGATAGATGTACCGGGCCACAGCCTGGCTGCAGTTGTATCCTATCCCGAGATTTCCTGTACCCCGGGCGCTGATAAATATATTGTCCGTTCGGGAGAACGCCTGCAGGAAGACAACACACTTAACCCATCCAGCGAAAAAACTTATGCTTTTTTAGATAAAGTGGTCACCGAAGTGGCAAAGTTGTTCCCGTTCCCCTACATGCACTTTGGTGGCGACGAGTGTAATAAGGCTTATTGGCAAAAAAGCGATTCTATAACCGCACTGATGAAACGCGAGAACCTGAAAACTTACGAGGAGGTGCAAAGCTATTTTGAAAAACGATTGGAGAAGATAGTAGAGTCCAAAGGCAAGAAATTTATGGGCTGGGACGAAATTCTTGAAGGCGGCCTTGGCCCCAATGCAGTTGTAATGAGCTGGCGCAGCATGCAGGGTGGTATTACCGCTGCTAAGATGGGCCACGAAGTGGTGATGAGCCCGGTTGATTACGCCTACCTGGACTATATGCAAAGCGACCGTGTGATGGAGCCGCATGTGTATGCTTCCTTGCGGTTAAACAAAGTTTATCAATTTGAGCCGGTGCCCGACAGTGTAAACGCCAAACTGGTTTTGGGCGGGCAAGCTAATTTATGGACCGAACAGGTATTTAACTTCCGCCAGGTGGAGTATATGACCTGGCCGCGCGGTATGGCAATAGCTGAGGACGTATGGTCGCCAAAGGGAAGCAAAAACTGGAACAATTTCTACCCCAAAGTTGAAAAACAGTTTGCAAGGCTGGATGAAGCAGAAATTAAATATGCGCCAAGCATGTACGACCCTGACTTTGACGCAAAACTGACGCCGGATGGTAAAATGATCATTTCGTTAACCACCGAGATCCCCGGACTTGACATTTATTACAGCTTTGATAACTCTTATCCCGATAAGTTTTATCCTAAATATACCGAGCCGCTTATAGTGCCGGAAGATGCTGTCCAAATAAAGGTGATAACCTACCAGGATGGCCACCCGCTTGGTCGTATGGTGAGCATGCCGATAGCTGAAATGAAAACAAGGGCGGATAAGAGTAAATCCGGCAAGTAGTTGGCGAAACTTTAAGTTGAAAGGGAAAAAATGGGTATAAGGATTATGCCCCCGAGGTAGTTAAATTTTTACCACAAAGGTCACAAAGTTGCACAAAGCCTGTCGCCGCAAGTTTGGTAATGTTAGGGCAAATAATATTTCGGCGCGGAATCCTTGGAAAACTTAGTGACCTTAGTGTCCTTTGTGGTTTATTTTTTACCACAAAGGTCACAAAGTTGCACAAAGCCTGTCGCTTCAAGTTTGGTAATGTTAGGGCAAATAATATTTCGGCGCGGAATCCTTAGAAAACTTAGTGACCTTAGTGTCCTTTGTGGTTAAGTTTTTATGAAACTGTTTTGCCCGAATACTAAGCCGGAATGCGCTTTAATATGATATTACCTACCGGTTTTACCACCAGCGGTATCTTTTCAACATGCGTTTCGCTGGTATCGAGGCCAAAAGCTTTCGTTTCCGACTGTGCCAGTTTTTTTATGGCGAAATAACTGTTCAATATAAAACCTTCCTTGGCGCCGAATGAGTTGTTGTACGACAGGAATTTTTCCATGATCACAAACCTGAAATCGGCGGTGATCTTATATTGATTCAGGGACTCGTATTTGCTGGTGATGTCGATCTCGTTGCGGGCGACCATATCTTCAATTACTTTCCGGTACAAAACGTTCACCCTGGGTTGTATCCTGAAGCCCAGCCTGAATTCGATCCTGATCACTTTTCCCGGTTCTATCTGGTCTACGCTGTACTCCATGGTATAAGGCTCGTTCGTAGTCTCAATGTGGATAAACCAGTAAGTATCTGCTCGTTTGGGTTTCCGGCTCATGATGGAATACATCACCTTTTCTTCTATCTGCTTGGCATTGTTTGCCTTGGTAAGATAGATGAGGTGTGTAGAGTATTTGCTTACTGATTCATCGGCGCTCAGTGCATTTAACAAGGGTATTTGGTCTTTCAGGTCGATAAAGTGCAGGAAGCGGTTATTGATCTTGCGCGCTTTAAACCAAACATACATGGTAAAGATGAGGCCGATCTCAAAGAAAACAAAGAACAAACGTTTTAGCAATTTAACCGCATTTGCCACGAAGAACGAGAACTCAACGGTAAGGAATATACACAATATACCCACCACAAGCCACAGCGGCCAGTGCTTTACGTAGCGCATAAAGAACGACATGAGGATGGTGGTCATCAGCATGGCTATTGTAATGGAGAAACCATAAGCCGCCGTCATGTGCTCCGAGGTTTGAAAGTATAGGGAAACCAGGATACAGCCAACGCACAATATCCAGTTAATGCTGGGGATGTAGATCTGCCCGCGAATATTTGAGGGATACTTGATGGTGATGCGCGGCCAAAAATTCATGCTCACCGCTTCACTGATGAGCGTAAACGAACCACTGATCAAAGCCTGGCTGGCAATGATGGTTGCCAGGGTGGCCAAAACCACAGCCGGCACCATTAATAACTGCGGATTGGGGACGATAGCATAAAACGGGTTTACACCGACAAAATTTGTGCCTTTTGGCTGGGCTAACACCCAGGCTCCCTGGCCCAAATAGCTCAATAAAAGCGTACTCTTTACAAATATCCAGCTCACCTGTATGTTCTTGCGCCCGCAGTGCCCCAGGTCGGAATACAGGGCTTCGGCGCCTGTTGTACACAAAAAGACGTCGCCGAGGAGCCAAAACCCTTTGGGGTGCTCCGTTAGTAATTTATAGCCATAATAGGGGTTTAATGCTTTGAAAATGCCTGGATCATGCATTACCTGGATAAAACCCAGGGTGCCGATCATGATGAACCATAGCAGCATTACAGGCCCGAAAGCTGCGCCCACTACGTTGGTGCCAAACTGCTGGAAGAAAAACAGCAGTACCATTATGCCAATGACCAGGCCCAAAATAAGGGTGCTGCCAGGGATGAATTCCG
>Ga0206954_1294_pt1 | contig 9796 bp, 7 predicted proteins | sample Alteio_BWOrgHeat_37_FD_153250 | JGI IMG/M metagenome (GOLD analysis project Ga0206954, IMG submission 153250) | Enriched cells from forest soil in Barre Woods Harvard Forest LTER site, Petersham, Massachusetts, United States -... | ecosystem: Environmental > Terrestrial > Soil > Temperate forest > O...
TTCTTTAAACAAGCAATCAACATATCGCCAATAGCGAACGTAGCTCTTGTCGGCATAAACCTTAGCGAAATGCTCAACTGCTCAGGAATCACCTTAGCTAAACGTTGCTTTTTAATTTGGACGGGATTTTTTGCTTTTTGCTTCGACTTGGAAGCGTGGAATGGGAGCTTAAGATTTTAGGCCGTGGACAATCTGCGCTCGCCTTCAGGATGATCCCATCTCCTCCAAGTGGATCCCGCAATGCCTGGCCAATTCCGTGCCTGAAGTAACTTGCGCCTCAAACAGCACCCTAGGGCAACTATCGTAGACCCATTGGCTCAAAGAATTCAAGAGCATTTTCCATTTTTGGTGGCACTTTCTGCTAACCGGTGAAATCTGAAGGAGGTATAGCTTATCGATACTACAAGTCAATTTCATCGATCCCGTGGTTCTTCTTATTGGAAACTTACATTCCGCATAGTCCAGCTGGTTGCGCTAGAGAAGAACTGCTCTAGCATTCTTAGAGAACAACATCTCTAGCGTATTGTCCCGGACCAGAACGGCCGTGCCTCGTGGAAGGAAGAACTACTCTGAGTTTTTTGGGCTCTTGTGTGCCGCTCCTTGTATGCGTATGTTAACTCTGTCTGTCGAGGAACCGCAGCCAGAACAACAATGGCTGCCGTGCGCAGGGCGTGTTGATAGCCAAAGACTGAATGCTGATTTTGGCGTGTTGCTCTTTAATTCAAACTTAATCAGAAACACCTCACGCCGACTGAGGAAAGGCGAAGCCTTGTCTGACAATTCGTGAGGACACCATGATCGACAATACAGAGCAACGGCACGATGATATGCAATCATCTCCGCAATGGTTCGCGGTCTACACGACTCCACGACACGAGAAACATGTATCAGACGCATTAACAGATAGACAGGTGGAGACCTTTCTGCCGCTTTACCGCACCAAGCGTCAATGGAAAAAAAGGAAACAGGTAACTCTAGAATTGCCACTGTTTCCAAGTTACCTATTCATTCGAATAGTGCGCCAAGATAGGGGGCAAGTGCTTGCAGTTCCAGGGGTCCTGTCAATCGTGGGTTCTGCGACCGAACCTTGGCCTTTATGCGATTTTGAAATTGAAACATTACGTTCGGGTCTCCATCTGCGCAACATCGAACCTCATCCTTATCTTCTAGTTGGTGAGCAAGTGCGCATAAAATGCGGACCTCTGTGCGGCATGAAGGGTATGCTCGTGCGCACCAAAAGTAATCTCCGCGTAATACTTACGCTCGATTGCATTATGCGAAGCATTTCTGTCGAGGTGGACTATAAAGATTTGGAAGCCATCGATGCTACCAAGGACGATCCAGTGATGAGTTCCGCCTATATTCTGGACTCGACCGTTGACACTGAAGAGTCTCAAGCTAAACGGAGTTACTCGGCAAGATCAATCTCGTAGCTGTCATGAAACGACGGTAAATGGAGTCCCTCTATGTGGTTCATTCGCAGTATGCTGTGCCTGCCACTGCTATTGATTGGAGTTCTTTCAAGCCTTCAGGCTCAGCAGCATGAAGAATACGCAGGCAATGCAACCACTGTAGCGGCAGCCCACAACTCGCTCGCTGAGCACAGTGACCATCATCCAGTGCTCGAGGAAAGGGCTCCACGCTATCGGATTAATCGAAACGATGTTCTTTCGCTGTCGTTTCCATTGTCGACCGAATTTAATCAATCGGTAACTGTCCAACCGGACGGCTACATTACGTTGTCAGCGGCGAGCAGCATATTTGTTTTAGGGTTGACCGTACCAGAAGTGGTTGAGGCTATTAAGAATGCTTATGCGAAAGTCTTGCACGATCCAATCGTCAATGTGGATCTCACGGACTTTCAAAAAGCATATTTCATCGTCACCGGACAGGTAAACAAGCCGGGACAATATGATCTGCGTTATGACCTTACCGTTTCCGAGGCGATCGCGGTGGCGGGTGGGTTTCTGCCAACCGCTAAGACTCAAGTCTTTCTTTACCACAGGTCATCTTCGGGTTGGGTAGAAGCTAAGGAGCTTAAGCTAAAAGGCTTTCTACACGGAAAAAATATAGAGGAAGACACTGTCATGCAACCTGGCGATATGATCTTTGTACCTGAAACAACAATCGTCAAGATTCGCAAGTATATCCCGTATTCCGTTGGCATCCCCCTGGGCACCTCCCCTATTTATTACTAGAGCGTGAAATGGTTACGAACGAAAAGGCAGAATGAACAAACCGAGCTTCAAAGCAACTTTCGAAGATACGGTACGCGCACATACGTTACGGGACATACTGGCGCCCTTGTTCAGGCATTGGCGACTTGCTATCTGCGTATTTGTAGGAGTGTTCCTACTTTCTGTACTGGTGGCTTGGAAATTAGTATCAAACTTCTATGTAGCAACAATGCAAATCGTCGTGGAGCAGGACCGATCAGATCCGAGCATAAGCTCCGCACAGAATGCTGCGGTAATGAACAACAAAACGATATCGCCAGATATCGTCAGTTCGGAAGTTGCACTTCTGAAGGGTCAGGACATGTTGCGCTCAGTAGCTGACACTTGCAGCCTTGCTAACAAGAAGCCTCTGTGGGATATCTTACTTCCCCAAGACCCCATCCGAAGAAAGGCCGCTATCTTGGAGAAAGCGGCGATCGGCATCGGCAAATCATTGAAAGTGGAGGCGGAAAAGACTTCCGCCGTCATTAACGTAAAGTACGGCTCGGTTGGAGAGCCGGAAAAGGCAGCATGTGTTCTCCAAAATCTAGCAAAACTGTATCTTGAAAAGCATCTTCAATTACGGCGCCCAGTGGGTTCATCCACCTTTTTTGCTGAACAAACCGAAAAATACGGACGCGATCTAGCCGCAGTCGAATCGCGACTCGCTAATTTTGGCAAAGACGAGGGAGTCACTGCGCCAGACCTGCTGCGCGCGTTTATGGCCCAACAGATTACAAACTCTGAAACAGCTCTTCATCAAGCCGTGGAAGCAACCTACGCAGACATTGCCCGGTTGAAAGAGCTAAAAGGGCAACTGCGTAACACCTCAGAAAGAATCGTTACGCAGCAAACCTCCAACGCCGCCGGCTCTCTCATGCAACAACTCGAGGAAAGTATGCTTGCTGCCCAGGTAAAGAAAACTCAATTGTTGGTCGAGTTCGATCCTTCTTACCCTTTAGTTCTCGAGGTGGACAAGGAAATTGCTGAAACGCAAGCAGCTCTGGACAAAGCAAAGCAATTGAACTACACCAACCAGACAACAGATCGCGACCCAACCCATGACTTCCTCCGGCAGGATATGGCACGTACGCAGGCCGATCTTGCTACTCAGAAAGCTAACGTTATCGCTATTACCGCGAGCTTGCAGACAATGCATTCACAAATGGTGGAGCTGGATGCAAAGGCAGTTAAGCTGGCGGCTCTAGTTCGGGAAGATAAGGCAACCGAATCTAACTATTTGCTCTACCTCAATAAGCGAGAACAGGAACGCACATCCGATGCATTGGACCAGAGAAGAATTGCGGATGTGGTAATCGCGGTTCCAGCGGTCGTTCCGGCTCTACCAGCGATCAATCCGTTTACAGCCGTTCTTTTAGGATTTATCTTTGCAATTTTTGCAGCCGGAGCCGCAGTGCTTATCGCTGAGCGCATTGATCCGTCATTTCGCACGCCCGGAGAAGTAATTGAAACGTTACGTATTCCGATTCTGGCATCACTTCCGAAACAGGCTGCTTAGCGGCTTCGTCGCGCGACACATTTCAGTGATGTACTGCCTGGAAATCATGGCGTACTTCTAAATCAACCTTTACATAGTCGCCGAAACGAATCCGTCAAACAATAGGTCGGCTTCTCTCTGCACAGAACGCCCAAGGATTAGCACATGAGCGGAACTCTTGCGCTGCAACAAACTGCACAAGCCGAGATTTTGGAATCAGCGTCTCCACAGATTGAGTCTTCGATTACCGCGCGTCGGCAACAAGCAGAAAAGGGTACAGTTCCTGCGGCAGCAAAAACATATCTGGACAAACTGGCCCTTGAAGAATCCCTTAAACTTGTACAAAACATCTTTTTGCTTCAAGCGACAGCAGATCGTGTCGTGTTGTTTGCAGGGGTCGACTCTCGGAGCGGGTGTAGCCGGATCTGCGCTTGCGCAGCAGAAATCCTTGCTTGCAATGTATCTTCTTCTGTGTGCCTCGTTGATGCGAACTTCCGGTCTCCTTCCCTCTCTGAGAGCTTTAGGACACCGAACCAACATGGCTTGACTGATGCGCTGCGTGGCGATGGGCCTATTCGAGAATTTACCACGCCGCTTCACAGCCACAACCTCTGGCTGCTTTCTTGCGGGCCTGCTGCAGAAAAATCGATTGGGCTTTTAAGCTCCGAGAAAATGAAGACTCGCATCTCTGATCTTCGCAATGAGTTTGATTATGTGCTCATCGATTCCCCGCCGCTAAATATCTATACCGACGGCCTTAGTCTCGGCAAGCTGTCAGATGGCCTGGTCCTGGTATTGGAAGCTCATTCAACCAGGCGCGAAGTCGCGCTTCGAGTCACAGAAGATTTGCGCACCGCGCAAGTAAAGATTTTAGGTGCAGTTCTCAATAAAAGAACGTTCCCAATTCCTCAATCGATCTACCAGAAACTATAAAGATTTTTGTTACCTCTTCTGAGGGCGTTACCCGCTTCCATTGAGCGACTCTGCTGGATTGAACAACCACATAAAGCAATTAAGACGCGGCACCAGCCGTCAACTGAAGTATTCCGAATCGGGATCGTGGGTATTTTTATGCACATGACGAACCGCCGTATTCTGCTGACGTCCGCTAAATTATTCGACCTCATATTGATCGTGTTTTCGTATGGATTGGCTACATTTCTCTCTGTCTATGCGAATCACATCGTATCCTTTGAACACTTCCTATCGATCCGCATCAAGCTCTCAAACTGCATAATATTCACCACAATGCTTTTGGCATGGCATCTGATCCTTTGCGCCTGCAAGTTATATGAGTCAAAACGACTGTCAAAGGCGTACAAAGAAATATGGGAAATATTGAGAGCAACCATGTTTTCAACCCTATTTCTCGCTTTGGTGTCGTTATGTTTATCTATCAAAATGGTGACACCACTTTTCCTGGCTTTATTCTGGATCATCAGTTCGTGCGGAATGCTGGCCAGCCGACTATTGATACGCTATTCCCTCGCTAAGGTTCGCCTGCATGGCCGCAATCTGCGTTATGTAGTGATTATTGGAACGAATCAACGCGCTATCGAGTTTGCACACCAAATACAGGCCAGTCCAGAACAGGGATACCGCATTTTGGGCTTCGTCGATGTCCAGTGGGTGGGCACGGCTATGTTCAACGCAACAGGCTTTCAACTCGTCAGCGACTTGGCCAATCTGGCGGAGTATTTACGCAACAACGTGGTTGATGAAGTGGCAATCTATTTACCGATACGATCTTTATATACATACGCCGCACAGGCTGCAGCACTTTGCGAGCAGCACGGAATCATTGTCCGATTTGATCTAGATATCTTTGGATTGAAAACCGCCAAATCGCGGGCCGAGGCATTTGATAGCGATCACCACATCGCTGCATATTCAGGCCAGCAGAATGACTGGCCCTGGCTAGCGAAACGAACTCTGGATATTGTTGGCTCATCCCTCTTATTGCTGCTGTCTTCCCCTCTCCTTATGATCGTCGCTTTATCTATCAAGCTAACCTCGAAAGGTCCAGCTTTTTTTCTTCAGGAGCGCGTCGGGCTGAACAAGCGACGGTTCATGATTTACAAATTTCGCACAATGGTTTCCGGAGCAGAACGAGCCATTCGCCAGCTCGAACAACAAAACGAGATGTCCGGCCCAGTATTTAAAATCAGGAATGATCCTCGAATTACGCCGATCGGAAAACTCCTGCGCCGAACCAGTATTGATGAATTGCCACAACTCCTGAATGTTCTCAAAGGCGACATGAGCCTTGTTGGCCCGCGGCCGCTACCTCTACGGGACTACCAGGGATTTAGTGAAGACTGGCAGCGCCGCCGCTTTAGTACCCGTCCTGGTATCACGTGCCTTTGGCAGGTGAATGGACGAAACTCGATCAGCTTCGAACAGTGGATGAAACTCGATATTCAGTATCTGGATGAATGGTCATTTTGGCTTGATCTCAAAATCCTGGCCAGAACGATTCCAGCGGTGCTGAAGGGTACAGGGGCAGCGTAACGCAGGGTGAACGAGGCGGAACACAAATTCAAGACACCATACAAAGGGGGACGTATGCGCATAGCTGTAATCGGCTCAGGTTACGTAGGGTTAGTTTCTGCTGCTTGTTTTGCTGAAATAGGTCATGATGTCATTTCCGTGGACAATGATGCGAACAAGATCTCCGCGCTTGAGCGCGGAGAGGTCCCTATTCACGAACGCTTTCTTGCCGAATTGCTACAGCGTCATCATGGGTTTCGGTTGCGGTTTTCGACTTCCGTTGCACACGCGGTGAAGGCGTCTGATGCAATATTCATTACGGTCGGAACACCTCAATCGGCCACCGGAGAGGCCGACCTCTCCTTTGTCGAGGCCGTTGCCCAAGAGATTGCATCTGCAATCTGCACAAGAAAGGTAGTCATTGAAAAGAGTACAGTGCCGGTGCGCACCTGTGAATTTTTGCGCAAATCGCTCCTCTTTAATGGGGCAAAATCGGAGTTATTCAGTGTAGCCTCAAACCCTGAATTCCTGCGAGAAGGGACGGCAGTTACTGATTTTCTTTACCCTGATCGAATCGTCATAGGAGCTGACGACGAATTCAGCACCTCGATGTTGCGACAGATCTACGCTCCATTGGCGTCCGGCAGCTACTATAGCTGCGCAGACACGATCCCGTTTTCCGGACGTGCATTCACAAAAGCTCGAGCAATCATAACAAACGCGAAGAGCGCCGAGCTTATTAAACATGCATCTAACGCCTTCCTGGCGATGAAGATTTCGTTCATCAATGCCGTTGCAAATATCTCGGAGTCGGTTGGCGCGGATATTACAGAGGTGTGTGAAGGCATCGGCGCCGATTCCAGAATTGGGCCAAGGTTTTTGAATGCCGGCATTGGATATGGCGGTTCGTGCTTCCCAAAAGACGTGCAAGCGTTTCAGGCTGTAGCAAATCAGTGCGGATATGATTTTGCACTGCTAACAGAAGTTATGCGGATCAACACCGACCAGCAAAAGCGCTTTCTTGCGAAAATTAGAAGCGCCCTATGGACGCTCCGCGGAAAGAAACTTGCAGTTCTGGGTCTCGCTTTTAAAGGAGACACAGACGATATTCGCGAGTCGCCAGCCATTGCTGTCATTCAAGCGTTACTGAAAGAAGGAGCCCACGTCCGAGCATACGATCCAGCAGCAATTGCTCGCACAAGACATATGCATCCCCAGACTGCAATCGAGTATGCCGATGACGCTTACGACGCTGCTACCGGTTGCGATGCCCTTCTGATTCTCACGGAGTGGAACGAGTTTGCGAAGCTTGACCTCGGGCGCATCCGATCCCTTCTCAAATATCCCGTCGTTATCGATGGAAGAAACCTTTATGAGAACAATCAGATGACAGAAGCGGGCCTCATCTACTACAGCATTGGCCGCTCGGTCGGAGTTCCCGCGAAAATGCTACCTATTGTGAACAACACGAATCTCGATCCGCAACTTCACATTCCAGATTCGACCCGCGAAGCGGCCCCTGTCTCTTATTAACGGGCGAATCCAAATATTTTTCTATTGGGAAGCCCACAGCCGGCTACGCTTCCTGATCTCGACTAAGATCGTGACGACGCTATGAAATTTGTCATTATCCATAATAGCTATCAGCAGCCAGGAGGCGAAGACGTCGTCGTCTCTCAGGAACGCAATCTGCTTGAGAGGTACGGCCATAAGGTCGTCAGCTATCTTCGCAGCAACAATGAGATAGGACAAATGTCTCGATCAAGACGCCTGGTGATGATCAAAGATATCGTCTACTCCGAGGCGAGCAAACGCGAGATTCTTGATCTTCTTCGCAAAGAACAGCCCGATCTGGTTCACGTTCACAATACCTTCATGATGATCTCTCCCTCAGTTTATGAAGCTTGCCATGAAGAGGGAGTTCCCGTGCTGCAAACACTGCACAACTATCGACTCCTCTGTCCCGCATTCACTTTTTCTCGTGAGGGTGAGGTTTGCGAAGAATGCGTTGACCATGGGCTATGGCGGAGCGTGCTGCATCGCTGCTATCGCGATTCACGCCTAACAACAGCAGCACTGGCGCTAACGCTGCAAGTCCATCGTGCACGCGGGACCTGGAATGATCGCATTGACGGGTACATCGCCTTGAGCAATTTCGCCCGTCGCAAATTTGTTGAGGGCGGTCTCCCTTCCAGCAAGATGCATGTCAAACCCAACTTCGTTTATCCAGACCCCGGCGCGCGCGAGACCCCAGGCAGCTATGCACTATTCGTAGGAAGGCTTTCCGCTGAAAAGGGACTGAGAACCCTACTTGCTGCATGGGAAAAGCTGATTACCCCAATTCCGCTTGTAGTCATTGGAGACGGCCCTTTAAATGGAGCCCTTAGAACTCATGCCACTGCCCGCAATCTGCATTCCGTCGAGTTCAGAGGATGGCTCTCACAAGCAGAAACCCGTGCTGCAATTAAGCAGGCAGCATTCGTCATCACTCCAAGCCTATGGTACGAAGGATTTCCGATGACGATTGCGGAAGCATTTGCCTGCGGTACTCCGGTCCTTTGCTCAAAGTTGGGAGGAATGGAGGAGATTGTGGTCGACCGGCGAACTGGAATCCATTTTATTGCCGGAAGCACCGAAGATTTAGCGTCAAAGGTGGAAGAGGCATGGAGACAGCCATCGCTACTGACATCTATGGGACGAGAAGCACGACATGAATACGAGTCTCATTACACCGCCGACAAGAATTATTCCCTACTCATGGATATCTATCACCAGACCATGAGTCGTTCCATACAAAACCGACCTGCGGCATTTCGCGAGCGCGCCCTTCCTAACCTAGAACGCGCATAACCAGGGCGGATCCTGATTTCAAACAATATTCCCTCTGGCGTGATCATCACGAACATGCCAATCCCGACTACCGTCTCCGGAGATCGCACACATGAGCGTAGCTATTATTACGGGTTCCGCTGGACTCGTTGGTTCAGAGGCAGTCGAATATTTCTCTGCCTTAGGAATGGACGTCATTGGAATTGACAATGGCATGCGGGCTGAGTTCTTCGGACCGGAAGCGTCTACAAGCTGGGTTCGTGACCGGCTTCGCAGGGAAACTCCTCGCTACCACCATCATGAAGTCGATATCCGTGACACTGATGGCATCGCCAGGATCTTCGGTCAATATGGATCTGATATCGCCCTGATCATTCACACGGCTGCCCAGCCCTCTCACGACTGGGCAGCGACGAATCCCACAGTAGACTTTACGGTAAATGCGAATGGAACCTCGGTGTTGCTTGAGGCGGCGCGGCAGTTCGCTCCAGATGCGACCTTTATTTTCATGTCGACAAATAAGGTTTATGGCGACAGCCCGAACCACTTACCACTGCTTGAGTTCGGAACCCGCTGGGAGATCGACCCAAATCACCCTTATGCCGCAAATGGGATTCCCGAAAGCATGTCCATCGACCAGACAATGCATAGTTTGTTTGGTGTATCGAAGGTTGCCGCCGACGTCCTCGTGCAGGAGTACGGACGCTATTTCGGCATGAAAACCGCCTGTTTCCGTGGTGGCTGCCTTACGGGTCCCAATCAC
>Ga0206954_1295_pt1 | contig 9786 bp, 8 predicted proteins | sample Alteio_BWOrgHeat_37_FD_153250 | JGI IMG/M metagenome (GOLD analysis project Ga0206954, IMG submission 153250) | Enriched cells from forest soil in Barre Woods Harvard Forest LTER site, Petersham, Massachusetts, United States -... | ecosystem: Environmental > Terrestrial > Soil > Temperate forest > O...
GTTAAAAAAATGCTAAACCAAGGCTATACCTATATTATGTCCAATAAATATCGAACCACGTTTTATGTGGGCGTGACGAGTACTTTAGAGCACAGAGTTTGGCAGCATCTGAACGGCGAAGGCTCTGAATTTGTAAAAAAGTATAAGTTATTTGATTTGGTTTATTTTGAACACCACCACAGGATCACGGATGCAATTGATCGGGAAAAACAACTCAAAAACTGGCACAAGGACTGGAAAATCAATTTAATAAAATCAGTAAACCCAACTATGAGAGATTTAAAAGGTGACCTGGATTGGGATTTTTAGGTTCACAAAAAAGATGTGTCATGCTGAACTTGTTTCAGCACCTCACGCGCTAAGTTTCCGCACGACAGATAACCCCGAGATAGGCTGCCTGCAAGCTGGCGACCTTTATGATGGGGTGCCGAAACAAGTTCGGCATGACTTGTATTATTTGATTTTTAGACCTAATAGGTATACTTCCTCTTCAACTCCTCACTCACAATATAAGCATCTTCAACTACCGATTCCGGGTAACCAATGGTCTCTAAAATAGCGATGCCATTTTTGTTCTTCAGCACACCGGTCTTCATCTTGTAATCAAAAACCAGCCGGGTGTCATTTACCGATTCCTCGAAGGAGTATACCGCATAGTCATTGTCAAGCAACTCGGCAAGTTCCAGGTCATGGGTAGAAACAAATACAAAGTTCTTATTATCGGTTAAATAGGTCAGTACCGATTTTGCTGCCGCAATGCGTTCAATGGTATTGGTACCCCTGAATATCTCGTCAATGATCACCAGGCTCTTCACCGGCTCATCACCGCCGCACTGGTTAATAATATCCAGTATGGACAATGCCTCTGCCTGGAAATAACTCTTGTTTTCGCCCAGGTCGTCAGTAGTGCGTATGCTGGTTTGAATTTTCAGCAGCGGCGCTTTGTATTCGCGGGTACAAGTGGTATAAACCGTTTGCGCAAGCAAGGTGTTGATGGCAATGGAGCGTATAAAAGTTGTTTTGCCCGACATGTTTGAGCCGGTGATCAAAACACCTTCGTCAGTCCGTGTATGAATAGAATTGGGAACACAGTTGTAAATAAGCGGGTGATACATGTCCGTCAGGTCCATTTTCAGGCTCTCGGTATAAAATACCGGCTTGCTGTAATGCGTAAGACCGGCCCGCAGCGATAATACCGAAATAAGGGTATCGGTTTCGGCAACGAAATTGAATATCACCTCAATATCAGCCCGGTACTTGTTTACCCGCCTTACCGAAGTAAAAAACATTAGCGGCTCAAGCAAAAAAAGCACCTTAAAAAACTTATAGATGGCATAAGCGAGGTTTTCCGGGTTGCCGGCCAGTTTGCTTTCAAAGTTAACCAGCCGCAGCGCGCGGTGGAGGCCGGATAATTTGCTTAAGCTTTGTTTGATCTGTTCTTCTTGCTCCGATTTAACTTTCCTCAGCAGCTTCCTTGCCACGCCGTGAAGGATCATCAGCTGCGGCAGTGAGCGTGTATAGGCTGATATTTTATTCCGGGTACCAAAGTGCAGGGCGATGTTGCCACCAATGATGGCAACCAGCGCAATAAAAGATATGGGGTTGGGTACAATAAACAATGATATGAGTAGGCCGATAATGGCTATGCCTGATATCCTTACATAAAGCCCCATCACCGGCGCCAGTACCGATTCGTGCTCCCTTAAAAACAGATCGGCCAGGTAATAGGCATCGGTACTGTTTAATTGGGCCAGGTCCAGCTCCATCAATTCCAGGTCGGGCCGGGGCAGGTTCAGGGCTTCAACTTTTTTATCAAATTTGAGCAAATTTTCAAAAGAGGTTTCGGGCGTAAAAAGCTTTTTATAAAGATATTGTTTACCGGGCTTGGAATTGGTGCGGTCGATAAAGTCAAAAATATTGTTCAGGTCCAGGTCATCTGCCATGGCCGTTGAAACGCGCGCCGGATCGTCCAGGCCATTAAGGTAAGCGGCGATCATTTTAAAATTCCTGCGGGAATTCACCGCGCGTCCCCATTTATTTCTTATCCGTTCTAAATTTTTTTCAACTGTCTTGCGCTTTTCAAAGTAATTAAAGATGGAGATCAGAACCAGGGCACAGACAAAAAACACTAAGGTAAATAACCAATAAAACATGTGTTGAATATAACAGTGTACGTTAAAAGATCGTTTTAAAAACTTATCGTAAAGCTATTTAATCTTTAACAATAACCAATAGGCATCTACCTAAATTATTGCGAAATTAATCGGCCTCCCGTTAATTTATTTCGTCCCCGGTATACGTTTTATTTGTTCAAAAGTTGTTTTATTGTCTGATGGATTTTGATGATAAAATGATAGTTTAAAACGCCCCTGTCCAGCCCTCGTTTTCGCTTTTTTCGTGTCGTAAAACAGTCATTTCATATCAGTCGTGGTTTGAGGCATCTTCGGCCATTTCCAGGATGATCTGATCCAGTCGCTCCAGCTCCGTTTTTATAAATTGCTGAATCTTTTCATCGGAATGATCCATTTCAAGCATCGCGATCAGGCCTTTCAAATTGGCAACCGGGCTGCGTACCAGGTGCGATTGTTTCCAGGCCATTTCCTTTATACTGTTAATATGGTCCTGCACAAGTTTATAAGCGATCTTCAAACTGTCTTCTGCATTTTTTCTTTCGGTGATATCAGATAGCGCCAGCATCAGCCCGAATATTTCCTTTTTATCATTGGTTATCGGGAACAGCCTTACATAATACCACATTACCGAACCATCTGGCTGGGGGTATTTGATCTCATAACTAACATTCCGGCCTTTTAACACCTCATCAGCGTGGCTTACAAATTCGGAAAATCTCTCCTTTGGAAAATAATCAGCCAGGTTCTCTGCCTTTGATGGAAATTGGTGAAATTGACCATTAACAAATCTAACCGCCATCTGGTTATAGGTCATTACATTAAGTTCCTTATCCAGCAGGGCATAAGCCGTATCGGTGGTATCCATAATGGTTTTCAGGTTGGCTTCTGATTTTTTAAGTGTCTCCTCGGCCTTTATCTTTTCCGTAACATCATTTGTAAAGGCAAGCCTTACCAATCTGCCTTCAAATTCAATGTCGTGAGCGATGATCTGAACAAAAATTATCGTGCCGTCCTTTTTTATGTGCCTGATGATCCGCTGCTTACCTATGTCGCTCATATCCATTTGCCAGTCTTCCATTTGTTCTTCAAAATCCGCAGCCGGCCTGAATTGGGTCGCCTTCATTGTTAGCATCTCATCTTTGGTATAGCCGTACAGGATAGCAGCCGCGTCATTGGCAGCAATGATGGAAAAATCATCTTTCGCTATCATCCACATCGGCAGCGGATTACTTTCAAAAAGCAGTTTATACTTATGTTCGGACGAGCGCAGTTCTTCTTCAGCCTTTTTGCGCAGGGAGATATCGATGGCGATACCCAGTATACATTCCTGGTTTTCGTACAAGATCGGGCTCACGGTGATCAGGAATGGTACAGTGGCGCCGTTTTTGATTATAATACCCGCCTCAACCGTTACGTAGCTGCCATCCTTCATTTTTGACAGTACGGCCCTTACTTTTTCGCGGTCCCCTTCGGCGATCATGTTGCCCGCATTCAGGCCTTTTACTTCATTTGCTGTATAGCCCGTCACTCTTTCAAAATTCCGGTTCCATCGCAAAAACTCCCCTTTTTTGTTCCTTAAATAAAACACCTCGGGCAAACTCTCAATAACGGTTTCCGACAGCATTTTTTCATGCATTACCAGTTGTTCAACCTTTTTTCGCTCTGTAATATCCAGCATCGTACCGATGATCCTCGTCTGGCCATCAATAATTACCCGGTTGCCAAAAAACTCGACGTGATTAAGCGTACCGTCCTTCCGTTTCCCTTCTATTTCGTAGTGCGCGTTTTCAATGTCGCCTCGGTAGCGGGCTTTCACATTGCCGCGTACAAGCTGCCTGTAATTGTCGCTGATGATCATATCAATGGCGCTTTCTTCGGTATTGATCAGTTCGTGCGGTTCATAGCCAAAAATTTCTGCAAATCGGGGGTTCACATACACAAACCGTTCGTCCTGGCTGATATATACGCCCACCATTGATTTTTCAGCCAGCGTCCTGAATCTTATTTCAGCATCCCGCAAGTCCGCCTCCATTCTTTTCCTGTCGGTGATATCCCGGGCAATCACCAATACCTGGTTACCGGCAATGGCTTTTACGTTAACTTCTACGTCGAACACCCCGCCATCTTTGCGGCGCAGCCGCCTTTCCCTGATAATTGCAATTTCCGACTCGCTGGGTCCCGCCGGCAATGGGTCAGTTTTTAACTGCTCGGGATCGATCAGTTCCCCTATCTTCATGCGCATCAATTCCTCTTTGGAATAACCCGTCATCTCGCACATCCGCTCATTGGCCTCCGTAAAACTGCCTTCATAATCAAGCAGGTAGATAGCGTCGGACGCGTGCTCAATGAGCGAATGATATTTTTGTTCACTCTTTTTCAGCTGGTCCTCTATTGTTTTTCGTTCGGTAATGTCGCGGGTTACGGTAATAATGGCGCCGAGTTCCGGATCCGCGAGTTTATTGCACAGCAGGGATTCTATCCAGATATAATGCCCGTTTTTGTGCCGGATGCGATAGACAATATTGATGGATTTGTCCGGATTGTCCAAAACCTCCTGGTGTACTTCGCTTATTTTTGCCAGGTCGTCGGGGTGGGCCAGCTTAAAATAGTTGCGGTCCATTTCCTCGTCGGTCCAGCCGTTTATCGCCCTCATGGAAGGGCTGCGGTAGATGATATTCCCCTGGGCATCGTTTAATTTTATGCCCACAAACACACTTTCAACAATCGTCCTGAAGCGGGCTTCGGTCTTTTTACGCTCCGTGATGTCTTCTATCTGGTCAACCATGTATACCGGCACCCCATGTTCGTCCGTTACCGTGGCGATATTTACGCTTGCCCATATCACCGACCCGTTTTTACACAGATAACGTTTTTCGATCCGGTAGGAATCGCTTTTTCCTGCCTCCGCCAGTTCCATCGTGCCAACGCTTACCGCAAGGTCATCCGGGTGGGTGATGTCCATAAACGTTTTGGATAGCAACTCCTCCTCCGAGAAGCCTAACAGTTCGCACAAACGGCCGTTCACTTTCAGCCATTTGCCTTCAAAAGAAACCAGGGCCATGCCAATACCCGAATGTTCAAATGCCGCTCTGAATTTTGATTCGCTTTCGCGATATTTTTCAAGCAGGTCAAGCAGGTCTGAGGTGCGTTCTTCAATCCGCTCCTCCAGTTCTTCGTTCATCGCCGTTATTTCTTCTTCGGCCTCGTACCGCTTTAAATCTATGCTGTTCAGCCAGTTGGCCGTATACCATATCAGCATTAAACTCACAAATAAGAAACAAACGGCCAGGATAGCAACACCGGTCTCCGTCGACATCAACCCAAACCGTTCGGATTGCACCCTCAGCGAACCAAAGACAAGCACCATTAAAACAATCAGTATAAACAGCCGCCTTGCCATTTTATTACCCACCAGCTGACCTGTGAACAAAGCCGTAACACCGAGAGTTGGGTGCAGCAAGGTGGCAATAATTGACATCAGGAATAAAAGGCAGGCCGTAGGAATAGCCATGGAGCCAACAAAGGTAAGTTTGTAAAACAACGATAAATTGTATAAATACCCGATGATGGCTACGGCGGCGATTGCCGTTACCAGGTGCAGCAGGTATTGTGACAAAACGCTAACGATGCGGTTTTTAACCGTAAAGCACATGAGCGCTAAACCAAAAAGGAGGAAACAAAGCGATACATTGGCCGCCATACGCCCGGGGAAAGGATATCTTTCAGCTATTGCGTCCTTGTCGGTTACAAATAACTGGTCGATGCCGGCTTTATAGTGAAACAGATCCTGGGATAAGGATAGCGCCCCGATTACCAATACCAGCGAAGCTAAAACAGGAAAAAATAAGTTATTGAACTTCCCGCTTTCAAATTGTGTTTTCAGTAAGGCGCCGCCAAGCAAAATAAAACATAAAGCAGTATTGAATTTCATAGCGTCATACTGCGGAAAGAGGGTTTGAAAACCGGGCAAATTAAAAAACCAGCTAATGATTATCCAGGCGCCCGTAACGACCGCTATTAAGCTGATGACACTAACCGCTTTGCTTTTAGGAAGGCTGTGCATACGTGTAGACTAACGCTGTTTCAGGGCCGGGCCCGTACCAAACCACAGAATTTATTCTTGCTACCTAAGTTATAATAAAAAAACCAAGAACATGCAATAAATTTAAATACGCACGCCATTAAAGCCGGTTTTTGTTCTGCAAAAAACCTTTCAGGGCGGCCTGTGTAAATTCAGATAATACCAGCTCACCGCTAATCGCGGCGCGATGGCGGAGCAGTTCGTCCCAATCGCCGGTTCCCTCCCACAAAATTTCCTTCAGGCCATGAAGTGCCTCCGGGTGATAGGACGCCAATTTTTGGGTGAGTGCATCCACGGCAAGGTCTAGCTCATCGATAGTTGCATAAACCTCGTTGTATAGCCCCTTTTCCATGGCCCAATACGCAGTTTGAAAATCGCTGGCGCGGATGGTGAGTTGCGAAAAGGCCTGCAATCCGATCTTGCGGATAACGGCCGGTGAAATAACAAAGGGCCCGATGCCGATAGCCAGTTCACTTAGTTTAACTAAAGCGGCTTCTGTCGCCAGGCAATAATCGGCTGCTGCTGCAAGACCCACGCCGCCGCCTACCGCTTTTCCCTGTATCCGGCCAATAATGATCTTGGGTGATTTACGGCAAGCGTTGATCACCTGCGCAAACCCCGAAAAGAATTCAGCGCCTTGCTCTTTATCTTTTATCTGCAACAATTCATCAAAACTCGCCCCCGCGCAAAACGTGCGGCTGCCCTCGCTTTTTAGAATAATAACGCGGGTTTCAACATTGCTCCCAGCCTCATTTATTTTATCTACCAGTTGAGCCAGCAATGCCGATGGCAGCGAATTTTGCGCCGGATGGTAAAAGCTAACAGTAGCTATGCCGTTTTCGCTTATTTCCAGGGCTACACTTCCATTATCCGGACTTGCCATAATTTTGATTTGAATTGACGGGTAAAACTCGCATTTTTAATGATGCAAAGTAAGAAAGTTAATTCTAATAACTTATTCAACTCAATCAACTTAATCTAACTTAATCAACCATCATGTTCACCTTCCAAAACCTCTACCTCTTCTTCATCGCCTCGCTGCTGCTGAATCTCACACCGGGCAATGATATGCTTTATGTGGCCTCACGAAGTATTTCGCAGGGCGTAAAAGGCGGTATTGTTTCGGCCCTCGGTGTGTTTGCCGGGTGTTTTGTTCATATTTCGGCGGCGGTATTAGGTTTATCTATCATTATATCCAAATCAGCCTATCTTTTCGGGCTGATCAAATTCGCAGGCGCCGGTTATTTGATCTATTTGGGCATTAAGGCGCTCTTCTCCAAACCAGCCGTCAACCAAATGGAAGAACATCTTGTAAAAACCAACTATTGGAAATTATTTAAGCAAGGCGCCATTACCAACGCGTTGAACCCCAAAGTGGCTGTTTTCTTTTTATCCTTCCTGCCTCAATTTATCGATGCGGCCTCACCGTATTTCAAATTTCAGCTATTTACACTTGGGCTTTGGTTCGCCGTGCAGGGGACAACCGTACTCATCATCGTTGCCTGCATTTTCGGTAAAACAAAAGACTTTTTTAAACGTAACCCAAAAGTTTGGCGCATACAGGAAAAAATAACCGGCCTGGTTTTGATAGGCTTGGGCATAAAAATTGCGCTTACCACAAAAAGATAACGATATGGTTGATTTGGAAACCGCCCGGCGAATAGCACTTTCGTTACCGGGCGCAATTGAACAGGACCACCATGGCCGGCCATCATTCAGGGCGAATGGCCGAATATTCGCCACGCTATGGGAGCCGCAGAACCGGATGATGGTAAAGCTCTCTCCTATTGATCAGTCCGTTTTTCATTCGTTCGATCCGACGGTTTTTTTTCCGGTGCCGAATAAGTGGGGTTTAAAAGGCGCGACGTTTGTTGAACTGGCCAAAGTGCGCCGCGATATGCTGGGGGATGCCTTAAATATTGCGTACAATGCTGTGATGGAAAAGAAAAAATAATTAGCTTTGACCTGCTAATCATGACAAAACCGTTGCTTTGCCTTTTACTCATCGTGCTGGTGCTCACCTCCGGGTTCAGCTACCCGACAGGTAATTGCGGCCAGGTAAAGCAGGCAAGTTCATGTATGATGAAAAAAAATATGTGCATGATGGAAAATCATTCATGTAAACATTCTCCCTGCACCAATAGCAAAAAAGACAAATCCGGCCAAAGCTGTGCATTTTGCATCCTGTGCGTTGCATTTATTGTTCCCTTTAAGCCGGCCGTACAAAGAGATTTTGCAACAGGCAAAGCGGCTTATCCCCACCTGCTGCAAAGTAAATTAACCAAGTTTAACACTTCGCCCTGGCGACCGCCAGCTGCTTAAATTATTAACCCGGAATACCTGTGAACAAACTTTGTTTAGTGAGTAGTTGATTGGGTTGTATTGTGTTGATTAAGTTGAATTGTTTTACCTTAATCAACCACTCACTTAATCAACTAAATCAACAGATTCAATAATTTAAGTAAAATTTAAAATCATGAAAAAGATAATAGTGATGACGCTTGCCGTTATGTTAACCGCAGGTGCATTTGCAAAACCAGGCGATTGCAAAAAAATGTACAAATAAAAAATGTACTACCGAATGCAAAGCCAAATGCAACAAGGCTAAATGTGCAGCTGGTTTATGTAAATAAATGAGAAACGCCTCCCGGAAATCCGGGAGGCGTTTCTTTTCATCCGCACATTTGCACATCCGCACATCTACACATCTGCACATCTGCACATCACCTCACAATCTGTTCCATCACCACATCCCGTAAATACTTACTAACCGGCACCTGGTGCTTATGGATATGTAAAATATTGCCTTCAATGCTCTCTACCTTATCAATTGCCGCGATGTACGATTTATGCGTTTGCACAAAGCGGCCGGCGGGCAATTTTTCGATCAATGCTTTAAAGGTGGTATGGATGATCAGTTTTTTATTGATAAGATGCACGGCTGCGTAGTTTTCCATACCCTCGATAAATAAAATTTCGTCAAAACTGATCTTTTCCAGTTTGCCGTTAGCTTTGGCGAACATGTAAGGCACCGTGCTATTCGATTTTTCTGCCTTCGAAGCAAAATAGTCATGCGCTTTCCAGGTGGCTTTAAAAAAACGTTCGTAACTGATGGGTTTAAGCAGGTAATCCAGCACATCCAGCTCAAAACCCTGCAGGGCGTATTGCTCATAAGCCGTGGTGAATATCACTTTCGGCGGATTGGATAAGGCCTTTACAAATTCGATCCCGGTTAAATGCGGCATCTGTATGTCCAGGAAAAGCAGGTCTACCGGCTCCTGCCGCAGCAGCTCGCTCAATTGCAGGGCGTCTTCGCAAACACCTTTCAATTCCAAAAAGCCCACCTTCTCCACATAGCCCTGCAAACCTTTGCGTGCAAAGGGCTCATCATCTGTAATTATACAAGTTATCTTATTCATAATCCAGTTTCAGTTCGGCAGTAAAGGTGTTGTTTTCTTTTTGGGTGATAAATGAATGTCTGCCGGGGTACAGCAGATCCAGCCGCCGTTTCAGATTTTCAATACCGATACCACCCTTTTTTTCAGCCGGCGTCTCAAATTCCGGGGTGGAATT
>Ga0206954_1296_pt1 | contig 9724 bp, 11 predicted proteins | sample Alteio_BWOrgHeat_37_FD_153250 | JGI IMG/M metagenome (GOLD analysis project Ga0206954, IMG submission 153250) | Enriched cells from forest soil in Barre Woods Harvard Forest LTER site, Petersham, Massachusetts, United States -... | ecosystem: Environmental > Terrestrial > Soil > Temperate forest > O...
TCAACGGTCCTATTGCAAAGTAGTTGGCGGCTTTAGCCGAAATTCGTAAAAATGTAATCGCGTAATTTGGCTAAAAGCCAAAAGTGCGTAAGCATTTGGTTCTGTTGGCATCAGCGAACCGGAATGAGGAATTTAAAATCACGGATGATAGATTATTTTACCTTCCGCCAATACTCTTCTACCCTCATTCCCGTTGGCAAAGTGCCTTTTAGCGTCAGCGTATCATTTTTCAAGGTGTAGGTATAATGGATCGGGATATTGGTGATTTTTGAGGGCTGACTGGAAAAAGTTTCCGTGTCCACGCAGGTATCCCCTTTGAAAACATAGGTGCCCGCTTCGTATTTTTCGGTTTTATAGCCTTTTTGAGAGGCGAATGCCTCGTACCCAATGTCGGTATATTTTCTCTGGAGTTTGTATTCGGTTGGACCGCCCTCTTTTTTACCATTGTAAATGCCGCCGGCAAATTCCCAGGTACCTTTGAGGGAGGGCTTTGACTGAAAAGAGGATATGGTGAAAATAACCAGTACAGCACCTAGATATAAAATATACTTGCTCATCTATAAATAAAATATGGCAACATTTACAATCAATATTAACAACCAGATAAAACCGAAAGAAGCCATGTAACCGTTTCTTTTGTCAAAGACTTGTTTAAAGTGGTTAATCGCCATCAAAATTCCCACAATCATAAAATGGATGCATCCGACGAAGCCGTAAACGAATCCTAAAAAAATGGCTCTGTGTAACGGGCTAAATAATAACGATATCAGCACAAAAATAATGGTGTAACCGAGCGCGATCAATGCATTAAATTTAAATATACTTTTCGTCACACCCAATTTATCCCCTTTTTTAATAAAGATAACGTTTTTTCCTCCTCGCTCCCAGCCTCCGGTTTGTAATCATAAAACCACTTCGCTGTAGGCGGCAGGCTCATGAGTATCGATTCGATACGGCCATTTGTTTCCAGTCCGAATTTGGTGCCTGCATCATATACCAGGTTAAATTCGGCATAACGGCTGCGGCGCTGGTATTGCCATTGCTGCTGGGCGTCAGTGAAAGGTTTGTCGCGGTTGCGCTTTACCAGTTCGGTATAAATGGGAATAAACGACCGGCCGAGTGTCGTTGAAAATTCGTAGATGGTTTCCCATGTCACCTCTTCTGTTGCGGTTAAACGGTCGTAAAATATGCCGCCGATGCCGCGCGTTTCGTCGCGGTGTTTGATAAAGAAATAGTTATCGGCCCATGTTTTAAAACGGGGGTAAAAGTCTTTATTATAAGCATCACAAACGGATTTGAGGTAGGCATGAAAATACCGGGCGTCATCCTCAAAGACATAGTGTGGTGTAAGGTCGATGCCCCCGCCGAACCAGCGTACCGGCTCCTTGTCGGAACCGACCGGGGAAGGCATTTCAAAATACCGTATATTCATGTGGATGATTGGCACCAGCGGGTGATTCGGGTGGATCACGATGGAGACGCCAGTCGCAAAAAAAATCATCCTGCTCAACCTTTAAGGAGTTTTTGATGCTTTCGGGCAGGCGGCCATGAACCGCCGAAAAGTTTACCCCGCCTTTTTCAAAAATATTACCGTTTTGAATGATGCGCGTACGGCCGCCTCCGCCCCCGTCCCGCTCCCATTCTTCCTGTTCAAAATGCGCTTTGCCATCGGTTGCTTCAAGGGCCGCGCAAATTTCGTCCTGTATTTGTTTGTAGGTGGTAGCTATCTCTTCCTTAGTGATCATCGGGGCAAATTTGATGATTTTTATTGGAGGAAAATTGTAGAGACGCAATATTTTGCGTCTCGGACCAAATGATTGGGAATGGAAACGCAAAATATTGCGTCTCTACGACCCCTCCACATAATCTAAATCCTTCCCAAAGGTTTCTTTTAATTGGCTGAGGGCCAATAGTGCCAGCACAGTAAGTAAGCCCATCACGATGTAGCCGCTCTTTATCATGGATGATGGATCTTTTTTCCCAAAATGATCAACCAAGGCCAGGAATCCCATATTAATCAATATTAACGATCCGCGCACAAAGTTTGGTACCGTGGTTGCCACAGTTGACCGGATATTAGTACCGAATTGCTCCGCCGCAATGGTAATAAATGTCGTCCAATAACCCACGCAAAAGCCCATGGCAAAGCACAGCCATAAATAGTGCTGACTGGATAAGCCGTCCGACTGGAGGTAAACCACCGCACTTATTGCAGATAAGACCAGGAAAATATACATAACGGCTTTCCGTGATTTGAGTAACTGCGCCATCAACCCATTCACCATCCCGCCGAGGGCAATAGCGATGTACGCGTACATGATGCCATCGCCGGCGGATAGTTTGCCAGTTGCATGCAATGCGACGCCAAATTCAGGGCCGAGTGATATCAGTACGCCCACTACGTACCACAAAGGCGCACCAATCAGAATACAACACAAATATTTTTTTAACCGGTTTCCGTTTGTAAAAAGCATAAAGAAATTACCCCTTGAAACATCGCTTTTTTCGACATTTTTGAACATGCCCGACTCAAAAGTGCCCAGCCTGAGTAGCAGTAATATCACACCCAGACCGCCGCCCACAAAGTAAGCCGTATGCCAGTCGTATTTTGAAACGATATTAGCAGCCACTGCACCCAGCAACCCTACGGATGCTACGATCATCGTTCCATAGCCGCGTTTTTCTTTACTTAAGGTTTCTGTAACCAGGGTGATGCCTGCTCCTAACTCGCCTGCGAGGCCAATCCCCGCAATAAAACGCACAGCCATGTACATGTCAGTGGTATGTACCATCCCGTTTGCGAAGTTTGCCAGAGAGTATAACGCAATGGAGCCAAAAAGTACTTTTATCCGGCCAAGCCTGTCGCCGAGTATTCCCCAAAGAACGCCGCCGAGCAGCAAGCCAAACATTTGCCAGTTAACAATGCTGGTGCCAATAGCCAGAATATCAGCTGGTTTTACGCCGATGCTAAGAAGGCTTTGTTTGCGTACAATCAGGAAGATCAGCAAATCATAAATGTCAACAAAATACCCTAGCGATGCGACCAGCACCAGCAGCGTTATATTCCGGGTAAGTTTAGCCGTCGAATCAGTGGCCATAATTGTAATAATTGGTTAAAAATAGGTTTGTCGTGCGGAGACGCAACGCATTGCGTCTCTACGTCGCCCAAACACAAATTAAAACAAAAAACCCCTGATTGCGCAGAGGTTCCTAAAAAATATCGATACAGTTAAACTATGCTTTTTTCACATTTACGGCCTGCAGCCCTTTTCTTCCTTCTTCAACATCGTAGGTAACGCTGTCGTTATCCTTAATAGCATTTACACCGCCCTGTACGTCTTTAAAATGTACAAAAAGATCCTTGCCTTCCTCGGTGATGATGAAGCCATAGCCCTTCTGCGTGTTAAACCATTTTACTTTTCCAGTTTTCATAAAATTATTAATTGGGTATTAAAAAATTGTTGTATTGATTAAAAACTTTTGCCAAAAACTGAATAATACGATGATCGTCAGACGGTATAGCAAAGCCAATCTGTTCAAATATATTAAAATAATTAATAACCAAATAAAATTATTTATTTGGTTGCGGTGTTAATCTTAAATAGGGCTTAATGATGGTATGACCCTTCGGAAATTTCGCCGGGATGTCTTCTGTTTTAACCGCTGGTACAACGATAACGTCCTCGCCGTCTTTCCAGTCGGCAGGGGTGGCAACGCTGTATTTGGCAGTAAGTTGCAGCGAGTCGATCACCCTTAATATCTCATGGAAATTCCGGCCGGTTGAAGCCGGGTAAGTGATCGTTAGTTTGATAGTTTTGTCGGGCGCGATAACAAACACCGAGCGCACGGTAGCCGTAAGTGAAGCGTTTGGATGGATCATGTCATAAGCCAGCGCGATCTCCCGACTTTCATCGCCGATGATCGGGAAGTTTACTTCAACGTTTTGCGTTTCGTTGATGTCGTTGATCCAGCCTTTGTGCGATTCAACCGAATCCACGCTCAAGGCAATAACTTTTACGTTACGCTTTGCAAACTCATCTTTCAAAGATGCTGTTTTGCCCAGTTCAGTGGTACACACCGGTGTATAATCGGCAGGGTGAGAAAAAAGTAATCCCCAGCTGTCGCCAAGATATTCATAGAAGTCGATCTCGCCTTCCGATGTTTTTGCTTTGAAATTTGGGGCTACATCCCCTAACCGTAAACTCATATTTTTAAAAATTTAGTGTTTAAATAATGTACGAAGTTAATCGGCTGATTGTAATTGTCAAGCGATATTTTAAAAAATGCGATCATTCATATAGACTTAATTGGAAAATGACATGAGGGTTATTTATTTCGTTGCATGGTGGTGAAGTTAACCACAAAGGGCACAAAGGTTTTCACGAAGGTCACAAAGTTTAGCTATTTGATAAACTTATATTTAAGCTATTGCTCCGTTCTTTGTTATGCTGACAAAAAACATTTACACCTAAAAAAATTTTAAAGCGACAGGCTTTGTGTCACTTTGTGAAAATCTTTGTGCTCTTTGCGGTTAAAAATTAGCCGTGATATTTATTAATATCCGAAATTCAAACCGAACATTCCTTGAAAAGTTTTGTTGAAAACCATTATAGCTGATTCACTATTAGACATGGCAAGACATACCTATAACACCGGCCTCATCGGGAATTGCGCTTACCTGGCGCATATCAACAAAAACACCAACGTCGACTGGCTTTGCTGGCCGCGTTTCGACAGTACTTTTGTTTTTGGCGGCTTGCTGGATGAAAAGAAAGGCGGGGCATTTTCAATATTGCCTGTTGAACCCTATACTTCGCACCAGTATTACCTGGAAAATACCAACGTACTGATCACCGAAATTACCCTTGAAAACGGCAGCAGTTACCGGGTTACTGATTTTGCCCCCCGTTTCCAGGAGCACCAGCGATATTATAAAGCGCTAATGCTGATAAGGAAAGTTGAGCCCATAAACGGTTCGCCACGCGTAGCAGTTAAATGCGAACCGGTGTCGGACTATGGTAGCACCAAATTACATGTCAATCGCGGCAGCAACCATATCCAATTTTTGGGTGGCGAAGAGGATATGCGTTTGACCACAAATATTCCCATTAGCTATGTGTTTGATGAACAGTTGTTTGTGTTGAACGACTGCCGTTACCTGGTACTTACCTACGGCGAACCGCTGGAGGCTCCGCTGATCAGCACCGCCGAACGGTTTTTGAGGGAAACAACCCAGTACTGGCGGGTGTGGATAAAGCATTCTTCTATCGCAACGTTTTACCAGCCATATGTCATACGTTCGGCGCTGACCTTAAAGATTCACCAGTTTGAAGATACCGGCGCAATTATTGCCGCCAGCACCACCAGCCTGCCCGAAGCGCCCGGCACCGGCCGCAACTGGGATTACCGCTATTGCTGGCTGCGGGACACTTATTATGTGATCATGGCGCTGAACCACATCGGTCATTTTGAGGAAATGGAAAAATATTTCGGCTACGTAACTGATATCTCTTTCGCCGAAGATGAGCGCTACCAACCTTTGTATGGCATTACCGGGCAAAAAACACTGACCGAGCGCACGCTGGACGACCTGGAAGGCTACCTTGGCAACAAGCCGGTTCGCGTCGGCAACCAGGCGTACGAACATATTCAAAATGATATTTACGGGCAGGTGCTCATCTCTCTCCTCCCCCTTTATACCGATCACCGCTTTGTTTTTTCGGAGCGAAAAGACTCGGCGCGCTGGATTGCCTTTTTGCTGAATAAAATTGAACAAACCATCAACGAAAAAGATGCCGGAATATGGGAGTTTCGCAATATGGCTAATATCCATTGCTATAGTAACCTGTTCCAATGGGCCGGCGCCTCGGCTGCGGAGAAAATGGCCCGGACGATTGACGATAAACCATTGGTTAAAAAGGCTATATCACTAAAAAAAAGTGCCGCAAAACATATTGAAAGCTGTTATGATCCGGAACGAAAGGTTTACACCAATTCGGCAGGTAGTTCCAATCTTGATGCAAGCACCCTGCAACTGATCATGATGAATTACCTCGACCCGGCTTCCGACCGGGCAAAAGATCACCTGGCGGCGCTGGAAAAAGAATTAAAAGCAGAGAAAGGATTGTTTTACCGGTATTTGTATAAGGACGATTTCGGCAAACCCCAAACCACCTTTTTGATCTGCGCCTTTTGGTATGTAGAAGCGCTGGCCTGCGTTGGCCGCCTGGATGACGCCATGCGCGAGTTTGAAACCCTGCTGCAGTTTAGTAACCACCTGTTATTATTTAGTGAGGACGTGGACGCGACCGATGGCAGCCAGTGGGGCAATTTTCCGCAGGCCTACAGCCATGTGGGTTTGATGAACGCGGCTTATCGTATTGCGATGAAGCTGGATAGGCCGGTGTTTTTGTAGGTTTAAGCTAAAGAGTTCTTATTTGGCTTAAATAACCTCTCAAAATGCTTTTTTCACTAATTCGAGGACATTTGATAATGTTTGTGGGTTAAGTTCGCTGATCTTTCCAACGATTTGTTTTTCCCAAACTCTGATCGTCATTATTTTATTACACCGAATTTCACTACCTGGTAACAGTGGTTGAAGCAAATCAATATCGTTTAACAGATAGGAAAATGCAGACTCGCGTGTTTTGGTTGTGATTGGGCAAACCAAAATATCATTATCCAATTGATTGCTTAACGAATTTGAAACAATGATTGCTGGCCGGAGTTTGGTTTTGGCAGGTTTGTCAGTCAGCGGATAGTGTACGGCAATTATATCTCCTTGCTTGTACATTGAAGGCGGTCAATTATAAAGTCATTCCAATGCTCATTTTCGGGTGTATCCCAAATATTCTTAAATGCCTCCATAGATATTTCGGTCAACATATCGGTTGTAAATTCATCATCGCCATCCAAAGTAGTTTCGTGGATGATCATCTCCCGTACCTCGTTTTTGATTGCCGGCTTCATCGCCCTAAACAGCGTCCAAAACGCCAGCGCTTCCTTTGATGGTTTTAAAGTCAACATGATGACATTCCATTTATTCTGTGTATTACAAAATTAAATAAATTAATTTGAATACCAATTTGATATTCCTGGGCCAATTATTAGCACGCGAACCTCACTACACCGCCACCTCCTCAACAAAGGCCGACAGCAACCGCCTCACCTCGTCAGGATTTCTGAGGTAAAACTTCGCGGCCGAAACATTGCTCCCGACCTTTATGGTGACCGCATTATCCGGCAGGCATTTAAACACGTCTTCGTCGGTATAGTCGTCGCCCAATGCGATAATGAAATCATAATTTTCTTTTTCAACCAGCATCAGGGCGGCTTTACCCTTGTTTACTTCAACATTTTTTATCTCCAGTACCATATCTCCCGGCAACAGTTGCAGGCCCTTATCGCTGGCCATGTATTTTAAATTGTTCATCAGTTCGTTTGCGCGCAGTTCACCAAGTCCCTTTTGGGTATTGCGGTAATGCCACACCAGTGAATAGGTTTTCTCTTCTATAAATGAGCCTGGCGTGCGGTCGACGTAAGTTTCCAGTACGGGTAAAATATCGTGCTTCCAGCCGTCAGACAGGCCCGATATTTTATGCCATGCAGTATTTTGTTGCTTAAACCATGCGCCATGCTCGGCAATTAAGTAAATATTCCGGTCGCCAAACCATTCGTCAAGATTGTCGTGTTTACGCCCGCTGATCAAAACCAGTTCATTTGCAGGGTCGTCGCTTAGTTTGTCGATGATATCCATCAATTCGGCATCAGGTTTTGCGTGCAGCATATTCGATTTGAAGCCCACCAGCGTCCCGTCGTAGTCCAAAAATATGATGCGCTTTTTTGTCTTGTGGTACCGTTTAATAATGGATTGCTCGGTAGCGCCGCTTACGTGCCGCGTTTCCATGGAACGCTGCATTTGTTTTACTTCTTTCAGCCGGTCCATAAATATCTTAACCCAATGGCTGATATTAAACTTGGTTACCAACTGCCTCATTTCCTGCATACGTTCGCGCTGTTCCTCTAATGGCATGTTCAATGCATAGATGATAGACTCGCAAACTTCGACCGAATTGTTTGGGTTGACGATCAGCGCATCGATAAGTTCTTTCGATGCCCCGGCCATTTCACTCAGGATCAGTACGCCGTCATCATTTAACCTGCTGGCTACGTATTCCTTACTAACCAGGTTCATCCCATCACGCAAAGGTGTTACCAGGCAAACGTCGGCAGTACTATACAAGGCTGAAAGCATTTCAATCGGGAATGAGCGGTAGTAATAATGGATCGGCGTCCAATCCATCTTACGATACACTGCATTGATGCTGCCTACTTTTTTGTCAATCTCGTCCCTTAAATGGGCGTATTGCGGTACGGTATCTCTCGAGGGCACAACGATCATGTACATGGTTACCTTTTCGCAATATTCGGGGTGAGTTTTTAGCAGTGCTTCAAAGGCCTGCAGCCGCTGCAGGATGCCCTTGCTGTAATCCAGCCGGTCGATCGACAAAATGATCTTGCTTCCCTTAAAAGTATCTTTTATAGATTGGATATTTTCCTTTACTTCTTTTCGAAGCGGCAGCGAAGCGTATTTTTTTACATCGATACCCATGGGAAAAGACTCTGCAACGACAGACCGCTCGCCAATATTGATCACGTTAGCCGACACGTTCACCGGCAGGATGCGGGAAACGGTTCCCGTAAAATGGCGCACGTCGTCGAAGGTGTGGAAACCGATCAGGTCAGCGCCCAGGATACCTTCCAGCAATTCATATCGCCAGGGGATCATCCTGAAAAGCTCGTGCGAGGGGAACGGTATGTGTAAAAAGAAACCGATGGATACATCGGGCAGCTCTTCTCTGATGAGCCCGGGTAATAACAACAGCTGGTAATCGTGTATCCATATCACGTCGCCCGGCTCCAGGTGCTGCAATATAATATCCTTAAATTTTTCGTTTACGTCCTGGTAATATTCCCATTGCGATTGTTTATAGGCTGCATAGGTGGATACGTAATAGTGAAAAACGGGCCAAAGCACTTCGTTGGAAAAGCCCTCATAATACTGGTTTATCTCTTCCTGGTCTAAAAAAATCGGTACCAGGCTCATCTCTTCCAGTTGAGCGGTGATGTTTTGCTGTTCTGTTGGTTCGGGTATTTCGATCCCCGGCCAGCCTATCCATTTGTCGCGCCGTTGCTTGTACACGGAGCCGAGGCCGGTAGCCAGCCCGCCCTCGCTGGGCGACAGACTGTAGCCATGGTCCATTTTTGTCACTTTAACAGGCAGCCTGTTGGATACAATGATGGTTTTTGGCATTAATAAAACCTTTTATCTAAAAGCGTTTATCGAGCCAGTTGTTTTGTCAAAAAGGCAAAATTATTCGAATTTTACATTTAAAGGCTGTTTTTGTCGATTTCTTAAGGACGGGCCGGAATGTACAATAAAAAAAAAGCCGCCCCGGAATGACCGGGACGGCTGCAAAACAATAATAAAACTGGAAACTTACTTTACTTGCTTGAAGAAATCCAGGCTGCCTGTGCTGGTAACCCTTACCAATACTTCATGTGCATTGCTTTTCAGATCAACAAAGTAGGATGTAGGGTCAATGTCGTTGTTTACGGCTTCATTTGCCTGGTAAACAATTACGTCTGCAGGAGTATAACCTTTATACTGCTCGGCAATCAGTTTCTGGCTCTTTGCAGGGATAGCGCTGTAGTCAACTATCTG
>Ga0206954_1045_pt3 | contig 9713 bp, 9 predicted proteins | sample Alteio_BWOrgHeat_37_FD_153250 | JGI IMG/M metagenome (GOLD analysis project Ga0206954, IMG submission 153250) | Enriched cells from forest soil in Barre Woods Harvard Forest LTER site, Petersham, Massachusetts, United States -... | ecosystem: Environmental > Terrestrial > Soil > Temperate forest > O...
ATTTGGAGCCGGAAAGAAGCGCACGCTTCCAACCAATGGTTTTTCGCCGGTTACACGGACCAAATTGAAACTGATTCCGATTTCTTTACCGCAGGCCAGCTTGCTGTGAAAACCCTGATCCAAGCTGCTCTAACCGGAAGACCAGTTAATGACATCTATGGGAAAATCGCACATCTCTTCGATTTTGCAGCTTAAGCGTAAATAAGAGCTACTGATTAAATAATTTTTTAACTTTATCCTTTATCCTCTGAAAACTCTGCCGAGACAAGAATGTTACATGAAATTAAAACGATTTTGGGTGCTTGTGGGTACAATGCCTGCTTGAATCCCGGCGCTGACGTTAATTCAAGAGAAACCCAAATGCACACTTACGAACAAGAAGACATTTTGACGATGTGTTCGCGTGACCATCGTTTAGTCACCGACTTGGCGCGTAGTGTTGGAATCCAGCCCAAATTAATTAAAGAAAATGAAAACAAGCTGCCTGCCATTGCGGATCTAACTTCCAAAGCGGTTTGTAACCAACCGCTTTACACCGTAACCGTGGCTAAGCTTTCGCCTAACGGTGAAATTAAGCACGAGCATGTTCTTAACACGCTCAACGGGTGGGAAGCTTTACAACGGCGTGTCGAGTTGAATGAAAAGCGTCCATTTTACGGCTCAAAGGAAGTTGCCCAGGTCATTCGGCGCGAAATAATGCCAAGACAATGGAAATTATGGGTTCAGGTATCTCCCGACGAAGTTCATTTGCGTTGCGCCTGGACAAAGGCTCGTGCGCTGCTTCGCACTCCGACGTCCCGTTTGGTGGATCGACTTCATCGTGGCCACACGTTATCGCAAAGTCGCGCAGTCTATTTGCAGAGCGAGAAAGTGGAATTGGCAATGGAATCCATTTCCACTCGATCCGTTGCTTTCACAAAACTCAATGGGCCAAAGATTTCGCAGAAAGTAGAAATTCGGACGCCAATAATCTGTTACCTAGATGTGAATGCGTCATCTGAATTAGTAACTGACACGCAATGTGGCATTGTTTCAAGGCATCCGTTTGAACAAAGCGATAAACTAATCCTGCCTGAAAGACTTGCAAAAGCCTTATGGTTGGAAGGCATCATTCTTCCTTTGGAAGCTCAAATTGGTGGAAAAATCCTCGTTCAATTAACTGATCCTGAATTGCGGACACGTTTGGCATTGTCTCGGTTGAATCTCAAAGAACATGGCGTGTCCACGCTAGGGTTGCGGCATAAATCCTCTCCGCCACCGCTACCGCATTCAACGAAAAGTATAAGGAGCACTTGAGATGAAAGTGATGACTACTCTCGTTTCTGGAGACTCCTCTGGAGCTGCGTTGGAAAAATCGACAACTTGGCTACCAGAAAAGGATATTTTTCGGAGCAACGCGAAATATAAAGTGATTCAAGGCGTCGATCTTTGGGCATTTCCTAAAATCATATTCGGTGGAGCTTTCTTGGGCATCCTTGGCTTTGCGACCCAAGACACTGTAAAGTGGTCCAGTTTGTTTACTCAGGCACCCATCGCCAAGGAGATTCCTGCCCAAAAAATTCAATTTGAAACGATCGATCTTGCAGATGCGTTGAAGCTGTTCTACTCGAAAGACGTAGTTTTCCTAGATGCACGAGAGAAAAAGTATTTTGATTATGGGAGCATCCGAGGAGCAGAGAACCTCGATCCTGAAAAAATCGGTTCTATTAGTCTCGCTACATTGAAGCGATGGAAAGAAAAGAGTGCAGTGGTGGTTTATTGTAACGGTGTAAGTTGCGGGGCCTCGTTTTATGCTGCCCGTCAATTAATCGAGCAAGGAATCGACAATGTAAAAGTGTATGCCAAGGGGTGGCCAGAATGGAAAAGTTGTCACCTTCCTATGACAATGTCACAGGCCATGATGAAAGAGGAAGCTGGTGCTCATGAAGAATCAAACTGAAAACCGAACTTGGCGTTATTTGGTGGGACGATCTGCGGCTATTCTCTTGGGACTAATCTTTTTACTCGCGGCATTTTCCAAGTTCGGAGATTTAGGAGAATTTCAAAAAGCACTCGCAATGGATTATTTTATTCCATTATGGCTTAGGGGAGGAGCGGTTCTTCTCATTCCTGGAATAGAGTTGTCCATTGGAGTCTGCCTTATAGTTGGAGGTTACGGACGTGAAGCGGCGCTGATTGCCGCATTTCTACTATTCGGTTTTGCAGGACTAGGCATTTACGGTGATGTGACTTCAAACGCACATTCCTGTCCTTGTTTCAAAATTCACTTGCCAGCATGGTTTGATATCAATGTTGGACGGTGGGTGATGGCAAGAAATTTGATCTTAATAATGTTCGCTTTTGTATCCTTTACTTGGAACAAAAAGACCACCCAAAGCTTAGAGCACAATTCTTAAATATCAAATATTAGAATATGCTTTTATATAATATGAAAAGAACTCCTATATCACCTCAGTTTATGTATACAAAAGAAACTTATTATAATATGACTAAATATACGCTTAAAACCTTAATCGCATTTTTGATTTTATGTCAAGTTGCTGCCTATGGAGATGATGCTTCGACAAATGTTTCCTCTTCTGGCTCTGCCCCAACAGATGTAGAGGCAAAACAAATATTAGAAAAGGCGACCGCACAAGAAGCTCAATTTTCGACCTATTTTTGCGAATCCGAGCAGGAAAGAACGGATGGCATTAATAAAATTCATCCAGCAAAAACCAAGTTAAGTATCTTTAAGAAACGAAATGCTGACGGGCAGATATTCCAAAGAATAGAAACAGAAGTAACTATACAGAAGCCACCAATATCGATTAAATCCTTAGAAATAGTTAATTCTGACGGAAGTTGGCGGGTAAATGATAAGGTCGCAATTCTGGAAGCCTACAAAGCGAAAGAGAGTGATGATATATTTTCTGCTGCTGCTAACGCTGGACTAACTGGTCCACTCTCGAATGATAATCCACCCACCTATGATAAGACGGAAAAACAAGTGGACGGGAAAGCTTGTTATGCGATTAGAGAACACTTTTCTGATAAAGCAATTAGCCAATGGAAGGAAATGATTAAAAAGACAACCGGAAACGATCCTCAAGATAATTATACGCCTGTTTTTAGAGAATATATTATTGGAAAGGAAGATTCTATAATATATGGAGTTGCCATGTACAGTGTCACAGGAGACGCAATGACCAAGCAAACGTGGAGCACAGTGAAATTCAATCCTCCGCTAGATGAAGAAATGTTCCGTATTCCAAATAAGCTGAGAAAGCTAACTGCAAATTCCGCACAGGAAGAAAGAGATTTGTTGAAGCAGTCGAAATAACTAAATAAAAAAAGGAGAAACTATGAAATGGAAGCATATTAAATTAGTAATTGGCGTATTCATGATCTCAGGTGGCGCTTGCGCAAGTGCCGATCCCTGCTCTTCGATACCCCCCGATCCAGGCCCTCAGCCCGGGGGGCAAACTCATGCACAATGTATCGCCTACTGGGATGCAATGGACGCCCATTGGAACGGTGGTAATGATTGTGCAACTTATAGGGTCAAACAGGCCTGCACTCTTGCGGGCTTTGGTGGCTTTGCAACCCTAGCAGCATGCGAAGGGGCGGCAGATGCTACTGGTATTGCTGAAGATGCGCTTGATGACGCAGATGTAGCACTTCAGAAATTAGCTTGCCCTAATGAGTAAGCGCTAGATTAAATCGGTTATTACAGTTGAAGTGGCGTAAACCACTTCAACTGTAGGTTTTTATCCTATGAACTCCTCGCCAGATAATTCGAAACTTTTAAATTTAATCAAAAAACGACAAGCTGGTTATATTCAATATCGATGGGCTCGCTTAATTATTGGCCTTATACTAATTGCGGCGCATGGCAACGCGGGCATAATGGAAATATGGAATGGTAACTTAACATCACATTTCGTATTTTTTGCACTTGGTTATTATTTTATTTATCAGAGTGTCCGTTATTGGAATGGTGATTACACCCTTCAATTTATATTAGACCATATGAACAAGGAGCATCCCGAGGTTCAGCAAGTGGGATTAGAAAATGAGCCCCAGGAGGAATACATTATCGGACAACATCGCGAGGATTCTAAGGACAAGAATTGATAAGTCATAACCTCGAAAGCGAGGCATGGCGTATCCTAAAGTTGAAAACAAAAATGCTTTAGGGATGAGCCAGAAAAAAACTTGAAAATTCATTTAGAGCATTTGGCCATAAGTCATCGGGCATAGTATTTTCATTATTAACAATGAACACAACATCCTTACCTTTTTGCCGAGCTTGCCGAACAAATTCTTGAGGTTCATTGATAATTATAGGCTGGTCGGTTATCTGGTAGAGAAGTAAGAGGGGAACATTAAGCTGATCAATTTGATTTAATGGTGACAGGTCAGGAAACGGCCATTCTGTATCGGCATCGCTTATTGCTATAGCCTTTAAGTTCATATTATGCTTTCGACATGCTGTAAGAATGGAAATTCTTCCTCCCAAATCCGATCCGCAAAGATAAAGCGACGTATTCTTAAATTCAGGCTGAACAGCAAACCAATCTAAAATTGCGCAGGCATCTATTAAACTATCCCTACCTTTTAAGCGATAATCTACGGATACAACCGTAAATCCCTTTTCTGCTAATGGACGAAGAGTATTTTTACCAACATCTAAAGTGCTTTCTCCGCTACCATGAAAATAAATTATCGCACCAATATTCGGTCTATTTTGAGGATAAATAATAACAGCTTCTTGGTTTTGGTGAGTTTCATTGAAGCTGAAATGAATGACTTTGGTCGGCAACATGGAAAGTAATATGCTTCCAATTCCAGCGATTCCAGACGTGATTATTAAACAAATTAGCGTTGGGCCAATCATTATTTTAAGATAAGCAAATGTTCGATTATTATAAGATGCATTAATCACATACAAAATAAGGATTAACCATAGAAAACAAGCGAACGCATTGATATACCAAATTCCAAGACTGCACGTAAAAAGAGCAGATACAGCATAAATTAAAAGTCCTGCGCAGGATCCAATAATTAATGTATTCTGAGCTAACCTAGCCATGAACCAAGCCATATATAAAGGCATAATAATGATAAGTAAATAGCCCATTAATCCGAACAGACCACGCTCTACCGAAATAGTTAAGTAATTATTTAATGCCGCAGCATATCGCGTGTTCATGCTTAGAGGTTGATACCATGCTGAAAATTGTGGCCCAAATTGATTAACCCCTAATCCAGTAAAAGGATGAACTGCTGTCATAGCCAATGCTCCCTTCCAAACATCAACGCGGTGAGTAATCGAGCGATCTTCTTGATCAGCAACTGAACCGGCTCGAACTAATGCCCTTGGAGTTACGATAATACCCAATAAAAATCCTATCGCACAGAATGCACATAATATCCTTAGTCGCGGCGCACTCGCAGCCAAAAACAGCAAGCCACAGCCATACGAAATCCAACCTCCGCGAGAGTAAGTCAAAATTAAAATCAAGTTACCAACGCAGAGAGAAAGTGTCCCTAATGCGAAAAGCAAGCTTTGACGTCTCGAAGAAGGGCGGGACGTTCCAGCAATCGCAACTATTCCGACCAGCAACATTGCTACCACTGTTGCGCAATGATTGGGGGAGTCTGACCAAAGACTTAAACGAGGTTGGCCGTGATAGTAGAAAATCATTAGTCTTTAAGAAATTACTGCTAATGGGAGAAACTGCTTTAGATCAGCATCAGGTATCCATTTATAGAAGAAGCCGAGTTTAAATCAAACGATTAAAGTGATCGAGAAATAATTTGAAAATAATATATAAGTTAATCATACCGCATAAAAATATGCACGTGAAACCGTATGGTAATTTGTCGTGGCTGATTAGCATAATCTGTATCGCACTATGCCTGATATGCGTTCACGCAAGTGCTGTAGAGATAAAGCTAATTTCTTTGCCTGAAACATTGGGTCTTACGAGAACTGATATTTATTATATCAAGCCCGACTATCAGCCAATTGCATGTCTCGTTATGTGTCCTGGCATAAATGGAAATGGGCAAGGCTACCTTTCTAATCCCGCTTTGCAGGCATTTGCGAGACATTATAAAGTCGCATTGGTTGGGCTATCATTTGCGAGCGACCAAGATGTAATTGATGACAATAAAGGATACTATACTGCATCGGCAGGTGCAGGGCAGCTTTTGCTTAATGGAATCGACCATAACATAGCCCAGGATGTTCCACTCTTGCTTTATGGTTTTTCAGGTGGTGCTCATTTTGTTAGTAGTTTTGAGGAAGCCTATCCTGAAAGAGTAATGGCTTGGTGCGCTTATACGGCAGCATGGTGGCAAGCTCCTCAAGCAGCACAGCATAACCCTCCCGGCATCGTCGCATGTGGTAAAATGGACGATCAGCGTTTTGCCTCGACCTTCGCATATTTCCAGCAAGGTCGAAAATTGGGCAAGCCTTGGTGTTGGGTAGCTTTGGAAGGAACGGGCCACGAGGAAAGAGATAGTCTGAATCAGTTTGTTCAAGCATATTTTGCCGGGATTTTGAACAAAATCTCAGATGCCGGAAGCTGGTTTGATATAAAGACTAAGCAAAAGCTCAATGGGGAAACGGTAGAGGAATCTGATACTGCGGCATGGTTGCCAGATAATCGAGTGGGTGAATTATGGAGCAATCTACATAAACCATAAAGTTCTATGAAACAGGCAATATTTTTGGCTCTAATTACTTTGATAGGTGCACTGACTTGCTATGCTCAAGATGCCGATACATTTCAATTGGACTCTCGTAACCAGACTGCCACCGCTGCATTTCAAGCTTGGAAATGCGATAATCCAAAGGGTGCGTTAGTTATCATCCCCGCTTTTCCCGAAGTTCCATCCGATAGTGACACGGCAGAAATCAATGAATGGAAAGCATACGCGAGCGCCAATAGCTTGGGATTGGCGTTTGTAAATTTAACTCTCAATCGAGTAAGCCCATTAAATCCTGATAAAAGTCTAAACTCCATTGACGGCTTATCCGGTCTCATTAAAAAAGGCATCAATCAAGAGTACAAAACGGATGTTCCAATATTTTTATATGCTAGAAGCGACGTTGCGAATCAGGATGTACTTAGCATGGTCAGTTCCGATCCTAATATCTTTATCGGATGGTATTGTAGCGCTTCTCCAACCTTTGGTTCGCTACAACGATTGAAGACGCATACGCCTCCGGGGATAATTGCCTGTCCCACGGATTCAATTTGGTACGACACTACGCAGAAGTTATTTTTGGCTGCTCGGAGTATGCAAACTTGGACATGGATACCTGTGAAGCCGATAGATATGCCAAATGTGCGAGCATTTGTGGGACAGTATTTCTTAACCTTACTGAATCCTGTTACTGGAGAGTGGCGAAAGCTGAGTACGCATGAAGTCGTCGAAGCGAATCACCTCAATGATATACCCGTCGAAGACCTGACTTGGATGCCGGATGACAACATAGGCAATTCTTGGGCGAAACTTGCGGTTACTCGGTCAGTGGCCCCAACAATAGTAATGAAAGAAATTAAGTTAGAAGGAGAGAATTTACCAAACATCCAGATTTACCTCAGAATACCTAATGGCGCACAAGATGCGAGTGGTGTTGATGGCGTTTTGGCTTTTTGTACATGGATTCAGGAGAAGAATAATTTGGTTCAGCAGTTGACCACTGATCCTGATCAACCCGAGGACAGGCTTGAATCCCCATCTGTCCAAATGGTTCGTTTTGCCGCGAAACACAATTTGGCTCTCTTAACATGGTCAACGCCTGGAAAGTGGGCAGTTGGACAAAATAGCGACGAAATATCCGACAAAGATCAGGCTGACATTGACAGGGAATTTGATCTATTCGCAGCCGCTTGGGACAAGGGTATAAGTCAATTATGCACAGAATATAAGTTGCCCGAAGATAAGTATCTGCTGTTTGGAATGTCGAGGGGGGCTCAGTGGGCACACCGTCTTGCCCTTCGGGATGCAAAGCGATTCCTGGCTGTAAATGCTCACGTTTCCAGTAGCTACGATATGCCAACCCCTGAAGGCAAGAATTTCCTATGGTTAATAACGAGCGGAGAGCTTGATCCTGGCTTGCGCTCATCAAAACTCTTTTATGCCCAATGTCAGAAATTAGGCTATCCAATGCTTTTCAAAGCTCCGGTTGGTTTGGGCCATGAGATGCGATCCGATGTGGATGCGCTTAGAAATGCTTTCTTTGAATACGCCTTGTCTCTTAAAAAGGCAGGACAGAACTCTCCCATCGACGTAAGCGGCCTGATCTCGTTGCAAAACGCAAAATTTATTGGTGACTATGAAAATCAAAAGGTGGTTCCAGCGGATAAGGCCGATCAGATAAAAGCTGAAAACCAAGTATTTTTGCCAACCGAAGCTCTTTCTGTTGCGTGGCAAACTCCACCACCACCGGCCCCGGTTGTGTCTGTTTCTGGCACATCGTCAAGTCCGAGTCCTGCCAGCGGTGCCGCGCTGAAAGAAAGTGTGTCATTGAATAATTCCTCAACTAATACTGTAAACTTACCCTCCGCCGTGGCTATCACTCCCGTTGTACAAGATTCGGCCATCAATTCGACCAACACTGCATCAGATAAGCCACAGACGGCCACCGTTATTTCCGTTACGAAAATTGAAACAACAACGCCTAGTGGCGGTTATGCTTCGATGCCTCTCGATGTCGGGGCAAAATTGACTATCGTTTCCATCAACGCCGATGGGACAGTAACGGCCATTTCGGAATTTCACTTTAAGGGACAAGTACAGCAAAAATGCATCACTATCGACAAACCGTAGTTCCTTGGTTAATTATGATAGCCTCAAAAATAAGTTGTCAAAACGTCTCGATGAATCCGGTAATCCTTGGTCTAGTTATTAGCCTGTTCCTTTGGACGGCCACTGGCATCAATGTATATTCGCAGGCTGCGAACCTTCCTCCAGATATTGCGAGGACTTTGCGCGATGCAAAGTACGAGCACGATGAAGCGATGAGGAAACGCTTTGAGCCTATAATTCATGATCTCGCTCGCGGATCTGATTCAGATTATGCACAGTTGTATTCTGATGCCGTTCAGACTGTTTTTTTTGGAACCGACACTGATAACGGAAGAGCTTGGAGAGAATGGCAGAAGAAAAATAAGAATGTATTGGATGACCCCCGATTACCCTTAGCAACACAAGCCTCCGCACTATACTTACAGGGACAACTTTATCTTGTACTCGGAAATAAAGCCGATGCAAATACCTGCTTCAATAAAGTTTTGAATATTATGGCCAACGGGCCGAAGGACTTGGCGGGATTTCATTTAATGCAGGAGTCCCTAACCACCACCCTCCTTTTTAAATATTATAATATCTCGCAAGAATATCTGGATACCAAAGGAACTTATGGTGGTTCTATTTCTCAAGTAGAGCCATTATTCAAAGGCTTGATCTTGCCAGTTGCCATTCAAAGCGATCCTCTAAATCTTGATGTGTATTGGAATACTTTAATCGTTGCTTATGGAAATGTAGCCTCCAATTCTGACACCCAGGCGCAGAAATATGCAGTCGATGATTATCCACGCTTGGAATTAGAAGAGGCGCAATCATTACTTACGGTCGGACAAAAGAAAAAAGCTATCGAACTCTTAACTAAACTTCTATCTGATTATCCAGACAGCCCTAGATACAAAGAAACC
>Ga0206954_1297_pt1 | contig 9556 bp, 6 predicted proteins | sample Alteio_BWOrgHeat_37_FD_153250 | JGI IMG/M metagenome (GOLD analysis project Ga0206954, IMG submission 153250) | Enriched cells from forest soil in Barre Woods Harvard Forest LTER site, Petersham, Massachusetts, United States -... | ecosystem: Environmental > Terrestrial > Soil > Temperate forest > O...
AACCCAGGCTTAACAATGAGATTTATTCTTCCTATACTGACATGCTCTGCTAATTTTTGAGACCTATTCCTAATGTATTTTCGGCTTAATAGAGTAGCCCCTATTGCATTTCCCAGACTTATTATTTACATTTATTCACTCAGCCAGCCGGCTGCTGAACCTATCACCCAAAACCAACAAAAAATGAGAAAAGCATCCCTTGTGAACAAACTATTGTTCGCAACCATCATCGGCCTGGTCGCCTCGTGTAATTCCGGGGCCGATAAAGCCGACACAAAGAAAGACAGTACCGCCACGTCAGCGGCACCAGCACCCGTTCCCCTGCAGGATGTCATGGTAATCATGCACAAAGTCGGCAACTTCAACCAGTGGAAATCCGGCTATGATTCGCATGATACCGCCAGGGTCGCCAGTGGACTTCACAACTATGTGGTTGCCCGTGGCACCGAGGACACCAACATGGTGATGATCGCGTTGCGGATGGACGATGTTGCCAAGGCCAAGGCCTTTGCAGCAGATCCCAATCTCAAAACCGTGATGCAGAAAGCAGGCGTAACCGGCCCTGCCGATATTCAATACCTGCATGTCGTTTTCAGCGACACCTCTACCATGGCGCAACCTGACCGCCTGATGATACTGCACAAGGTCAAAGACTTTGATGCCTGGAAAAAAGTATTCGATGCTGACAAGCCAAACCGCGTATCTGCTGGTCTGACAGACAGGGTGGTAGCGCGTGGAATTGACGACACGAATATGGCCAGCCTTGTCTTTGGGGTGGGCGATATGGCCAAAACAAAGGCCATGATCGGTTCCAAGGCGCTTGCAGACAAAATGAAGGAAGGCGGTGTGGTAGGTGCACCGACCGTATTTTTCTATCGGGTAGTACAGAGATACTAAAACCAATATTTTTTGCCTATAAACGGCGGCAGGTATGCCGCCGTTTTTTTATCTGCCTGTGAGCGTCAATACCCTACCAGACCGGTCGGAAGTTAACAATCGGCAAAAGTTTGATAAATGGTAGCCCTGTTTTCCCGATTTCTCGGAATAAGCCGGGATTTTTGCAGGGGGTAATGCACAGCCCCAACTGCCCATGCGCCGATACCTGATCATCCTTATTCTATGCGTTTGCACATTCAGCGGCTTTTCGCAGGCGGCTCCGCCCAAAACGCAGGCAGCTCCGCCTAAAACCCTGCCCGCAAAAAGAACAACGGCTACTATTAAAATAGATGGAATACTCGATGAGCCGGCCTGGAAGGGTGCGCCTGCTGCACTTGGTTACACAGAATTTCGCCCGACCCCCTTTAAGAAAGAAGAGTTCGCTGATCGAACGGAAGTGTACATGCTTTATAACGATGAGGGCATTTTTCTCGCCGGCTATTGCCACGAGAGAACAAAAGACAGCATCTCCTCCGAACTAAATGGCCGGGATGGGTTTGGAAACAACGACTTCATCGGGTTCGTAATCGATACCTATAAAGACCGTCTCAACGCTTTCGAATATTTTATTACCCCGCTCAATGACCAGATGGATGCCAAGATGTCCCCGGCCAATGGAGAAGATTTTACCTGGAATGCCGTCTGGAAAAGCGCCACTGTGCTACATGAAGACGGCTGGTCTTTCGAAATATTTATCCCTTTCTCCGCCATCCGCTTCAGTAAAGAATCTTTGCAGGACTGGGGGATCAACATCACCCGCCGGCGCCAGAAGACGGGTCAGCAGGTGGCCTGGAATACGGTGGACCCGACCGTCAATGGCTTTCTCACGCAGGAGGGGTTCTGGACCGGCCTGAAAGACCTTCATCCACCGTTGCGGCTGCAGCTCTTTCCCTATGTGTCGGCCTACACCAATCATTATCCTTATAACCAACCCGGGATCAGCAACTGGTCCAACTCGCTCAACGGGGGAATGGACCTGAAATACGGCATCAGCCAGTCTTTCACACTGGATATGACGCTGGTGCCCGATTTTGGCCAGGTACAGAGCGACAATCTCATACTCAATCTTTCTCCCTTCGAAGTAAAGTATAATGAGAACCGGCCCTTTTTCACCGAGGGCACCGAGCTTTTTAACAAGGGCAACCTCTTTTATTCGCGCAGGGTGGGCGGTACACCGATGCACTATTATGATGTGCAGGATACCACCAGTTCTTTTGCACACATCAACCCCGATGAACATTTCATCAGCAATCCATCCGAGACCCGGCTGCTGAACGCCACGAAAATATCGGGACGGCTAAAGAATGGATTGGGGATTGGTTTTTTCAATGCCTTCACAGCCGCTTCAGATGCCGTGGTGGAAGACAACAACGGCCACCGCCGCGAGATAGAGACCAGTCCGCTCACGAACTACAATATAGTGGTGCTGAACCAGTCGCTCAAGTACAATTCCAGCCTCAGCTTCATCAACACCAACGTGATGCGCGAAGGGCCCGACTATGATGCCAATGTTTCTGCAGGCCTGTTTGACTTCAATGACAAGACCAATACCTGGAACCTGGGTGGCAAGGTAGCGGTGAGCAGCCTGTATGGTTATCTCCCCGGTAATAAAACGCAAACAGGTTACAGTCACAGCATTTATTTTGGAAAGACAAGCGGGCATTTCAATTTTGTGCTCGACCAGGACCTGACCGATGATAAGTTCAACAGCAATGACCTGGGATACTTCACCAATAACAACTACCTCAACCACTCCCTGTACCTGGGCTATCACTGGACGGACCCGGGCAAATGGTACAATAACCTGAACCTCAATTTCAACGGGCTTTATACTGATCTCTATCAACCATTTACTTACCAGAACGCCAGTATCAACGTAAATGCCAATGCGCAGCTGAAGAACCTTTGGCAGATCAGCAGCGCCATCGGCTACGAGCCCCTGAATAATAATTTTTATGAGCCGAGGGTGGCAGGCCGCGTATTCAAAGGTTGGGCAGACTGGTATATCAATGCCTTCGCACAAACGAATGCCAATAAGCGGTACAGTGTATCTGCGCAGGTATTTTATGTGCCTCGCAGCTTTTTCTTCAGCCGACGGTACCAATTTAACGTCGTGCAGGCCTACCGCTTCAATAAAAAATTCTCTGTTTCCTATTCACTCGACCTGGAGCCACAGACAGACAATGTGGGGTATGCGGCCATTGCCACCAATAACGATATTATTTTTGGCCGGCGTGACATTAAAACGGTAGAGAACATCCTCAATGTCAAGTACAGCTTTACCAATAAGATCGTACTGACCACCCGCGTGAGACATTACTGGAGCGAAGTGAACTACAAGGAATTCTTTACACTGCAGCAGGATGGCGGCCTGCAAAAAAACTCGTCGTTCACAGACAATGTCAACCAGAATTATAACGTGTTTACGGTAGATATGCTCTGTACCTGGGAATTTGCGCCGGGCAGCTTTATCAATCTTGACTGGAAGAACAATACGACTACGCTCGACAACACGGTGGGAGACGGGTACCTGCGTAATTTCAATAACACCATGATATCTCCCCAGAACAATAATTTCTCCATCAAGGTCATCTACTTCATCGACTACCTCACACTAAAGAAACGGTTACGGGGTTAAGGGTTGTAGCATATCTTCTTTACTTTTAACCAGCGCATCCTGCACCGATGGCCGGTGCCGGGGGAAAGCCAGGCCACTTCCTTCAAAAATTTAAAATGAAAAAACACCTGCTGTTCTTTTTTCTGCTGATCAGTGTAGCTGGCCTGTCGAATGAGCCTGCTCCCGGAAAAAATGTATTTGTGCTGAGGATCTATCGCCTGAAGACAGCGGAGCAGTTGCGCCAGGTTCATTCATTTTTGCAGAACGCCTACCTGCCTGCGCTTCACCGGCTGGGCATTCATAAAGTGGGTGTTTTTCAACCGCTCGCCAACGACACGGCGATTCAGAAATCAGTGTATGTGCTAGTCCCCTTTGAATCCCTGAACGCATGGAATAATGCGGAAGAGCGGCTGAAAAAGGATGCGGTTTACCTGACATCCGCACATGAGTTCATCGCTGCAACGATCGACCGGGTGCCCTACGACCGGATGGAGACGGTGCTGCTGGACGCATTCTCGCGCCAGCCGGGCATCGTAACGCCTGCTCAGCAAAATCCCGAACGCATCTTCGAACTGAGGAGTTACGAGAGCCCTACCGAAGACCTGCACAAGAAAAAAGTGAACATGTTTGAGACGGGTGAGATCGATATTTTCGACCGGTTGGGTTTCCGTTCCGTGTTCTATGCGCGTGCCATATCCGGGAGTCGCATGCCCAACCTGATGTACATGCCTGCCTTCGATAATATGGCCGCCCATGATTCACTCTGGAAAAAGTTTGGCGCCGATCCGAAATGGAAGGAGATGTCTGCACTGCCCGAAAACGAGAACAAGATATCCGTTTCACACATCGAAAGTATCCTGATGCACAGCATGCCATACTCGGACTACTAAAGGGCAACGATCTTTATTTCATACTGCACGGTTCATTACTGCTAAAAAGTCCACACTCCCATGATCAATCCTTATTTTGCGGCATGAATATTCTGGGTAACCTGGTCTGGCTTGTTTTCGGAGGTCTTTTCTCCGCCATCGGTTATATGATCGCAGGGATCCTTCTCTGTTGCACCATTATCGGCATCCCTTTTGGCCTGCAGTGCTTCAAGATCGCAGGCCTTGTACTATGGCCGTTTGGCCGGAGGGTGGTGACGACCGATAAGAGTGGTGGTTGCCTCTATATTCTCTTCAATATCCTTTGGCTCTGCACGGGTGGGCTTTATACAGCGGTCGTACACCTTTTCTTCGGCGTCCTCCTTTGCCTGACCATCATCGGCATTCCTTTTGGCCGGCAGCATTTCAAACTGGCCGCCCTTTCGCTGGCGCCTTTTGGCAAGCAGGTGATATAGCCACCGGCCAATCGTTTTCTACTCCCGTTCCCACTGCATTGTCACCCGAAATAATCTGATTTCAGCCTTTATAGTGTTAATTTTGGGGCTTAGCCTATGACGAGATCAATCATCCTGATGTGTGTGCTGTGCGTGACGGGCTGGTCTGTGTTTGGGCAGACATCCGAATGGAAGGGTGTTATCCGCGATTCCCTCAGCAGGCTGCCGGTGGCCAACGTTACGATCCAGGCTGGCAAAAAAACGACCGTCTCCCGTACCATCTCCGATCCCCATGGTAACTATTCCATCCGGATCGGTACTGCACCCGCCAGTATACGATACAGCGCCGAAGGATACCGAACTGCCATAGTAAATGCTGCCGGTCCCGATGATCCGCGCCTGAATGTGTACCTGATGCCCATTTACGACAGCCTGCAAAGCGTTACCGTTTTTTCCAATAAGCGCCGGTATACCAATCGGGACAATCCCGCGGTGGAACTGATACGCCAGGTAATCGCACACAAGGAAACGAATGATATGGGCGGCTACGCCAATGCGCACTACCAGGAATACGAGAAGCTGGTCATGTATCTGGATAAGGTTCCTCACTGGCTGAGCGAATCGAATACACTGAGACGGTACCATTTCCTGTTTGAGAATACGGATACCGCCAAAGTGGAGGGTAAACGGCTCACTCCTTTTTATATCGAAGAAAACCTTTCAGACAAATTCCTGAAAAACCCTCCAAAGACCATCAATACCATCCCCCTGGGTCAGAAGAAAGTAGACTATGGCGAGTTCATCGATACAAAAGGAATCAGCGTCATGTTCAACCGTGTATATGAGAACATCAATATATACGATAACCGCATTTCGCTTTTTTCCCGAGATTTTTTGAGCCCGATCGCGGACATGGCCCCCACTTTTTACAAATATTATATCCGCGATACCGTCATGGAAAATGGCGAACAATGGGTAACCCTTGCCTTTATGCCTCGTAACCAGTTCGACCTTCTTTTTACCGGCACATTGTATGTGAGCCTCGACGGATCGTATGGCGTCAGGAGAGTAACGCTCGAGATCAATAAAAACATCAACCTGGGGCTGGTGCGCGGGCTGGACGTAACGCAGGAGTTTCAAAAGGACTCTGCCCGGCGATACCATCTGTCTTCTTCCGATGTTGTGGCGGATTTCGGGATCACGCAAAACGGGTCCGGCATGTTTGGGGAGAAGCTGGTGACGGTGCAACGGTTTCACGCGGATACGGCAGTGACAGACGAAAGGTACATTGCACACCCGCTGCGGGCACTGCCTGATGCACCCATACAGCCCGATAGCTTTTGGGCAGCCCACCGGCCACTGGAGCTTACACCAACAGAAACACGTGTCTATAAAAACGTAGACAGCCTGGTGAACATGCGATCCTATAAAAGCACCGTTAATATTATTACTCTCATCACGCAGGGGTATGAGGTCATCGGCCCGATAGAAATAGGACCGATACCGAGCTTTCTCACTTACAATCCGGTAGAAGGCGTGAAGCCCCGTTTCGGGTTCCGCACCAGCACGCATTTCAGTACGCGTTATTATTTTGAAGGATATACCGCGTACGGGCTCAAAGACCACGACCTGAAATATTTTGGCCGCGTTACCTATGCATTGAACAATAAATCTGTTTACACGTATCCTCTTCATTTCCTGCAGATCGGTTACCGGCACGATACCAACATCCCCGGGCTGGGCGATGAATATGTAGACGAGAACATACTGTACGCCATCCGGAAAGGAGCCAATGACCGCTACCTGTATAACCGCATCTTCCGGATCGACTACCTGCGTGAATTCGGCGATCATTTTTCTTATTCGGCCGGGATAAAAATGCGTACGCAAACACCTTCGGGATCGTTGCATTTTGTGAAAACGGGCTTATTGCCCGATACCGTACTCAACCTGGGTACCACTGAGCTCGGCGTGCGCCTGCGCTGGGCGCCACATGAGCAATTCTATCAATCCAAGATCAACCGCAGCTATGTGGTTACCAAATACCCTGTTTTTTCTTTTACCTATGTACAGGGCCTGAAAGGCATTTTTGGCGGAGACTATCAATATGAATTGTTTGATGCGAATGTGTTCAAGCGTTTTTACCTGCCACCGATCGGTTACACAGAGATCAGCATAGATGCGGGCTACCTGGTGGGGAAGGTTCCCTGGCCCCTGCTCATCATTCATTCCGGCAATCAGAGTTTTGCACTGAGCCGCCGCGGCTTTAACCTGATGAACTACCTCGAGTTTGTGAGCGATCATTATGTGAGCGCCAGCTTCGACCATTTTTTCAAGGGGTTCATATTCAACCGCATACCACTGCTGCGGCGCCTGAAATGGCAGGAAGTGATCGGCGCAAGGGTGCTCTTGGGAGGCGTAAGAAGCGAAAACCTGCCGTCAAGCAACAGCCAGTTCCAGTTTCCTACTACTTCAGGGCAGCCCACTACATTTGCGCTGGGCAGCGAGCCTTATATCGAGGGAAGTGCGGGTATCGCACATATATTCAAAGTGTTCCGTATCGACCTTGTAAAGCGGTTCACCTATCTCAATAACCCGGGTGTCAGCAAATGGGGCTTTCGGTTTGGGTTTAACCTGAGCTTTTAAATGGCATTACCGCATGAAACGGATCCTGCCGGTTATCGTTGTTTCGCAGTTCTGTTGCACCTCGCTCTGGTTCGCGGGCAATGCCGTGATGAAAGACCTGGTGGCGGACACGCACCTGGGTGCGCAGTCGCTCGCGCTGGTGACCTCATCCGTTCAGCTTGGCTTTATCGTGGGCACTTTATGTTACTCGTTCCTGTTGCTGGCAGACAGGTTTCGCCCTGCGCAGGTATTTTTCACCAGCGCCGTGCTGGGCGCAGCCGCAAATGCCGCACTGATCTTCTTTTACAATGATGCCGGCATCGTGATGATGTGGCGGATCCTCACAGGATTTTTTCTGGCCGGAATTTATCCCGTAGGTATGAAGATCGCCGCCGACCACTATGCCGGAGGCCTGGGGAAGGCCCTGGGATTCCTCGTGGGCGCACTGGTATTGGGCACCGCATTTCCGCACCTGCTGAAAAGCATGCCCCGCGAGCTCCCCTGGAAACTGGTGCTGGCAGCTACTTCGGCATTGTGCCTGGCGGGCGGAACGCTGTTGCTGCTGGCAGTACCCGATGGGCCTTATCGCAGAACGGGCCAGCGTCCCGAATGGAAAGCCTTTTTTAAGGTATTTCACCGGCCGGACTTTCGCGCTGCATCATTCGGATATTTTGGTCATATGTGGGAACTCTATTCGTTCTGGGCATTTGTTCCCGTTTTTTTATCGGGGTGGATGGTTGCCCATGCGCAGGCGCGTCCTGGTATTTCAGCTTCGTCTTTTGCAGTGATTGCGGCGGGAGCGCCCGCCTGCATTCTCGGAGGCTACCTGTCGCGCCGGTACGGAGCCAAAAAGCCTGCAACGATCTTTTTGCTGCTGTCGGGCACCTGCTGTGTCCTGTCGCCCCTGCTGTTCTTCATTCCCTCACCGGGATGGCTGCTCGTCGCCCTGCTTTTCTGGGGCATGGTGGTGATCGCAGATTCTCCATTGTTCTCCACGCTGGTGGCTGACAATGCCGTGCCCGCAACAAAGGGCACCGCACTGACATTTGTGACCTGTATCGGTTTTTCGATCACTATCATCAGCATTCAATTGACCCAGTGGCTGGCCCACTATATCGATATCCGTTATCTTTTTGTGCCACTGGCATTGGGGCCCCTGCTGGGGTTGCTGGCTTTACGACGGAAACGGTAGCGTTCCTCGATAAATCAGTACATTTAAAACGCAGTTTTAAAACATCCTTATGTATTCCAAAATACTTTCTGTCGCGATCAGTTTTTTTTGTGCAGCATTGGCCATGGCCCAGCCGCTGCCGCCCGCAACACCCAAAGCAGACGCAGAGTTCCGCGCGGCCTGGGTAGCTACGGTGGGCAATATCAACTGGCCCAGCAAGCCGGGGCTGAGCACTGCCGACCAGCAACAGGAGGCGATCGCACTGCTCGACTTTTTAAAAGACCACCATTTTAATGCAGTGATCCTGCAGGTCCGCCCGCAGGCCGATGCGCTCTACCAAAGCAGCATTGAACCCTGGTCTTATTTTCTCACGGGCCAGCAGGGAAAAGCGCCCGATCCGTTTTATGACCCGCTCAGCTTCTGGACGGAAGCGGCTCACGACCGCGGGTTAGAAATGCATGTGTGGCTCAACCCCTACCGGGCACACCACATCGAAGGGAAAGAGATCAGCGACAAGTCGATCGTAAAAACACATCCCGAACTTGTTGTGCATTTAAAGGAAGGATACTGGTGGATGGATCCGGCACGCAAAGAAACCCAGGACCTGTGCTCTGCCGTGATCAGGGACATTGTAACACGGTACGATATCGACGGGGTTCATTTTGACGATTATTTTTATCCCTACCCCTCGTATAACGGTAACGAAGACTTTCCTGACGATGCCAGCTGGAACGATTACCTGAAATCCGGCGGTCATCTTTCACGCAATGACTGGCGCCGAGACAACGTGAACAAGCTGATCGAACGACTATACCACGAGATCAAGGCCGAAAAAAAATACGTGAAATTCGGGCTGAGCCCGTTCGGGATCTGGCGGCCCGGTTTT